>Ga0315549_1002992_pt1 | contig 15499 bp, 11 predicted proteins | sample SalMarSW160200MG_FD_203101 | JGI IMG/M metagenome (GOLD analysis project Ga0315549, IMG submission 203101) | Salt marsh sediment microbial communities from the Plum Island Ecosystem LTER, Massachusetts, United States - Salt Marsh Sediment SW1601-200 ... | reverse complement strand
TCGTTGAAATTTGTTTTTTTCATTGCTTTGATGTCAAAGAATGCTTTCAAATGTAGTAAAGATCTTTCTTTGGGTACAATTGTAGCAAAATACATTTTTTTTGCAACAGGTTTTTTTGAGTCTGCTAGGTGGGTCATGCTTGTAGAAAAATGTATTCTATCGTTAAAAAACACATTTTTTCTACTTCTTGGTAGAAAAACGTATTTTCTGTGACATACAGGCAGGGGTACACCGCATTGATCATGATATGAAGGCAGGCTGAGCAATTGAGTGATCGGAATTATTTCCCAAAATATAAATATGAACTTAGCCGCGTGCGGCGGGACTTTCTCGACAGGCCCGCGACGTAAGAGGCTTTTTCTAGGTTTTGCTATTAATCATTAGATGCCGGATATCAGTAGCCGCTGCTCTTTTAACCAGGTCTGGGCCAGGGATTAACAAGATTTTCCTATTTTCTTTATATCCTGAATATCCTGCCCGCCTCGCGGACTCGCATGGCGGGCAGGTCTAATCCTGTCTAAGAAATGGGATTTCCTATACAATTAAATTATAATGGAAAGTCCAATTCGGTGTGGGCCAAACTATGATATTGCTATATCAAGTCGAGATCGCTGATTCTGCCAGTTGTTTGCCCAAATCCCGTTAAGGCGGCTGGCAATTGATTATGCGGGTCCTGTACCTCGCGGAAGTGCGCCCGTCACCATAAACGTCTTACCTGATAGCTGTCGAAGGCAGTGTCCCTGCTAATAATCGTGCATTTCTCAACCATGCATTGGGATACAAGAAGCCGATCGAAAGGGTCGCGATGATGGAAAGGCAGGGAGGAAACTCTGCAAACGTGCTCAAACTGAATGGGTAACAATTCAAAACCATTGATCTGGATCTGACGGGCGATAAGCAACTCAAACGGCTCTGATACTTTGAGCCTCCCAATGCTGATCTTGATTGCCATTTCCCACATGCTTGCCATACTGACAATCTTCTCGTTGCTATCATCCTCAATGGACGTTTTGGCCTTGTCACTGAGCTTGCTGTCACCCGCAATGAACCAAAGAAAGGCGTGAGTGTCCAAAAGTATCTTCATGAAGTATAGTCCTGAAAGTCCTCCAAAGGAGCGTCAAAATCATCCGACATTGATATCAGTCCCTTGGCGCTCCCAAATACCGGGCGAGGTTTGGGTTGCGAAACAGGGACCAGCTTCACAAGGGGCTTGCCATCCTTAGTGATAAAAACCTCCTTGCCACGGATTGCATCCTCAATCAAATCTGATAGATTTGCTTGGGCTACATCAAGAGTTACAGTACTCATATTATTGAACTCCTTTCAGATAATGACATGTAATCTTCCCATAATCTATCACTTAGCATCATCGATCTCAAGGAATCTTTCATCTGCCTCACAGGAGCCTAGAAACGGTTTTTATGCAGGCGCTGGTTTGGCTCATAATAATTTTTCTGATTCGATAGGTTATTCATCCTTTTCTGATTTGATAATGGTATTCATTCTTTTACTTGACATTCAATTTAAGAATTATTATTCATGTTCTGAAAATATATTCACAGCTAAGTCATCTCCTTACGGAGGAAAAGATGCAAGCAGTAAAATTGTCAAGGAAGGAGCGGGAGCTGCAACAACACCGCCAAGAGATCCTCAGGGTAGCATTCAAGATGTTCTCAGAGAGCGGTTTTCATGGGGTAACGATGCAGGATATTGCGAGAGAATCGGAGTTCGCCGTGGGCACCCTCTACAAATTCTTCAACAATAAAGAGGACCTCTACGGAGCGCTTCTCCTGGAAAAGATCGATGAGCTGGAAGAGGCTCTTCGGGCCACCTTAGAGGGAGACAAGGATGAGATCGGCAGCATCAGAAGCTTCCTCGAGGGTCTCATCAGGCTTGTCAAGAAGAACGCGAATTTTTTTCGCCTCTACCTTGCCGAGATCACCAGGACCAGCCCTTCCGCACTCTCATCTATCGACATGGAATTGAAGGAGAGGCGTAACCTTGATATCGCAAGGCTTGCTGGTGTATTCGAGAGAGGGATCAGGAATAAGGCCTTTCGAGACCTCGACCCCTTCCTGATGGCAGCGGCCTTGGACGGAATCATTAGTGGCCTGATCATTCAATATCTCGAGCAAGGAGATCGGTATCCCTTAGATGCCGACACGATTATGGAGATATTCTTTGGGCCTATCTTACTGGATCAATCTGACTTTAGAGATGAGACATCAGACAACCCAAATAAGTCCTCATCCCATGAGTAAGATCATCCCATATAGCAAGTACAATCCTTCATTCCCAAGACAGGAGCGGTTATGACGATGAAAAACGCAACGATATCCCTTTGTGCCGTGATGGCCATCGCAGCCCTTGTAGGAAGCCTTTTGCATGGAGGCTGCGACCGGTCAACGCAATCCCAGCCCCCTCCGACTGTCCCGGAAGTTGCCACAGTGACAGTCAAGCCTCAGAAGATGGTACTGACCACTGAACTGCCGGGCCGCACGTCATCTTACCTGGTCGCAGAAATCCGTCCCCAGGTCAATGGCCTCATACAGAAACGCCTGTTTACGGAAGGTTCTGATGTCAAGGCCGGGCAGGTGCTCTATGAGATCGATCCCGCTCCGTTTCAGGCAGCGCTCGCCAATGCAACGGCGAACCTCGCTGTCATGCGGAAGTCAGCCGACCGAGCGCGGGCCGTACTAGGGGCGAGCCTTGCCGGCGTCAACCGGCAGCGGGCCACCCTTGATCTCGCCCGGACAAACCGCGAACGGTTCGAGGAGGCTTTCAGAGACAGGGCTGTGTCGACCAGCCAGCGCGATCAGGCCGTAACTGAGGCTGCCGTAGCCGAGGCCTCCCTGCGGGCCGCCGAGTCTCAGGTGGAAAGCGACCGGACAGCCATAGCCGCGGCGGAAGCAGGCATTCAGCAGGCGGAAGCGGCGCTGGAGACAGTCCGTATCAATCTGGGTTACACCAAGATCACCGCACCCATCTCCGGTCGCATCGGCAGATCTAATGTGACAGAGGGCGCGATCGTGACCGCATATCAGCCTCTGGCCCTCGCAACAATACAGCAACTGGATCCCATTTACGTGGATGTAGTCCAATCCACCACGGAACTGCTGCGATTGAAACGGCGACTGGAGGATGGTCGTCTTATGCCTGACGGAACAAATCAGAAGAAGGTCAGTCTCATCCTGGAAGCCGGAAGAGCCTATCCCCTGGAAGGAACGTTTCAGTTTACCGATGTCACGGTCGATCCGACGACCGGATCCGTCATCCTCCGTTTGATCTTTCCAAACCCCGAAAAACTTCTCCTGCCGGGAATGTTTGTCCGGGCAGTAGTAAAAGACGGCGTCAGTGAGCAGGCCATTCTGATCCCTCAGCAGGCTGTGTCACGCGATCCCAAGGGGACCCCCCTGGCCCTTATTGTAGACTCCGAGGGCAAGGTCCAGCAGCGGGTGCTCAAGCTCGATCGGGCCATCGGCGACCAATGGCTTGCCAGCTCGGGTCTGGCCCCTGGAGACCATGTGATCGTCGAGGGAGCGCTAAGGGTCCGGCCCGGTGTTTCCGTAAAGGAGGTCCCATTCCAGGCTGAAGGGGAAGAGAGTGCAACGCATGACAAGACGGGCCAGCCAGCCCCAAAATCGAATTGACGGAGGCGCCTGATGTTATCGAGATTTTTCCTGGATCGTCCGGTTTTCGCCTGGGTCATCGCCATTTTCATCATGCTGCTGGGCGCATTGGCCATCTACAACCTGCCCATTGCCCAGTATCCAAATATCGCTCCCCCTTCCATCCGCATCATCGCCTTTTACCCGGGGGCCTCGGCGACAACGGTGGAAAACAGCGTCACCCAGATCATCGAACAGAAGATGACCGGCCTGGACAGGATGCTTTATATTTCCGCTACCAGCGATTCATCCGGCAGCTCGATGGTAGAGCTCACCTTCGCCCCGGGGACTGATCCGGACATAGCCTGGACCAAGGTGCAGAACAAGCTTCAACTCGCCATGGCCAGTCTGCCGGAAGTGGTCCAGCGATCGGGCATCACTGTCGGCAAGGCCACGAGAAACTTCCTGCTCGTGGTGGGCCTGATCTCCGAAGACGGCAGTATGAGCGACATTGACATCAGGGATTATTCCCAATCCAACATCGAGAAGCTCCTGTCGCGCGTGCCCGGGGTCGGCGAGGTTGAGGTGTTCGGTTCCCAGTATGCCATGCGCGTCTGGCTCAACCCGGACAAGCTGGTAGATTACCGCCTGACCATCGAGGATGTGATCACGGCGTTGCGGGCCTACAACGTGGAGGTCTCCGCCGGGCAATTCGGCGGGACGCCGGCCGTGGAAGGCCAGCGACTGAACGCCTCCATCGTTGTCCAGAATCTCCTGCAAACACCGGATGAGTTTGCCGCCATTCCCCTGCGCACGAATACGGACGGCTCCATCGTGCGCGTCGGGGATGTGGGCCGGACGGAATTGGGAACTGACCGCTATAATGTCGATGTCAGGTACAATGGAAAACCGGCTTCCGGTCTGGCCATCAGAATGGAACCCGGCGCCAACGCCCTGAATACGGCCAATGGCGTCAAGTCGAGACTGGAGGAAATGAGCCGCAATTTCCCGCCGGGGCTGAAGGTCGTGTATCCCTACGACACCACCCCGTTCGTCAGGGTGGCCATTGGCGAGGCGGTCAAGGCCCTGATCCAGGCGATTGTGCTGGTCTTCCTGGTCATGTGGCTGTTCATGGGGAGCATTCGCGCCACGCTGATTCCCACCATCTCGGTGCCGGTCGTGCTCCTCGGCACGTGCGGCGCGCTGGGGGCGTTCGGGTACTCCATCAACATGCTGACCATGTTCGCCATGGTGCTCGCCATCGGACTGCTGGTGGACGATACCATCGTGGTCGTGGAGAATGTGCAACGGATCATGAGCGAAGAAGGGCTTTCGCCCCGGGACGCCACCGCCAAGTCCATGGGCCAGGTCACCAGCGCCCTGATCGGCTTCTTCCTGGTGCTCGCGGCCTTGTTTGGCCCCATGGCATTCTTCAGCGGCTCCACCGGGATCATCTACCGCCAGTTCTCTGTGACCATCGTCACCTCCATGCTGCTGTCGGTGACGGTGGCCCTGATCCTGACGCCGGTGCTGTGCGCAAAAATCCTTAAGCCGGTGCCCAAGGGGCACGAGGCCGCGGAAGGCGCGGTCTGGTTCCTGCGCCCGTTTTTCGTGTGGTTCGACCGCGTGTTCTACCGGTTCCGCGACGGCTTTGTGAAACTCGTCGGCTACGGGCTGGCCCGGAAGGTGCGTTTCGTGGCCGTGTATATCGTGATTGTGGCCGGCCTGGGATTCCTTTTTATGCGCATGCCGACCAGCTACCTGCCGGACGAAGACCAGGGGATACTCTTGTGCCAGATCCTCATGCCCACGGGCTCGACCCTGGAGCAGACCCAGGGGGTCGCGAATGAAGTCCAGTGCTATTTTCTCGAGCACGAGAAGGAGGGGGTGGACTCCTGTATGACGATTACCGGCGCAGGTTTTTCCGGCATGGCCCAGAACAACGGCATGGTCTTTGCCAAGCTGAAGGATTGGAATCTGCGCGACCGGCCGGATTTGCGGGTTAAGGCCATTGCAGGCCGCGCCACGGCGGCGTTCTCAACGATACGCAATGCCATGGTATTTGCTTTTCCGCCGCCCGCCATCGCTGAGTTGGGCACTGCCATGGGGTTCGACTTCCAGTTGGTGGACCGCGGCGGCGGCGGGCACGAGGCCCTGACGCGGGCCCGCAACCAGCTTCTCGGCATGGCGGCGCAGGACCCGAGGCTGGTGAAGGTCCGGCCCAACGGCATGGAGGATGTGCCCGAATACCGGATTGACGTGGACTGGGAGAAGGCAGGCGCCCAGGGGCTGCCCATCACCTCCATCCACAACACCATCTCGGCGGCCTTCGGCAGCGCCTATGTCAACGACTTCATTCAGGGGGGCCGTGTCAAACGGGTCTATGTTCAGGCGGACGCCCCCTACCGAATGCTTCCCGAAGATTTAGACAGGCTTTACGTCCGCAACGCGGCTGGGAAGATGGTGCCCTATGTCTCGTTCGCATCCGGCCGTTGGACGAGCGGCTCTCCCCGGCTGGAGCGCTTCAATGCCTTTCCGTCCATGAACCTTTGGGGAGAGCCGGCGCCGGGCAGAAGTTCCGGCGAGGCCATGCAGGCCATGGAAGAGCTTGTTTCGAAGCTGCCGCAGGGGATCGGTTATGACTGGACCGGGCTTTCCTATCAGGAGCGGCAGGCCGCTGGCCAGACCGGTCTGCTCTATGCCTTTTCCATCCTGATCGTTTTTCTTTTTCTGGCGGCCCTGTACGGGAAATGGAGCATCCCCATCGCGGTCCTGCTGATCATGCCTCTGGGGGTCATCGGCGGCTTGCTCGTTTCGACACTGCGCGGGTTGCCGAGCGATGTCTATTTCCAGATCGGAATGTTGAACACCCTGGGGCTGGCCACCAAGAACGCCATCCTGATTGTCCAGTTCGCCATGGCCGGAGTGGCGCAGGGGGCGGGCTTGATTGAGGCCGCACTCCAGGCCGTAAGGCTGCGGCTCCGACCGATCGTCATGACGTCAATGACGACCGGTTTGGCTGTGCTGCCCCTGGCCTTCAGCACAGGTGCGGGAGCAGGGGCCATGGTTGCCATCGGCACGGCGGTGCTGGGCGGGATGATTACCGGCACGATTCTGGTGGTCCTGTTTGCGCCGCTGTTTTATGTGCTGATCGAGAAGATCTTTGGCAAACAAAGGAAGCGCGAAGAGGCTAAGCGCGCTGAGACCAATCCAACAGAGGATCGATGAGATGTATAGACACCTGTTTTTTCTAGTGGTTGGAATAGGCCTTGTGCTGGGCGGCTGCACCCTTATGCCTGAATACACGAGGCCTGAAGCCCCGATCCCTGCTGACTGGCCGAGCGGTGAGGCATACCAAGAAACAAAAACGACGGACGGGGCGCCCACAGCCCCGGAACTCGGGTGGCGGGAATTCTTCACCGACGAACAGTTGCAAAAGATTATCGAGACGGCTCTCAATAACAACCGAGATCTGCGGCTTGCCGCCCTGAATGTGGAAAGGGCGCGGGCGCTATACGGCGTTCAACGGGCTGAGCTGTTCCCGGCGGTCAATGCGGTGGGCGCGGGAGGCAAACAGCGCCGTTCCGCCGATCTTATCGGCCCCGGGGACCCGAGGACAATTAAACAGTACAGTGTTGATCTGGGTATCGCTGCCTGGGAGATCGATTTTTTCGGCCGCATCCGAAGTCTGAAAGAACAGGCGCTGGAAGAATACCTGGCCACGGAGCAGGCCCGTCGCAGTGCCCAGATGTCGCTGGTTGCCGGGGTTGCCAGTGCCTACCTGACCCTTGCCGCGGATCGCGGAACCCTTAAGCTGGCCCGGTCTACCCTCGATACACAGCAGGGCGTCTACGATTTAATCCGGCGGCAATACGAAGTTGGGCTCACAAACGAATTGGACCTGCGCCGAGCGCAAGCTCAGGTGGATGCGGCCCGGGGAGACGTTTCCCGCTTTATGCAGCTGGTGGCGCAGGACCAAAACGCATTGGATCTCCTGGCCGGTTCTCCGGTGCCGGAAGATCTCCTGCCGGTGGATCTGAGCAGCATTACTACTCACAGAGAAATTTCTCCAGGCCTGTCTTCAGAAATGCTTCTTTGGCGACCGGATATTATGGCAGCTGAACATCAGCTCAAGGCTGCTTATGCCTTTATCGGCGTGGCCCGGGCCGCCTTTTTCCCGCGCATTTCTTTGACCACCTCGGTCGGGACGGCCAGTGACGAGCTGTCCGGTCTTTTCGGCTCCGGGTCCGGCACGTGGAGCTTTGCGCCGCGGATCACTATGCCGATTTTTGACGCTCGAACCTGGGCCGCGCACAGGGCCAGCAAGGCGCAGCGGGAAATCGCCCTGACCCAGTATGAAAAGACGATCCAGACCGCCTTCAGGGATGTGGCCGATGCTCTTGCCGTGCGCGACACGGTGAACCAGCAGGAGTCGGCGCAACAATCCCTGGTGGATGCTGTTGCACAAACCTACCACCTCTCCACTACACGATATACCCATGGAATTGACAGCTATCTGAGCGTTCTGGATGCGCAGCGCTCCCTCTATGCGGCACAGCAGGGGCTTATCGCCATCCGCCTGGCCAAACTCGCCAATCAGGTGCGGCTTTACGCAGTTTTAGGGGGAGGCGGTGACCAAGCCATGTCACACCGAGGGGGATCATAGCGAGTGGCATCTTTTTCCTTGCATAGGAGCCAAGGTCTCTGTCGCTTCCCCGCCGTGCCAGGAAAAACGGATCACTGGATCGGGGGGAGGTTTCAATTGATTCTCCATATCATCGTTGAACCGGTCTGCTACTATTGGTACACACCAGAAGGCGCGAGCGAAAGGGCCAGGAACGTATCATCTCGATCACCGCTGACCTTTATAAGAGTGACCTGGGGAGCGCCGTAAAGGAAGCGCGGGAAAACCGGAGGTCATCGAGGAGGTCACGGCATTGCGGAAGGCAGTGGGCCATGAAGAAATAAAGGCCTTTGTCATGCCCCTCGAGGAGATCACCTGAACAGCGGCCGCCAACCATATCTGAAAATAACGAGTTGCGTTTATGCCTTCCCTTATCAATGAGAGATAAAAGTCTGTGCCATGAAACGAATGCATGCTCTGCTCTCCGCGCTCGTGATGGCGCTGCCTGTAGCAGCGATGGCCCAAGACTCTGGCGTAGATAATCCCTGGGCATTTGCCTTGTGTGTTGAGAACGATTTTTTCTTCGGGCATGCGGATCGTTACTACACCAACGGGCTGAGGCTGAGCTGGACCTCACCGGATGTCCCAGGGGCGCAAACAGGTGTGATATACAATGCATCAATAATAATAGGGACACCTACAGGAAAAATGCTGATATAGTCTCCTTAAGAAGAAAGAACGGTGACAATGAAAACAATCGCTATCATATCGGCAACAGTCCTTTTCCTTGTATCGGCTGCGCTCTCCGCTGCCGCCTCTGATATCCTCACCCTGGATCAGAGCATCAAGATTGCACTAGAGAGGAGCTTATCGCTTCGGGCCGCAGAAGAGGAGATAAAGAGCAAGGAATTTGAAGAGCGCTCGGCACGGGCGGATTTCTATCCGAAGCTGAGCACCTATTACTCCTATACCAGGATCGATACGAGCACGGTGAACGATGCCACGTACACAACCTATGTGTATAGTCCGCCGAGCAGCTTTACCCCGAAGCAGGTCGCCACCTCAACCGATGTCCTGGATGCTCAGACCCTTCTTGCCCACGCTAGATCGAACTACTTTAATGCCTTGAGTGAGCACGATATCGCCTTGGCTCAGCTCGAAAGGGCTATGGGAACAGGGTTCAAAGGTTCAGAGGTTCCACATTCAAAGGCTTTAAACCCCTGAACCTTGAACCTGTGAACCTTGAACCCCTAGACCCTCTATGTTCGTTCTGACTCGGTAAATCACGGTATACACACGCTCAAAAGCAGAGCAGCGTCTTGTGTTCAAGCAAGGTATGTATTGAAAAAGCGCACGGAATTGTCAGGACACACCGCCAGTATGGTGCAAGCACAAGCGAACGTCAGCCCACATGACCAAGGCCCTGTATGTTTGTGGCAACAGTATGCCTTCAATCTTCCCGACCGCTATATCTCCTTTAAGCGCCATCCCTAAAGGGCACGGTTTTTGTAACCTTTCTTGAAGGCTTTACGACTTAACAGATAAAACAAAACAAGCTTTCAAAAAATGGATGTATTGATCCATGAATATTTTGGTGTAGCGAGCAATGAACCGGATGATCAAAACAAATACGCGACTTCGGGCGTGGCTCCTTATGGCGCACGCGGTCCTGATCCTTGCCGGATGTGCAACGGTTGGGCCTGACTACGTGCCGCCGGACACGGCGGTTTCCAAGGACTGGCAAACCCAGCTCAACGGTGGACTCATTGCCGAAGAGATTGACCAGCAGGCGCTGACAACCTGGTGGACCACGCTCAACGACGAAGAACTCACCAGCCTGATCGCGCGGGCGGTGAATGGGAACCTCGATGTCAAGGAGGCCCGTTCACGGATTCGTGAGGCTCGCGCCCAGCGCTCTATAGCCAAGTCCGATCTCTTCCCCACCCTTGAGGCTACCGGTTCCGCCAGCTGGACCCATAGCAGCGAAGACACGGGCACCGGCAAAACTCGTGACTTTTACGCTGCAGGCTTCGATGCCGGTTGGGAGCTTGATCTGTTCGGCGGCACGCGTCGCTCCGTGGAGGCAGCTGAGGCCACCATCCAGGCCACCCAGGAGAACCTGCACGATGTGCTGGTGTCCTTGGCCGCAGAGGTGGCCTTGAACTATATCGAAGTACGCACCTATCAGAAAAGGCTGGCCGTTACGCAGGCGAACCTCGAGATCCAGCAGGAAACCTACTGCTTGATACAATCGCGGTGTCAGGCAGGCATGGATGACGAGCTGGCCGTGCAGCAGGCACGCTCAAGCCTGGAGGCTGCTCGATCCCAGATACCGACCCTGCACACCTCCCTGGAGGGGGCCATGAACCGCATCGCGGTCCTACTTGGTGAGCAGCCCGGCGCTCTCCATGAGCAGCTTGAAACCTACCAGCCTGTGCCGGTGGTCCCGCTGGAGGTTGCCGTGGGCGTACCGGCTGATACACTTCGCCGCCGTCCCGACATACGAAACGCAGAGCGAAAGCTTGCAGCCCAGACAGCGAGAGTCGGCGCTGCAACGGCAGACCTCTATCCCAAATTCACGCTCAGCGGCTCCATCGGGATCGAGGCCTTGTCCTTGGGCAATCTCATCACGGCCGGCAGCCGCACCTTCAGCATCGGCCCCCGCATCCTCTGGCCGATCTTCAATGCCGGCTCCATACGCGCCAATATCGAGGTTCAATCTGCCATTCAGGAACAGGCCATGATCCAGTATGAATCAACGGTCCTGAGCGCCCTGGAAGAGGTGGAGAACGCCCTTGTGGCCTATGGTGAGGAGCAGATTCGCAGAAGATCACTGGATGAGGCGGCCGATGCTGCCAAACAGGCACTGGAGCTGGCCCAGTATAAGTACCAGACAGGCCTGATCGATTTCATCACCGTGCTGGATGCCCAGCGTTCCCTGCTGAACTATGAGGATCAATTGGTCCAGAGCACCGGAAGCATCACCTCCAACCTGGTGCGCCTCTACAAGGCGCTGGGGGGAGGCTGGACCAGCCTGGCGCCTGACAAGGAATATGAAATGCGAGGGTAAGGAAACGCCCATGAAAAAAAATCCGGAAACTAATATAGCCCAGATCCTGGGCATGGATAGGGCCTCGGGGAAACGCAAACTCCTGAAACGTCTGCTCGTCTGGGGTTTCCTTGTCATGGCGGCAGTTATTGCTATAGGCTTCCTGTTCACTCGGAACAAGTCTGAGACCGTTCAATTCAAGACCCAGCCCGCGTCCCGGGGAGACATCACCATAACAGTAAGCGCCACCGGCAACCTGGAACCAACCAACCAGGTGGATGTTGGCAGTGAATTGTCCGGGATCATCGAGACCATTGAAGTAGGCCACAATGATCCGGTGACGGTGGGCCAGGTGCTGGCAAGGCTCGACACCGATAAACTCGAAGCCCAGGTGCTCCAGTCAAAGGCCGCCCTTGAATCGGCCAGGGCACAGGTCTTACAGGCACAGGCCACCCTTAAAGAAAAAAGCCTTGAACTCCGGCGCTTGAAAAAGGCCTATGAGTTGAGCGGCGGCAAGGTCCCCTCACACTATGACCTGGATGCAGCCGAGGCGGCACTTACGCGCGCCGAGGCCGATGAGGCCAGCGTCAAGGCCCAGGTGGCAAAGGCCCAGGCTACCCTGAAAATAGAAGAAACAGATCTTGCAAAGACGGTGATCCGCTCTCCCATCAACGGTATTGTCCTCGCGCGCGATGTAGAGCCCGGCCAGACCGTGGCCGCCTCCCTTCAGGCGCCGGTCCTGTTCACCCTGGCAGAGGACCTGACCCAGATGGAGCTCCACGTGGACGTGGACGAGGCAGATGTCGGTCAGGTGAAAGAGGGGCAGGAGGCCGCCTTTACTGTGGATGCCTACCCTGAGATGACGTTCCCTGCCCGAATCACCCAGGTCCGGTACAGTTCCCAGGACACGGGCGGGGTCGTTACCTACGAGACCGTGCTCAAGGTTGATAACTCCAGCCTTTTGCTTCGGCCAGGTATGACTGCCACGGCAGAGATCACGGTCCAGAAAATCCTTAACGGGATCCTGGTGCCCAACGCAGCGCTGCGGTTCACCCCGCCTCTGAGAGACGAGGTCAAGGAGGAAAAACGTCCCTATGGCGGCACCGTTATGGGCAAACTCATGCCCCGCCCTCGCCGGTCCCAGAAGACATCCTGGGACAACCGGTCCAACACGGCAGGCAACGCCACTAACAAGCACGTCTGGACCGTCAATGACGGACACCTCGTATCCATTCCGGTCAAAACCGGGGCAACCGACGGCATCACGACCGAAATCCTCAAAGGAGACATAGCGCCCGGGATGGAGCTCGTGGTCGCTATGGTGAGTGAACAGAAATGAATACCGTAAGCGGAGATCGACACCTCATTGAACTCCTGGGCATTACCAGGGTATACGGGAGGGGTGCATACGCCGTCCACGCCCTGCGAGGCATCGATCTTCACATCGATAAAGGGGAATTTATGGCCGTGATGGGGCCGAGCGGATCAGGCAAATCCACCTGTATGAACATCCTGGGCTGCCTGGACACCCCGAGTTCCGGCACCTATCGGTTCACCGGCATTGAGGTCGAGGCCCTGTCCCGCGATCAGCGCGCCCTTCTGAGACGGAATTACCTGGGCTTCGTGTTTCAGGGATTCAACCTCTTGAACCGGACATCGGCCCTGGAGAACGTGGAGCTGCCCCTGATCTATCGCGGAGCCTCAGCCCGTGAACGCCACAGGCGAGCCCGCGAGGCACTGGAAGCGGTGGGGCTTGCGGGATGGGAATCACATACCCCGAGTGAGCTTTCCGGCGGGCAGCAGCAAAGGGTAGCCATCGCCCGGGCCATGGTCATCAACCCGGAAGTGCTCATGGCTGATGAGCCAACCGGAAACCTGGATTCCACCATTAGCCGAGAGATCATGGAGCTGCTCTGCGCCCTCAACAAGGGGCGCGGCATCACCATCGTGATGGTCACCCATGACCCCTCAATGGCCGGCTACGCACAGCGCACCATCCGCTTCCTCGACGGCCTGATCGACACCGAAGAACGCAACGGGGGTAAACGCCCATGATAGGGCAAACCATTCTGCTGGCCCTGAGGGCCATACGCCGCAACGTGCTGCGATCATCGCTCACCATCCTAGGCATCGTGATCGGGGTGGCTGCCGTGATCACCATGGTCACCCTGGGGGACGGGGCAACTGCTCAGGTAACTGCCGATATCTCCAGACTCGGGAGTAACATGCTCCAGGTCAGACCCGGCCAGGGTTTTCGCGGCCCCGGCGGAACACGGTCAACCGCTGATATGTTCAAGGTGGATGATGCCGAGGCCATAGGCCGGGAGATCTTCGGTATGGAAGCCGTAGCCCCCACAGTGTCCCGGAGCCAGCAGGCTATCTATGGGAACAAGAACTGGTCAACCTCGGTCATGGGCGCCACCAACTCCTATCTCAAGGTGCGGGACTGGGATCTGGAGATAGGGCGCCTGTTCACCGACGGCGAATTACGTTCCGGCGGAACCGTGTGCATCATCGGCTCCACAGTGCGCAAGGAGCTCTTCGGCAATCAGGATCCTCTGGGCGACTTCATCCGCCTGCAGAGGCTCTCCTGCCAGGTAATCGGGGTACTCGAACCCAAGGGACAGACGGGCTTCGGCCAGGATCAGGATGACCTCGTGATGATTCCCCTGCGCACGCTCCAGAGGCGTATTGCGGGCAGCACCGACGTAGACGCCATCTATGTGTCGGCCCGGGATGGCATCTCCACAACCGCGGTCAAGGAGGACATCGAACGATTGATGCGGGAACGGCGCCGCATTGCCCCTGGTAAAGACGACGATTTCCATGTGCGCGATATGCAGGAGATCGTGAGCACCCTGACCAGCACCACGCGCGTGCTCACCGGACTATTGGGAGCGGTGGCTGCGGTAAGCCTGCTGGTGGGCGGTATCGGGATTATGAACATTATGCTGGTCTCGGTTACCGAGCGTACCCGTGAGATCGGCACCCGCCTGGCAATCGGCGCGCTGGAGCGGGAGGTGCTGATGCAGTTTCTGACCGAGGCAGTGGTCCTGTCCTCCTTCGGCGGGCTTTTCGGCATCATCCTGGGGCTGCTTGCCGCAGCAGGAGGCGCACACCTCCTGGGCATGCCCTTTGTGCTCAACCCAGAGATCGCGGTGATTGCAGTGGTGTTTTCCGCGGCAGTGGGTGTGATCTTCGGATATTTCCCGGCCCGCAAGGCAGCCCGCCTGGACCCCATCGAGGCCCTGCGCCATGAGTGATCTCAGGAATCCTAAAGATACTCATGTACCTCAAGAATACACAGACCGGGAATAGGTCTCAAGGTAATTCATGAGCGGGCCACCAGCCAGTACCTGCCCTCATCGAGCACGAGCTTTTTTTGCTTCTCGAAAAGCTCCAGATACCGCCTGAGATCCTCAGCGCTCTCAGGCCGGTATCCCATCCCTGAGAGGATCAGGACCTTGGGTGTCTGCTCGCAGAAATCGGCGGCGAATCGTCGCTCAAGCTCCCCCCCGGTGAGCGATCCCGATTGGAGCTGCCCGGCAAGCCACTTGAGCAGAATCTTCTCCCTGATCCTCTCCTGTGTCCTCTTCATAAAGTGAGAGATCTCCGCCCCCTCCTCGCGTTCCTTGATAAGCTCCTGCACCAGTTCAACCGCACCCCTGAGGATCAGAAGCCCAATGATCGCTGAGGCCGCTGCGTCGGCATAAACGAGCCAGGGTGCATTCCAGAGCTGGGCGAAAAAGGAGAGCAGGATCCCCCCGCACACCAAAAGGGAGGTCAGGAAGTGATTGCGCGAGTCTACGGCCTGGCACATGATGGCGAAGTTCGAGCTCTTCTTTCCCACGACATACTGGTAGGATGAAAGCCCCAGCATGATGAGGCCGCATATCCCCGAGACCACAAAGGCGATCAAGCCCTCATGGATAGGCCCAGGGTGAATGATCTTATCAAAGGTCGCCAGGGCAATCCCGCCCACCGACACGAACATGGCGATCAGGATGAACACGGAAACAAGCTTCACCTTATCATACTTGATCCCCAGCCACACAAGGAGCGATGAGAGGGTATCGACCGTATTGTCAATGCCGTCAGCGAAAAGCCCGGCCGACCGGGAAAGGAAGCCGACACTGAGCTTCAGCACGCTCAGAACCGCGTGGACAGCCAGGGAAAAGAGGGAGGTGGTCTCAGGGGAGAATACCCACCCCATAAAGG
>Ga0315549_1002990_pt1 | contig 15503 bp, 11 predicted proteins | sample SalMarSW160200MG_FD_203101 | JGI IMG/M metagenome (GOLD analysis project Ga0315549, IMG submission 203101) | Salt marsh sediment microbial communities from the Plum Island Ecosystem LTER, Massachusetts, United States - Salt Marsh Sediment SW1601-200 ... | reverse complement strand
CCCAGAAGAAGAAATTAATATTGACGATATTCCTTTTTAATTACCATGTCTTGTCCCCTTTGTCAAAAAGCAATTGAAGAAATAGATTTTACCGAAGTGAACCTTCTCCGGCCGTTTACCAACGAAATGGGAAAAATAATTTCTCACCGGCGGACACATCTCTGTGCCAAGCACCAAAGAAAGGTTACCCAAGCCATTAAAAAAGCGCGCTACTTAGGTTTGCTTCCTTACGTTGCTGATTAAGGGCTTTTTGGTTGCTACTCTTTCTTCAAAATCTTCGTCCAAATTTCTTTCGCTATCTTGGGATTCTCCCGAAGATAATTCCCTGCTTGTTCTAATCCCTGGCCGATTTTCTCGTTCTCATATTTATACCATGCTCCAGAACGAGTAACGATTTCTTTGTCTAAACCCATAGCAATTAAATCATCTTCCTTAGAAATTCCCCGATTATAATAAATATTAAACTCTACCGTTTTAAACGGAGAAGCAACTTTATTTTTCACCACTTTGGCCCGAATGCGGCTGCCAACAATTTCTTCTCCCCGCCTCAGAGCCGCCCTTCTTCCTAAATTAATCCTCACCGAACTGTAAAACTTCAAAGCTAACCCACCAGAAGTAGTTTCCGGATTTCCGAAAGGAATTCCAATCTTCATCCTTGTTTGGTTAAGGAAGATAATGACTGTTTTTGTCTTGGAGACAATTCCGGACAGTTTGCGAAGAGCCCGGCTCATTAGTCTCGCCTGTAATCCAATTTGCTGGTCCCCCATCTCCCCTTCTATCTCCGCCTGAGGAGCAAGAGCAGCCACCGAATCAACAACGATGGCCCCTACAACTCCCGACCGAACTAAACTTTCAACAATTTGGAGCGCCTCCTCAGCTGAGCTCGGCTGAGCAATAATTAATTTATTAACATCCACTCCGATTCGCCGGGTGTAGTCTAAATCTAAAGCATGTTCCGCATCAATAAAAGCTGCCGTCTTTCCTTGATTTTGGGCTTCTGCCAAAATGTGGAGGGCAAGAGTCGTTTTTCCTGTCGCTTCTTTGCCAAAAATCTCCACTACTCGGCCGAGGGGAATCCCCTCTACTCCTAAAGCTTGATCAAGGGCGGGCGACCCGGTAGGAATAATATCTATCTTCCGCGGCTTCTTTTCTTCCATTTTGATAATAGAACCTTCTCCAAAACGATCCTCTATTTTTTGGAGAACTTCTTCTAAGCGGGAAGGCTCTTTTTCTTTTTTGTTTTTAGTATTCTTCTTGTTCTTCATCATTTTCTTCTTGATAGCCAAAAATTATTTTCCGCGGTTTTGCTCCCCGGGAAGGACCAATCACCCCTTCCGCTTCCAGGTTGTCTAGCAATCTAGCGGCCCGGGCATAGCCGATAGCCAATCTTCTCTGTAAAAGAGAAGCGGAGGCCCTGTTTTCCGCCAAGACCACTTCTTTTGCCTGTTCATAAAGAACATCCTGGCCAGTAGTAGCGGGGAAAAAGCCTTGCTGGGCTTGTTCCATACTCTCCAGAAGAAGTTGCTCTAGAGGAGAAACTTCACGGGGAGCATTATGTTCTTTAATAAAGTTCGTCACCCGGAGGGTCTCCTGCTCGGAAACAAAAGGAGCTTGAATTCTTACCGGCTTCACTTGTTGGGGCGTCAAAAAGAGCATATCTCCTTCTCCCAACAGTTGTTCTGCTCCGGCACCGTCGAGAATGGTCCGGGAGTCCACCTGGGAAGCCACCTGAAAGCTAATTCTACAGCTGATATTCGCCTTAATCAAGCCGGTAATGACTTCTACTGACGGGCGTTGAGTAGCCAATATCAAATGAATACCAACTGCTCTTGACTTCTGGGCCAATCTGACGATAGTTGCTTCAATCTCTCTCCCTTTCACCGACATAAGGTCGGCCAGCTCATCAATCACCAAAACGATGAAGGGCATTGGTTCTAATTCCGGCCGAGTGCGGGCCAGATGATGAAACCCCTGGATATCTCGAACATTAAACTTAGCAATTTTTCGAAATCTCCGCTCCATTTCTTCTATCAACCATTCCAGGGCAACCGTTGCCTCTTGAAAATCAGAAATCACCGGGGCTAAGAGATGCGGCAGGTCTTTATAAATACCAAATTCCACCCGCTTCGGATCAATGAGAATAAACTTCATTTCTCGAGGAGAACACTGGTAAAGCAGACTAGTAATAAAATTATTAAGAAAAACTGTTTTCCCTGCTCCGGTCGCTCCGGCTACCAGTAAATGGGACATTTTCGCCAAATCAGCGAAAGAAGCCTCTCCGCGAACATTCCTTCCCAAGCAAAACCTCAATTGCGCTTTATTCTCTTTAAAACGCGGGTCATCAAGAAGGGTGCGGAGATGGATAGTCATCCGATTCTGATTAGGGACTTCAATCCCTACTAATGATTTGCCCGGAATAGGAGCCTCCATCCTAATCGGGTGAGCCGCTAAGGCAAGAGCAATATTTCTGGCGAGGGTTGTAATTTTGGAAAGTTTAATACCCTCAGAAGGACGAAAGGCATATTGAGTAACCGTGGGTCCAACGCTTACTTCCACCATTTCAATGGGGACGCCAAAATCAGCCAGGGTTTTTTCAATAATGAGGGAATTTTTCTCAATATCCCCCGTTTTGGGCTTACCATGATCATCGTTCAATAACTTAGTCGGGGGAAAAACGTATTCTCCTTTCTTCGGCTTCTGGGCCGGGCCTTCTAATTTTTTTCCTTCTTCCTGAGCTCGGAAAGAGGGAAGATTAACTTTGGGAGCAGAAGAATTAACTTTTGGTTTTCCTAACATCAAGCTTGGTCGGAAAACTGGAGAAGGAGTCGGTAGTTTCTTTTCCTGGGTTTCTTTCTTCTCTTGAGCTAATTTCTGACGCCAGTAAAGAGGATAATTAAGAGCCACCATTCCCACTATCGTCAGGGCAATAAAGAGCAGAAGACTGATCCACAGGCCGAAGAAGTGAAAGATGGGCCAGGCAATAACTTGGCCCAGCCAGCCTCCGGCTTGGTCCAGGGGAACAAGCGCTTCCTGGTGAAGCCGATTAACGGCTAAGAGTCCGGTTAAACCGCCTTCGACCAAAGCAAGACCAAGGATTACCAGCCAAATCTTTTTAATTCCTTCTTTTCGGAAGAGAGGGATAGCTAAGCCAGCCAAAAAAAACGGCAGGAGAAAAACTGTTCTCCCTCCAAGATTAGATAAAAACCAGTAAATGCCACCCCCCGCCGGTCCGGCCAGACGAAAAAAGGAAAGGGCAATAATAACCGCTCCCAGAAGAAGGGTCGTGGCCACTAATATTCTCTTAAACTGAGAGGGCAATTTTTCCCTCTTATCTTGGTCCTTCTTTTCCGTTTTCAGAAGTTGCTTTCTCCTTTTTGTCTTCTTGGACATACTTTTCAAATTTACGGCGATAACCGGTTCCGGCTGGAACTACTTGGGCTATTATAACATTCTCCTTCAGTCCCCTCAATTCATCTCGGTCATGACGCAAGGAGGCATCGATAAGAATCTGAGGAGTCCTCTGGAAAGAAGCGGCCGAGAGCCAACTGGTAGAATTAAGAGCAACTTTAGAAATTCCTAACAAGAGAGGCTTATAAGTGGGAGGCTTTTTATGCTGCTTGGTTAATTTCTGAGAAATTTCTTCCCCATCGTAGCGATCTACAATTTTCCCTTTTGCCCATAAGCTGTCGCCATTGTCAATAATTTTCACCTGGGAAAACATTTGACGAATAATAACCTCCAGATGCTTACTATGAATTTTTACCCCTTCTGTCGTATAAACTTTTTGCGATTCATTCAAGAGGTATTTGGCGGTCTTCGGAAAATCAAAATGCTTGAAAAGATGGCTGGGGCGGAGCGATCCGCTACAGAGAGGTTGCCCCGTCTTCACTTTCTCGCCGATTTGAACCAAAAGATTCCGTCCTTCAGGAATTTGATAATTCTTGGTCCCCTCTTGGCTGCGAATAGAAACAATTCCCTTTTTAGAATCTATTTTTTCTACCTGGCCGGACTTGAAGACAGCGACCGCCTTCTTTTTAGGAACCCGATCTTCAAAGAGTTCTTCTACTCTCGGTAATCCCTGGGTAATATCCCCTTCTCCCGCCACCCCGCCTAAGTGGAAAGTTCTCATCGTTAACTGTGTTCCTGGCTCACCAATAGCTTGAGCGGCGACGATCCCTACTGCCTCCCCTAGCCTCACCAATCTATTGCGACCTAGATCCCAACCGTAGCATTTTTGACAAACGCCCCCAACAGTTTTACAAGTGAGAGGACTTCTTACTCTCACTTTTTCAATCTCCAAACTGTCAATTTCTCTCGCCTGGTCCCAGTTAATAATTCCTCCTTTAGTCACAACCTTGCTTTTACTTTTCGGAATGGTGACATTTTCTAATACCACTCGGCTAACGATTTCTAAAACAAAGCTTCTTCCCTGAGATTTAATTTCCTCCCGAGAAATTTCTATCCCCTCGGTGTCGCCGCAATCTTCTTCCCGGACAATCACACCATGAGCCACATCAACTAAACGTCTTGTTAAATAGCCGGCGGCGGAAGTTCGTAAAGCTTTATCCGCCTGCCCCTTTCTTGCCCCGTGAGTAGAAAGGAAGTATTCCAAAACATCCAGCCCTTCCTTAAAAGAACTTTTGATCGGTAATTCAATAATCCGGCCGGTCGGATTAACTACCAAGCCCTTCATTCCGCACATTTGCAAGGGCTGGGCCCAAGATCCCCGAGAGCCGGAAGAAACCATTAAAGAAATAGGACCATTTTCTGGTAAAGTTTTCTGCAATAGCTCTCGCAATTGGCTGCTGACATTACCCCAGGTTTGAATAATTTGCTGCCGGCCTTCTTGCTCGCCAAGGAGCCCTTTTTTCACCTGATTCCGAAATTTAGCTACTTTTTGATCAGCTTTTTGAATTAACTCTTCTTTTACTTCGGGGACAATAAAATCATCCATGCCAAGGCTAAGACCAGATAAGGTAGCATATTCAAAACCAAGAGTCTTAATTTTATCTAGGCAGTCTTGGGCTTCATCTTCCGCATAACCATTGATAACATCGCTAATGATTTTACGCAAAATCGAGGAATCAACCTGCTTATTGAAGAAAGAATAAATTGCTGGCAGAGCTTGGTTAAACAAAAGGCGACCGACTGTTGTTCGGATTAAGGTCGGCTCAACGGCAATATTAGGACGCATCCAAATTTTTATCGCCGTCCTTAGCCCGACCAACTCTGCTTCCGCTGCCAGTTGAGCTTCTTCCAGGCTATAGAAGACTTTCGTTTGCTCATCAGGCAGAGACTCTTCAATCATCGTTAAGTAGTAAATGCCCAAAATCATATCCTGACTGGGGGAAACAATTGGCAAACCAGTAGCTGGTTTGAGAAGATTCTTCCCCGAAAGCATTAGCTCTGTTGCTTCCGTCTGCGCTCTCTGGAAAAGAGGCAGATGGACAGCCATCTGATCTCCATCAAAGTCAGCGTTGAAAGCAGAACAAATAAGGGGATGAATGCGAATTACATTCCCTTCAATAAGGGTCGGGCGAAAAGCTTGGATTCCTAGGCGGTGAAGGGTCGGGGCCCGATTTAAGAGAATAAATTTCCCTTTCACCACCTCTTCTAAAATTGCCCACACTTCGGGAACGCCTTTTTCAATCAGCCGGGAGGCCCCTCGGATATTATAGGCTAATTCTTGGTCCAGAATTCTTTTAACGACAAAAGGCTTGAACAATTCCAGAGCCATCTTTTTCGGCAGACCGCACTCTGACATCTTCAATTCCGGACCAATGGCGATAACTGAACGAGCCGAATAATCAACCCGTTTACCTAAAAGATTCCTTCGAAATCTCCCCCTCTTCCCTTGAATTTTATCCGTTAAGGAACGAAGAGGATGCAAAGGACGACGACCCCCGCGGATGGGGCTTGTCTGATCACCAATAAGGGCATCAATTGCTTCCTGGAGCATTCTTTTTTCGTTCCGAATAATAATGGTCGGGGCATCAATTTCCAAAAGACGCTTCAGCCGGTTATTCCGATTAATAACCCTCCGGTAAAGATCGTTCACGTCCGAGGAGGCATACCGCCCCCCGTCTAATTGAACCATTGGTCTTAACCCCGGAGGAAGAACGGGGAGGACAGTAAGCACCATCCAATCGGGTCTCGCCCCTACTTCTTGCATCTCTTGCAAAAATCTGATCCGGGCCGTCACTTTTTCTCTCTGCGTAGCTGCTAGATCAGGGGTCAATTTCTTCTGCAATTTAGCCGCCTCCTCCTTCAAATCCATTGCTTCTAAAATTTCTTGAATCGCCCCGGTGCCTGTCTTAGCTTCAAAAGCGGGGCCAAATTTTAAGGCTAGGTCACAATATTCTTTTTCAGAAATTACTCTCAAGCGGCGGATACCCGCTAATTCTCGTTTCGCTTGCTGGAAGGATTCCCGAAGCTCCGTCTTCTCTGTTTTTGCCTTCCCTTTGACTCTTTTTTCATACTCTTTCAGCATTTCTTGACCAATCTTCTTCTTTGCTTTCTTATCAACCTTAGTGATAATGTAGGCCATAAAGTAGACGACCCTTTCTACCTTCTGAGAAGAGACGCCGAGAGCCATGGCTAAGTGGCTGGGCATTTTTTTCAAAAACCAAATATGAGCTACCGGGGCGGCTAAAGTAATATGCCCCATCCTTTCTCTTCTTACCGCTGATTTAGTTACCTCCACCCCGCAACGGTCGCAAATAATTCCCTTATAGCGAATACCTTTGTATTTCCCGCAGTAGCATTGATAATCTTTGGTCGGACCAAAGATCTTCTCACAAAACAAGCCACTCTTTTCTGGCCGGCCAACACGATAGTTAATCGTTTCTGGCTTAGTCACTTCTCCATGGCTCCAAGATAAAATATCCTTTGGAGAAGCTAATTGGATTAAAACAGACTTAACGTCCGGATTAGGACGAGGTTCCGTTTTCATAAACTTAATCTTTCACTTCTAATTTAATATTTAAAGCCAAGGCCTTAAGTTCGTTGATGAGCAAGTCGACCGAAGCCGGACGATACCAGTGTTCAATAGGCCGGCCCTGAAGAATATCTTCATAGGCTTCAGACCGTCCCCGGATATCATCAGACTTGACAGTCATCATCTCCTGCAAAGTGTAGGCCGCACCGTAGCCTTCCAAAGCCCAGACTTCCATTTCTCCAAAACGCTGGCCGCCAAAATGAGCTTTCCCTCCCAAGGGCTGCTGGGTAATAAGGGAATAGGGACCAATAGACCTCATATGAATCTTGTCTTGGACCATATGATGAAGTTTGAGAACATACATTATGCCAACCGTTATCGGCCGAGGGAATTTCTTCCCCGTTCGTCCATCATTGAGCCAGATTTGACCGCTTTCCGGAAGTCCGGCTTTTTTTAATTCTTCTTTGATTTTTTTCGTCCCCACCCCTAATAATCCTGGGGCTTCAATTAGATAGTTAAGTTTGCTTGCCGCCCAGCCAAGATGGGTCTCTAAAATCTGCCCGATATTCATTCGAGAAATAACCCCCATTGGATTGAGAACAATATCTATTGGTGTTCCGTCAGCCAAAAAAGGCATTTCCTCTTCCGGCAAGATATAGGAAATTACCCCTTTGTTTCCATGGCGGCCGGAAAGTTTGTCCCCGGCTTCAATTTTTCGGAATTGGGCAATTTGAACTTTAATTTTTTTAAAGACCCCTGCTTCTAGTTGAGCTCCTTCCTCTCGAGAAAAAATTTGAATATTAATAACTCTCCCTTCTTGCCCATGAGGAACAACCAAAGAAGCATCTTTTACTTCTTTCGCCTTCTCTCCAAAGATAGCTTTTACTAATCTTTCTTCGGGAGAAAGTTCCATTTGCCCCTTAGGAGAAATTTTTCCCACCAGAATATCTCCCGGTTTTACCTCCGCTCCAATTCTGATAACTCCCTCTTCGTCTAAGTCTTTAAGCTTTTCTCCCCCGACATTAGGAATATCGGGCGTAGTGACCTCGGGACCCAATTCAGTGCTCCGGACATCACAGATGAAATCTTTAATACGAATAGAAGTAAAAGTATCTTTTTTCACCAGGCGCTCGGAAAGAATAATCGCGTCTTGATAGTTCATTCCCCGGAAAGACATAAAGGCAACCAGAATGTTCTTCCCCAAAGCAAGTCGTCCCTGATCGATTGAAGCTCCCTCAGCTAAAATATCCCCCTTCTTTACCACTTGTTCTTTTTCCACTACTGGGTGCTGGTGAAAACAAGTATATTGATTCGTCTGCTGGAAGGTTGACAGCTGATAAACCCGGCGGCCGACTTTAATATGCTGACCGTCAACTTCGACTACCTTTCCTCCCTCTTCAGCTAAAATAACTTGTCCTGATTCTCGAGCAATTCTCGCTTCCACTCCTGTTCCTACAAGAGGAGCCTCCGGCTGAATGAGGGGGACAGCTTGTCTTTGCATATTGCAGCCCATCATCGCCCGGTTAGCATCATCATTTCTTAAAAAAGGAATTAAACTAGCAGCCACGCTTATCACCTGATTAGGGGAAATATCGACGAATTCTGCTTCTTCTTTCGTCATGCTCACCGGCTGCCCCTGATAACGCCCCTCAATTTCTTTCGAGATAATCTTCCCTTCTTCATCCAGAGAGATGCCGCTGTGCGTAATTTTAAACTTTTCTTCTTCCCGGGCGTTGAGATAAACCACTTCTTTAGTCACTCTTCCCTGACGAATTTTAAAGTAGGGGGTTTCAATAAAACCATAGGCGTTAATTCTAGCTCCAGTCGCTAAATGGGCCACTAAACCAACATTCTGTCCTTCCGGAGTTTCAATTGGACAAATTCTACCGTAGTGAGAAGGGCGGACATCCCGGGCCTCAAAACCAGCTCTTCTTTTAACCAGCCCCCCGGGGCCAGTAGCGGATAATCTTCTCTTGTGTTCCAGGGCAGATAGAGGATTATCACTGTCTAAAAATTGAGAGAAGGCAGAAGTGGCAAAGAATCTTCTCACCCCGACCGCTAAAGGCCGGCTATCAATTAAAGCCGAGGGAGCGAGATCTGTCTCCCCAATGGTAGACATCTTGTCTTGAATGCTTCGCCGCATCCGAAGAAAAGCTGGCCGGAGACTGCTTTGAAGCAATTCTCCCAAATCCCGCACTCTTCTATTAGCCAGGTGATCAATGATGTCTGGCTGAGCCTGAGAATCCCGATTCAGGCGAAGAACCTCTTTAATTGTCAAAATAACATCCTCTTTTTTCAACACCCTATCTTCCGATTTGACCGGCTGACGAGCAGAAGAATACAGTCTCTGATTTATCTTCCAGCGGCCTACTTCTGCCAGATCATAGCGGGAAATATCGAAAAACATATCTTGAATAAAGTCCCGCACCATTTCCCCGGTCACTACTCCCCCCGGTCGAAGCAACTGGTAAATTTTAGTCATCGCCTCCTCCTGATTATGGGTCGAATCTTTCTCTAAAGTTTTTATCAGAGATTGCTGACCTTCCTTGTCTAAATCACGAAAGGATTCTTTGATTTCTTCGTCCGTCGATAATCCGATCGCCCGTAAAAAAGTAGTCGCCAGGACATTTTTCCGGCGATTAATCCTCGCTTGTAAAAGTCCCGTTTTTGTCATCTGGAAATTTAACCAGGCTCCTCTCTCCGGGATAAGAGCCGCCCCGAAATATTTTTCTCCCCCGCTTTCCTGACAATCAAAGAAAACGCCCGGAGAACGCACTAATTGAGAAACAATTACTCTTTCCACTCCGTTGATGATAAAGGTTCCTCCAGGAGTAATCATCGGACAGTCAAGAAGAAAAATCTCTTCTTTGCTTGATTTTTTCGTTTTCAGATTAACCAATCGGAATTTTGCTTTTAAGGGAGCCGTATAAGATTCTCCCTTGGTAATCGCTTCGGCCGGAGACAGATCATTAGATTCCGCCAAAGAACAGTCAATAAATTCCAGGCGCCAATGATTTTTAGTATGATCTAAAACGGGAAAAATTTCTGAAAAGAGGCGGGGTAACTTTAGAGACCAAAAATTTTCCCAACTTTGATACTGAGCTTCTAAAAGAGGAGGAAAACGAAAAAGAGAAGCAGATTGAGAAAACCTTTTAATTTTGGTAGTTTTCATAAACAAGGCAAATGTTTTTTTTCTTAAAAAAATACACCAAAAAGCACCGGGTACTCCTCCCCGGCTTCAAATCCAGTTCTTCTTTAGGAAGCAATAATTTCCAAAGTCACTAATAATCTGTTTTAATCTTAACTTTTTCTCCCATTGATGTCAAGCAAAAGGCCGCTGGGTACTCAAAACTAAACCCGCTCCCAAGTAAAAAGCCAAGAGACCTGATCCTCCGTAACTAATCAAAGGACAAGGAATGCCGACCACCGGTAGTAAGCCTAGGTTCATACCAATGCTTAAAAAGGCCTGAGAGGTAATCCAAATCAGATAACCGAGTGTTAAAAGATAAGCAAAATTATTCTCGGCTTGGAGACCAATTCGAATTAACCGCCAGATAAAGAGAGCAAAGAGCAAGCCAATGACTATTATCCCTAAAAATCCAAAAGTTTCCGCTAGAACAGAAAAGGCAAAATCCGTTCTCGCCTCTGGTAAAAATCCGTAACGTGCCTGGGAATTCTGGTTCCAGCCCCTCCCCAGCCAACCTCCGGAGCCAACGGCAATTTTCGACTGCTGGAGGTGCCAACTTCCCCCTCCTTCCAATAATGAAGGATGGAAAAAACTCATCACTCTTTCTTTTTGATAATCGTGAAACCCGAAAGACCAAATCAAGCTTCCCAAGAGAACAAAAGAAAATAACAAGAGCAGCACCTGCCGCCAAGGAAGTCCAGAAATCAGCACTAGTCCCAGCCAGATAATAAGGAAGATGATGGCGGAACCAAAGTCGGGCTGTAAAAAAACCAACCCCGCCGGAAGAAGGGCATAAAGAGCGGAAAGAAAGAGAATGGAAAGCTGGCGCCTCTGGGAATAACGACCAGAAAAATATTTCGCCAAGATAACGATCAGACCAAGCTGAGCGAAAGGAACGGGATCAACAGTAAAAGACCCCAGAGAATACCAGCCGTGGATATCTCTAATCGGATGGACTAAAAACAAACCCGCCAGCAGAAGAACCAAGCCCAGATAAAGTCCCAAGACCACCAAAGAATTAGCTTTCAACCAGCGATAATCAAAAAAAAGCGCTATCCCCACCATTAAAGCCAGGCTAAGAAGAAAGAAAAAAAGCTGTTTGTAAAAGAAGGAGAGCTCACTCTTGGGAAAAGCCGAGCTGTAAACGACCGCCAATCCTAAGCCAGTCAAGAAGACAAAAGCCGCTATTAGGGGCCAATCAAGTTTTTTCTTTCCCCTCATTTCGAAGTAGAAGCTAACATCTTTAAAAATTGATTTTCTTTAATGATGGAAATTTCTTCTTTCTCCGCCTGGGCTAGCTTACTTCCTGGTTTTTCTCCGCAAATTAAGAAGTTGACTTTTTTAGAAACAGAGTTCAGTATTTCCCCGCCTCTTTTCCTAATTTCTTCTCCGGCTTCCTGACGGGAAAACTTTTTTAATTTCCCGGTAAGAATAAATTTCTTTCCCGTCCAGGGTTGTTTTCGGGGAGAAAGAATAAATTTAATCTTCACTCCTCCTTGGCGTAAGGCAGTTATTAATTTTCCATTAGATTTTTGCCGAAACCACTGAAAAATTTCCTTAGCTGTCTGGGGACCAATATCCGGCAAAGCCTCTAATTCTTCCCGAGAAGACTTCTCCAGCCGGGAAAGATCTTTAAACTCCTTAGCTAAAAGTCGAGCTGTTTTTTCTCCCACTTGGGGTACGCCGAGAGCAAAAATAAACTTGGGAAAATCAATCTTTTTACTTTTTTCAATTGCTTGCAGAAGATTCTGGGCTGATTTTTCTCCGAAACCAGCCAGTTTTTTTAAGTCTGCTTCCCGAAGATAAAAAATATCAGCTGGCTGGGAGATTAACCCCTCTTCTCGCAATTGTTCAACGATTTCCGGACCCAAGCCTTCAATGTCAAAAGCTTTTTTAGAAGCAAAATGTTGAAGAAAGTTTTTCCGCCGGGCCGGACAAGAAAGGTTGGGACACCGCCAGATAACTTGCCCCTCTTCCCTTTGGAGAGAAGTTCCGCAGACTGGACATTTCCGCGGCATGACAAAGTTTTTCTCTTCCCCCGTTCTCATCCGTTTTAGGACTTGGACCACTTCTGGAATAACGTCTCCGGCCCGGCCAATAACCACCCAATCTCCAATCTTGACTCCCAAACGCTTGACTTCGTCAGCGTTGTGCAAAGTGGCCCGACTAACCACCGCTCCGCCAATATTAACCGGCGCTAAAACGGCCACTGGGGTGACCGCTCCCGTTCGGCCGATCTGAACAATAATGTCTTTTACCCGAGTTGTTGCCTGCCGGGGAGGAAATTTCAGAGCCCTTATCCCCCGCAGACTTTTTCCCGCCACTCCCAAGGACCGGACAATATCACCAGCATTAATCTGGACGACAACGCCGTCAATATGATAGGGAAATTTTTCTCTTCCGGCCTGCATTTTCCGCCAGAATTGGACCACTTCAGCTAAAGAATGGCAAACTTGTCCCAGATCAGTCTTCAAGCCAAGAGCTCTCGTAATCTGGTGTTCCTCACTATGTTTCTTTTGCCCAACATCAGTCACAAATTCCCAAGCTAGAAACCCTAGGCCTCGGGAGCTAGTCACCCTGGAGTCCAGCTGTCTGATGCTCCCCGCCGCTAAATTACGTGAATTAGCATAGGACTTCTCTCCTCTTCTCGCCCTTTCCTTATTAATTCTGGCAAAACTTTCGTTACTTAAATAGGCCTCGCCTCGAACTTCAATCTTTCCTTTCCGCAGTCGTTTTTTGACCTGCTCTTCTACTTTCTTAGAAAAAGGAGTTTTCTGAGAAAACAAAGGAGCATAGAGCTTTAATTTTAAAGGAACGGCTTCAATTGTTTTAACGTTAGCGGTTACTTCTTCTCCGATATAGCCGTCTCCCCGGGTCGCCGCTCGTTGGAGAACCCCCTTCTCATAAATAAGATCAATAGCCAAACCATCAATCTTTGGCTCACAAAAAAATTCTTCTTCCTTTTCCCTTCCTTGGAGAGATGACAGTCCCTGAAGATGATGCCACCAATCTTCTAATTCTTGAGCCGAAAAAATATCTTCTATGGAAAGCATCGGCGACTGGTGCTTGGCTTTCTTAAACTCTTTCAGAGGAGTCCCGCCGATTCTCTGGGTGGGAGAAGAAGGAGAAATTAAATCTGGATATTGTTTTTCTAAAAGCCAAAGCCGGTGTTTTAAAGAATCAAGGGCATCGTCAGAAATCAAAGACTTATCAAGAACATGATAAGCATAACGATAGTGGTGGATGGTCTCCCGGAGTTTGCTAATTTCTTTTCGAGCCTCCTCTTTAGTTGTCTTCTCCTCGGAATTCATTCTCCCCTGATTATTAATAGGAGATTTCTATCGCTCTTCTTGTTTGATGATAAAGACCAAGACTGCGGAGTTTTGTCTGGCTATCTATCTCTTGGACATAAGTTTCGTAAACAACGCCATTTGTTAGAACCGGGTCCGTCACTTGGGGATAAGGAGTTTTGCAAGGAGTAGGCGAACAACCAGCCGTATCGTAACTTTCTTTCCTCACCGCGTAGAGAATTCTTTCTATCCCGCTATCCGCTCCACAAAAAGCTAAGACGGATTCATTTAATTGACGGACAATCACTTGCTGTCTAACGAGCAGAGAAACCAAGCCGAGAACTACTGCCAGAATCACTGCCCCCAGCATAATGACTAGAAATAAAGAAGCTCCTTTCTTGGTTTGAATGGTCATTTTTACAAAATTAAGGGATTTCTAAAAATCCAGAGATTTTTACAAATTAAGGTTTCTTTGAGAAATAGTCGTTTCCACTGTCATGGAAACTTCCGTCAGGTTTTTATCTTGAAGGGAAAAATTAACCGTTACCCGGGGCTGATGGTCAACGCTGTCTCCGCTGACCGTAAAAGAAAGAGAATTAATTTCTGCGTCCGGAGCGGTAATGCCCACAGCCGTTCCTAAATTCGCCGCCGTGTCATCAGTAGAAACTTTTTCTTTAATTTCTTGGCTGTCTAAAAGAAATTCTCGGCAATGATTTTCATAATCCAAGAATCGAATACTAGAAAGACCCGATGCGTCGTAATTTGTCCCAGCCGTAATACAGTCCCCATCATCCTCTTGAGCCATCCGCAGAAAACGTCCTCCATATTCCAGAAAATAAGAACTGTTATCAATAAGCCCTTGAGTAGCCAACGACCTTTTCTCTTGATTAATAAGAGAAACGGCTAAGCTCGTCGTCGCTCCAATGGTGAGCAAGAAAAGAATAATCGCTACCATCAGTTCAATAAGAGTGAAACCTTTCCGCATCATTTTAGTACCAATTATATAAAAATTCTTCTGCCTTCAGCGGTGAATTTTGGCCCGGCCAGCTTACTTCCGCAGTCACTTTCAGAATATCAGTTGCCGGTACGCTCAAAGTAATTTCTCGGCGAAATTGAGTATCTGTCCCCGAATCATAACCATAAAGATGATTAACATCTATCTTCAAAGGGACATCTTGGAAAGCTAAAAGAGAAGAACTATTGTATTGCACCCGGTAAGCGCCCGCTCCCAAGCCCTCCTGCCAATCAGCCGCCCCGCTCACCCAGTTGATATCCCGAAGATTTCTGACCACCTCAATCCCCTCTTGAGCAAGATAAGAAGCAACAAATTCTGTTTTTTCTTCTTGGGCCTGGGAAAGAATGCGGGCCGTTGCCCCGTAAATTATCAAGGTGCCAATAATCAAAATTCCTATGGCAATAACTGTTTCTAAAAGAGTAAAACCCTTTTTCATTATATATTATATATCATTCTTTACTCTAATTTTATTTGGCCGCTGTTGTTAATCTTAACCACCGCCGTTGACGAACCATTAGTTAAAGTTATTATTGCTTCTTGTCCGCTAGAGAGGTCGTTAATATAGGTATCCGGGTCAGGAGGAACAAAGAAAATACTTAATGCCCCGCCGCTACTGGGAGTAAAGCTCTGAATGGTTACCCCGGAAGAAAAAGCAAGCCTTTCTATTTCTTCTCCACTGTCCCAAGAATAATTAGCGTCATTACAATTTTCAAAAACTTGATAAGAACCAGAATCGCCGCTATTCAAATAAAGGCCGAAGCCGGTATGGCCTTCTGCCGGCAAAGGATCACAGGAGAATTCTTGAGTAGAAAGAGATAATTGCTGAACCCTTCTTAAATCTCCCATCAATTGAAAAGCCGCCTGGCGAAGAGCAAAAGTTCCTTGGGCTGGCCGCCAGCTTAAAAACAAGGCGCTTGACATAATGGCAATCACCCCAACAGAAACTATTAATTCAATTAAAGTAAAGCCCTTTTTCACAACTTTTTCATAATATCCACTTCAGCCAAATCTCTAATTGGCTTCCTCCGGCGAGCGCTATTCCCGAACCAAGAATTAGGAAAGGGCCAAAGGGAA
>Ga0315549_1002989_pt1 | contig 15513 bp, 15 predicted proteins | sample SalMarSW160200MG_FD_203101 | JGI IMG/M metagenome (GOLD analysis project Ga0315549, IMG submission 203101) | Salt marsh sediment microbial communities from the Plum Island Ecosystem LTER, Massachusetts, United States - Salt Marsh Sediment SW1601-200 ... | reverse complement strand
TGCTGCCGCCGACCCCAGCACCGGCGGTAATGGTGTATTGAATCGCGCTAAAGGCCACGTGGATGGTATGGTCAGAGGTGACATCCTCAAAGGTGTAGCTCGATACCGCCCCCACCGGGGCGCCATCAACCAGGACTTCGCTTATCGCATAGCCCGCGTTCGGAATGATGTTGAAGCCCTGGCTCTGGCCGTGGCTGACGCCCACAGCGCCCACAGGTGAGATGCTGCCGCTGACCCCAGCACTGGCGGTAATGGTGTATTGAATCACGCTAAAGGCCGCCTGGATCGTATGATCAGAGGTGATATCCTCAAAGGTGTAGCTCGATACCCTCCCCACCGAGGTGCCATCGACCAGGACCTCGCTTATCTCATAGCCCGCGTTCGGAGTGATGTTGAAGGTCTGGCTCTGGCCGTGGCTGACGCCCACAGCGCCCACAGGTGAGATGCTGCCGCTGACCCCAGCACTGGCGGTAATGGTGTATTGAATCACGCTAAAGGCCGCCTGGATCGTATGATCAGAGGTGATATCCTCAAAGGTGTAGCTCGATACCGCCCCCACCGAGGCGCCATCGACCAGGACCTCGCTTATCGCATAGCCCGTGTTCGGAGTGATGTTGAAGGTCTGGCTCTGGCCATGGCTGACGCCCACAGCGCCCACAGGTGAGATGCTGCCGCCGACCCCAGCACCGGCGGTAATGGTGTATTGAATCGCGCTAAAGGCCACGTGGATGGTATGGTCAGAGGTGACATCCTCAAAGGTGTAGCTCGATACCGCCCCCACCGGGGCGCCATCGACCAGGACGTCGCTTATCGCATAGCCCGTGTTCGGAGTGATGCTGAAGCCCTGGCTGTCATCTTCGTTAACCACCACCGCACCCGAGGGGGCAATGGCTCCACCAGCGCCGGCCGTGGCAGTGATAGTATAGGTGGCCTCAGATTTGCACTGTGGTCCTGTTACCCAGCTACAATAACTCACACAGCCCCCAAATGTGCAAACTATAACGGGGCCTTCGGGATAGTCACCCCGCAACGTGAACGAAACTGTTCTCGTTTCCCCATCCTCATACCCTGTGTCGAACTTTATCCAGCTTAGCCACCAGACTGAGCCACGTCCACACTCAACCTGCCCCTCAGAAGCACCAACAAGATCATCGCAATCACCACACCACCATATGACCCAGTGACTTAGCGAAGGTCGAGTACCGGAAGTCACCTGATACGTCCACGTTGAATATGTCCCGTCAAAGGTGTGGCTGACGAAAGTTATGTCATGGTGACTGACCGGCGGGGGTGGGCACAGGGGCTCAACAGCCGGAGAGCTACACCCCATCCCTACTAGAGCAGATAGGGCAGCGGTTCCTGTAAGAAGTAAGCAAATCAGAATATATAGCGCCCTCTTCATTCTTTCCTTTTTCCTCCCTCTTTTAGGATTGCCTTATCATCCCTCGACCTAGACCATAGCGGCTTATTTGTCTATCAACTTTTACTTGAAAAAAGCCATTATCCCTCTTAAAGCAAAAACCGGCCCCCGTCAGGTCGGTTTCACCATTGGCTCCCCACCACCCAGGTGACCATCTAAAGGCAGCGGTTCAATGCCTCCTGCTCACTCAGCCAACTGATACTCTAGTCCATTCTAAATACCCTTCAGCAGAGGCTCTTTTCTCCTTTCCTGACTCTTTTTCCCTTCGGCCTCCAGATTTCTGCAGTTGCCTGACCCATCAAACCCGGTTGCTGGGCACCTACATTCTTGGACAGCCTCGAATATTCCCGCCAACCGGTTATGTGTCAATGATAATTATAGAATATACGATTATAGCATATATTTATTAAGATTCTGTCAAGGGTTTTTAAGGAAATCTGGCGAGTTTCCACACAAAATTCTCTGATTTTCTCGGAAAGGGGCGCGGGGCTTGTCCCCACCCACGAGTTGCCCGACTTACCCAGGGTATATTGTCTACGAGACCTGTGGCAGAGGATCAACGGGCTCTTGAGTTTGCGGAGAATGCTGAGACCCTGTTAAGCTGATACTATAGCTTCTTCTTGAGCGAATCCAGCTTCTCCTTCATGCCCTGGGCCTTGTCTCGCCGGTCGTCAATTTCAACCGTGGTTATCACCCTGGCGACCCCTTCCCCGAAGGTCCCTTCGTGCATCTTCCTTACCACCGCCAGAATCCTGTCTAAGTCACCTTCTATAATTGTCCCCATTGCGGTCACCTCGTACTTTATGTCCTTTTCCTGCTTCAGGACCTTGACCGCCCGTGCCACGTACTGGCTGACTGCAGGAGTCTTCGTTCCTAACGGGACAACGCTTACTTCGGCTATTGCCATTCTCTCACCTCCTTTCACATCCGGATTTTTTGCGGTTGCCTGATTTATCAGGCTATTAGTGCAATATATTATGTCAATTAAACAGGAGCCCTTCTGCCCCACTCATCGGAGAACCTCTGTGCTTAGCTCTATTGTACCAGCAATGATAAAATAACTAGAAATATATGAGGGAATTAATTGAGAGCCTGGCCAGAAAGGCTGGCGATACCCTGATGAAGCATTTCCGCCAGGACTGGTCTTTGCTCAAGAAGCGAAGCACGGCTAAGGAAGCAGCCACCAAATATGATAAAGAGGTGGACAGGTTAATTGTTGAAGAGATTAAGAGACATTATCTCCACCACAGCCTGCTTACCGAGGAAAGCGGTTTTCTCCAGGGTGACCCCGATTGGCTTTGGATTGTAGATTCTTTAGATGGTACAGGTAATTTTGCCGATTTCAACCCTTTCTTTTCCGTGTGCATAGCCCTGATGCACAAAAGCGAACTTCTACTGGGGGCGATTTATGCCCCGGCGATTGATGAGTTTTACTTTGCTGAAAAGGGCAAAGGTGCTTACTTAAACGGGGTAAAGATTAAAGTATCCGATGTATCGGACCTCAGCCAGAGCTACATTCTCTACTGTGAAGGCGGAGAGAGAAACCGGGGAAGAACGGGCGAGCTTCTGTATAAGGTTTACCCCCGGGTTACGGACATACGCAAGCTAGGCTCGGCTGGGCTGGAAACAGCCTGGGTTGCCGCCGGCAAAGGAGAGGCTTACTTCTCCACCAGGATTGAGCCCTGGGATGTTGCCCCCGGGGTCTTATTAGTTCAAGAAGCTGGTGGAAAGGTCAGCGATTTTCAGGGCAACCCCTGGAAGCCCCAGACAAGCGACCTTTTATTCTCTAACGAAAAGCTTCACGAGAGGATATTGAGCTTGCTTTCTTCCCAGCGTTGAAGCTGTGGAGTCATGACAAAATCCCCCTCTTAAGATAAGAGGGGTTAGGGGAGTTATGAATACAAAAATCTCCGATGAAAGGTTTCCAAAATGCCCAAAATTGAACAGGAAATCAAAATCAAACGCCACAGCGCTATGTCAACAGAGAAAGCAATTATAAAGACACTGGGAGGAAAAGAAATTACCCTAACGGAACAAACTCCCCTCCCCTGTTTTCGCTGTGGCATCTGCTGCGCCAGCTACCAGGCTCCACTTACCCCCGAAGACATAGACAACATTGCCTCAGCCCTGGGACTATCTCGCTCGAAGTGCATCTCCAGATATGCTCTGAAGGTGCCGATAAAGGAAGGTTACCTGCTCAAGCACACAAAGAAAGGCTGTATCTTCCTGGCCTGGGATGCGGATGGGAAAGCCCGCTGCACCATATATCCCTCGCGTCCTAAAGCTTGTCGGGAATGGACCCCCGGCCTGTCCAAGCCCGAATGCCTCGAAGGACTAGCTAAACTCAAGTCCAGAGGGCAAATAATGCTGCTGGAGGAACTCTTCAGCTCCCAAAAAGACAAGCAGGACCTTTACTCATCTCTGGAAGGAGAAGCACCTGATGCCTGAACTGCCTGAGGTAGAGACGATTAAGAACGAGCTTTCGCCCTGGGTCGTGGGGCAAAGCTTCACACAAGTTACCATCTTCGATGCCGAGCTGGTGTGCGGTGGTTCCGCTGAAGAAGTCCGTCGGGGGTTAATCGGACAGAAGGTAGAAAGCCTGGGACGCCGGGGAAAGTATCTCATCTTTCACCTGTCGAATGGCAAGTCCCTGATTATACATCTCAGGATGACCGGTGTCTTGCTGTTAAATCCCCAAGGAGTTGACTGCTATGCCCGGGCGGTTTTTCACCTCTCCAATGGGCACCGCCTTGTTTTCAGCGACCGGCGCCGCCTGGGGTTAATATGGCTGGTAGACGATGCCGATACCGTGGTCGGCAAGCTGGGCCCCGAGCCGCTGGATGAAAGCTTTACCCCGGGCATTCTGGGGCAAAGATTAAGCCGGCATCACATCCCCGTAAAAGCAGCGCTTCTCGACCAGTGTATCGTCGCTGGAATCGGCAATATGTATGCCGATGAAGCCCTCTTTGCCGCTCGGATTCACCCCCTGAGAAAAGCAGACGCCTTGTCGCCCGAAGAAGTGCAAACTCTATATCATTGCATCCGCAGAGTTCTGGGGGCAGGCATTGGCAGCAAAGGCGCCAGCGTGGATACCTACGTCCGCCCCGAGGGCGAGCTGGGCACAGCCCATTTCGATTTTAAGGTTGCTCATAAGGGAGGCGAACCCTGCCCCGTTTGCGGCAGCACCATCGAGCGGGTCCTGGTTCAAAACCGTGGCACCTGCTTCTGCCCCAGATGCCAACCCTTTGGTTCCGGGCCTCTGATATAAAACTGGCCGCGGCTGGATTTGCACCAGCGACCAAGGGCTTGTTAGTCCCCTGGTTCACTTACAAGCACCAATGTTCTGAAGCTCTTTCTCCAAGGACTTCCACCTGCCCAGGTCTTCCATAGTGGGGAAAAGTTCGTTGGCAAAAATGTTAGCAAAAGGAAGTATTGACAATCAAACAGATAGGCATATAATAAATAAGAATCCTAGGTGAACTATTTTCAATTGAGTATATTAGGGGATTGAAGTGAACTGGTTTGAAAGGCATCTGAACTGGACAATGGTTCTGGCATTGGTAGGGGTCTACGGTGTCAATTTTATCAATGGGTTGATGGCAGGTTTATCCACCCATTATGTCCCTTATCTTACATGGTTTGACATAGGTCTAATGATAATATCCTTGGCAATACTCGCACTAGTTTGGGGGTGGGCATTAAGAAGGAAAAACAGAAGTCTATGGTGGTTGCCGTTGGGTCTGTTTGTGCCTTTTGGTTTTATTGTCCTCTTATGTCTGGAAAACAAGAGCCTTATCCATGATGCAAGTAGCAGCTCCATAGCTGACTACAATAAACCCATTGAATTATCCCCAGATAATGCAGATGCTTACTACAAGCGGGGTAATGACTATGGTGAGATGGGGGAATATAGCAAAGCCATAGCTGACTACAACAAAGTCATCGAGCTCCGCCCCAATCATCTCTCGGCTTACTACAACCGAGGTTGCGCCTACAGTGAGATAGGCGAATATGGCAAAGCCATAGCTGACTACAACAAAGCCATCGAGCTCCGCCCCAATCATCTCTCGGCTTACTACAACCGAGGTTGCGCCTACCGCAAGAAAGGTGAAGTGCCTAGAGCGGTGAGTGACCTAGAGAAATTCATTGGACTGTCTACTGACCCTGAACTTACGAAGGCGGCACAACAAGCACTATCTGAAATGAAGCACTCCCCTTGAGAAGGTTAGCCGCAGGTGACCTGCAAAGCCTCAAACTATTCTCAAACTCTATATCATTGCGTTCATAGGGTTCCTCGGGCAGCCACCGGCAGCAAAGCGCCGGCGTGGATACCTACGTCCGCCCCGAGGGCGAGCTGGGCACAGCCCATTTCGATTTTAAGGTTGCTCATAAGGGAGGCGAACCCTGCCCCGCTTGCGGCAACACCATCGAGCGGGTCCTGGTGCAGAACCGCGGCACCTGCTTCTGCCCCAGATGCCAACCTTTTGGTTCCGGGCCTCTGATATAAAAACTGGCAGCGGCTGGATTTGCACCAGCGACCAAGGGCTTGTTAGTCCCCTGGTTCACTTACAAGCACCAATGTTCTGAAGCTCTTTCTCCAAGGACTTCCACCTGCCCAGGTCTTCCATAGTGGGGAAAAGTTCGTTGGCAAAAATGTTAGCAAATGGAAGTATTGACAATTAAACAAATAGGTATATAATTAAGAATCCTATGTGAACTATTTTCAATAACAAAAGGAGGAGGCGAATGTTAGGATTAAACGAACGCCAAATTTTTCACGAGATAGACAGGGGGTGTTTCGGAATTGCTCATATAAATATGAATATTCCGAACCAATCTTCATTAAGTCCCAATGATATCCTAGCAAAACTAGCAACTGGTGTTGCGAAAGCAATAGAAGCTAATAATAGAGCTATTGAAAAGCAGCTGCATTCTCATGGCAAATTGTGAACCCTTAAGTTTTTCGTAGATTTTTATACTAGAATGAGGTGAGGTACTAGCTCAATGGGTGAGTTTATTGAAGATATTTCAGAACTAGCAAGGAGGTTGAAGGTATAATTGATTTGGAGATCGTGCACGAAACTGTGAGAGGACTCAAATATTTAGTTTTCACAATTTTGTGGATACCCTGCAAAAGAACTGGAGTATAATTACCTCAAGAACGTAGGTCATTCTTAGAAAATGGGAATTTTGCCAGGATTCATTAAATCCATATTGGATACAGAAGATAATTACCTGCGATTCGAGCGCTTTTGTTTGGACATTTATTCGGAAACAGAAGGAGTGGAACTAGTCCCCACATCTAGGACTTGGGACCTCGGACGGGACGGAAGATCCATTTCAACGCTTTTGAAAGGTAGGGTGGCACTTTGTGCAACTCTTGAAAAGGATATCGACGAGAAAGCCAAATCAGATATTAAACGTATTGCTCAAACCACACAAAGCAAAACAGTTGTGTATTGCACGTCTAAGTTATTGTCTGAGCATAAGTGCAAAGACATCGAATCAGTGATCCGAGAAGAATATCCTTCAGTAGAAACAGTTCATGTACTCGGACAAGTCCAATTCATTAGCCTAGCTGAACGACATGAGAATGTCTTTAGGAAACACTATGCCGCAGAAATTGACGACCTTGAACGCAGCTTACTTAGGACTCCAGGCACCATTGATAAAGCAGAAGAGTGGGGTCTTCGCTTAGCTTTGCTTACACATGAAAGTGATGATGCTCAAGCTTTGAGGAAGGAACTCACAACTCGTCTTATCTTGGATACTCTTTCAGATGGAACGTCAAAAACTCCGCTGCAATTAGCAGCTTCTATAACTGCACTACTGCACTTACCACGGACTATTTCAAAGAACTATATAAGGGAATTAGTAGTCCAACTTGTTGACCAGGATCTCGTAACAATTGAAGACAATGTCGTCAGGCTTACAGAGCTGGGAACTGAGAAGATAAATACTGTCGAAGAAGAAGCTGTTACTAGACTTCTGGAGGGGCGTGTAGCGGTTAGAAATGCGATTGGGAGACTAACAGGCAACAGGCTTACAGATGACCACTTCAATCAGTTATGGAATATCTTTCAGGATGGGATCACAGATCTCTTCTATTCTCATGGCCTATCAATCGTTAAGATGATAAGGTCAGCATTACGTGAAGAGGAATGGAAGCCTGAAAAGGGTATAGTGGAGATTCCTTTAGAGGAGTTTGCGGATCGTATAGTCAACCATATAGGCGAACCTCAGTTGAGACGGGAAGTACGTCAGGCTATTATTGATATGTTCCTTGAACGGGGTAGCGAGGCTTTTAACTGGCTCACACAAGTCTGTGGTATTTACGTAATGATGTGCTCACTCGGCTTTGAGACTCTGAGCAATAAGCAGATCGTAGAGGTCCTTGCTTGTTACTGTCTTGTGCCTGATAGTGACATAGTTTTGTCATTGCTTTGTATAGGTGAAGACAATCACGATGATGTTGAAGTAATCCTATCCGGATGGAAAGCAATTGGGGGTAAGTTATTCATGATACGACCAGTTCTTGAAGAAGTAGCGTATCATGCTTGGATAAGCGAGTATGATTATGATTCTTTTAGTGAAAGACTCGCATTGTTATCTGATCGAGAAGCCAGAAGGCTGGTTGATAACGCATTTGTTCGTGCCTTTAGAAAAGAAGCCGGTTCTTTGACCGATAGGAAACACTGGCAGCTATATATAAAACAATTCAAAGGAAATTCTAAATACGATTATGGTTATATCTCAGAGCATTTGAGAACCGACCATGGTCTTGGATTGATTGCTGAAGATACTGAAAAGAACATGGATTTCAGGGATAGAATTGATAGATTTCTTATAGGCAAGCTGTGTGAACACAATAGGTGCCAACCCTCGGAGCTTGACGGTAAGATGGTGAGCAAGGCTGCAAGAGACGTTAGGTTGGTTGCCAGTCTCCATAACGAAAGACAATCGGCAAAAGTATCTGGAGAACCTCGGATATATTGCATAGTTACTTCTTCCCGAGCCTTGAAACAACTAGACAATACTTTCCGCCGTGAATTAGGTGAGCCAGAGATGGTTCTTTCCCTTTCGGCCTTAGGATTCTTGTTAACCTTAACTCCGCAAGTGGGGATGGGTTTTGGTACATTACGATCGATTCTTTTTGACCCACATTTGTCAACGAGATTGACACCAATCCAAAGGCTCGCGTGTAGGGCCATTGTAGCCTCAGGGCAATGGGATTTACCATGGTCAAGAAGGGCCACACTGCAACGGACTTTGCGTTCCACAATATTGCGGGAAGCAAGGCTTAGAGGAGAAAAGCCAGCGCAGCTAACAGAAAAGGTTTTGACAGGGGGGGATACGGAATTTTCAGCACAAGTTATTGCAGATGCTCTTGACAAAATGGCCATTACCCCGAAGACTCAAGAGGAGATAAGAAAGCTTAGAGTTGAATTAACAAGAATTCAGGAGGAAAAAAGGGGAGAAAGAAGTCGTAAAAAAATTGGAATCACTATCAGGCCTAAAGATATGAAAAGACTGCGAGGTAAGAAAAAACGGATTTGAATTCATACGCTCATTATAGGTAATGCTATACCATATTGAAATATTCCAGTTCTTATTGAAACCTAACTCGATGATAAACTCATATTGAATTATTGCATCGCATCAAATAGAATCAGAATGTCGGTTACCTCAGCCTCTTGATAGCCCGATTCCTTCCAAAACCCATAGGGGAATCTCGTATGAAAGCATTGGTAGGCTATGAGGGATTTGACCCCAAGACACACTGGCTTAAAGTTAGGGAGTCCTTGTGCATTTTAAGTTGTCGACCTGTGAATAACGTTTGTGACTCTCTATGGCATCATAGCATCCTACTGCCTGACAATATCGGTTAGTCATCATTAACATTGACAGAAAGACTACCTCAAATTATTATCTTCTGTTTCTAACAGCATCAATTACTGAAAGAAGAACTCCGACACCTATGAAAGAGTAACCTATCAGCCGAGAATCACCGAAAATAATCCCCAGAACCACTAAGGACATACCAAATATAGCGAGGTTTGAGGGTTGTTGATATTGCCTTCCCCTGGCTATAAGCAAAAGCACCACAATAACAACCAGGGCAACGATTGAAATGGCTATCCACACAGGTTCCATGAATACCTCCTTTTAGAAGTACTGGCTACTTTCAAAAATTATAGCACTGAGGGCAAAGAGAAGATAGATTATTACCACGGAAATCCACCAATCGCTTGTTTTATCATAAAGTTGGGGGTCTCGGCTCGACTAACCGGGACCCCCATGAGGGAGGAGTAGAAGAGTGAATACAATAGCGAAGGAAACCTTGCTATCGTTCCCGACCTATGTCGGTAACTATATTCTACCATTACATTATGAACCCTCCATGAACTCTCCATAAATTCTCCCTGAATTTTCTCCTACCCCTGCAGACTCGATACTGGTCAGCTTACAAAAGGCTTTGGTCCTTGCCAGGCCGATATCACCTCTCAGAGTGTAATTCTCCGTAAAAGTTGCTACAGGTTATTGACCGATAAAGCCGCAAGCTTTCATGAAATTCAGTGAGTTGCTGCATTTGGGGTTGGTCGGATGTATAATTCAATTAACCGAATTGGAGGTTGCATGAAACCTTTAGTAGTTTATTATTCTTTGACAGGTAAAACGAGGCTAGTATCTCAAGTAATCGCCGAAGTCCTGAATGCAACGCTATTGGAGATTAAGGAGACAAAGCCCAGAAAACCAGGGCCCTTCGTCTATTTGTTTGGTGGCTTCGCAGCTAGAATGAACAGGGGGAGTAGGATAAATCCCATAGATGTCGATTTAAAGCAACATGAAACGATATTTATCGGCTCTCCAATCTGGGGTTCAAGACCAGCACCGGCTATTAACTCATTTATATACAAGACAAATTTTGAAGGCCGGAGTATTATTCCATTCTTTACCATGGATGGCGACAATTCGGAGAAAGCTCTGGCGAACATAACGGCTAAAATAGAGAAAAGCCAGGGCAAGGTAGCAGGCTCTTTTGCAATAACATCGTACGAAGTGTCCGACGAGGAAATCATAGCCAGAGCGAAGGAGGCTATAAAAAAGTATACAAGCTAGGCCCGATTCACTCAATGATGCCACTTCCTTCCTAATCTATAATTCTCCCTCCCCTGGTGGGACGTAACAGGCAAGTTTTTAAAAATTCCCCTCTTAAGGTAAGAGGGGAAAGGGGAGTTATGAAAGTAACCCCCTTTATCCCCCTTACTCTAAGGGGGAAAGAGAGAGACCTTAACTTTTGAGAAGGAACTCCCATCCTGGATTTGCACCAGCTTATAATGAGTGAGCTATAATAGCCAGGAATATGCCGTGCGAAATTTGCAAGTTAAGTAAACTAGTAAGGAGTCGCGTCATCTGTGCTAGCTAAACTGACATTTCTGGGTGCATCGAGGAATGTTACAGGTTCCTGCTATCTTTTAGAGAGTCAGGATACCCGTGTGCTTATAGATTGCGGGCTGTACCAGGAGCGGAAGTACCAGGGGAGAAACTGGCAGCCATTTCCGTTCGACCCTCAGTCAATCGATGTTGTTTTTTTGACTCATGCCCATCTCGACCATTGCGGACTGTTACCTAAACTGGTACGTGAAGGTTACAAGGGCAAGATATACTGCACTCAGGCGACGGCTGAGATAGCCCAGATTATCCTCCTCGATGCCGCAAAGCTGCAGGAAGAAGACGCTGCATATAAGGCAAAACGCCATAAAAAGGAGGGGCGCCGTGGTCCTTATCCTGAAATACCTCTTTACACTGTAGAAGATGCCGAGGCAGTCGAGCCGCATTTTTCCGCCGTAGAATATCTGAGTTGTGTCGGAATTAATAGCAATCTCGAAAGCTGTTATTATGAAGCGGGTCATGTACTGGGGGCTGCAGTCATAAGTATAAATATCCGACAGGATGGTAAGAACCACAGGGTAATCTTTTCCGGTGATATCGGCGAGCCCGACCGCCCGATAATAAAAGACCCGGCTGTTTTCGATGAAGCCGAATATATAGTTATAGAGTCAACTTATGGCGACCGTACTCACGAAGAACACGAGAACATCGATATTCAAAAACAATTACGCGATTGTATCAACAGGACGGTAAGCGCCGGGGGCAACATCATTATTCCCAGTTTCGCTCTGGAGCGGTCCCAGGAACTACTGTATCACCTGAACGAATTGTTTTTACGTAAAGAAATTCCACCTTTAATTGTCTTTTTGGATAGCCCTATGGCAATACGGATTACAGAAGTATTTAAACATCACGCTGAACTCTTTGACAAAGAGATGATGCAACGTCTGCGCCAGGGCAATTCCTTTTTTAGTTTTGAAAACCTCAAAATGGTACAGAGTGTGGAAGAGTCCAAGGCCATTAACAACATAAAGGGAAGCAGTATCATCATAGCTGGTAGCGGTATGGTAACCGGCGGCCGTGTAAAGCACCATATTGTCAATAACATCAGGAGGGCAGAAAGCACAATATTATTTGTCGGCTACCAAGCGGAGGGAACGCCGGGCAGAATATTGCTGGATGGTGCCCAGGAAATCCGTCTCTTGGGGCAAATACATCCGGTGAAAGCACACATTGAACAAATCGAGGGGTTTTCGGCCCACGCCGACCGTGATGGACTACTAGAGTGGCTAGATGACATTCGTGTCCCGCCGCGCTGTGTATTTGTCACTCACGGGGAAGAAAAGGCAGCCAATAGCTTTGCGAAGGTCCTGAAAGAGAAGACCGGGTGGACCACAAAAGTCCCCCGATACAAAGATACTGTGGAGCTTGCTTAAATCGAGAAAGAGGGTTCAATTGTGAAAAAAAGCATTTTGCGCTGGGAGTTAGGGGGAATCGTCTTCATAGTTGTTTTGGGGTCGTTGCTGCACTTTGCCTTCGAGTGGTCCGGGCGTGCGATTCCCATCGCCCCGATTGCCGCCGTGAATGAAAGTGTGTGGGAACATCTGAAGTTGGGGTTTTGGCCAGCATTGGTATATGCGGTTTTGGAATATAGCCGCTTTGGGAAGTCGACGAACAATTTTTTCTCTGCAAAGACTCTAGGAATTTATCTAATACCAATCACTATCGTGGTCCTTTACTATTCGTACACAGCTATCCTGGGGCATGGCCTCCTGATAGTTGACATTGCGATTTTCGTTGTAGCCGTCATAGTTGGGCAGTTAGTGAGCTATAAATTGCTAATTGCCTCTCCATTACCGAAAAGGCTTAACCGTTTCGCCCCGATTGCTTTAGTGGTCCTGGGCATTCTCTTCGTGCTATTCACTTTCTATACACCGCAATTGCCGCTCTTCAGAGACTCCGTCACCGGTGCCTATGGCATTGCCGGATAGCACTGTGAAAAATAAAGGTGGCCGCAGCTGGACTTGAACCAGTTGCCAAGGCTTTATCAGTACCTGCAACGCGCCCCTGGGCGTTCCTGCCCAGGGGTATATTCTTTTATTTCACATGCATGTATAATACGCGAGCTTTAAGAGAATGTGCCTGGAGAACCAAAACGATGAACTGGACAAGAACTAATTTAAAGCATAGGAGGAGTCTATGTCTATGGTAGATTACATGGTCACCTTTTTCAAATCGTTCTTTCAGAACCCCAGCGCCTCCGGGATTCATCTGGCCATAGCCATTGGTCTGGCTATAGCCTTCGGTGCGGTCTGGCTGGCCGGTTACCGGCCTCCGCTCTTTAGGAAACCCTGGCTCTGGGCGGTCCTCGTAAGCAGTGCCTTTCTAGCCCTGGCCGCTGCTAGCTTCATTCAAATTCCTCTCCAGGTTTGGACCGGACAAGCGCTGGGCCATTTCTGGAGCCAGGAGGTCCTCATGCAGTGGATTCTTCTGGCCGGGATACCGCAAATACTCCTCAGCGGACTGGTTCAGGAAGGGGCAAAGCTGGTGCCGGTGGTCGTCTACTGGCGGCGTAGCGGCAGGAATATCGACCCCAAGCTGGGACTCGCCATCGGCGCTGTGGCCGGAGCGGGATTTGGCATCTTCGAAGCGCAGTGGGCGCACAATCTCATCTTCGCCTCAGGGTGGACCTGGGCAGCAGTGCAAACCGGCGGCTTCATGGCGCTACTTGGATTTTGGGAGAGGTTCTTTACCGTAGCCGCTCATATCGCTTTTTCCGCGCTGGCCGGGTATGGTCTGGCCAGGGGCCGGGGATGGCAGTTCTACCTCATAGCCTCTGTCCTGCACGCCTTACTGAACTACAGCGCAGTTTTGTGGCGAGCAGGGCTCCTTACCGCCCTTCATGTGGAAATCTATGCTGCCGTGCTGGCCGTGCTGGTAACGGCCTGGGCCCTGTGGCTCCGCTGGAGAAAAAGGACAGCTACGATTGAGCCTGAAATATCATCTCCGTGAAGTTATCAAATCAAGAGTAAATTATCTTGCAAAAGGAGAAAAACATGGCAGAGGAAGAAAAGCGTTGGTACCGCCGCCGCTCCATGACTTTGGTAGGCCCTATTTGGTTCATCGGCTGGCTATTTACAATCGGTTATGCCGGTCTGGTCTGGTGGCAGATTTTGCTTGCCATAATAGTCTGGCCATACTTTCTAGGCCGGGCAGTGGGCGGTTAAGAGAGCGTACTCTAATAACCCCAGGGGCAGAGTGGGCTCTGCCCCTGGGTATCTAAGGTAGCCAGGGAAATCTCCGGGTGGTGATTTCCGAAATATTCGATATTGCAAAATTGAATTCAAGGAGTAGGAAACATGAATACAAACTCCTTAGAAAAACTCAGTCAAATTGAACTAGCTCATTATGCCATTGATGTATTAAGGCGGATAATGTTGCACTATGGCATATGGTTCAACGAGGTCGTCCATCAGTTGGGCCTGGAAGAAGCCATTCGGCTCGAGGAAGAGGTTTCCGCCTCGTTTTTCCCCCTAGCTATAAAGCGCCTAGCCAAGACTCTGGGCTTTCAAACTGAAAGCGACTTGCCAACCTGGCTGGTTAATATGGAAAAGGAAAGATTAATCGGCCTGATAAAAGCTATGTCCTTTAATTGGCTGGCAGGTGATGGGGTATGGTTCCGAACTGTTGAGGATAACTACGATATGTATACCGGCAAAAGGTGTAACGATACCTGTTGGACCAGGTATTCGCCTTTGGAAGCAGCCATGATAAAATCGTTTTTGCAGCTTCCCCAGCAAAGCGGACTGGATGGTTTAGAACAAGCTTTAAACCTTCGGCTTTATGCACAAATCAATGAGCAGACCATCGAGAGGTCAGGAGATGAACTCATTCTTCGTATGGTGAAATGCCTGGTCCAGGGGACAAGAAAGCGCAAGGGGCTGCCCGATTATCCCTGCAAGTCGGCTGGAGTGGTAGAATTCCCGGCATTTGCCAGGATGATAGATTCCAGAATTAAGACCGAATGCATCAGCTGCCCTCCCGACGAGCATCCGAAGGAATGGCTTTGTGCCTGGCGGTTTTACATTCCCGAGTAAGCACCGGGCAAATGGAATAGATGCGGAAGACAGCAAAGAGAAGGCTTCTAATCGGAGCAGGAACTTTATCCACAGCATTAGGGATTATCGGTATTTTTGTCCCGATTCTACCTACAACCCCTTTTCTATTACTCGCCGCGGCTTGTTATATGCGGAGTTCTGAACGTTTTTATCAATGGCTTATAAACAACAGAATATTTGGAGCCTATGTCAGGAACTACATTGAAGGCAGAGGAATGCCCATGAGAATAAAGATATTTACCATCCTTCTACTTTGGCTAACTATCGGACTCAGTATAACTTTTGGAGTACAGAACATAGTTATCAGGATAGCACTAATTTGTATTGCTATTGGGGTTACAGCACATATCAGCCTGATCAAAAAAAGAAAAGTTGAAGATATTTAGAAGTAAAACTAACTGGTAGTGGCTGGATTTGAACCAGTGTCTAAACTGCAAGTAATATAATGATATGACTCATATTATATTGGCTGGAATTCGCAATGTCGCGTAGAAAAAAACCTATATCATTCCGTATTTCAGAGGTATCACATGTGGTCGGCGCTACCTATAGCCAGCTTGCGTATTGGGATAAGACAGGCCT
>Ga0315549_1002982_pt1 | contig 15540 bp, 13 predicted proteins | sample SalMarSW160200MG_FD_203101 | JGI IMG/M metagenome (GOLD analysis project Ga0315549, IMG submission 203101) | Salt marsh sediment microbial communities from the Plum Island Ecosystem LTER, Massachusetts, United States - Salt Marsh Sediment SW1601-200 ... | reverse complement strand
AGAATGTAAAATGTTCACCCCGTTTGATAATTTCATATCTAACGGGGCAAGAAGTGCAAAATTATCACACACAACTTATAAATTTATTAACTATAGATAAAATCAGATAAATACAAAAAATACAAAATTATTTGTTTTAAATTTTTCATTTTTCAATTTGCATTTTTCACTGAAGCGAAGCTGCCTTCGTCTTTTCAATTTGGAAATCAATAAAATCACAGTAATGAACTATAACCGCTTCTGGAATTCTAATGAGTTTTTCCCCCTCTACAGAATGCGCCAGTATAATATGCTGAATCGGAAGAGGCAAGCCAGCTTCCCGAGCTAACATTGCACCTGATATTGGATGGCGGATTCTATCGCCATACTCGCTTTTTATAACCTTTAAGTCCTTTCTTTCATACTCTAAGAGTTTTCCCACATCATGTAACAGTGCACCTGATATTAAAATGTCCATATTAACATCGTTTCTCACCTTGCCTACTTCAATACTCATAGCAGTAACTATATTTGTATGTTCAAGAAGTGTTTTTTTGGTTTCAATAAGCAAGGTAAACGGTATATCTGATATATCATCCCAGCCACCCTCTTCTTTAGCGTTTTTCCATACGTCCATTGTTTTCTTTCTGATATCCACATCTCCAATAAGATTTAAAGCTTCCAAATTTATCTCCATGATTCCTCCTTTTTTTCTGAGATAATATCTACAAATTTCAAACCTGTCAAGCAGGTAGGTTACCTCTTGAATTACTGGGTAAAGTCGCTATATTATAAATATGAAGCAGATAGATAAATACAAATGGATAATTGAAAAAGAAGGGGGGATGAGAGTCCCTGGAATTATCTATGCTTCCGAGAAACTTATGGAGGGAGTTAAGAATGACAATTCTCTTGAACAGGTCCGTAATGTTGCACATTTACCTGGGATTCAAAAGTATTCCTTTGCAATGCCTGATATCCATTGGGGTTACGGCTTTCCAATAGGGGGAGTGGCAGCAATGGATCTGGAGGAAGGGGTTATCTCGCCTGGAGGTGTGGGTTACGATATCAACTGCGGAGTACGCGTAATCAGGACTGCCTTAAAGTCATCAGAACTTAAAGGAAAACTTGAAGAACTAACGAATAAAATATACTCAAGGATCCCATGTGGTGTAGGCTCTACGAGTAATGTAAGGATTTCACAGGCAGATTTGAAACAGATACTGAGAGAAGGTTCCTCATGGGCTGTTAGAAAAGGATTTGGCTGGGATGAAGACTTAGAATATACGGAAGAGAAAGGATGTATGCAAGGAGCAGACCCCGAGATTCTATCATATAGAGCTTTAGAGCGAGGGAAGCCTCAGTTAGGAACATTGGGCTCCGGAAACCATTTCATAGAGATACAGCGTGTTGTTGAGATATATGATGAAAAGTCAGCTTCGATTCTGGGTTTGGAGAAAAATCAGGTCACTGTAATGATTCATACAGGTTCTCGTGGTCTTGGACATCAGGTGTGTAGTGACTGGGTGACGAATCTTCGTAAGAGCCTGAAAAATTTTGATTTTGATCTTCCTGATAAAGAACTGATTTGCGCTCCAATAAAATCCAGAGAAGGACAGGAATACTTAAGAGCAATGAAATCTGCGGCTAATTTTGCATGGACAAATCGACAGATAATAATGTCTCGGGTAAGGGAAGTATTCTCTGAGGTATTCGGTAATTCAGCTGAATCTTTAGAGATGAATCTTATATATGATGTAGCACACAATATTGCTAAAATTGAAACCCATGATGTTGATGGCAGAAAAAAGGAATTGTGTGTCCACAGGAAGGGAGCTACAAGAGCATTCCCACCCAATCATCCCAGTATTCCTTCAAAATATGCCTCAATTGGACAGCCTGTTCTTATTCCAGGAGATATGGGAACTGCGTCTTACATACTGCTTGGAACTCATAAATCAATGGAAGAAACCTTTGGTTCCACATGTCATGGTGCAGGGCGTACGCTTTCAAGACGAAAGGCAATGAAGGTTACAAGTGGGAGGCACATTCAGAATGAATTGGCAAGGAAGGGTATTTATGTAAGGGCAAAATCAGTCAAAACTATAAGGGAAGAAGCTCCCCTTGCTTACAAAGATATCGACGAAGTTGTAGAAACCGTGGCTCGAAGTGGAATCAGCAAAAAAGTGGTGAAAACTGCTCCACTTGCCGTTGTAAAGGGATGAAAGAAAATCACCATAGAGTAATCGAACTTCCAAAAAAGTTAAAAAATAAGATTGCTGCAGGAGAGGTTATTGAGGGTCCATTTTCATGTGTTAAGGAATTGATAGAAAATTCATTAGATGCAAAAGCATCTCAAATCACTATTGATATAGAAGACGGAGGGAAAAGGTTAATAGGCGTTTCAGACAATGGTATAGGTATCCATCCAGATGATCTTACCCTTGCAATCAGAAGATACTCAACGAGTAAATTAGAAAGAGAAAGCGACCTTGAATCAATAAATTCACTGGGATTTAGAGGAGAAGCACTGTCGTCAATAGCTTCTGTATCCCAATTAGAAATCTTAAGCAAATACATTGGCAACGATATAGGCAGATATATAAGGGTTGAAAACGGGGAAATCCTTGAAGAAAAGGCCAAGCAGCGACAACGGGGAACCTCAGTCATAGTAAAATATCTTTTCAATAATTATCCTGCAAGAAGAAAATTCCTCCGCTCAGCAAATGCTGAATTCAGAAGGATTCTTAGCGAAGTTATACCGAAATGTATTGCATTCCCAGAAGTTTCATTCATTCTCAATCATAACGATAAAGAAGTCATTAGTGTCCGTTCAGGAAGTATGGAAAATCGTCTCCTATCGATTTTGGATGAATTTCTTTTGAACAGTCTCATTTCCCTTAAATATGAAGCAAAGGATGGTGTAAGTATAGAAGGATGGGTTCAGAAGCCTACCCTTCCATCACAGAATAAATACTATCTCTTTGTAAACAGAAGAAATGTATGGTATGGAAAGGTATTCAGAATCCTCCGCAATTTCTATACACCTTTTAGTAATGAAAATCCCTCTTTCATATTGTTTATTACACTTTCATCCCAGATGGTAGATGTCAATGTCCATCCAGCTAAAAGAGAGGTTCGATTTCACAGAGAGGATACTATCCTGTCACACCTTCATAGGGCTTTGGAAAAAACTCTTGGAGAAGAAAGCAATTACAGAAAAGAATTACTTTCCTTTGAAACGGATTACATCTTTGAAGGGGATACCTATAGTAAATTCTGGCAATTACATAATTTATATATAGTTTCACAAACAAGGAATGGCTTAGTTATTATAGACCAGCATGCAGCACATGAAAGAATTTTATACGACAACTTCAAGAACAACGCTTCCTTCCCGACGCAGACCGTGCTTTTCCCAATACAGATAAAACATACCCCGCTGGAGATATTAAAATTGAGGGAAATTGAGGATGAATTAATAAAATTAGGCTTCAGGTTCCATGTATTAAGCGGCAACACTGTAGTCTGGGAAGGAGTTCCCGCAATAGTGGAGGAAGCAACCGATGAAAGCATTTCAGGAATTCTCCAGGATCTTTCTGAGGATAGAGAAACTACCATAGATAATATAATTAAATCAGTGAGTTGTCATTTGGCAATTAAAGCTGGTGATTCTCTCTCCCCCCAGGAAATGGAACATCTGGTTAATCTTCTATTTTCAACAGAAAAACCGTTTCGGTGTCCACATGGTCGACCTATAATCTACGAAATTCCCCTTAAGGAACTGGAAAAGAAGTTTCAGAGATGAATCCGATCCTTACCATTATTGGGTCTACTGCTTCAGGCAAAACTAGAGTATGTGTAAGATTAGCAGATTGTAAACCAATCGAAGTAATCTCAGCTGATTCAAGACAAATATATAGATACATGGATATAGGAACTGGGAAACCAACTATTGAAGAGCAAAGAAAAGCCACTCACCATCTTATCGACATAATAGACCCTGACGAGAAATACTCTGCCTATCAGTTTGGAGAAGCTTGTAGCGCAAAAGTGAAAGAGATCAGTGCAAGAAATAATATTCCCATTATCAGTGGAGGAACAATACTCTATATCAAAGCAATCCTTGAAGGTCTTTTTTCTGAACCTGACATTCCTAAAGAGATAAGAGAAGACGTAAGAAATCAAGTAGAAGAACAGGGACCAGAGAAGATGCACAAAGAGTTATTGAAAGTAGATCCAAGGGCTTATGAGCGTATACATCCAAATGATAAACAACGCATTGCAAGAGCACTTGAGATCTACAGAGCAAGTGGGATTTCCCTTACAGAACACTGGAAGAAGGGAAGGGAAAATAAGATACCACTTAATATTCATTGCCTAATCCCGGAAAAGGATTTACTCTATAGTAGCATTGAAGAAAGAATAAATGAAATGTTCAGACGTGGTTTTGTAGACGAGGTTCAGAAGTTACTAAATATGGGGTATGATCCAAAGTTATATTCGTTCACATCTCTTGGTTATCGAGAAATTGCAAAATTTATATTAAATAGAAAAGATGGAGATATTCAAAAGGTAATTGATAAAATCACAAAGGAAACAGAGGAATATTCATCCAGACAAATCACTTTTATCAATAGATTAAAAAATGTTCGGTTCTATAATACTCCTCAGTCTTTAATGGAGGGCGTTCTTGGGGAACTCAAGGAATATTAGGAATTCACGCGTTGTAAAAATCGGAAATGTAAACATAGGGCACAAAAATCCCATCATTGTGCAGTCTATGACCAAAACCGATACTCACAAGGTTAAAGATACGGTAAAACAGATAAAGAAACTGGAAGAAGCAGGGTGTGAAATGGTTCGGGTCGCTGTCCCTGATCTTCAGGCTGCGGAAAAATTACGAGAAATAAGAAAGGAAATAAATATACCACTGATTGCTGATATTCATTATGATTATCGACTTGCCATTAAGTCTGCCGAACAAGGCGTTGATAAAATAAGAATAAATCCTGGTAATATCGACGCTCGTTGGAAAGTTAAGGAGATCATTAAGGTATGCAAGGAACGGGATATACCTATCAGAGTAGGAGGAAATACAGGCTCACTTAAAGAAAAGTATCTAAATAGATTTAGAGGTCCAACCCCCAAAGCTCTTGTGGAATCAGCGCTGGACGAGATACGGATTATCGAATCTTTGGATTTCGACTCAATCGTTGTCTCTCTCAAATCATCAGATGTAAGGACAATGATTGAAGCTAATCGCCTTTTTTCACCTATCCGGGATTACCCGCTACATCTTGGGGTAACAGAAGCAGGCTTACCAGGTGGGGGAGATGTGTTTTCTGCTGTTGGAATTGGAATACTTCTATACCAAGGAATTGGAGATACAATTAGAGTATCCCTCACAGGAGATCCTGTTTTGGAGGTTAGAACCGCATATAATATACTTAATGCTCTCGACCTTAGAATGATTGGACCCAGAATTATATCCTGCCCAACCTGTGGGAGATTGGAATATGATATGTTAAGTGTGTTGACTAAAGTTGAAAAACTACTAATAAATTCCAAAAAACCCTTGACTATAGCGGTGATGGGATGTAGTGTTAATGGGCCAGGTGAGGCCAGAGAGGCTGATATTGGCATTGCAGGCGGAAAGGAATCTGCAGTAATATTTAAAAAGGGGAAGATTGTTGCCACTGTGAAGAAGGAAAATTTAATAGATGCATTTTTATCTGAATTAAAGACTTTATTAGGAGGGGATTAATGGCAATGAAAATCAATAAGGATAAAAAGGAAGTAATTATATACACTACTAACAACTTTAAGATAAAAGGTTATGTTCATATAGTAGCAAGTTCCAGGTTGACAGATGCACTTGATGCTCTGGCAAAGCAAAGTCAATTCCTTCCAATGACCGATGCTGTAATAGTATTCCCTGATGGAACCAGGAAAGACATAAATTTCCTTCTAGTCCGGGTTAGTTCTATTGAGTTAATATGCCAGGTAGAGGAATGAAAAACTATACTTGACAATAATTGGGAACAACTTATTATTATTTAAATGATTACGATAATTTATTGTTTATTATCAATTTCAAGTGCAGAAAGGGTTCTTCAAGGAGATGTGTTTATTCTAATTCAAGTATGGGGTGAAGTAAAATCTCCAGGAATCTATCCGGTTCCCACTACTACCAACCTCGTTGAGGCTATTTCCTTCGCAGGAGGACCCACTTCCCGGAGTGATCTTGACAGGGTCAAACTCGTCAAAGCATTAAGAGGGAAAAGCGTAATGTACTATGATGTAGATGCATATATCAAGGGAGAAAAACGCGATCCACCAATTTTAGATTCAGGGGATTTAGTTTTTGTTTCACAATCCTTAACATCACATATTTATGACTTTGTAAGATTTGTAGCTATTGTTGCAGGAGTTGCCTGGTCAATTTACCAGATTGCTTCCGATTGAGGAGGATAGATGCGAAGAGGATTAATTTTTGGCATTATGGGTTTTCTAATTTCTTTTTTAAGTATTTTCTTCTATGTTGGTCCTGCATCCAGAGAAAAGGAGATTGCTGAACCAATTTTAGAAGATGCGATAAATGGTTGGGCCTCTCTTGGAGAGGTTCTTTCGTTTAAGTTAGAAGAACCAGTGTCACTTAACGATGAAATATTTATATCAATACTGATGGAAGAACTTATAGGTGATATTTCCAATCAACCAAGGATAACTATTACAAGCGACAATCACAAAATCCTCTGGGATACGGAATCTAAAGCAATCGGTGAGAAATATAAAGGGTGGAGGTTGTCTGAAAATGAGAAAGGATATAACATAACTGATTCCATAACGATTGTTGGTACTTCTATCAATGCAGGAAATGAAAATGTAGGGTTTGTGTATATAAAGTTCAAAAATAAATCATCCCTGAAGGATATATCATATGCTGGATGGGAGAATTATGCTTCAGTTCTTTCCTTTGCGATAAGGGAAGATATTCCTTCAAAGAATATATCAAAAATCTCTAAAATTATTAAAAAGACATCAAGGAGAGATGATTTATTACAATTGACAGTCCTTCCGCTTGATAAAACTATTCTCTGGGATAAGGATGAAACACTAATCGGTAAGGATTATGTAAAGGGTTGGATTGATAAAGCAAAGGTCAATAAAAATATTGAAGAAGAGGCATATCTCTATATGCCAATTGACTTTCAAGAGAGAAAGGTGGGAGAGATACACCTTTTGATATCTTTACCCACGGTAAAGAGAACAGGAAAGGAGAAAGCACTTTTTGGAATATTCCCTCTTGAATTATTTAAGGTCAATAAGCTAATATATCCAATTATGTCTTTTGTTCTTCTATTCCTTTTAGGCAAATTTATTCCTAAAGGATCCTCAGTATCAGCTAGAGGAGGAACAGGGGTAGGCCTTCTTGTTAGGAAAAAAAGTGTTGCTCAGGCTAAAATAGATGGATTTAGAAGGGATATGGAAAAGTTAAAGGACGAAAGAGAAAAACTTGTTTCAGAGATAGCAAAGAAGCAAAAGATTAGAAAAGATCTGGAGAACGAGATTGGATCTCTTCAAGAGGCCAAAGAGTTTATGCCTGAAGAAATGGCAGAAGGAACTGTAGCTACCGAAGGGGAGGAAGAAAAATTACTATTCGACAACCTATTCAAGGAGGAGAGTACCCCTGACAGGAGCAGAGAGGAACTTGAATTAACGCAACGTATAGTCGCAAAACGGCGTGAAGAAATTGCTCTATCGTCAAGAGTAGAAGCAAAGAGGAAGGAAGTAATAGAACTGCAGAGACAAATAGACGAAGCAAGTCGAAAATTAGAGAAGATTCAGTAAGAGGGAATTCATTAACCCGAAATGTATCCATTCAAAAATATTGAAAAAAAATGGCAACGAAGATGGAAAGAGATTGAAATCTTCAAAACTTCCAAGAATCCCAAAAACAAGTATTATGTAATGGAAATGTGGCCCTATACATCTGGAGATATTCATATGGGCCATTTAAGAAACTATTCATTTGGAGATGTCCGCTGGAGATGGGAGAAGATGATGGGTAAAGATTTGCTCCATCCCTTTGGATGGGATGCATTTGGATTACCTGCAGAAGAAGCTGCAATAAAAGAGAATCTAAACCCCAGGGAGTGGACATATAACAATATAAAAACTGCCAGAAGTACTATCAAGGGATTAGGCTTAAGTTATGACTGGGAAAGAGAAGTTGTAACATCTGACCCTGAATACTATAAGTGGACACAGTGGATACTTATTCAATTATTCAAGGAAGGGCTCTTATATAGAAAAGAAGACTATGTAAATTGGTGTCCAAAATGTAAGACAGGTCTTGCCAATGAGCAGGTAATAGGAGGATTGTGCTGGAGGTGTAGTTCTAAGGTTGAAAAGAGGAAACTTGACCAATGGTTTGTAAGGACCACTGATTATGCAGAGGAATTACTGGAGGGTATCAAAACTCTAAACGAGTGGCCTCTAAGTATAAAAGAAATGCAACGGAACTGGATAGGTAGGAATGAAGGAGCAACAATCCGATTTAAAATGGAAAACGGTGAAGAATTTGAGGTCTTCACGACAAGACCGGATACAATCTATGGCGTAACATTTTTTTGTATCTCTCCTGAAAGTGAAATAGCTGAAGAAATATCGAAAACTAATAAAAATGTAAAGGAATATATCAATAATGCTTTACTTTTGAGTAATATTGATAGGATTCGTGTTGATCGCGAAAAAACAGGAGTCAATACTAACCTCAAAACCATACATCCGCTTACAGGGGAGAAGATTCCTGTATTTGTAGCTGATTTTGTCCTTGGCTCCTACGGAACTGGTATCATTATGGGGGTCCCAGCTCATGACCAGAGAGACCATGAGTTCGCAAAGAAATTTAAGTTGCCGATAAAGCAGGTAATCAAAGGGGAAAATAAGGCAGAAGAAAATAGAGCCTATAAAGGACATGGAATTATGATTAATTCTGGCGAGTTCAATGGAATGAAATCCGAAGAATTTTCAAAGAAGATAACTCAACTTATTGAAAATCAAGGAATAGGATATAAATGTATAAACTATCGCTTGAAGGATTGGTTGATAGGAAGACAGCGATACTGGGGGGCTCCTATACCCATGATTCACTGCAATAAGTGTGGAATTGTGCCTGTTCCCGAAAAGGATCTTCCAGTTTTACTTCCGCCTCCGGATGAAGTGGACTTCATTCCAAAAGCTCGTTCCCCACTTGCAGGCCATGAAAATTTTATGAAAACTGTCTGTCCTAAATGTGGAGGACCGGCTCATCGTGATCCAGACACTGCTGATACTTTTGTTGATTCTGCATGGTACCACTTAAGGTATCTTGATCCCCAAAACGGTGAAGAAATATTCGATCCAGGAGAAGCAGAAAAGTGGCTGCCTGTAGACCTCTATATAGGTGGTGCCGAACATGCAACAGGTCATTTAATATATATGAGATTTATCACAAGATTCTTAAATAAACTTGGATACTGCCAGGTTAAGGAGCCGGTAGTGAAACTCTTTAATCAGGGAATGGTGCGGGATGAGAATGGAGAGGTTATGTCAAAGTCAAAAGGAAATACAGTGGATCCACATCAATTAATTGACGATGTTGGAGTTGATGCTGCAAAAGTTGCCATGTTATTCTTCGGACCAGCTGAAAGCGAAATAGACTGGAAGGAAGAGAATATAAAGGGTTCTACGAGATTCCTTAATAGGGTTTATGAAAATTTTTACGTTAAAGCAAAAAAGGGTAATATTGAAATTGACGAAATTGATAAAAAGAAACACTTATATAAAGCAATTGAAAGAACGACAAAAAAAGTCACTGATGACATAGAAAGGTTTAGTTACAACACTGCAATTGCAGCATTAATGGAAGTCTTAAATCTTATATCAGATTACAACGATAAAGACGATAAGTTATATCAGTTTACAATAAGACGTTTTACAAAACTCCTGGCGCCTTTTGCACCTCATATTTCTGAAGAAATATATAGTAAATATGGGGATAAGGATTCAATATTCCTTGGAAAATGGCCCGAATATGATCCAAAGGCCTTAAGGGAAGAGAGATTTACACTAATTGTTCAGGTAGCTGGTAAGGTTCGAGCGAAAATAGATGCCAAAAAGGGAATAAAGAAAGAAGAAGCACTCGAGCTTGCCCTATCAGATGAAAACGTAAAGAAGTTTGTTCGGAATACTCCCAAAAAAGTCATATATATTCCTGATAAGCTGATTAATCTGGTGAATTAGTTTAAGAAGGCTTCTAGGGTTCAAGGATAATGTAAGTCATTAGTCTATAGTCTTTAGTCGTTAGTCAATGTTACACCAATACTTAAGAACCTAAGACCCAAGAATTAATGCCTAATACCAAATATAAACCTGACTAACACAACAACAGGCCAGCCATTCTTAACGGTTTCAAGGGATTCAAACTCAAACTAAAGATATATGTTGTATGGGTTCGATGTTAAAACCACCTCAGAGGCGATTTAAGGGGTTCTCAGGGCAAAATAGGAGAATCTACTACGAAAATTATAGCTGTAGTGAATTAGAAAGAAAAAGTAGAAGAAGAACAGAAATTAATTTTCAGAACAGGGGAGAGTAATCTCCCCTTTTTATTGACAAATAAGGGATTTTGAGTTATTATATTAAAGGACGTGTGAGTTAGGCAAGTTATATATAGAAGAGCAAAAGAACGAATGAGGAGAAGATAATGATACTGTTACAGAGCCTGCCCTACTTGTCATATGTAATGCGTAGCTATTACTGTATGATGTAATGCAACGCTATTACACCGGGGCCTGCCCTACTTGTCATATGTAATGCGTAGCTATTACTGTATGATGTAATGCAACGCTATTACACTGGGGTGGAATGATTATCTATTCCATAAGGGGTTTACCCCGCTTGCCCCATGAAATATATAATTATTTCATTCGGGTGAAATGAGGAACTATTTAACTGGGGTAAATCACTACCACTTTCAAATTTACAAGAGGGATAGCAGTATTAAGACAATAATGTTAAAATTCGATAAAAAAATGCGAGCTAAAATTGAAAATTGAAAACCTAGCCCCTTTTAATGTATAAACAAGTTAGGTGAAATAGATAAAGGAGGATCTCTTTGAACATTAAAAAACTAAAAAATTTGAGAATAGGAAATTTGGCAGCAAAACTACCTATAATTCAAGGAGGAATGGGAGTTGGAATTTCTCTATCCGGGTTAGCATCCGCAGTAGCTAACGAAGGCGCTATCGGAGTTATTTCTACTGCAGCTATTGGAATGCTTGAACCTGATTTTTCCACGAATTACTTGGAAGCAAATATTAGAGCGTTAAAAAAGGAGATTAGGAAAGCCAGAGAATTAACTAAAGGAATTCTTGGTGTAAATATAATGGTGGCATTAACAAATTTCGCTGATATGGTAAGAACTTCTATTGAGGAGGGAATAGACATTATTTTTTCTGGGGCTGGACTTCCCCTTAATCTTCCGCAATTTTTAAAAGGAACCAAAAGGACAAAATTGGTTCCCATTGTTTCCTCTGGAAGGGCAGCCAGTATTATTTCTAAAATATGGTTGAAAAGATATAACTATCTTCCTGATGCAATGGTAGTAGAAGGGCCGATGGCAGGTGGGCATCTCGGGTTTAAAGAAGAACAAATTGACGACCCCGAGTATTCTCTAGAAAAACTGATTCCAGAAGTAATTCAGGAGGTAGAACCATTTGAGGAGGAGTATAAGAAACCTATCCCGGTAATTGCTGCTGGGGGTATACATACAGGAGAAGATATTTATAAATTCCTACAGCTAGGCGTTTCTGGAGTGAAGATGGCAACACGCTTTGTTACCACTCATGAATGCGATGCTTCTATAGAATTTAAGAAAGCTTATATTAATTCTAAGAAAGAAGACATTGTGATTATCAAAAGTCCTGTTGGTATGCCGGGAAGAGCGATTAAAAACAAATTTATTGATGATGTCAGCAAGGGGGAAAAAAAACCGTTTAAATGTCCTTATCACTGTATTAAAACCTGTGATGTTAAAAACTGCCCTTACTGTATTGCTCTTGCTTTAATCAATGCTAAAGAGGGAAACCTTGAAGAGGGATATGCTTTTGCAGGAGCGAATGCTTATAGAACAAAAGAAATTATTTCTGTTAAAGAATTGATAGACTCTTTGATAAAAGAGTATGAGAATGTATCTAAATAATCTACTTCGCATAATTGAATGTTTGCGGTTCGCTACGCTCACCAAAATGCCTTCGGTACTTCGTAAACACACGAAATGTTGAAGATAATTTCAAATTTGTAAGTTAAAGAGATGGGTAGAGGTTGAAGTTATTAACAGAAAAATAAAAGAATAAATGAAATAAGGAAGGTTTTATGAGTATCACAGTAGGCAATTATACATTCGAAGACCATTACACTTCCACAGATAAACTTAAAGATAGGTCCGGTATATATGCTATTCTCTTCTGACGTGATGATAAATGCAATATAGTTGATGTAGAGAATCAGCTTCTGTGAAGTTAGTATGATGTACCAGTGCTTTAATCTGTGACATTACAGACTGATACTAGTAAATAAATCAGTAAAATTTCATATAAAAAGGGGAGAGCAATCTCCCCTTCTTATTGACAAATAAGGGATTTAAGTTATTCTTTAATAAGGAGGATGTCATAAGGAAAGTTATATATAAAAGAGCAAAAGAACAAATGAAAGAGGATAATGATACTGTTACAGAGCCTGCCCCACTTGCCCTATGTAATGTAACACTATTACATCGGGGTGGAATGATTATCTATTCCATAATGGGTTTACCCCATAGAATGTATAACTATTCCATTTGGGGTCAAGCTTGCCCCGTGGAATAGCTCACTATTCCACATGGGGCAGCGTCCCTATTATTCTATTATTCACCCCAGGAGAAGGAGGTTACTTATGATTGAGGTAGAAAAGAAAGATAAGGATGAGTTTAAAGTAATCGTAACATATAAAGGTGTAAATACAGAACATAACGTATCTCTGGATGATGCATATTATCAAAGGCTAACCGGGGGTGAGATGACTAAAGAGGAATTGATAAAGAGGTCTTTTGAATTTCTCTTGATGCGAGAATCCAATCAATCCATACTATCGAGTTTTGATTTGAGTGTTATTAACAGATATTTTCCCGAATACGAGGATGAAATAAGCCTGTATAGTTCTTAAAAAAATAGAATAGGGAGTCTGATAATGGTTGAAGAAATGTTGAAAGAAACAGAGAAAGAATAGAAATTAATTATTAAAGTGGGGGAGAGTAATCTCCCCTATTTATTGACAAATAAGGGATTTTGAGTTATTTTTTAAAAAGGAGGTGTAATTGTGTTTTTTAGTGGATATTTATATAAAAGAACAAATGAGAAGATTAAACGTAATAGGGGTGAATAAATTAGCACCGATCCCACTATACAACTTAGGGATAAACTGCTTGAAGAGATAAAATAAATAAAAAGGATATTTAGATGGAAAGAAGTTTAAAGAGAGAACTTACCCTTTTAAATGTTTTCTGTGTAGCTACTGGAGCAATGATTAGTTCTGGATTATTTATTCTGCCTGGATTAGCTTTTGCAAAAGCAGGACCAGCAGTCATTCTATCTTATATAATAGCAGGAGTCTTATGCCTTCCTACACTTTTAAGTATGGCTGAATTGACCACAGCCATGCCTAAAGCAGGAGGAGATTATTTTTATATAATGAGAGGATTTGGACCTCTTTTAGGAACAGTTGCTGGTTTTTCTACCTGGTTCTCTTTAAGTTTAAAAGGGGCATTTGCTCTTATAGGTATGGGAGCCTATCTAAGCATAATGACTGATATTCCTTTAAATATCATTGCCCTATTTTGCTGTTTATTTTTTATCTTCTTGAATTTAATAGGCATAAAAGAGGCAGGAAGATTTCAGGTGTTTTTAGTCTTAGGGCTTTTAACTGTACTTCTTGGTTATATTCTTTGGGGCATTAACACAGTTAGTTCTTTAAACTTCTCACCATTTTTTGCTAAAGGATTAGGCTCTGTATTTGCAACAGCTAGTTTTATCTTTATCTCTTATGGAGGGTTGACTAAAGTGGCTGCTTTGGCTGAGGAGACAAAAAATCCAGGAAAAAACTTACCTTTAGGTATGTTTCTTTCTCTTATTGTAACCTCAATTCTTTATGCTTTTGTTCTCTTTATAACTATAGGGGTTTTAAATCCTGAAAGCCTAAAGATAACCCTTACGCCAATCTCAGACGGAGCAGGAATTTTTGGGGGCAACGTCTTAAGAATAATAATAAGCATCGGCGCATTTTTTGCCTTTATCTCCACAGCAAATTCAGGGATTATGACTGCCTCCAGATACCCATTGGGAATGAGCAGAGATAAACTTTTACCAACAGGTTTCCAAAAAATAAGTTCTAAGTTTAAGACCCCTTATATTGCTATTCTTTTTACTGGCTCTTTTATGATTTGTGCTATTTTGTTTCTAAGGCTGGAATTGTTAGTTAAAGTTGCCTCTTGCATCCTAATCTTACTTTATATCTTTGCAAATTTAACTGTTATTTTGTTTAGAGAAAGCAAAATTTCAAGTTATAGGCCAAAATTCCATTCTCCCTTTTATCCTTATGTGCAAATATTAGGAATATTAGGTGGAGGGTTCCTTTTAATTGAGATGGGAACAGTTATTGTTTTTATCACCATGATGTTTCTTTTATTAGGATTTATCTGGTATAAAGTCTATGCACATAAAAGAGCCAGTCAGGATTCTGCTCTGATTTACGTTTTAGAAAGACTGGTAGCTAGGGATAAAGAATTAAGTTCTGATAATCTTCTTGTTGAACTAAAGGATATTGTTATTGAGAGAGATAAACTTACAAGAGATAAGTTTCATAGGCTTATTGAGGAGGCAAAAGTTTTGGATATAGAGGAGATTTTAAAAATGGAGAATTTCTTCAGAGTTATATCGAATATTATAGGCAAAGAGTTAAATTTAAACCCACAAGAATTATTTAAAAAATTTGTGGAAAGAGAAAAGGAATCTAGCACTATAATAAAGAAGGGTATAGCTATTCCCCATATCGTAGTTGAAGGCAAAAATATTAGTAGGACTTTTTTAGTACGAGCAAGAGCAGGGATTATTTTTCCTCAGGATGAAGTAGTACATATTATATTTGTTTTTATAGGTTCAGCCGATGACAGAGTTTTACATTTAAAGATTTTAGCTGCAATTGCTCAAATCGCTCAAAATCCTGAATTTGATAAAAAGTGGCTTGAGGTAAGTAGTAAAGAAGAGTTAAAAAATATTATCCTCTTAGCAGATAGAAGGAGAGATTAAATCCTGTTTATAAATAAAAAGGGGTTAAAGTAAAAAAAATTCACTTTAACTTTTATAGAAGGGGAGAGCAATCTCCCCCTTTTATTGACAAATAAGAATTATAATACATACTTAATAATAAGGAGGTGTAAAGTGAAAAAAACATATATAGCATCACTAATAATTTCAGTTA
>Ga0315549_1002981_pt1 | contig 15541 bp, 13 predicted proteins | sample SalMarSW160200MG_FD_203101 | JGI IMG/M metagenome (GOLD analysis project Ga0315549, IMG submission 203101) | Salt marsh sediment microbial communities from the Plum Island Ecosystem LTER, Massachusetts, United States - Salt Marsh Sediment SW1601-200 ... | reverse complement strand
CAGATATATGGTACGACAACAAGGATCTTGCGCGAATGCGGGATAGTAATAAACTTGAGGGCAAGTGTGGTATTTGCGGCTACAGACAGGTATGCGGCGGCTGTCGCGCCAGGGCATACGCCGCTACGGGTAATTATATGGCTGAAGAACCTTTTTGTGCATACATTCCGCCCGAAGCGGTTAGTTGATTTTTTAGCTTTTAAGATTTGCCTATGATAAATATCAGCAAGTTATATTGCGGTGAAGTTACGCCGGGTGACTGGCTTCGCTACGGCGAAGAGGGTTCGGGCGGAGAAGTTGTACCAAAAAGTGCATCCCAGAGACGGCCTATCATTGTTTGGAATATTACTCGAACATGTAATCTGAAGTGCGTGCATTGTTATAACGATAGCGGCTCTGAAAAGGCCGACGATGAGCTGTCAACCAAAGAGGCAAAAAATGTGTTGGACGATTTGGCCAAGTTTGGTGTGCCGTCGGTTTTGTTTTCCGGCGGGGAGCCATTGATGCGGGATGATTTATTTGAGCTGATTGGATATGCAGTAACTAAAGGTCTACGCACAGTCATCTCAACTAACGGGACATTGATAACAAAAGAGGTAGCAAAGAAAATAAAACAATATGGAGTTTCTTATGTTGGTATCAGTCTCGATGGTATAGGGAAGGTCAATGACCAGTTCCGTGGTGTGGAAGGTGCTTTTGACAGTGCAGTGAGGGGGATAAAAAACTGTCAGGATGCCGGTGTGCGCATCGGCCTTAGATTGACTTTAACTAAAAGAAATATCGAGGATTTGGAGAATTGGTTCGATTTTTTCGAAGCAAATAATATTGAGCGGGCTTGCTTTTATCACTTCGTACCGAGCGGCAGAGGAGGAACTATAGTCGATGAAGGCCTTATACACGCTCAGACAAGAGAAGCAGTTGAGAAAATTATAGCCAAGACAAAACAGTTCAAACAGGCGGGGCGAAAAACGGATATATTGACTGTCGATAACCATGTTGACGGTGTTTATGTGTATCTGAAATTGCTCAAGGAGGAGCCGAGCAGGGCGGCTGAGGTCTGGAAACTGTTGACCTGGAACGGTGGTGGGCTGTACAGCAGTGGAGTTGGAATCGGCTGTATTGATTTTCACGGCAAGGTCCACCCTGACCAGTTTTGGCAGCATTATACTCTTGGCGATGTGCGGGAGAGACCATTTAGCCAAATTTGGATGGATACAAGCGCCCCGCTTCTTCGGGGATTGAAAGACCGGCGAAGCTTTATAAAGGGTAGATGTCGACTTTGTAAATTTTTCGATGTTTGCGGGGGAAGTTTGAGGGTACGGGCGGATTTGCATTTTGGCGACCCGTGGGCGCCGGAGCCGGCCTGTTATTTGACAGATACCGAAATCGGCTTGGATAGTGAGAAACAGGCGGAATTGAAACGCAGCGGCGAAGTCTTCCAGATGCCTGATTAGTTTTCAGTTGAGTCTGCTATTGTGAGGGTTTTCTACTCAGTTGACTTCAGGGCGTTATGCGTTTTTCTTGCTTTTGAGTCATTTTTTACTGCCAGGGAAATTTGTGAAGGCACAGACCTGGGTCTTTTTATAGGCTATAATCTTTTTACCTAAGTTGGTGATACCATTGTATTGGTGTCGAAGGTGGGCAAAGGGGTCTGCCGTATTTCAAGACTGTTGCTTTAAATCACTTTACGCACTTAAGCTGAAATGCTCCAAGACCATGAAATAATAGTTCTTATTTTGTCTTCCGTTCAGGTGCAAAGCATTTGCCTCTTAGTATAACTAAACACTTTTATGGTCGATTACCGTCCAACCAGTAGTACCCCACTTTTATTGAAGGGATCCCGTTTGCCTGTTTGTGATTTCAAATGATAATCGTTATAAACCCAAAATAACGCTATGAACATTGGCTTTATGCCCAGTCCCCACTAAAAATGATGCCTCGCTTGCTGCATTCTTTCCGAAACTCCGTACATCGCAAATCTTCAACGCGGCCTGACATTTCTGGCCAGTCAACTAAGCTAATGTCTATAATTATTCTGGCAAGCTCCTTCGGATTAGCTAATTTTCTCTGCTCATAAAGACGTACAAACTTACTCCGCTCTGGAAATTCAGATTCATTTGCTGCTCTAATTGCCCGCTGCATGTGACTATCAAATGATCCTGGGCAGATAGCCATGATTCTGATGGGACTTTTAGCTACTTCAATTGCAACACACCGAGTAAACATGTTAATAGCTGCTTTTTGGCTGCAATAAGCGGACCAACCAGAGTATGGATGCTGTCCTGTGCCCCCCGTGATGTTAATGATGGAACCTCCAGTAGATTGTTTAATCATTCTTTTCATTGCCTCTTTGGTGGCAAGATAGACGCCATACACATTCGTTTTGAGCGAGTTAAGCAGTTCAGCATCAGAACATGATACCAGTGGTGCCAGAGGCTCAACTACTGCTGCATTGTTGATCAGTATATCTATTCGTCCCCAGAGAGACTCAATGTCTCTAAAGGCACTCCTCACTTCTTCTGCTTCTCGGATATCAACTTGGATAGTATGCGCTTCTCCTCCTGAGGAGCATATCTTATTCTCAATCTCCTGCAGGGCAAAACGGCGCCTAGCAATGAGAACAACTCTAGCTCCTCTTTTACCGGCATCAAGAGCCAAACATCGGCCCAACCCAGCAGAGGCTCCAGTTATTATGAAAACCTTTTCTGAAGCTTTAAGCATTCTATATCTCCTCCAGTTAATCGTCCAATGTCAGCAATTAACTTAATGAAGTTTAGGTAAGCAATATCAAATGTTCTACCTGCAGTCCAAACACCATGTTTTCTCACTATAGCTGAGCGTTTACTGCATAAAGTTTCAGCTAGTTTTTCACCGAGTTCTTTTGTTCCGAACTTAATGTAATCCAGTATTCCATCTTCCGGGAGGAGTTCGGTATGTTTGACATCTAATTTGAGCCATGTGAGCACAACTGCTGGATGGCAGTGAATCACCGCACTTGCAGCTCCCTCATACTTCTGTTCAAAGTATTGGTGAATGTTCAAGTGAGGCACAGTTTCAGACGAGGGACTATGAGCTTCCTTACCATAGTAGTATGACGGTTCAAATACCTTCCTCTCTATGACCGGTGTATGGGAATACGGAATTATATTCTCCTTAGATACTAAGGTTGATGTGATTGTCATATAATCTTGGTTTGAGTAGCTAAGAACAAGTCGATATGGCGAGAGGAATGTTTGTCGAAGCATTTTTTTGGCAATTGTGGCCATATCAATCCATGCCTGGAGGATATCTTGTGGAATACCTGTTGGAGGCATGGGGCTCTTATAGGATAGTTTTGGATATTGGAGGCTTATGTACCTGTCTCGCTCTGGAAGACATGGTCTCCAACTGGTTTCAAGGTTCTTCAAGGCAAGTCTATTGTCAGCAACTAAGCTGTAATCAATATTCTTCAGATTTTTATCTTTCTCCAGAAGATCGATTATCCGACGTATGCAAATTATTGTCTCACTATTGCATGATGTCCCTCGTCCAACACAGGTCTCAATAATTTGCCTTACAGTGATAGGACAGATCTCAAATGCTTCATTTGAGAAAAGACCGAAGATTCTATCTTGCTCCTTCGTCTCAAGTAGTTCCTCCAGGTTTAGAATCATGTTGTCTTCATGCGTTTTCTTCTCATGGCAATTATCTACGCTTATCTGTGGTGCAAATCTCTCACCTCTGAGAGCTTCTGGTCGATAATAGGCCATTAAAGCTACAATAATGACAAGTGCGAATATGAGAACTACCATTGCACAAATAACCAAATGTCGTAGAGTATCCGTAGTAAAATAAGATACACCTCCAAGTATAGCCTCCATAACAAGCACAACGAACACAAAAAATCCAAGTGGAGTTTGTACTGTACGAATAATGGATTCACGACTAATCTTAGAGTTTCTTTTTTTCGATTTTGCCATGATAACCTTCCTTCCTAAATTTGGAATAAAAACTAAATAATAGCTTTTTACAAACTCCAAATACGTCAGCTATATCTCATGTAAAAAATCATTACATAACTATATATTCGGTAATATAACAAACTGTTTTTCAATCCTTATTACCTCCCACAAATCTAAATCTCGTTAAGTTTCATGTTGAAAAAGACTAGCGAATAAGATGCAATCTTTATAGTTTGTATATAACAAGATGGGTATCCATGAGTCCATTATTTTAGAAGACACCCACATTTAATTTCCTTCGACACAATTCTATCATAAGAAGCTAATTGTCGAAGTATCTATATTAATTCGTATCTCATCAAGAAATGCTTGTTAACTTACCATTTTTAAGTTTACACCATGTAAAAGAGATTTTCAAGGAAGAATAAAAGACAAAATCCATTTTTTATAATTTATAAAGGTTTTTTCCCATTTTTTTTATTTTATCATATGTAAGCAAAATGCTATTGGTTTTACTAATGAAGATATTTGCAATTGTAATAAAAATGACCACTCAGCATTTAACCAAGTGGTCACAAAGCAAAATATTCCCCTAAAAATAGAAGTTTTTATGGATTTTTGGCAATTGACTCAGCACCCCATTTGCGAACAGCTGAGATTGTTTTATCAAAATCTATCTGTTTGTGTTCGGTCGAAACGAAGCAGGCCTCGAATTGTGATGGGGGTAGATAAATGCCGGCTTTCAGCATAGCAGTATGAAATTTTGTGTACATCGAGGTGTCGGATTTTATAGCTGATGCATAATCAGTTACTGGGCCGGAATTAAAAAACACTGTGAACATCGAGCCGATATGGTTTATTGTGTGTTTCACGTTACGTTTTTGCAGTTCCTGGCTGATTCCGGCACAAAGTTTTTTGGTCGAACGTTCGAGAGCAGAGTACGGTTTTTTTGATTTGAGCAGCTTTAATGTCGTGATGCCGGCTGCGACGCAGACCGGATTTCCTGAAAGGGTGCCGGCCTGATAGACTGGCCCCTGTGGGGACAGGTTATCCATGAGCTTTGCTTTGCCCCCGCAGGCACCTATAGGAAATCCGCCGCCAATTATTTTGCCTAAGCAGGTCAGGTCCCCTTTTACGCCGTAAAGGTCCTGGACGCTGCCGTATTGGATTCTAAAACCGGTGATTACCTCGTCAAAGATTAGTATGCTCTTATATTTGTTGCACAATCTTCTGATAGTTTTTAAGAAGCCGCGTTCTGGCAGTACAACTCCCATATTGCCTGCAATGGGTTCAACTATAACGGCAGCGATTTTGTCCTTGTATTTATTGAAGGCTTTTTCGAGCGTCTCGACGTTGTTGTAGGGCAGCGGGATGGTATGTTTTGTAAAATCTTTTGGGACGCCGGGGCTGCTTGGAGTACCAAATGTCACAGCACCGGAGCCGGCTTTGACGAGCATATGGTCAACGTGGCCGTGATAACAGCCGATGAATTTGATAACCTTATCTCGCCCGGTTGCTGCGCGTGCAAGTCGAATTGCGGTCATAACGGCCTCGGTGCCGGAATTAACGAGGCGAACCTTTTCAATGGTGTCGATGGCTTCGACAATCATCATGGCAAGCCGGGTTTCAAGCTCGGTTGGAATTCCGAAACTGGTACCTTTGGCCATTACTTTTTTGACGTGGTTTAGGACCTGGGTGTGTGCATGGCCGAGTATCATCGGGCCCCAGGAAAGACAGTAGTCGATATACTTGTTATCGTCGGCGTCATAAAGGTATGGGCCTTTTGCCTTATCGATAAATATGGGCTTTTTGCCGACTGCCTTGAAGGCACGAACGGGACTGTTTACTCCGCCGGGGATTACCTTTATCGCATCGCGAAATAATTTGTTGCTTTGTTGAGATTTGCTCATTTGAATTTTGTTTCCTATGTGTCTCGCGGCCGAGGCATAATCTCGGCATCGATGCCGTGTTTTTTTGCTTCGGCCAGTGTCGGAAGGCCGAGACAATAGGCCTTGATCGGGCTACGCCGGGCTTCGCCCTGACGAGTATGTGTCGGCACTTTGCCGAATTTCTTCACAAATGCCCTGACAACAGAGCCGCTGGTAAAAAGTATTATGTCGATATAATCAAAATCGATGTCTGCCGGCTCTATCTCAATAATTTTATAAACCGCAGCGACCTCAACTACTGCACCGAGTCGGGTCAGGCCTTCGGGCAGTTCAGATGAGGCAACTTCGGCTCTCGGCAGAAGGACTTTCTTGCTTTTCATATCTAAAGAGCTGAATTTTTCGAGCAGGCCTGCGCTCGATTCGGTGTCCGGGACCATATCAGCTGATATACCGGAGGCGGTAAGCTCTGCAGCGGTCGTTTTGCCAATGGCGGCGACCTTTACTTTGGAAAGGGCTCTGGCATCAAGGCCGGAAAGACGCAATTGTTCAAAAAAGAACCGAACACCATTGGGACTGGTAAATATCAGCCAGTCAAAAGTGTGTCCGCAGGACGCCTTACGGCGGAGCTGTTTTATGTGTTTATCAAGGTGTGAATAATTATCCAGAGCTATGCACTTGACTATCGGGCGATGTACGATGGTGCCGAGGTGTTTGTATTTCTCGGGATGTGTGCCGAGAACAAGTACCTTTGGTTTGCCGGCGAGCCAGTTCAATTTTTTATGAAGCTGGACAACCCTGCCGACAATAAAAACAGCAGGGGGGTGCAGATTGGATACTTGGAATGTCTGAACAAAATTTTCGAGTGTGCCGGTTATAACTCTCTGGTTATAAAAGGTACCATTTTCAATCGCTGCGATGTCGGTGTTTTTCGAGAAGCCCGTTTTTAGAAGGCAGTCAACGATTTTTTGTATATTTGCAACACCCATAAGAAAAATGATGGTGCCTGCTTTGGGTATTTCGATTTCTTCCTCGTCCCTTCGATGTCCGGTTACGATAGCGACATTGGAAGTAAAGTCGCGATGAGTAGTTGGTATTCCGGCATAAGAAGGAGCGGCCAGCGCGCTGGTGACACCGGGTATGACTTCGAAATCTATTTTCGCTTCGGTGCAGACTTCAGCTTCCTCACCCCCTCGGCCAAAGAGAAATGGGTCGCCACCCTTTAGCCGGACAACGATTTTGTTTTCTTTTGCTTTTTCAATTAAAAGCTCGTTTATTTTCTCCTGTGAAAGGGTATGTTTGCCGGCGTGTTTGCCGACGGGTATTAATTCAGCAGTAGGCCTGGCAAGCGGCAGCAGTTCGGGCGGTATAAGGTGGTCGTAGAGTATGACGTCGGCCTGGCAAATTAGCTGATAGCCCTTTAAGGTGATAAGTTCGGCGTCACCAGGGCCTGCTCCTACGAGATAAACTTTTGCCTTTGACATTTTATTTTCCGATATCGAATGCCTTATAACGAGCTTTACCTTTACAATCGGGCGGCTTTGCCCTATAGTCTTGTATAGTGATTTGTAACATCAAGGTCAAGAGAAAACGTAAAACCTGTCGGTCGGTAGAAAAGTTTTTATGGATAAACTTAATTGTCGAATACTGCGAGAGCTTCAGGATGATTTTCCACTAAGCGAAAGTCCTTACGAGCTTATAGCGGACAGATTACAGATTTCAGCCGAGCAGCTTTTTGACAAAGTCAAAAGGATGCTCGATGAGGGAATAATTCGGCGGATTGGGGCGAGCTTCGATTCCAACAAACTTGGTTTTAGCAGCACATTGGCCGCTGTTAGTGTTGAAGCGGGACAAATTGGCCGAGCGGCGGAAATAATAGGTCAATTCCCTGAAGTAACCCACAGCTATCTTCGCGCCGATGCCTTCAACATTTGGTTTACTATTATCGCAATTGACGATAAAAGGATTGAAAGTATCCTTGAACAAATCCGGGCATCTTTGTCTTCCGCAGGATGCCTTACGGCACTTGAAAGCTCACAAGTCCTTAATCTTCCTGTGAAGCGACTCTTTAAGCTCGATGCGCGTTTCAATGTAAAAACTACATAAACAGTAAGTGAGTTTTTTAAGTAGCATAGCTGTGCAGGCCGGAGAAAAGACGCGACAGGTTAACCCATAGCAGCGTAATGACTATTACTACGGCCCCTAAAATTGCAAGGCAGCTTCCGAGCCGCGGATACCTTTTGCCGAACATATATCTTACGTGAAAATATTCAACGTATACCAGCCACGAGGCGAGCGACCAGAGTTCTTTCGGGTCCCAGTCCCAATAATCTCCCCAGGCGAGTTTACCCCACCAGCTTCCCATGAGCAGGCCTAACGTCAGAAGCGGAAAACCAAGACAAATCATTCTGTACGTGCCTTTTTCGTAAGAATCAAGAGAAGTATCTACATCGACCTTATTGTTTTTGAGCTGGCATATTGCCTGCACCATTGCCTTTGCCATTATTACGTAACCGAACAGATAAACCGCTACGTGGGGAGTAAACAGCCAGCACTGCAAAGCCGGCGGTAGCCGCTGTGGTTCTGCACGAAAGACGAAGCCGGCGGGGACAAGTAATATTGCTCCAATCAGCATATCTGCCGCCTCGCCACCGACCTGAAGTAAACGCCTGCAAAATATCGATAATGGGTAAATCACCATTGCCATAGCCAGAAAGACTTCGAAAAGATTCTGAAATGGTACGTGGCGAACGTGATACGAGCGATAGCCAAAAGATACGGTTGCGACAATAAAACCGGCCAGATACAAGGTCCGTGCTGTTTTTTTAAATCCTGCGATGCGGGCTAAAAAAGCCAAAAAGTATGCTGCAATCGTCAGGTAAATTAATAAACCCTGATATGTATATTTTATTGCCATTTAAATTTTATCTTATTTTTCTTTTTTGTTTTTAGCCGGTTGACTATATGCCTTAACCAAAAATGCCAGATTACACCGAGGCAAAGCATCAGATAGCCGGTATAGACACAATACAGACCCGAATCAGATGTTACCAGAAGAACAGTATATTTGCCTTCATCGCTGTCGTACGAATGCTGATAAAAATGGTATCCGCCATAGTGCAGTGGGTGATTTACTTCAATTTTTTTTTCTGCAACGACTTGGCCATCGCGAACCACCTGCAGCTCGCTTACAAAGTCGCTGATAATCCTTCTATAGATTAGAAGAAGCTCATCGTCGCTTTGAGTATGGCCGGGGAAGCGCTCAAAGACGTATCTTGTAATTGCCTGGCCGTCAGGAGATTTGAACCGTAGTTCAAGGGCCGGGTTGGACCCGGGGCCGGTGTCATCGATGATGGTTCTGCTCTCGCCGTCAATTGTTATCTTGAAATTCTCGAAGACCTTGAGGATTTTTACAGAGCCGAACTCATCGCCCAAGGAAAATTCAATGCCAACTTCAACAGGGAACATCCAGCTTTCACCTTGTAGAGTCTGAATGTAGAGGTGCTCCGGCTTGTAGTATTCGATTTGGAAATCTTTGAGGGCTATGTAAAAGGGGAATTCCGCCTGCTGATTGTTTTCCAGTATTACACGATTATTCGAGTAGCCCTCATAGATTTTCATTTGGCCTGTTTGGATTTTGTCGATTCCGAAGAGTTTTTTGCAGAGTTTGTGTCCGGCTTCTGAGCCCCAGATTGCGCCGGCTAAGATGAGGACACAGCCGACGTGAATTAGCAATAGAGCTGGTACACGAAGCAATCGTCGTAATAGCGCGATGCCAATTATCAGTAGCAGGGTAAATACCGCCCAATAGATAGTTGCTGGAACGCTGTTAAAGAACTCTTTGGCTTGCTGCGAGCCGAGAAATGCCCCATAGACGGATAGAAAAGCGAGTATCCCAATGACTACCAAAGCCAACCACATTATACTACGATTAACTTTGTTCACTTTGACTCCATTTCTTATTTAATGACTGCTGTTAGGTCATTATAGGGGAGATGATTCTGTAGGACTACGCTTTTTTGAAGTTAGTGGAAAATCGTTTTAAGAGATTTTTCTGAGGACCTGAAAATAACGGAACTTATGATTTCCGGAGGAATATACTTTAGATGTGTTTCTAATCAGCACTATCCCTGGTTTGCATTTGGCGGTTCTTTTTGCAACTTACTGTTTGTCTCATCCGTTTGATAGGTTGGCTGGTGCTTGGAGATAGCCTTAACTAATGCAACAGCGACCCAGACGCCGCTGGCAATAGCGAATAAGGCTCCAATTACCACAATAATCAGGACAAATGCTTTCATCTTTTACATACCACTTTTAATATTTTCTTTTTCAATCCAGTGACCCACGACATACGCCAAAAGTGCTGCTACAAGAGCCAAAATAATTGCAGGAACCTTGGTTGCAGAAGGAAAGATGAACTGGAACATTACAGCAACGACAGTGCCGACAACCATCGATAAGATACCGGCAAGAGGGCGCGGACGCTTAATCCAAAGGCCGATTATAAGGGCAGGTAGAATCGCAGGAGCCCAGATGGTATAGCAAACAAGCAGGCCTTTAATAATACTGGGAACAGCAACTGCACCGGCGGCTGCGATAGCGGCAATAATAATTGTCGCAAAACGACCAATGTTTAGAGCCATTCTGTCCGTCAGCCCGGCAAACGGCTTAATAATATCTTCAGCGAAGGCCACAGCGCCGGCATTTAGAAGTGAATCAAGACTCGACATAACTACTGATACTAATACGACTAATAAAAGCGCATAACTGCCGGCAGGCAGTGTCGATTTAACCAGGTTTAGCAGGACATAATCTTCATTTGTGTTTACAGCAATAATATTTCGAGCCACAACTCCAAGCGATATCATTACCGTAAACCATACTATGCTAAAAACACCTGCCAATATAAAACCGTTTCGTGATATACGCGTTGTTCTGGAGGCCAATGCCCGGTTAGCATACGGGGGTATAAGGGTTTCACCCAGCAGAAAGGCGGCCACAAGGCCAATTATCTCAATCGTCGACATAGAACTAAACCCGCTTCTCGTGGCGGTAGAGGCCTGCTCAATAAAGGTTGCCGCATCGGCTTTGAGATGAAATGCCAATACGAATAATAACATTGCAGGAAGCAGTATTGCAAATGCAGTAAATTGAAAGGCATCGGTTACTACGCTCGCACGCAGTCCTCCGAAAGTCGTATATAATGTAGTTATGCCAACGATTATGATGACAGACGACCAGTGTGGCAGGCCAAATATATCATGTAGTACATCGCCGCCGGCCTTGGCCATAACTGCTGCAAATCCGGCACATAAGCCAACAGAGATGATGCCGGCAACAATTTGGCACTTTCGGTCGTACTTCTGACCTATAGCATCTCCTAATGTGTGACAATCCTTTAGAACTCTCAGCCGAGGTGCAATAAGAAGCCCGACCAAAATGTTTTGCAGTGCATACGCCAGCCCTACGACCAGAAAGACAAAGCCACTATTAAAACCCCTGCCTACAAAACCAATTGTGAAACCTGGTCCGACATAAGTAGCAGCGAGACTGCCGAAGACTAATGCCAAAGGAAGAGCGCGCCTGGCGAGAGAGAACTCTTCAAATTGTCGTGCTGCCCGCGCACGGACAGCGACGAAAGTTAGCGCCACCACGTAGGCCAAGACAACAGCCACAGATAAGACCGTTTGCACAGTTTAAATCCCAATCTGGTATTCTATACTATTAGCAATGAAACTGATTTGGACGGTTTATTCACTTTTGTCCTGGTACATTTCCTCTTCCAGCTCGTTGATAGTCTCGTTTAGCTCGGCCTCAGTTCGAATCCATCCAAATCTCGCATCGACAAGAAAAGTCCGGTACCACTGAATCAAATTCTTTGCAAAATCATCATCTTTGCAGTAAATACCGAACGATATTTCTCCAGCATGTGCCTTAGCCCTTCTGGGCATTTGCGGAAAGGCAAGCAGAACAGCGGTTCTGGTCAAAAGAAATTCCAAGTCGGAAACTTTACTGTTATAAATCCGAATTCTACCCGATTTAATTGCTTCAGGATACTTGCGGAAAAGAAAACGTGCAGCGTTGGAAAATCCAGGCAGGCTTAAGTTCATAGCGCGGTGCACCATTACGTCGGGGTAATCTTCTATTATTTCATATAGAGCACTGAGATAATCCTCTATAGGCTGTCTTTCTCCTTCAAATAACATACAGGTCCAAAGCTCACTGTGGCCTGTTGTATCGAGCTGGTCCTGGAGCATTTTCCTGGCAACGTTGTAGGTTTCTTTTCTGCTACCTAATACTTGTAGCTGTCGTTCAGTCAGAATCTTGGCCCAGGAAGGCATATCTTTGGGCAGTGTTTCCGGTGGGCAAACACCAAGGCGAGTCAAAAGTCTCAAGAATTGCTTTTCCTCGGAACCGTAGAACCTTCTGCCGACAATACTGCCGACATTGCCCATACATTCCATACCATATTGCTTATGGTAACCAAATGATAAAAGGTGAACATCGTAGCCCTTATCAACCAACATTTTTTCCAGTTCGCTTATCAAGAACGCAGCCTGTTTCTCAGGTGCTTTATCAATCGACAAGTGGACATTTGGGCAAAGTACAATGGGTCTTTTGCCTATAAGCTCTGATAGTGATGCAAACTCCTCTGTTGCTTCTTGTAACTCCTGCTTACTATCGTACATTTCCATACAAACAAAGACCACCAATACGTTTCTAAAAACCAATTTGTGTTGTGGTAGTGAAATAGTAGCGGGGTCTATCCTCGAAGACGGCTCCTTGTCCTCAAAGTAGCAGGATGAACACTGGTAGCAGTCCAAAATCATATCGAATTCTCGGCCTTCTTTTCTACTTTGGCTATACCTCTTATATGAGTGCTGCGTTTGCCTCGTGATGATGCTTTGGCTTTTTTCAGACGGGATGTGATCTTGGCATCGACACGTGATATGAATAGTCCTACATTTGGGGTTACAGCCTTGTTGGCGAACCCGGCACCATTAAGAATCCGCGCAATTTCTGTAGCATCCTGAAACTGCCGAGAAGAAGCTATTGCCTTTGCTTCCTCGCGCGTAAGAGATTTCAGAAAGGCCGGTAAACAGCCGTCACGCAAGGCACCCGCGTAGTCAATCAGTAATTCCTGGATTTCTCGATTTTCGTCAGGCATTTTTTTACTCCTGTAGGAAAATAGATAATCAATCTTCACAATAGTAGTCGTTTAACATCTTCTTCAGCTTCAATATGGTTCTAAATTCAAGCATTTTGACTGCTCCAACCGTAGTTTTAAGCTCATTGGCGATTGCCCTGTTAGAAAATCCTTCCATCCAGAGTTCTATTGCCCTTCTTTCTCGTGCTTTGAGTTTGCTTAACATCCGGTGAAGGACCTGTTGAAGCTCAGCCTGGGACATCTTCTCAAGAGTACCTAATTCCGGAGCAACAAGGTTTTTCAACTGTATTTGCGATAAGTGTAAATTTCGGTTAATCCTGTTGTAAACTTGCCTCAAGCGTTTGCGCATATAATATAGATACACGGTTCTGAGAAGCTGTTTCTCGGTTTTAACATTACGCAAACGACTCGGATTCTCCCATATATCAGCGTAAACATCTTCTAACACATCCTCACACTCTACTTCATTTCCAAGATAGCGATATAAGTACCTGATGAATATATCGAATGTAGCACGTATAAAAGGCTCCATTGCCCGGCGCCGGCGTTGTATATCCGGGCTGGCGAGTCCCTTCAAAGCGTTTCGCAGCCGCTTGTTCATAGCCTCTTACTCTTGCGTCTCTGTTCTCTGCTGAAATAGAAGATTTATGAAGCTCCTGCCTTATTCATAAAGGCACGTAACTAACCATAAGTAACAATAAATTATACATCAAAGGCACTATTTCCTCAACAAACAAGTTTCAAAAGACCAGCAGGATTCAAAAGACATTTTTTAACCGGCTTAAATCCGGTTATTCGAGAGGTCGCCGGGTATCTAAAAACCGTATACAGGTCTTAGCTCATCTTCCGTTGGCGTGTGGTCATAATATTCGCCTCTTGTGCCAACGTAGCCAACACCATATTTTCTGAGCCGTACCTGGCTGATAGAGCCGTTGCTGTTCGTAATATTGACTGCAACATATTTCATGTCTTCACGGATGCAGGTCCTTTCCGCTTGTGCGACTTTCTTGTCACTTTCATTTCCCAGAAAATACCCTGCTGTGCCGCCTACCGCTGCTCCTATCAGAGTTGCTTCGGTATCGCCGCCTGCTAACTGTCCAATGCCGGCCCCGGCTAAAGCACCAACAGCAGAGCCGGTTTGCGCGCCGCTCTCACAGCCGACCGCGGCTAACAAGCCGAGGCTTACAGCTATCACTATTAAAATTGTCACTAAATTTTTGTCCATTTTATACCTCCATTAAATTTAAAAGGTCTCTTAAAATCTGTTTATACATATATCTGGAGCATCAATCAGCACCAGATATAATAGCCACCGAAACTCGCACCTGCTGTTAAAGCACCTAAAGCCGTTATATAAATGGTCTTTCCGAAGTTGCTCGGAATGCACGTTTGAACTTCGGTTGTGACATTGCTTTCCATTGGGGCCTTGACTGCATTTGCATCTTCGGGTTTACTTTCGGAAGTCTTGATTTTAATCAGAAGCTCAAGCAATATTTTCGCTGCATTTTCATTTTCCAAATCCTCGCTGGCCCGCTGCAGCGGCTCGAGGGCCTTGTCAATTTCACCTATGCCGAGCAGTTGATAGCCCAGCAGAAGCTGCAAATTTGCATCAAAGGTGAATTGTTCGGCTTTTTCTGTAAGGCGGTCGATTTGCTCAAACAGGACCTCTTCATCAGCATAAAGGCCGCGAGGGTAAAACACGCCCTCTTTTTCGGGTGTGACCTTTATCAGAGCAGCACGAAGGATTTCCGCTGCCTCGGAGTATTGCTCATTGGCAAAAAGTACCTGAGAGTAGGCAAAAGGAAGTATCATATCATCAGGTGCCAGCTCCATTGCCTGGGTGAACTTCTCAATAGCTGTTTGATAATCATCGGCTTCAAAGGCCTTGACTGCCTCGTCAAAATACACGTCAGCCAAAGTTGCCTCATCGGGTTCGGCGGCCTGCTCTTGGGCGAGCTTTTCGCGAACGTCTGCAAAGGTAGTGTGGTCAACCGGCTGAATGCCATTGGGCAGCTCAGTGGGTTGGGTTACAACGGTACCATCGGTATCATAATAGTAGTTATAGGTGTAATAGTTGTATGTTTCAGTTTGTACTTCACGGGCGATAGGGTAGTAGCCGTACCACCAGTATGGATGGCAGCCATACCAGTAATAGCGGACACAGCTGTATTCTACCGGCCAGTAGCCGCCCAGATCGACAAAGATGTATCTGCGAAGATAATAAGGATAAACATACCGAAACGTGAGGCGCGGACCACAGCTATAGTGTACAACAAAGCGATACTTTGGCTGGACTATTTTGTGACATATACGGTCACGGTAATCCCTGTAAACATGCTCATAACGATGGACGCGTTTTATTTTATCATGATGGTATATAGAAGTTTTCTCTCTTCTATCGAAATTGTGTAGCATCTTCGTATTCGTCATAGGTTTTCTATCTTCCCTGACTGCTTTTCTTAATCTTTCGCTGGGCAATAACCTATCGTGGGCTCTTTGGCCTGCTTCTTTAAATTTTTCTCCGGTTGTGAATCTGCCTGTATGTG
>Ga0315549_1002979_pt1 | contig 15546 bp, 9 predicted proteins | sample SalMarSW160200MG_FD_203101 | JGI IMG/M metagenome (GOLD analysis project Ga0315549, IMG submission 203101) | Salt marsh sediment microbial communities from the Plum Island Ecosystem LTER, Massachusetts, United States - Salt Marsh Sediment SW1601-200 ... | reverse complement strand
AATAACTCTTGACAAATGGATTATATTAAATTATGAATTATAAAGAAAAGCGTAAAAAATTAGTTGAAAGTCTTATAGAAAGAAAAATCCTAACTGATCAGAGAGTTATAGATGCTATGTTAAGAGTTCCAAGAGAAGAATTTCTCCCAGAAAAAGCTAGACCTTCAGCATATATAGATTCACCATTATCTATTGGTTCAGATCAGACAATCAGCGCACCTCATATGAATGCAATGATGTGTGAAATACTTGAATTAGAAGAGGGTGATAAAATTTTAGAAGTAGGAACGGGATCTGGATATCATGCAGCATTATGTGCTGAAATCATAAGCACTAAAAAAAATAAAAATCCAGGTCATATATATTCAATTGAGAGATATAAAGAATTAGCTGATAGGGCTCGAGAAAATATAAAAAAAACAGGTTATAATGAGAGGGTTACTGTTATCTTTGGTGATGGTACTTTAGGATATCCCGAGGAAGCTCCATATGATAAAATCTTAGTAACCGCAGCATCTCCCAATAAAATTCCACCTCCCTTAAAAAATCAATTAAAAATAGGGGGAATTTTATGTATTCCAGCAGGAACCAAAAATTATATACAAAATCTTTATAAAATCCGAAAATTGGAAGGTGAATTTAAAACAAAAACTATTACAAGTGTGAGATTTGTTCCCTTAATCGGACACTATGGATTTTCTAATGATGAATAAATTTCCTTAAGAACTAAATAAAAAATAATAATTTAAAATTAAAATGAATTTACAAGTTTTTACTTATATTTTCTTTTTTTATAGATAATTTTTCCAAACTATCTAATTCTCTTAATAATTCATTCCTTTTGTTTAGTGCTTGAATATATATAAATCCTAACATTAATAGAATTAATATATCGGCAATAGAAGAAACTATAAAATTTAAGGCAGAAAATCTGATATCAGATGCGAGAGATAAAAATAAAAATAAGAATATAAGAATAAACCAACTTATTAATCCTAGAGGTCTAAATGAAAAAAATCTTCTATATTGATATTCTAGAATATATCTTCTCGGATTTTCAGGATTTTACTTTAACCTTATAAATAATTTTAATATTTTACATGCACCTTTTTTCATTTTTAATATATAGAGTAAGTCTTCATTATAAGATAAAACAATATTCTCTTTTCTAGCTATAAATCTAGTTATAATTTCATCAACTTTTTGATAAATAGGGTTTATATTTAAATCATCAGAGTAATGGATATCAAATCATCTCTTTTATTAAATTATAATTGGTTATTATGTCTATTTTAAAATATTTAAATCTTCTATAGATTGATTATTATCTATGCAATATTTTAATTATCCTTTTTTTATCAAAAAAGATTTAATTATTATTGGAATAAAGAATGAGTTATTGACTCTCTATATATTATCTTTAAATTTCTTTTCAATCAATTTATCACGTATATTTTTGAGGATCTTATTTCTATCAAGGTTTTCTCGATATGATATACTATTATTAAAAGACCATGAGGAGCGTTCTCGAAAGTGTCGGTAGTCTCTCATAAGTAATTGTCAATTCAAAATTTATACTATATATTAACTTTCGTTTTAATTATATATAAAGATATTGAATTCGACAGAAATATTAATGATTATAAAAATTGTACGGAAGTTAAAATCAATTATATTAGTTATATTTACTTAATTTGCAAATTCAAATTGATTTTAAATTTCTTTTTTATTTTAAAAATGGGTATTAAATTTATTCCTTGGAAAATATTTTGATATCCCTCATCCGTAAATGTATTCGTTATTATAGGAAATTTACAGATTTTTGATTCTAAATCAGAATTAATATTAAGTTCAAATGAAAGATCATAAGTATTATCATAAGCTTTAAAGTGATCTCCTGAAAATTGATAATTATCAATTATTGAATTTCTTTCTATTAATTCACTATCAATATTCTTGCTCTCCCATTTAAATTCTTTTGGATCTCCATTAAGGAAAAAAGGGATATCAACACCAACATTCAAGTGTTCAACAATTCTATCAACAGAATCTTTATTATCTGAACCAATTAATAATTCTCCGATAATAGATATATTTATTTTATTATTTTGAATAGTTAATTCTTTAGTTAATGTACAATTCACTCTCTCATCAGAATCTGTATCTTTAATAGATCCTTCTCTTAAAAGTTCAATAACTGCTTTATCTCCATCTTTTTCATTTTTAATTATATCATATTTTCCATCTATGAAATCAGAAAATTCATAGTAATTATCTGCAGCTATCTTATCTAAAGAAACATCATCATGCATAAACCTTATCCGAAGCAAACTTCTTCTGAATCTATCGATAAAGATTTTATTTTTCTCTATCTTTTCCTTTTTATGATATGCTTCTTCCCATCTTGTCAATGTATTTAATATATTATATGATCTAGGTTTATAATCAAGTTCAAAAATGGTTCCACCTTCTGAAGGATTAATGTAAACATTTAAAATATTTGATTCTACGATTAAATCCATCTTACTATCTTTATTGAAATCAATAGGAATTATGCTTATATATGACTCCATTTTTGGATATATCAATGAATTTATTTCATCAATAAAATTTTCCGCACTTATTAAGGAATTATAAATGGTAAATCTAAGAAACTGTATATAAATTCCTCCAAATAATCCATGCCAATATGGATCATTACACTGTGATTTATATATCTCCTCCCAAGCTTGATCTAATTTATTCTTTAGTTTTTGAGTGAAGGATTTATTATCCAAATTATTTATTCTATTTTCTAGTTGAATGAGCTTTTCTCGTACATAGAGCATTTTTTTATGCATGTTATTTGATTCAGGATATTTAATAAGAAAATACCTCCAGAAACCGCCTTTTAGGAATAAATATAGATCCTTTTTAGTTTTATCTTTTCTTAGTGTTTCTCTGAATTTCTCAAATATCCTCCTAATTTTAGTGGGTAAAACCCATTCTTCCATTTTATCATAGCTAGCGGTTGGTAAATATATTAAATCTTTAGCAGGATGTTTATCCAAATATTCTGAAAGAGTTAACGAGTTAATAAAATCATTTTTGGTTATTTGTTCTAGAATTGCGGGTACAAATGGTTTTCCATTATCTCCTTCAAAATGACCCTTCCCCTCAACATAACAAAATTCATGAGTAGATCCCCATACACCCAATTTTTCTGCATCTGAAATTAGAAGTGCAATTCTATCTCTATTTTCATCCGCAATCTTTTTTAAATAATCAATAGTTTGGTAAGTTGGTTTCCAAGGAGTAAGATATCTCAGTTCCTCATTAATTGGAAAAATTCTTAAGGTTTTTCCATTATCTTCTGTTATATATGAATAGAGAGTATCTTCTTGTGTAATTCCTGTTGATCTAAAATGATTATCATCTACAATTACATATTTCAATCCAACTTCACTCAAAAAAGAAGGATAATTGGGTTCCCACACTCTTTCTGAAAGCCATGCTCCATTTACTTCTAAACCAAATTCTTTTTTTATTAATTCAGATAATTTATTCATTTGAGCTATTTTATCTCGATGAGGAATTATAGCATATATAGGTTCGTAATATCCTCCTCCAATAATTTCAATTTGTTTCCTTTCAGCCATTTTTTTAATTTTATCAATTAAATCAGGTTTGTTGTTAATAAACCATTCAAGTAAATTCCCTGAAAAATGAAGAGTTATCTTTACTTTGGGATGATTGAATATATTTTCTATTAATGGTTTGTATGATTTTTTATAACAATCCTCAATAACCCATGGAAAATTCCCTACTGGCTGATGAAAATGTATAACAATTGGCAGATTTATGCTTTTTTCTTGTTTCATTTCTTTTTTATCTCGCAATTCATTATTTAAAATAAATTTTGATAATATAATATTATAATATTAGGACTTATTCAATCTATTAATATTTGATCTTTCGATTTAGAGTAAATAATTTTTAAAGATTTAAAAAAATGATCCATCTCTAATTAACTTCAATTAAGTTTTTCATCATTTAAAGTTAAGATTTTATTCTTTTTCATTCATTATTATTATAATAACCATTATTAGAATTTTATATTAAAATTATGTGGAGAGATTATTTATTACATGACCCATTAAAACCATTTCATAACATAAACAATAAAGCTCTAAAATATTTCATAAACAAGGAATTTTTGGAAAAAGATACTATTTCAATTAAAGATTTATGGAATTTGAAAGCGGCTCAAACTATACTTAAAAAACAGGAGATTAATGGTTCTTGGAAATATCCAACAACAAAAATTGATATGAATAGTAAGGAAAATTATAATCAAATTGAAACATATCGACAATTAGGAATTCTTGTTGAAAAATATGGTTTTACAAATCAAAATATAACAATAAAAAAAGCAGCAGAGTTTCTATTTAATCATCAAACTGAACAAGGTGATTTTAGAGGTATATATGGAACTCAATATTCTCCAAATTATACAGCAGCTATAATAGAAATCCTGATAAAAGCAGGATATGAAGACGATCCTCATATAGATAAATGTTTTAAATGGTTAATTTCAGTTAGACAAAATGATGGTGGTTGGTCAATCCCTATACGAACCCATAATGAAAATTGGAAAGAAGTCATGAATAGTGATAATTCATTAGAACCAATTAAAGAAAAAGTTTTTTCACATATGATAACTGGAATCGTTTTAAGAGCTTTTGCAGCTCATTCGATATATAAAAAATCAGAATATGCAAAAAATGCAGGAGAATTATTAATATCAAGATTCTTTAAACCAGATAAATATCCAGATCGCCGATCAAAAGAATATTGGCATAAAGTGTCTTTTCCTTTTTGGTTTACGGATATAATTTCTGCTCTTGATAGCTTATCTTTGATAGAATTTAATAAAGACCATCCAAAAATAAAAATAGCACTAAAATCTCTAAGAAATAAACAACTAGAAAATGGATTTTGGGATTTAAAACTATTAAGATCTAAAGATAAATTTCTTAATTATTGGATTAACATTGCGATTTGTAGAATATTCAAAAGGTTTTTTAAAGACCAATAATCTCTTAAATTAAAATATAGACAAAAATTTGAAATTATATATTTTAATAAATTAATAGATTGTTGATTTCATGTCTTTCCTCGACCATATTGATAAAAAGTCATTTGAAAACTTAATGAATTCAGAAGGATTTAAAAAATGGCTTTATTCCAAAAGATGGTTTGGAGATAAATCAATATTATCAAACTTAGATTTTCACATCTCAATAGACTATTTTAAACTAATTACTAAGAATATACTAATATTAATAATTAAAATATTAAAATCGGATTATAAAGAAACCTACTTTCTTCCATTATTATACTTTTCTGAACTAAATCAAAATATTAGGAAAACTGAGAATTATAAAGATGAAATTATTGATTTTGAAAATAATTTTTTAAATATACCAATATCCTTCATAGAAAATGATGAGAAGAAAGAAATTAATTTGAATATTATAGAAGCAGAGTATTGTCTTTATTTTTGGAAGTATTTGCTTTTTAAAAAGGATTTTTATGGAGATTCTAATTCACATTTATTAAAATTCAAATTTTTTAATTTAAAATCTCAAAATAATAAAAAAATAACCCAGATTCTAAATTCTCTCAAAAATAAGGATAATTATAAATGTTTTAATTTTAAAATTGAGCAATTAGGTGGGGGTAATACAACTAATCTATTAATTAAATTCACATTCATTAATCGAGAAGAAGATCAAAAAGATTATCATTCATTTGTTCTTAAATCATATAAAAAGTTTTCAGAAAAACTGGAACCAATGACTTTAAATATTTTAGCAAAGAATAACTTTCTTTATGTCCCAAAAATTTATGCTACAATTAAATTAGATAATAAGGATTTAATCAGTATTATTGAATATATTCCCAATAAAGGAAGTATAGGTGAGATTTATTGGAATGAGCTAAATCATATGATAAAGGATCTATTTAAAATATCTAATAGAGAATCGATTAATTATTATCAAGATGAAAAAAAAATTTTAAACATAATCAAAAAATATTGTAGAACTTCCATTAAGATATCTAAAAATATTAAAATATTCATTCAAAATTTCCATAGAGCAATTATTAATGAAAAAAATGAATATTATTCCACAAAAATAATTGAAGCAGATTATTATCTAAGAAATTATATTCATAAATTAATTTTGGTAGTTTTGGATATCGAATATGTCATCAAACAAGATCCCAAAGAATTATTAATAAATACTCCAGAAATTAATTCCCTTTTAAATAAAATAAAAGATAATTTACTTAAGATCGTTTCTAATATAAATAATAATGAAATTAAACTCCAACCAATTCATCAAGATCTCCATATGGAACAAATACTTTATGATAAGACAAAAAAGAATTTTGTATTTTATTTAATAGATTTAGAGGGAAATCCAGAATTCTCTTTTGAAGAAAAAAAAAATAAGTTCCCAATAGAAAGGGATATAGCTTCATTTCTTAGATCCTTCAGCTATATTAAATTCAATTCATTTTTACAATTTATTATAAAAGAATATTTCAGTGAAAAAAATAAAAAATATTCAATAAGATTTCTCTATAATTTCTTTTTCAATAAAATGAAGAAAAATGGTAAAGATAATCTTGAAAAATTGTTACTTCTATTAAATAAATGGGAAAATATATTCATAAATAAATTTTTAAAATCTTTGGTTACTAACAGTACCTTAGTTTATATTTTTCTTATAGATAGGATTTTACATGAAATACTATATGAGATTCATTTTAGACCTGATAATGTAATAATTCCATTCCTTGGACTCAAAGAAATTGTTAATTGTTTAGGAGAAAAAAAAAATTTAGATGATTGATTTAATTAATATAGTTTTTTGAAATTTAGAATGGCTTTATAACCTTACAACTATTTATAAAAATTTAACAATTCTTAGAAAAATCACAAATTTCTATTCTAGTTATCAATCTTTTTTTTTAAAAAGACCAGCCCTAAGGTTATCAGGCTGTACGCTCATCACTGAGTTCAAAACATACATCATAAATATCAATATCTTTGATATCTCCGAAGTCTTGAAGGAAGTTATCCCATAGTACTCAAATCCACGATACTTCTAATACCACTCTAAGGAGGGACTATCCTGTTTCAAACGAGGCTCGATATCCTCGACTTGTGAGAATAACCACTTAAAGATGGAAGGAGAAAACTCCATAGAAGCACCATTCTTTTAAGCACACACATACCTATTTCAATCTAATTGAAGTAATAAGTTATGTGATCGTGAATTATATTCTGTAAGAAGGATACAAGATGATTTATGGAATATCGTGTAAATAAAATTCATTATCATTCTGAGAAGCCATTCCAATGCTTTCCTTTTTTATGATTTTCTTTTTTCTAAGCACTCTCCCTTCTTTTTCTTATAAATTTTCTAGTATAATAAGGAGATAAAACCTATTTAAATCAGAATAGAGAGATGATTTGTTGATTTTTATAAATAATTATACCTTTTTATAACATTTCAATTAACTATTTTTGTAATATTTATTATTTTTATTTAAATCAGAAATAAAGCATATTTTTTCAAATTTTATTAAATCACATTCTTTCGTTAATTATTAAAATCCTATTAGTTCGTTAAAGAGTGTATTTGAAAGGACTTCCTCAAAAATAAAATTAATTAAAGGGAATATAAAAGACTACATAAATTAAATAATTAAGTTATAAAAAAGATTTTATTTATCTTTTGTTCGAGATTTGATTATTCTGCGAGTTAACTCAGTAAATGCATCATCTACATTTTCACCTGTTTTTGCTGAAGCTTCAACATAAATACTTCCCTCATCCTCAGCAAATTTTCTCGCTTCCTCACTATCTATCACACGTCCAACATCTTCTAATAGATCTGCCTTATTTCCAATTAAGACAAATGGAATATTTTCTCCTGCAAATTGTCTTATTTCAGTTAACCATTTTCTTGTTTCAGTATAAGTTTGCTCTCTTGTTAAATCAAATACTAATAAAGTCCCAGCAGCACCTTTATAGAATGTACTCCGGATGAACTCGAACCTCTGTTGCCCTCCTATATCCCATATAGAGAGGGTAGCAACTTCACTTGGATTAAATTCTACATCTTTTGTGAGAATATCTACTCCCACAGTTAGTTTATAATTAGCTTGAAACCTATTTTTAATAAACCTTTGTACTAAACTAGTCTTGCCTACAGCAGCAGCTCCTGTCAATAAGACTTTTAGTTTAAAACTAGACATGATTATATACTCTTATGAATTATTAAAATTTATATTTTAACAAAATTCGTATTATATGAAATTTATATCGTAAATAATATTTTAAATTATCTTAAATTAAATCTTTAAATAAAATTATCTCTTAAATATTTTTACTTTGGCAAACAATATTATATTTTTTGATATATTTTCTTTTTATTATTTTTAATCTTTCTAATATGATATGAATTGAATAGAGCTAAAAATAACCAAAGTTTATTGGAAAAGAAAAAAAATTATCTTTTTGGGATATTTTGATATAATCTTAAACTTGGAAACAATTCTAAATTTATATGAGGGAAATACATCGCTTTCGCATATTCTTTCTGAAATTTATTATCCATTCCAATTTCTATGTATTTAATTTTATTTGAAATATAATTAGCTTTCTTTCTTAAATTTTTATTTATTAGGCAATATTGAGCCCCAATTCCAGCTGCATTGCCAATCTGAAAAATCTTATCTAATTCTATGTCAGGGATCATCCCTATAAATCTAGCATTAATTTTATTAATGTAATTACCAAAAGCTCCCGCTAAAAAGATTTGCTCGATTTTCAAGATTTTCTTATCACTTTCTTTATTGAGATGATTCATTATTATATTTATTCCTGAATAAAAAGCAGCCTTGGCCATTTGAACCTGTCTTATATCCTCAAGTGATATTGTAATATCGTTATTTAATAGAGTTTCGTCCCTATATGCAATAATGAATTCTATATCATTCTTAACTTTTAAAAATCTATTATGATTTGTAAATTCTTTATTAAAAATTCCACTTCTTGTTATAATTTTAGCCTTTAACATTTCAGCAATTATATCGATTAAACCAGAACCACATATACCTATTGGGCTTTTATTTTTAATGGTAGTATATTTAATATTAAGACTTTCTGGCTCGATTCTTACTGTATCAATGGCTCCAGCAGCAGCTCTCATACCATGTTTAATATGTGCTCCTTCTAATGCTGGTCCTGCTGCACAACTACCTGCAAGTAATATATCTTTATTACCAATTATTATTTCTCCATTGGTTCCAATATCAATTATTAACGTAATTTTCTTTTCCTTATAAATTTTAGAAGATAAAATTACTCCCATTGTATCTGCTCCAACAAATCCTGATATAAGAGGTAAAGTGTATATATTTCCATTTTTGGACGTTTCTAAATTTATATTTTTTGCTTTAAGATCTAATCCTTTTTGTATCACAGGATTATAGGGGCTCATACCTATTTGAACAGGATTTATTCCTAAGAAGATATGATGCATCACAGAATTCCCTACTATTGTTGTCTCATATATTTGATTTGGTATAATTTTGGCTTTTTCACAAGTTTTTAGAATAATTTTATTCATTGCTTCTAATAAAATAGATTGTAAAACTTTAAGACCATTTTTATTTTCTTTTATATAAGTAATCCTGGAGATAACATCTTCTCCATATTGAGTTTGAGGATTTAATCTAGAACCAACTGAATAGATTTTTTTATTATTAAGATTTATTAAATATCCTACGAGAGTTGTGGTGCCTATATCAAAAGCAATTCCAAAGTTTTCTGATTCATTATCTCCAATCTCTAAATCTATGATTCTTTTTTCATTCCAAATTGTTAAGGTTAACTCATTATTACCCTTATTTAACAAATTAGGTAACCTTTTTAACAAATTATATTCAATTTTTAAATTTTTTTTTAAGTTATTATTTTTTTTTAATAGTTCTGAGATTATTCTTTCTAAATCTGCTATAGGGTGATTTAAAGAGGGTTGATGAATTCTTACAAAAATCTTTTTAATTGCTGGATTTAAGCGCACTCCTTTATCTAATCCTGAAATAAGGATATTAAAATCATCAATGAGTAGATCTTCAGGCAGATATACTGATATTTTGGGGGAATCTGAATTATTTAATTTTTGTATTTTTTTTTCATTAACTTTACATTGACAGGCAAGACGCCATCCATTTTGAAGTAATTTTTCACTAATCTTGTTTATCTCATTCATTGTTGGATTATTTAGAAATTCTCTACCTTCTTGAATAAGAATTCTACATTTTCCACATGTACCTTTACCACCACATTCAGATCTTATCTTAATATCTGTGTTTATTAAATATTGATATATTGTATCAATAGTGTTAATGTATATCCTTCTTGAAATGGGTTCAAAATTGATTATTATTTCTATATTTCCCATGTTGTTCATGTTTTAGTTATTAAAGATTCTCCCTTATTATGTAGTTATCTATTCTAATCTCAATAATCATATTTATTTTATAATTATTTCATTTTTCAATTGATATCTGATTATTAATAAATATAATTGATACTTTATTTTATAGTATTAATAGTTATATAATTTTATACTCCAAGATTATTTTATTATATTTTTATATTTGAGATTTAATAAATTATGAATGATAAAAAAAAACCTGAAGAATTAGCTCAAAAAGCAATTAAATTACTTGAAGTTGCTGGAAAGTACGAGGCTGAAAATGATATTGAAAAAGCGATTGAAATATACCAAGAAGCTCAAAAATGTTTAATAGAAAGTGGATACTTACCTCATAGAAACAATGATATCCAAGATCATATTAATGAATTAACAGAATCACTCAAAGAAAAAAAAGTATCACAAAAAATTGATATAAAAAAAGAAGTTGATAACCTTCAAAAAGAAGGCTTCTCTTTACTTGAACAAGGCGAGAATTTTGAAGCTGAAGGTTTTTTTGAAAAAGCAATTAAAAAATATGAATCAGCAGTTTCATTATTAAAAGAAGCAGGTTGGTCTGAATTACAATTAAACAATGTAAAATATAAAATAAGAGATCTTAATGCTAATTTGGATAAAGAAAGCATTTATAAAAAAAAAAGAGAAGTGCAATACGATTATCAAAAAGTTGATAATTCAGCTTTAGATTCTAAATTAAAAAAACCTTCTGAAATCAATGAATTAGGAGTTGAGATAATAAGTGATGAAGATGAAATTAAAGCTCAAGCATTTAATTTAATCGATAAAGGAAAGGAATTAGAGAAAAATGAAAAATATGATGAAGCAATTGATCAAATTAATCAAGCTATCGAACTTTTTAAACTAATTAATTGGGATTCATACATACAACCAATTAAAGATTCTATTGCTCAAATCTTAGAAAAAAAAGAGATGAAAAATTCTGCAAGACAATATAAAAAAATGAGAGAAGAAAAAATTCATGATTTAATTGAATCAATGGATCATAAACAAGTAGATAATGCAGAATCATCACCTCAAGACAGAGTTGCAAAATTACATGAGTATGAACTTACAAAACAAGAAAAAGAAAAAAGAGAATCTATCTTTTTTGAATTATTGGATAATGCAGATAAATTAGTTAATAAAGGTAATTATGATGATGCTATACTTGAATATAAGAAAGCATTAGAACAGCTCAATAATATGGGATTTGGGTGGGATTACTATATCCCTACTATTCAAAATACAATAGATATTATTGAAAGTAAAAGAGAATCTAGTTTAAGGATTGAATATCAACAGAAACAGCAACAGGATAAGGTTTTAAAACAAAAAGAAGAATTTCAAGAATATGTTTCAAAAAAATTAAGTTTGGAAATGAAAGAACTTGAAAACAGAGAACTTTTATTAAGAGAAAAAGAAGAAGAAAAAGAATATCTCCAAAAGCGGAAGGACCTTGCATTTAATTATTTAAATTCTGCGGAACAATATGTAATCAATCAAGATTTTGATAATGCTATTTTTGCTTATCAAAATGCTGCTGATATTTTCGCTGAGATTCAATGGAATGATGAATTAATTATGATAGAGAATTCTATTAATGATATACAAAAAAAGAAAGAGGAACAACTTGATTTAAAAAATAAACAGATGGAACAACAAATCGAAAAACTAAAAGAAGAAGAAGAATTTCAGAATAGAATTAATCAAAATATAAAGTTAGAACGAAATAAATTACAGCAAAGAGAGTTAACCCTAAAAGAAAGGGAAAGATCAATTAAAATCCAAGAATTTGAGAGAGAGAAAGCACTCAAACTTCTTGAAAAGGCTCAGGAATTAATTGAAATGGGTGATCTTGACAATGCTCTCGAGAATTATGAAAATTCAAGAATTATATTAAATCAAATTAATTTTCCAACAAATATAGTTGATGAAATGATATATAAGGTTCAAGATAAAAGAAGAAAAATTCAAATAGAAAAACAAAGAGAACTTGAATCACAAATTAAAAAAGAACAAGAACATGAAGAATTTCAGCTTAGAATAACTAGAAGTTTAGATAAAGAAAAAGAAAAATTAAAAGAAAAACAAATAAAAATTCAAGAATATGAAGAAAGAAAACAATCGGTTGAACAAATAAGGCAAGAAGCATTTAATATTTTAGATCAAGCTGAAGCTTTAATTGAAAGAGCAGATTATGATCAAGCAATAAAATTATATCGAAAGTCTCAAATTATGCTTAATAGAATACAATTTCCAACCAATTCAATTGAGGAAACAATAAATAAAATTGTAAACTTAAAAGAACAAAATGAAAGACAAAAACAATTACAATATAAAAAAGAAATAGATAAATTAGAACAAGATAAAGCACTTAATATATTATTAAGGGAGAGAAAAAGAAAAGAAAGTTCACAAATGCTTACAGAAAACATAATTAGGGCAGAAAGAGAAGAAATCATTCAAAAACAAATGACACATAGAGAAGCAGCATATTCTCTTTTGGATAAAGCAGGTAAATACTTAAAAATGGATCCCCCTGGTTTTAAAAAAGCTATGTCTTTATACATTGAAGCCAGAGATCTCTTGGCAAAAAATGTTGGATGGGAACCTGAAATTAAGAATTTAACTGAATTAGTTAATGATTTAAAAAAAGAAGAATCAGAATATTTTGAGAGAAAGAACAGAGAGAGAAGTTTAGAATTACAAAAACAAAGAGAACATGAATCTTATGTTGAAGAAATAGAAAAAAGAAAATTAGAATTAACAAAAAAACAAATAGAAAGACAAGAAAGATTAAGAGAATATACAATAAAGCAAGAAACTTTAAATCAACTTCAATCTAAAGCATTTGATTATATTGATAAAGGAAAAGAATTGGCTTCTTATTATAGATTTCAAGAAGCATATGAAATGTTCAATAAATCAATAGCTACATTTAAATCCATGGGCTGGAATGACCAAATCAAATATATCGAAATAGAGATTAATAATATAAGAGATTTCGAAGAGAAAGTTAATAAAGCTCAAATCAGTAGGAAATTAATGGAGGAAAGATTAGAAGAGCAAAAATTGTTTAAAGAACAAAAAATATCAAAACAAGCACAAATATTAAGAGAAACTATTAGCGATGTAGGAAATCTTACAGATGAAGTTTCCATTTTTATTAAAAGGGAAGAAGAAATATCTAAATTTGATAAATTAAAGAAAAGCCAACTATTAAAAAATGAAGCAAAGAAATTTGGAGCTAGTATGAAAAAATTAATAAAATTAAAAGAAGACCTATTGTATAAACTTAAAGAAGCTAAAGAACAAAAGCTCAAAGAGGAAGAAAGAATTCAAAAAGAAAAAGAACGAAAAGATGTAGATGAAATTAAGAAAATGCTAAAAGAAACAATGAAGAAAAAATAAAAAATCTGTTTAGATATTACTTTTTTAAAATTCAAGGTAGATTGTAGAATTTTAATATTATCTTTTTTTAGTAATTTAACCTTTTACTTAATTTTTATAAGTATGTTTAAGGTTATGGCATATCTAATTCTTTAATCCATTTTAGATTAGTTCAATTGTGTTTTCCAAGAATTTTTCATTAATATAGTATAATGTTTTATTTGAGAGTGCTTCTGCACTAAGAATTCCAATATCTTCAAGTTTGTCAACATATTTCGAGATAATATTGTAATGCTTTTTTAAATCATTAGAAAGTTTTGATTTGGTTATTCCAATATTACCATCATTCTTTAAATGATCAATAATTTGTTTACACTTTTCTTTCCTTAAAAAATATGCGGCTTCAGCGTTGAGTCTTTCCATATCACTATCAAAATAGATTTCATGATTATCAATAATATCTTTACTTATATAATTAAATTTATATAGTATATTAATATGCCAAGCTACTACATGATTACTCATATTTAATTTCTTTGTTAACTTATAGAAATAGATTCCAGGGTTCTTCTTTATAGATTCATATATTATTTGTCTGTTTTTGTTATTGAGAACCCTATCTCTTGTTAATTTAGAACCCTGAACTATATAATTTTTATCAATAAAACTATTGAGAATTGATTTAATACCTTGATCATTAATATTGATTGAAGATTTTGAACATTTATTCCTAATATAGGGTACAAGTCTTTCAAAATCTATTGTCCGTCCTTTTTTAACGAATTCTTCAATAGAACTCATTAAATATGCTTTTTGTTTAGGAATAAGTTTAGACATTTATATTTAATCTCCTGATTTTCGCTTTTCATATATGTTTTTGATTTCTGATTTATCTAAAATGTCTAATATTATTTCCATTCTTTCTTGTGGTGTAAAGGAATACATCTCTTCAAGAAATTCTCTCTTATCATTTTCCTCCCAATCTATTAAATCTACTAATTGTAAATAATCGTTGGACACACTCAACACTTCTGATTTTTTTAATAACTTTACAATATCCTCTATTTTTTCATCACTATTAATTAATAAACGTAAATCTTCTCTATTTATCTTATAAGGCAATAACTCTTTCGCTGGTTTAACCTTTAAAATATCACTACTTTCCTGGTCAAATTCTACAAGTTTTTTGTTCTCCTCTTCACCATTTTTTATATATTGATTATATAAACGTCTATCTCTCCAGTAATTATAGATTTTACTGGTTGCAATGGAACCAAAGGCTATAATTAAGCTAAAAAAAACAATTATTAATAAGAAGATTGGAGGAATACCAAATCCTATAATTGCATCATTTGCAGCTCCTGTGGCTCTTAAGGTAAGATATAATCTTGCTTTCACTGCCATTGTATCAACTGTAAAAACAGTTGCGAGTTGATTGTACTCATTAGCTTGATTGATCCATCCTTTCCAATACTTTTCAGAATAAAGATACCAGAATCCGTTATTACATACTGGAATTTCTGGAACTTCTGTAGCTAAAATCTCTTGCATATCAGAAGCAACTAAAAATGCTTCAGTAGCATTAGCTGCAGTA
>Ga0315549_1002977_pt1 | contig 15553 bp, 11 predicted proteins | sample SalMarSW160200MG_FD_203101 | JGI IMG/M metagenome (GOLD analysis project Ga0315549, IMG submission 203101) | Salt marsh sediment microbial communities from the Plum Island Ecosystem LTER, Massachusetts, United States - Salt Marsh Sediment SW1601-200 ... | reverse complement strand
ACTAGTATAGCGTTCCATGTTTTTATTTGCAGTAATAGTTAGCAATATTTATATTATGGTCAGTTATATTATAGGAGAACTGATCATGCCATTCAAACGCCAAAGACCCGATTTGGTATTATCTGAAGCAGATACTACTAAATTACAGACCATCTCAAAGTCAAGAAAAGAACCATATGCCAAAGTCAGAAGAGCCAGGATATTGCTTTCATATTCCAGAAATGAGTCTATAAACTCTATAGCCAAAAAAGTGGGGGTTTCTCGTCCGACTGTTGAAAAATGTATAGATAAGGCTTTAAGAGGTGGAATTGAGACAGCTTTAGTTGATTTAAAAAGAAGTGGCGGCCCACCGTCAATTAGCACAGATGCAAAAATTTGGGTTATTAATCTGGCTTGCACAAAACCTAAAGATCATGGGTATGCATCAGAACTTTGGACAATTAGTCGGTTGGCAAAACATGTTCGAAAAAATTGTGAAGCTGCCGGCCATACCTGCTTAAGTAATGCCGGAAAAAGCACGATTCATAGAATATTAAACAAAGCCTCGATTAAGCCGCACAAGATTCAATATTATTTAGAAAAACGTGATTCTGAATTTGAAGAGAAAATGGCTCAGGTATTATATGTTTATAAAGATGTTGAGATACTCAACGAAAAATTGGAAAACGATGAAATTGAGCAGAATTTTGCAACACTTTCTTATGATGAAAAACCAGGTATCCAGGCAATTGAAAACATCGCAGCCGATCTCTCACCTGTTGTTGGCGAAAAATCAACTTGGTCGCGCGACTATGAGTACCGTCGCCATGGAACCTTAAGCCTGTTAGCCGGAATAGATTTACATGACGGTAGAGTAATAGGAATTGTTCGCGACAGACATAGAAGTCGCGAGTTTATTGAGTTTTTAGAAAAAGTGGATTCAGAATACCCAAAAGAGTGGAAGTTGCGGATAATATTAGACAATCATTCCGCCCACATATCAAAAGAAACTATGAGCGCACTATCAAAGTACCCGAATAGATTTGAATTTATTTTTACCCCAAAACATGGTTCATGGTTGAATTTAATCGAAATGTTCTTCAGTAAAATGTCGCGGTCATTTCTTCGTGCAATTAGGGTGAAATCAAAAGATGAATTAAGAGATCGGATTATGAAATACTTGGATGAAATAAATATTGAACCGGTTGTGTTTAGGTGGAAATATAAATTGGACGAAATATTGGTCTGACATGCTATTGCAAAGATACTTATGGAACGCTATACTAGTAGCCGTACAGGCGACATATTTGTAGTATATCATTGAGGGTCCCAATCCCAAACTCCGATAGCTCCGTAAGGAGCCACTGTTGAGGGAGTGACATGTAATTGATTAGTGTGCTGATATACCAATAACATATCATCCATACAGGATTAAAAATGTTTATTATTTCATCTTCCTATTAATCATTTTCACAGATGTTTTTGACACACTCATTCGACCCAAAAGGTCTTCCACGGAGGAGTTAATATAAATTCTCCATGTTCCAATTGTATTTATCATAATATCACATATTTAGCATGTGCAATACTTGAGTAAATAAAATAAGCCAAAGAATTATTTACATTATCAAAGCTAATTCACTTAAAGAGATAATTCTGAATCAAACCAATTACGAAGCGGAGTGAGTGGTTCAAAACTTTTAATAATGAGTTCTGGTTTTTCAGATTCTATTTTTTCACGCCACTCCTCTCTGCGTAAAATCACAATACTCTTCATTCCATTTCGATGAGCACATCGAGTATCGTAAATAGTATCACCGATAATAACTACCTTTTTTGGTTCAAAACGCTCGGAAAATTGTTCACTGACTCTTTTTAATGCTATTAATGGAAGTTTATTTCTATCAGCACTATCATTGCCGAATACACCAAATGAAAAATAGTCCAACAAACCAAAAGGCATTAACTTTATATAAGCACCACGCTTTACATTCCCCGTAATAATACCGAGACGGAACGGGTTACTTTTCAAAAATTCAAGAAATGATACTGCTCCAGGAAAAAGAACTTTATCATTGCTTTTGGGATAATTCTCCGCCAGGAGTTCAAGATAACGGTCAATTATCTTTCCGACCTGTCCATCTCTAAGATTTGGATCGTAACCAAGACGAGCTAATGCATTTTCAACGATGATCGGATCAGTAAAACCGGCAAGATGTTCAACCTCAAAATTTAAAACTTCTCCGCTGTCTTCTTGAATTGCCTGTGAAAGAGATCGCCTTGGTGCCATACCAGGCGAAATTAGTGTTCCGTCAACGTCAATTAAAATAAGTATTTTATTCCTCTACATCTAAAATCTCCGGGTAAAATTAACCGCCAGAACGCTAAGAGGCAAAGAATTATTTATAAAGAGACATTTATATAGAATACTTTACAATAGTTATTCTTGAGACTAAAAATCACAAATTGTTTTTATTATATTTATATCAAATAAATCTATTAGAAAAAACTATGATTCGTAAGACATTGATTTACTGCTAAACACAAATTTAAATTCACGGATTCCAAACACATAAAGAAATTAATTGTAAATATTTAATTATATATTTAAACTTCATTATGATAAACAAAGTAAAAAAAATGAAAAAAACAGTCAGGTAGTATCAGTAGTTTTTGAAAAACTAATTATCAAGAATTAAGACAGATTGAAGGAAAAATAAATAAAATAAGGCAATAAGGGAACAAAATATACGAGGTAAACTATTATGGAAAAATATTTTAAAATTTACTTTCTTCTAATCTTATTACTCCTATTTTCTAATCCGCATTCAATGTTTGGTTCAAACTTGGTCGATAAAATCAATGAAACTATAATAAAAAATGGAGAAAACTGGAAAGCCAGCGAAAACTGGATAACCAAGCTACCTCCAGATGAGAGAGCAAAACTCTGTGGAGAATTTATGGTACCTCCAGATAATGCCGCTGAAAAACTAATTACATTGGAAGTTCCTGAATCGTTGCCTGCCCATTTTAACTGGACTGATAATAACGGCGGCAATTGGGTTACTTCTGTAAAAAACCAGGGCCAATGCGGTAGCTGCTGGGCATTTTCCGCAAATGCACAAGTCGAATCATGGTGGAAAATTAAAAATGGGGACATCTCAAACGATATAGATTTATCGGAGCAATTTATTATTTCCTGTGGCAATATCGGAGATTGCGATGGCGGGCAAACTTATGATGCTTTGGATTTTTTTCAAAGTAATGGCGTCCCCACTGAATCCTGCTTACCATATTCCGCAAGTAGCGACATTCCCTGTTCAACCGCTTGCACCAACTGGGCTGATGAAGCAATTACTATACCTGGATGGGGCTTGATTACTTTAGATGAAGATATTCTCGATAACATCAAAGCGGCAGTTTACAGACATCCTGTCTCTGCAAGTTATTTGGTTTATTCTGACTTTTACTATTATAATAGCGGAATTTATGAACATAAAGAAATCCCCGGTGAGGAATCTGCAGGACATGCAATTTTAATTGTAGGCTGGGATGACGAGCAAGAATATTGGATTTGTAAAAATAGTTGGGGGGATTGGGGCGAAAACGGATACTTTCGTATAAAATGGCACAATTGTGGGATGGGAAGTTATATACCATTTATTTACAGTGAAATGATAGAGGGCCCAGCTTTAACTGTTTCACCTGAGCAACTTGAATTTTCTTTAAAATCAGGAGAGTCTTCGCAAGAAATTATAACATTAAATAATTTAAGCTCTAACGAACTTGAATTTTCTGCTATTGATTTTGAGGTTAAATATGCCTGGCATCCTGATACTATGAATGCTTATGATGGGAAAAGCTGGTGGTGTGGTTTGTCGGAATTAGCTGGTTATGATGATAGATGGTTGCAATATTTAGAGACTCCTATAATTAATCTAAGTAAATCAACATCACCATCGTTAACCTGGATGGGAAATTGGTCTGTCGAAAGCCCTGCCAACCCACAAGCCCCTTATGACGGCTGGGACGGCTGTAATGTCTGGGTTTCTACTGATGGAGGTAAAAATTTCAATGTAGCAATCCCAAATAGTCCAGCGTATAATTGTCAACATTTATGGAGCTTCGGAGATTCCGAGCAAGGCTGGAACATGGGCACAGGAATACCCGGATGGGGCGGCAGCAGCGACGGATGGGTCCCCGTTGATTTTAATTTAACCCCCTATATTTCCAATAGCGTAGTAATCCAATGGGCTTTTGCATCAGATATGGGATACAGTACAAACGATGATCCAGGCTTAATTGGTTTTTTAATAGACAACATCGTTGTTAAAGATGGCACTACTACTATCTTTGAAAATAATGGTGAAGATATTAACTCAATGAAGCAGACCGGTTACAGTGGCTATTACCCGGCTAGCTGGATTGATATAATTTTCGGTGGTGGAATTATTTTACCTAATTCCAATACTGATATAATAGTTAAAATCAATACAAAAAATATGAAACCCGGAAAGTATCATGCCAATATAAAATTCAGTACAAATGATACAACACAATCGTCTCCGGTTATACCATGCGAATTAGATATTATAGCCGCTAATCATGATGTATATGTTAGTGCCCCGTTAATAAAAGACAGGTATCCTATTCAATCCACTATTCCTATTATAGCAGAAATCAGCAACTATGGGCTAAATGACGAACACAATATAGATGCCGTTTGTACAATTTCAAAAGGTGAAAATATCATATATTCCGAGTCCCACCAAATCGATTATTTAGAAGTCGGGAATACAGTAACCGTCGCATTTAAATCACTATATGCATCGGAACCCGGCAATTTAGATATTCTTATATCTGCTCCACTAACTGGCGACGCCAATGAATCCAATAATTATTATTACAATGCTATTAATATTACAAATCTTATCGATGATTTTGAAATCGCCAATGACCTGTGGGCTTGTACTGGTCCGGTTAGAATGTCCAATTTAGTCGAAGCTCATAGCGGAGCCTATGTTCTTAGTATGGGAAGTACGTATCCGTACAGTTCCAGAACGCCTTCAATATTAACCTACAAACCCGGCTTTAATCTTGAAGGTTTAAATCATGCTTCCATCAGTTATTGGGTGCAATATTACACCGATAAGGACAAAGACTACTGTTACATAGAAGCCAGTAGCGATAGCCTTAACTGGATCAAGTTGGATTCTTTAACCGGTATTCAAGGGTATTGGGTAGAACATAACACGGATTTGTCATATTTTATTAACAATAGTTATCCTAAAGTATGGATACGCTTCCGCTTTGTAGTAAATGGCAGTTCCGGTCTCTTTTTTGCCATTGATGATGTATCATTTTACACCCAAGATCCATCGTCGGAAATATTCGTCGAGAACAATACTGTTCCAACAGAATGGAAATTAGATCAGAATTATCCCAATCCATTCAATCCGAATACAACAATAAATTATTCATTACCTCAAAACTGCTTTGTAAAAATTGCAATCTATGATATATCGGGGAGAGAAATAAGAGTAATAAAAAATGAATTTGAAAACACCGGCTATAAATCGATTGTTTGGAATGGGATAGATAAATCTGGATCAAAAGTTCCAAGTGGGATTTATATATACACTATTGAAGCAAAAAATTATAGAGCAACAAAGAAAATGTTGCTAATTAAATAATCCAGATCAGGAACAGCTCCAGTCGTAAAGGACTCGCATCTATCCTCAGTACTTTATCAGAATCAATTCCTTTTGCGGAGTGGACAGATACTCTGCTCCATCTTTTGTAACCACAACCATATTTTCAATTGTGACCACACCCCGGTCGGGAACAGTTAGACGAGGTTCAATTGTGAATACCATCCCTTCTTCAATCTTTTCAAACGGTTTTTCCGCATATTTTTCCCATGCGGGACCAAGCAGGGCAGTTCCATCATGTGAAAACCTACCGACCTGATGACCAAGACCATGAGGAAATTCATCATACCCGTTTGATACTATTACATCACGTGCAGCTTTATCAATTTCCAATCCTCTAACACCCGGTCTTAATATACTCCTTGCTGCTTCAATAGCTTTTACAATAGTATCAAATCCTCTCTGAACATCAGCAGGAGCCGATCTCTCGCCCTTATCCAATATATAGAAAGTTCTCTGCAAATCGGAACAATACCCTTCATACTTAACACCAAAATCCATATTTAAGACTTGACCGTGTTCTACTTTCCTATCCGTAGGTGCATAGTGCGCACCAGCAGTCTCCGGACCGGTAAATACAGCAGGGCAGACCTTTTCTTCCCATGCCAATCCAAGTCCGGCATTTTCAACCTTCTTTTTCATAAATGCAGCAATTTCCTTTTCCGAAGTGCCTGGTTTTATAAAGGTAGCAACCCGGTCGAAAATGTCTTCAGTAACTTTAATAGCATTTTTTATTTTTTCAATTTCTGTCCTGGACTTCCTTTCTCTAAGAGCTGAAACAACCCTTTCTGCCGAAATGAGCCTATCTTCCATACCGATCTCAGTAAGAAATTCATGCAGAGTTATATACATACCGTACGTCAAACCATCGCAAATCTCACTTCCCTTAGAATAGTTAATCGCGATCCTGGAAGGATTAATCTTTCTCATGCAGCTAATGAACGGTTCTTTAATGCCTTCAACAAACCCTACAACTTCATCATAAGCACCTGTATCCTCAACCGTTTTCTTGTCGTACTGACCCACAATAGCATGAGTATCTCCTGATGATGTGATAATAAATGCCGAATGCCAGGTAACATCTGCTTCTACTAAAAATGCAAGTATCGGATCACCATTTATCTGGCTCTCCCTTACAAAAGTTATCCAGCAATCAATACCGAACTCTTTCAAAATCTCTTTAGCCTGGTTTACCTTTTCCTGTACTAACACTCGAAACCTCCTACGTTTTTATACTGAAAATATTTTTAGTCTCTTCAAAAAAATGAGTACAAGCACTGCGGAGAAAATTAAAAGTCCGAAAAGAATCAGGAAATATTCATGATGGGCAAAATTGCTGTAAAATTTACCCAGCAACCCTGACCCATAACTTCCCACAGCAGTTGCTCCAAACCAGAGCCCCATCATTAAGCCCTGTATTTTAGGTGGTGCTACCTTCGAAACATAAGACATTCCCATTGGTGAAATATGTATTTCAGAAAGCGTTACAACCAAATAAGTAACAATCAACCACATTGGCGACATAATATTAATATCTTGATTACCTCCTGAGAGCGAAGCAACGGTCATAATCAACATAGAACCCCCCATAATTATCATCCCGATAAATATTTTCGCGGGAGTTGACGGCTCTTTTCCCTTTTTTCTAAGTTTACTAAAAAACGTAACCAGTAATGGTGTAAAAAGTAATATGAAAAAAGGATTAAAAGACTGATACGTTTCAGGTCTCAGTACATCAGATTTAATTGTTGATCTTTCAGCAAAAAGAGTCAGGGCAAAACCATTTTGATAGAAACCTACCCAAAAAAATATAACGATTACAAATAAAACACACAGAGTCACTACTCGCTGCTGCACCTCTTTTTTTGACATAATTGGTACTTTCTCCACTGCGTTGTTGTCATTTAAAAATCTATCAGCCGCATTTGTATCTATTGAGTATAGAATCCTCTTTCCCCTTAAAAAAATGACAAGTGAAGCGAGCATGCCAACTGAAGCTGCTGCGAATGATATATTATAACTATGAAACAGGTTGAATATTACGGTTGCTGCTAAGGGAGCAATAAATGCGCCTAAATTGACACCCATATAATAAATGTTATAGCCAGCGTCTTTTAGATGGACGTGATCTTTGTATATATTCCCTACTAACACAGACATATTTACTTTAAACACTCCAGTTCCAAATGCTACAAGAAATAGTCCGATATAGAAAAACGAAATAAGCTGTAGAGATGAAAATGCAAGCGCTATATATCCAAATACCATTAATACAGCACCCAATATGATTGTTTTGATCTGACCTAACAACCTGTCGCCAATCCAGCCACCAAGAACAGGAATAAAGTAAACAGCGCCCAGAAACCATCCGTAAAAATCTCCTTTTCGTGAATCCGACCATCCAAACTCCTTGTCCATATATAACACAAATATTGCCATCATTATATAGAACCCAAACCGCTCCCACATTTCGGTAAAGAAAACTACAGCCAATCCTTTAGGATGATTTTTAAACATATACACTCCTCGGTTAGGCTAAACGAAGTCCGCCGTGGGGAATTTGGGGACGCAAAGTAACTCGTTTAGCCATTGTTTTACGTTGTTGCGATTTATCGCCTAACCTCAATGAAAAATGAGAAATGGCGTATATCACTTTATCAGACCTACTTTCATATTCAGCGTTCAGTACTAATCCCTCTCATTTCCATGTTTTATTTCAGGAGCGGAATTGAATTATTCGGAGTAATACTTGATTCTATTTATAATTGCTTGTTCATTTACTTTATAAAAGTATTTGTCTTCATTATTAAATCCATGCATGATGGAGTTCAAAGTAGGTCTATAAAGTCCAGTGCTTTTATATCCCGCACCTTCGAAAGCACCAATTTTGCCTCTTGCTGGATGCTCCAGAATAAACTTCGTGATTTTACTCCTTGTTTTCTCGACTTGATCATTGAATTGCTGTTTCACTTCCCCAATTTCCTTTTCTGAAGCACCTTCTTTCCTCATCTGCCTTAATCTCTCATTCATTTCTCTTCGAATACTCACTACAGCCATATTCAGACTATCAAATTCGGCTTTCCCCCATTCTGTAGGAATATCAATTCCAGGTGTTACTAAATCTTTCCATTTTAGGTTATCTGGGTCCATTAAAGCCGTTATATTTGGTTCTGTCGGCTCAGCTCCTTTTGGATAGAACTCATCATAGGCAACATTAGAGGTATAGTACTCATCTGCCAGACCGGCAAAAGAGTGCCCAAATTCATGCAGAAAAACGTACTCATTCCACTGCCCTTCATTTGCTGTAAATATGCCAAAAAAATTATATATTCCGCCTCCTCCGTAGCGTTCACTGTTCACCATAATATAGACTGCATCATAAGGCGCTTGAGCAGCAATATCTCTTAACGTTTTGTTATCCTCAGTTAAAAGATATCGCGGTGTATCGAGTGCATTAAAAGAGGCACCTAAAACCGTATTTTTATAAATCTTTTGTCTTGGTTCATCAACACCGCTTTCCAAAGATGTGCAGAAGATTCCGTAAACATTAAACCTATCTTTATTGCTTTTATAAGGCTCCGTATTGAAAAACACATCGGTATATTTTTTTAAATCCTTTTTGAACTTTCCCTTCTCTTTGGCGGTATAACCTTCGCCAATCAAAACAAGGTCCACTTTTTTATGAGGATTGCCACTTTTAACCATTTCATAAACTTTATCTCCCATTTGCGGCAATTCCCTAATAGTATGGTAATCATCAGGATCAATTTCTCTTATAAAAGAGGGATGCAAAATATTTTTCTTATCTCTTAGTTCAATAACAAACAGGATCGGCTTCCTTGGATAGGGAATAAGAGCAGATTCATGAAAAGCTCTTTTTACTTCCTTTTTTGCCGGTTTTGTCATTTTGTATTCTCCAAAATAGGAGTCATACCCTTTTGAAAAAATAAGCCTATTACTTGCTATGTCATAAATTTTAATAAAATACCGTCCATTACTGAATGAATCTACCAAATTATCAGGATTCCCTGCCCAGATGCCCTGTTGGTAAATATGATCAATAGTAAAAATCTCCTCTTCTGCATCCCCAATATGGAAGTAGTCAATACGCATAGTTTGATCAATGAAATAATAGTCAAAATCAATTTTCTCGTTCGAGTAAAGAATTATCGGAGACAAAATAATCAATATGTTTAAGACAAGATTTCTCATGATATCCTCACAATTCCAATTAATCTTACGAAACGCCAATCTTTTCATTTTTCCTTCTCTGTCACATGCTCACTTTCCCGCTTTCTCGCTTTCCTCTTTTGTTCAAACTCCGATAGGACTCCCTTTGGGACAGCATCTGTGAATTGTTACATAACCTTTTCATCAGGAAGACCAATCTTCAATCTCCTCGACTGTTTTTGCTATCCGCTTACCCAAAATGCGATGCCCCTTACTGGTAACAAGTACATCATCTTCTATTCTTATACCACCAAAATCTTTATACTTTTCAACCATGTCATAGTTAATAAATTCCATGAACTTATTCTTCGATTTCCATTGGTCAATAAGATCGGGAATAAAGTAAATTCCCGGCTCAACCGTTACTACAAAACGCGGTTGCAGTTTCCTTGCAAGCCTTAGATAAGCCAGTCCGAATTGATCACTTCTTTTAGTTTCAGCATCATACCCGACATAATCCTCCCCTAAATTCTCCATATCGTGCACATCAAGACCCATCATGTGTCCCAATCCATGAGGAAAGAACAGGGCATGAGCACCTGCCAAAACTGCATCGTCAGTATTCCCCTTCATAAAACCGAGCTGATTCATACCTTCTGCTGTGATTTTCGCAGCGCGATGATGGACATCTTTGTATGGAACCCCAGGCTCAATCATCTCTATCGCTTTTTCTTGAACGGTGAGAACAATATTGTAAATATCTTTCTGGACATCCGAGAATTTTCCATTAACCGGATAAGTTCTCGTAATATCGCTGGCATAATGAAATAAAGATTCAGCACCGGAATCGAGCACAAGCATATCCCCTTCACGCATCAAGTTATTGTGCGAATGATTATGAAGTGTTTCGCCGTGAATAGAAAAAATAACTGGAAAAGAGACATGACTGCCAGACGAAAGTACAATACCTTCAATTGCACCATAGACCTCTCTTTCGTATATACCGGGTCTGGACATTTTCATTGCTATCTTGTTCATTTTATAACTTATGTCAAGTGCTGCTTCAATTTGTGCAATCTCCTCATTAGATTTAATAGACCTCTGTGAAACAACTGCGCTTATCAACTCTTTTGAAGCATAGTCATTAACAAAAGAGTTATGAATCCCTGTGAGTCTCTCTATCTTTACTATATTCCCAGGTCTGTATTGAGGAAGATAGTGAATTCTGCGACCACGTTGAAAAGCCTCTTTTATCTTCGCATCCAGCTTTTCCAGTGGTGCAGATCGGCTCACTCCTACCTGCTGAGCTCTTTCAGCTATTGTTTTTTGAGGACCCATCCAGACAATATCATCCACCGTAAAGTCATAACCAAAGAGTGTCTCTTCATCCTGCTCAATATCTATAACTGCTGCAAGACCAGGAAAATCAAGTCCCCAGAAATATAGAAACGAACTGTCCTGCCTGAAATGATAGGGGTTATCTGTATAATTCATTGGGCTATCTTCATTGCCCAGAAAAAGAATAACTCCCGACTTAATCTGCTCTTTAAGACGCTGTCTTCTCTGAATATACGTTTTTGCATTAAACATTTGATAATCCTCCATTTTGATTAATACTCGGAATGCTCTGTTCTTTTAATTATCTCTTCTTGAAGATCACGACCAAGATCAACAAAATAATCACTGTAGCCGGCAACACGAACAATCAGGTCTCTGTATTTTTCAGGCTTTTTTTGAGCATCGCGCAGTGTTTTAGCGGTAATGACATTAAACTGAATATGATGACCATCCATTTTAAAATAAGACCTTATTAAGTGCATAAACTTTTCGATACCGTCATCATCCGCTAACAGCTGAGGACTAAATTTCTGATTTAAAAGCGTACCTCCCGTTCGTAAATGATCAATCTTCGCCGCCGATTTTAGCACTGCGGTTGGACCATTTGTATCTGCTCCCTGAACAGGTGAAATCCCCTCCGACAGAGGCTCACGCGCTTTTCTCCCATCTGGCATAGCTCCAACAACATTGCCGAAATAAATATGTACAGTCGTCGGTAATAAATTTATCCTGAAATGCCCACCTTTTGTATTTGGTCTCCCATCAACTGCCGAAAAATAAGCATTAAAAATTTGCTTCAATACATCATCAGCATAATCATCATCATTTCCATACTTCGGTGTTTCATACAACAACAACTTCCGCATTTCCCCATATCCATCGAAGTTATGTTTTAACGCCTTCAACATTTCTTCCATTCTAAATCGCTTTCTGTTAAAAACATTGTACTTGATGGCAACCAGGGAATCAGTTACGCTTCCTGTTCCTACTCCCTGAATATACGAAGAATTATATCTCGCACCGCCGTTGTTATAATCCTTTCCTTTTTGAATACAGTCATCTATAAGAATAGACATAAAAGGTGCTGGTAGATACCTCGCCCACAATCTTTCTACAATGAGGTTTCCCTTTATTTTTACATCAATAAAATGATTAAGATGCTTTTTATACGCATCAAACAATTGATCAAACGTCTTGAACAAAGCGGATTCACCTGTTTTTAATCCAATCTCTTTCCCTGTTTGTGGATTAACTCCATTGTTTAATGTGATCTCCAAAATCTTAACAAGATTGAAATATCCAGTGAGAATATACGACTCTTTCCCAAACGCACCGGTTTCTACACACCCACTGGCACCACCATTCCTTGCATCTACCAATGATTTTTCCTGTCTGAGCAACTCCTGAATAATTGCATCCGTATTGAAAACTGATGGCTGCCCAAAACCGGTTTTTATAATGTTGATAGCTCTCTTCAAAAACTTATCAGGACTCTTTTTACTGATTTGAACCATTGAGCTGGGCTGTAATATACGCATCTCTTCAATCACATCAAGAATAAGATAAGAGAGCTCGTTAACTGCATCGGACCCATCGGGTCTTACGCCACCCAGATTTATAAGGCAAAAATCAGTGTAAGTGTTACTTTCCCGTGCAGTAACACCAACTTTTGGCGGAGCCGGCTGATTATTAAATTTTATCCAGAATGCCTGCAGTAATTCTTTTGCTTTTTCTCTATTTAAAATACCACCTTCAATATCTCTTCGATAAAACGGGTAGAGATGTTGATCCAATCTTCCCGGATTGAACGAATCCCATGTATTCAGTTCAGTTATAACTCCAAGGTGAACAAACCAGTAATATTGCAAAGCTTCATAAAAAGTCTGAGGTGCATGGGCAGGTACGCGGTCACAAATTTCGGCAATCTTTAGTAACTCCTTTTTTCTTTCAGGATTATTCTCTTTTTCTGCCAGCTCCTTTGCTTTCTGTAAGTATCGTTTCGCAAATAGAATTAGAGCATCGGCAGCAATAGCCATAGCTCTCAATTCTTCTCTTTTGTCAAAAGCATCAGGATCATTAAAGAAATCTAAACTATCAATAGCATCACTGATCTCTCTTTTGAAATCCAGAAACCCTTTTCTATAAATTTTATCATCCAAGACTGTGTGACCGGGAGCTCTCTGCTCCATAAATTCCGTAAAAATGCCCGCTTCGTATGCCTGTTTCCATTCAGGATCAACTTCCTCGAAAATCCTATCCCTTATAGACCTGCCTTTCCAAAAGGGAATAATTGTATCCTTTTGAACTTTCCTGGTCTCTTCATCAACTAAAAAGGATATTTTTTCACGAGAATCCAATATTTCAAAATCTTTGATCGTGTGTGTACATATCTCCGGATAGGTCGGCGTTGCCTTCGGCATCGGGCCTCTTTCACCGACAATCAGTTCGCCATCATTAATACAAATGGTCTTTCTTCCCATTAAATACTTGAATGCAAGTGCTCGTGCAACAGGAACCGAAACTCTGTCAGGTTCTCCACTTTTATAAAATTCCGTGAGTAAAACAGCACGTTCCAGTGAAACTCTCGGCTTTGCGTTAATACTCTGCTCACGAAGTTTCTCTATCCTCTCATTCAATATTAATTACACTCCAATCTTTACTTCATAACCATACAATTTAAATCTCTTTCCTACGCTAAGCAATTCATCTCTTGTTTTTGTTGTAAGGCAACCCAGTTTGTTAACCATATTAAATTTTTCAAGCTTATCTTCACCAAGTTTGTTATACGGCAGCAGGCATACTTTATAGATATTTTCAAGAGGTACGAGAAATCTAACGATTGCCTCAAGATTTTCTTCAGTATCAGTAATGCCAGGAACTATGGGAATACGGATTTCTATTTTTTCTCCATTTTCTGAAAGCATTCTCAGATTTTCAAGGATTAGCTTATTCGATTTGCCCGTGTATTTTAAGTGCTCCGTATCATCTATGATTTTAATATCGTATAAAAAAAGATCAACTAAGCCACAAATCCTATCAAATTCTTCTGAATGCGCATACCCGCACGTATCCAGTATCGTATTTATTCCACTTTCTTTACATGCTTGAAGAAGCGCAGACAGGAATTCCACCTGCATCATCGGCTCACCACCGGAAAATGTGACACCGCCACCTGATTGATCATAAAAGACTACATCTTTTAGAATTTGTTCCATAACCTCTTCTACCGATACTTTCATACCCAATACCTTTTCCACTTCAGAATTATTCCCATTTCTCTTTAATAGTACAGTTTCCAATCCGACTTTTTTACCTTCAGGATTGTGGCACCACCAGCAATTTAGAGGACAGCCTTTCAAAAAAACTGTGGTACGGATTCCAGGTCCATCGTGGATCGCATACTTTTTTATATCAAAAATTATTCCCTCTGTCTTCGTCATATACTACAAAAGATTAAAAATGTTGATTTATTTTACCATCTGTTCCAATAATAACTATCAGGGTAACTGTTCACACACTATTTTAACTATTAGTACTACTTTTATTTTCCTATAAATTTCTCCCAAAGGGATGCCTTTGACATAATTACTCTAATTAACCTAATTGCTCTAATCAATTCTCAAGTTCCCTGCCTGCGGCGGGCAGGCAATTTTTAATGTCAGAACTTTTAAACATGATGCACATGATAATCTGGATATATAATAAATACAATAAAAATATCTTGTTAATTATGTTTATCCCTGCCTGACGGCAGGCAGGCTGTCAAAAAATGGAAATTCCATACTATCAAGTTACCTTTCTATATATAGAGTTAAAAATTAAATTTAATTCTTTTGCTTCTTTCCATAATTGTTGAGCTTCTGATTTTAATTCAGGAACAGATACAGCAATCATTCTTATAAAATGCTTTGTCTCACGAGATTCTTTTTTAACTATTCCTATTTTGTGTTTAAAGTCTTTTTTACTCTCTGCATCGTCTGCTTCGCAATAATTTACTCCAACACTAGTACCTGCCTTAACAAGTTGCGTAATTAATGGGTCTGTAATAGGACCTCTTGGGACTTTTTTACAAAATAGAATGATATCTTCACCAAATTTTGCTGTTCTCTCCTCTAAATCGTATTTTTTGATATTATTTTTTTGCGTCATTCTTTAGGTTAATTAGGTCAATTAGAAATTAGGTCAATTAATTAATATATGTTCAACTATATAAACAGTTATAAAATTGGGTTCTTCTGCATTTTAGTTGCACCAGTTTGGTAATTCTTTACCAAAAATAGACTTCACTTTAATGATAAAATATTGGGTATCTACATATCCGTAAGCTTTACGTTTTATTACTTTTATTTTATTAT
>Ga0315549_1002976_pt1 | contig 15554 bp, 15 predicted proteins | sample SalMarSW160200MG_FD_203101 | JGI IMG/M metagenome (GOLD analysis project Ga0315549, IMG submission 203101) | Salt marsh sediment microbial communities from the Plum Island Ecosystem LTER, Massachusetts, United States - Salt Marsh Sediment SW1601-200 ... | reverse complement strand
CTATTTCAAATAATATAATCAAAACTTATTCCATTCCCAGAATTATTTTTGATTATATTATTTGAAATAGTTAAATTTTCACATGCCCAGATTGATATTCCATTATAACCATAATATTGTTCTGGAGGAAATCCATTATAACAAATACGATTATTTATAATATCTATATTATCAGCACTCAATGATATTGGAGATTCACTATTATAATAAAAATCATTATTCCTAATTATAATATTATCAGATAAACCTGCATCAGTTCTAATGCCACTCCCAAAATTAAAAGATATATTGCATGATTCTATTAAAAGATCTGAAGTATAAGAAAATCTAATAGCTTCTACAGTATTATAAATAAAATCACACTCTGTTATATTAATTGAAGAACATTGTATTGTATATATTCCAATTGAACAATTTAAAAAGATTGAATTGTTAATTATAATATTATTACAAGCATAGAGAATAATTCCTACATCATAAGTCACCAATTGCATATCATTAATAATACTATCATTACAATTAATTAACATTATAATATATGGATCTCCAAATAAGAAAAAGTCATTTTCAGTAAGATTTGTAGAATTTATATAAATATATAATGTTTTTCCATCAACAGTATTGTCCAATGACACATTCATTGTACTTAAGTAAGTAAAGTCATAATAATAATTTCCAAAATTAATACTTGAGTTTATTAAATTATTATTATAAAGAGAAAGATATTCTGTTCGATAAGATTTTATACCCTCAATACAATCTATAATATAATTTGAATCTAGTGTAATATGATTGGAATAATCACTATAAATTCCCTGTTCACCAAGATAAATTGTGTTTGAGACTGCAGAACAATTAATGCATGAATCCAGAATGATATTTTGTACATTTGAGGTTAAATTATTATAAATTAAAGAGATATTATATGATGTTTCTAGTACAATACCACCTGCATTATTATAGGAAATAGTATTATTATTAATGAGTCCACCTCTATCTCCTTTTGTATTTTCAGCATTAAGTATTCTTATTCCAGCATTAATATTATTTTTAATTATATTTTTTGTAATATTAACATTATCGCTTCCACTATTATAGATACCATGGTCTAAATTAGATTCTATAGTATTATTGTATATTTCTGAATCATGTGCTGTCCAAAGATATAAACCTGACAATCCATTATTACATATAGTGTTATTTTCTATAGTAGAAAGTTCAGAATATAACGAGATTCCATATATTCTATTATTATTGGCAATATTATCTTCAATCGTATTATTGTATCCACTTATATCCAAACCGGTATAATCATTAAAAGAAGCATTATTATTTTTAATGTTTGAATTTTGGCAATTTGAGATGTCCATACCATATCTTTCGTTATAAAAAAGGCGGTTATTAGATATATTTGAATAATGTGAATTTTCTACAGATATTCCTATTCCAGTTGAATTATGAACGATGTTATTAATTATCTGTATATTATCACACCTAAATACTGAAATACATTGAGAGTAATTAGATAAAGTAAATCCATCAATAACGGAATTAGGACAATCTCGAAGTATAATTTGTCCAGGATATCCATTACTTGTAAAATTCGCTGTATTTAAATTTGGTTCATAAACATAATAATAGATTGAATTACCATTTACAGTATTTGTTGTTTTTATATCTAAGATGTAATCAAAATCTATAGACATCCCTCCCCCAGACATTTTATTATATTCAATTATAGTCAAATAACAATTATCAGTTACACTTATACCCGTCTTACATTTATTAATTGTATTATTTGCTACATATCCATTTCTAGAATTACGACAATAAATTCCAGTACCAGAATTTTCAATTGTATTATTAAATACAGTTATATCATCATGAGGGTCTGTATATACAGATGAAATATAGATACCATAACTATAACAATTAAATATATAATTATTTTCAATATTACTATTACTTTGAATAATATCTGTACTACCCACAATTCTTATACCTATTCCGTATCCTGATCCTGTATTGGCTACATTATAAATTTCATTTTCAGAGATTGTGTTATTGGTACATATACCTTGAATATTTATTCCCCGATTTGGTGTTCTTGTCAAATTATTGTGATTGATGATTAAATGATTTGATTCAATAATATGAATTCCATAAGCTACCCAATAGAATTCGTTATTGATTATATTAACAAGATCCGAATTATCTATAGTTATTCCATAAGAACTCGAAAAATATGAATTCCTTTTAATATTATTATTTTTTAAAATACAATTTGGGCTATTAACTAATTCAATTCCATCATTTCGATTATTAAAAGCTGTAAAGTTTTCTATAGTATTGTTAAAACAACTATTTAGAGAAATCCCATCTCCAAGATTATAAGAACTATCACAATCTATAATCTTTGTATTATTTACATTATTTAATACAATCCCAGCTTCAGTTGAACAATTAAGAGTTGTACAATTAATTATTTCAAGATACTTCTCTGAATTAATGATCTCTAGAGGAATTGAACTTTCTTGACCATTGATTATTATATCTCTAATAATATATGGATTACTAAAAGTGCCTACTCCAGTACACCAAGTTTGAGTTTCTGCCCAAGACCAATTATGCGCACCTACACCTGTAGAATTTCCATCGATAAATATTGGAGCTTCATTAGGAGCAGATATATTTAAATTATGATTCTGATTAGTATAATCGAACTTCATAATGTTATTTAAAGAATAAATAAAACTTGAGAATAATATGAAAGTTAAAATAATAAATGATATTAAAATTGATTTATTATTTTTTCTTGATTTCCAACCTCTATTCTGATATATAAATTTATTTTTGTTCAATTAAATCCCTCATATATTTTATTTGGATAATATGTATTTTCTTTTTTTTCCTTCTTAACTTCTATAAATTGGAACTTTTTTAATAATGTTAAATGCCAAATAATTTTTCCTACATTAATGTCAAGAGAATTTGAGAGATTTTGTAGAGTTTTTCCAGGATTTTTAGTTATAAAATCAAATATCTCCAATCTCTCAATGGATGATGAAATATTTTTTTTTGTCGCTCTTGATCCTATTAATAGTGAACCATTTTTTATCATATTTTTAATATAGCGCTCGATTTGTCTTTTTTCTAAATGATTAAGTGTAATACATAATTCTTTGACCATTTCACCAAGTGCTAAGCTATGATTTTTTTTAAATAGATCCATGACATTATTTTTAATTTCCTTTTCCACTTGAAGTAAAGTATAACCATTCATGATTATTTTTTATATTTGTTTAAATTAATGTTACTCATAGTTTGTTGGTTTTATCTTAAAAAACCAATTGGAATATATGTGAAATTTTTTTAATTATTTTTTTATTACCACTTTGAATTATTATTTAATTAGTTTTTATTAGATTACCAAATTCTAGGATATATGTATATTATCTAACATTATCAATATTTTTTCCAAATTTTCTTTATTTATAAGATATCTTTTTTTTTTATTTCCATTTACTTTTAAAACTAAATTTAAACTAACTAATGTGATTAAGTATTTTTTTACTGTATTATAATGCATAGATAAGCTTTCGGCTATGATGGTTGGTCTAAGAGGTTCTTCTTTTTGTTTCAAAAATTCTAATATTTTAATTACTTTATCATTCCTAAGAAAAAAAAATAATAAATCATATTTGGCATCTGAATTAAAACTAAAGAAAACTTTTTGACTTTCTATTTTTATTGATCTTATATATTTAAAATTCATTAATAATTCTAGATGCCACAGAACCCGGTTAGCTCCTATATTCAATTCGTTCATTATTTGGTTTATATTGATACCAGGATTATTTATTATGAGATTATTTATTGTGTTTCTAATTGGTGTTTCTAAAATATCTTCTTTAACTAACTTTTTTCCAACTAAAATGATTTGATTCCCAATAAATTTTTTCAGAATTAATTCGATTTTATTTTTATTGAAGTCCTGATTTAATTTTAATCGATTGTTCATAAAATGAATTAGACTTTTTATTTCTATAATGGGTTTTTTCTTAGTATACTCTTTTATTAGAGTATAAATTATTTTTTCTTCTTCCTCTTTAAATACTCTTTTCATTTTCTGGTTCTTTAATTTAAAGTTAGTAATGAACTATAGGATTGTTAATTTATATTTATTTGAAATTATAGTTTATTTTAACATTCCATTTATGAAATTTAAATTTTATTTTATCAAATTTAAAGAAAATATCATTTGAAAATCATATACTAAAGAAATTGAATAAATATAGCAAGATTTTAGTTAGTTTATTATAATTTCTGAATATATCTTTTATTTTTGAATTAGAAAGTTATTTAAAACTGAGATTTTATATGCTAGTAGTGTAAATATCTATAATTAAAATAAGACTTTTCTTTGATTATTATCAAATTAAATTCAGTATATATTATAATAATTATTTTAGTATCATGAATAGATATGATTTTTTGGGAAGTAAAAATCGGACTCCATATCCTATATTAATAATAGAATATCATTCTAGAATAATGATCTAGATATTATAAATATATTAAGGTGTAAAATTATTGAAAATAATTGTTTTAAATGGAAGTCCAAAGGGAGATTTGAGCGTAACTATGCAATATATTTTATTTTTACAAATGAAATTTTCACAACATGAATTAAAAATAATTAATGTAGCTCAAAAAATTAAAAAATTAGAAAAAAACCGAAATTCATTTTTGGAGATAATTGAAGATATAAAATTGTCAGATGGTATCATTTGGGGTTTTCCTTTATATTATATGCTAGTTTGTTCTCAATACAAAAGATTTATAGAATTAATTTATGAATATCATGCTCAAGAAGCGTTTCAAGGAAAATATTCTTCTCTCTTAACCACATCAATAAAATTTTTTGATCATACAGCAATTAATTATATTCATGCTATTTGTGATGATTTGGAAATGAATTATATTGATGACTTTTCAGCACATATGAACGATTTATTGAACGAAGCTGAAAGAAGGAAATTGATTTTATTTGCAGAAAAATTCTTTTATTTTATAGAAAATAAAATTCCTACAGTGAAATATTACCATCCTATAAAAACTCTAGAATTTGATTATTTTCCTAATTTGAATATTAAAGAAGATGAAAAAATAAAAAATGATGGGAAAAGAATAATCATCATAACAGATTCTTTAGATGGTCAAACAAATTTAGGAAAAATGATTGAGAAATTTAAAAATTGTTTTTTAGATAATGTTGAAATAATAAACCTATATGATTTAGATATTAAAGGAGGATGTTTAGGTTGCCTTCATTGTTCTTATGATAATCATTGTATATATGAGAATAAAGATGAATTTATAGATTTTTGGACCAATAAACTAAAAATAGCAGATATTATCATTTTTGCTGGAGTTATAAAAGATAGGTATTTATCATCAAGATGGAAAATGTTTTTTGATAGATCTTTTTTTAATGGACATATTCCAGGATTGATGGGAAAACAATTTGGATTTCTAATTTCAGGTTTATTAAATCAGAATGCGAATCTAAGACAAATTCTTATATCTTATGTAGAAATGAACAATAGTAATTTAGTAGATATCATAACAGATGAATTTGACGATTCTATACAATTGGATTTGAAATTATTCTATTTTGCTAAAAATCTAGTGAAATTTTCGAAAGAAAATTATATTAAAAAACCAAGTTTTCTTTACTATGGAGGAAAAAAAATATTTCGCGATGAAATCTATAAATCAATGAGATCTATCTTTCAAGCAGATCATAGATATTATAAAAAACACGGATATTATGATTTTCCAAAAAAACCCTTCTATTCGAGAATCATGATGTTATTATTTAAGAATAAGAAATTTAGAGAAATAGTATTTAAAGATGGAAGAATGAAAAAGGAAATGGTAAAACCATACCAAAAATTAATTCAGAAAGAATAAAATCATGAATTAAAACTAAACATACTAAATAAATAATAACAAAAAAGATATAAAGACAACGCCATAATAAAAAAAAATTTAAAAATTATATAAAAAAATAATCAATAATCATATTCTATTAATTATTTCTTCTATTTTTTTTATCCGTTTTTCTCGTAGGCTTTTTTTCGTTATAGGATTATGATCACCATATAATTGTTCATGGTAAACATGTTTCTCTATATTTCTATAAAAAACTCCAAGAGTGAATTTATGGTTGTTTCTAATCGATAAAATAGCTTCTTCTAAATTTGAAGGTTCTTTATCTAAAAATTCAATTTTATCTTTATATTCTGCCCAAGAATGATATGAAACTGCAGGTTGTATAACTTCTATGAAAGAAAATCCCTTATGTTCAACAGCTTGGATTATAATATCAGTAAGGTGTGTAATTTCTCCACTATAGCATCGCGCTAAGAAAGTAGCACCCGCAACAATCATCAATAACAATGGATTAAAAGGCTCTTCAAAACTACCTCTTGGAGTTGATGGTCCTTTCCATCCTTTTTCTGTGAGTGGTGTAAATTGTCCTGTCGTTAATGCATATACATCATTATGATGGAGAATCATTGTCATATCCATATTCCTTTTAGCGGCGAACATTGTGTGAGCCAATCCTTCTCCCATCCCGTTTCCATCTCCTGAAAAAGTTATTACTTTTAGATCCGGATTCCCAATTTTTATTCCTTGAATAGTCGCAATATCTCTACCGTGGAGACTATAAACTCCACTGAGATTCAAATAATCAAAAATTTTAGCATGACAACCTATTCCAGATGATATAACAATATTATTCTTATTAATTCCTTTTTCCTCTAATTTCACCATCGCTTTTTTAACTGCTGTTAATATTGCAAAGTTTCCACATCCAGGACACCATGTATTTTCAACAGATGTATCGAGTTCTTTTATATCCATCTTAAAATACCTCCTTTAATTTTATAGACAATTCTATTGGATCAAATGGCCTTCCATCATATTTATTTATCAATTTCTCTACTCTTAATCCTGCTTTTCCCTTTAAGAGATTTGCAAATTGTCCCGATTTACTCATCTCAACTACAATAATAGATGTATCTTGGAATTTTTTAATTTCCCATATGGGAAATGGATTTAGGTAGATTGGTTGTATTACTCTTGCTTTTATATCTCCATAATATAGAGCTTCTAATACACTCATAGTTGTAGATCCATATGTAAAAATTAATGGGCCCTCTTTACCGAAAATATTAACTGTATTGATATTTTTTTTCAAGTATTCTTCAATTGATTCTACTTTTTTATGTCTTTTATCATGCATTTTTTTTATTTCGTCAGCATTTTCTGTTGTATAACCATTTTCATCATGTTCATAAGAACTCCATTTTATTATTTGATTAGAAGGAGGAAATAATAAGGGAGAAACTCCATCATCTGTATAAAGATATCTTTTATAATTTTCTTTACCTTTAAATAATTTTGATTCTGCCCATTTAGCATTCTCAATATTTAGCTCAACAGTCATAAAACTCTCAGATAAATGTTTTTCTGTAAGTAATATACCAGGTGTTTGAAATTTCCAAACAAGATCCAACATTTCTGCAGTTAAGAAAAATGCATCATGTATGGTACTTGGTGAAGCAACTATTCTCAGAAAATCTCCATGACCTGCTACTAATGCAAATTCTAAATCCGCCTGTTCTGTATATGTTGGTACACCTGTAGCTGGACCAGGGCGCATTGACAATATAACTAAAACTGGTGCTTCTGTTATTCCCGCAAGTGAATAGCCTTCAACCATAAGAGCAAAACCACCACCACTGGTCCCTACTACTGATTTTGCACCTGTAAATGAAGCACCAATTGCCATATTAATCGCAGCAATTTCACTTTCAGGATGAACTACAGCTAAACCAAATTCAGAAGCATTCTCAGCTAATGTATGGAGTATTGAGGAAGCAGGTGTCATTGGATATCCATAATATGTATCAAGACCTCCAGCTATAGCTCCGAATGAAATTGCTTGATTTCCTGTGAGAATAGGTCTTTTTTTATCCCCATTTTCTAATGTAAATTTAGTTTCAAATTGAGAAGAAAAAAAATCGTATACTTCAGAAGCATATGAGATATTATCTTCTTCCCCTTTACTGTATTCTCTTTTAATAATATTATTCAATTTTTCTTTAGTATAATTAATATATGCTGCTAATATTGCTACGGCACCAACACCAAACATTAATTTACCAAATTTATATTTTTTAGCCATTGAAAAAAATGGGATTCCTATTCCTTTTTCTCCTTCCATTTCATCAGAATTATATATAATTACACCATTATCTGCCAATTCATTTTTATGATTTTCATAACTCCTTTTATCAGAATTAACTACTAAGTTTGCTTTCATATAATGACTACTTATCCATCTATTTGCTGTACTTACAACTGAAAAATTATGACCCCCCCTAATTAAACTCATATAATCCTCCATTTCAAAAACTTGTAATCCCTTTTCGATAAAAATTTGAGCTACCACTGAACCAGCTTTTTTAGTTCCTTCTCCAGCTTTTCCACCTACGATAAATGTAAATACATCTTTTACCATAAAATAAACCTTTAATTTGTAATTTAATATGTTCTTTCCTTTTTTTATGATAGCGATTATTTAAATCTAGTTATTATAATTTCTTATATTAAAGGAAAAACTTAAAAAATACATGAATAAATTTTTTATTAAAATATAACCTAATATAGTTAAAAATAAGATTTAGTTTCAGTTATAAAATCACGTTTATCTCTAAATTATATAAAAAAAATACATTAATGGTTGAAAACTTTAATCCTAATATTCTTGGAATATTTTGTAACTGGTGTTCTTACGCGGCAGCTGATCAAGCAGGTACATCTCGATTACAAAGACCTGCTAGCTTGCGTATTTTAAGAGTCATGTGTGGTGGTCGTGTTGAAGCTCAATTTATTTTAGACGCTTTAAAAAACGGAGTTGATGGAATATTAATTGCTCATTGTCATCCTGGAGAATGTCATTATGTTGAGGGTAATTATAAAACAATCAGAAAAATACCTATGCTCCAATTATATCTAAAACAATTTGGTATTAATCCTAAAAGATTGAGATACGCTTATATTTCTGCTTCAGAAGGAATTATTCTAACTGATATTATAAAAGAATTTGTTTTAGAATTAAAAAAATTAGGTCCAAATCCTATAAAATTTGAAGGATAAAATCATGGAAATATATAAATTAAAAATTAATCATATTATTTGTACTGGATGTAATATATGTGTGGTATCTTGTCCTGTTAATTTTGATCAGTTAAAAAAACAAGGTGAATTAACTGATAAAAATGCAGTCATATTAGTGAAAGATGGTATAGCAAGACCTATTTATAATCAGACCAGAAAAATAAACTGCGATGGATGTGGTTTATGTATAGATTTATGCCCTCAAAAAGCAATCAAATTAGAGATTTTAAAATCCGATGATAAAAGCCAAGAATCCTCAAAATAATGTATAATTGGAAAATAGTTTTTATTGAAAAATTATTATTCTACATAAAAAATTATTAATATTAATATACTTGTAATCTAATAACATTAAAACAATATTAAAGGAACAAAATCTAAAATGTCTTTTCCGAAACTTTCAAGAGAAATTACAGAAGAACAAGAAATAATAAGAATTAAATTTCTCGTTGAAGAAATTGAGCTCATCCTAGATCGAGAAAAATGTATTGCATGTGGTACTTGTCAACGTGTTTGTCCTAAAGAAGCAATTAGTAGAGGTCCAATAGGAGCTTCAAGAAGAAATGAATTATTAGGAGATATTATACCCGAAATATATGATCCAAATAAATGTGTTTTCTGCGGAACATGTGTATATATGTGTCCCTTCTCTGCCTTAACTCTGAAAAATAATGGAAAAGATGTTCTATTAGAAGAAATGCTTTTAATTTCTAAAAAGGCTGTTCCCAAGATTAACTTTAAAATAAAAAAAATAAAAAATAAGAATGGAATTGAAAGAGTTGTAAAACAATATACATATGGGAGTATTAAAATAGTCGATGATGAATGTGCTGGTGGATGCAAAACCTGCGCGGATGTCTGTCCATCAGGGGCTATAACAATTCCAGAAAAATCAAAAAAAGGATGGGAATCTGTCCCAAATGTAGTCGTTGATGAAAATGAATGTGTATTTTGTGGTGCTTGTGATAATGCATGTCCTACTGGAGCAATAAAATTAGAAATTAAAGATATTGATTTTTCTGGAGATTATAATGAAATATTTTGGATTCCTTTACTAGAAAGATTAAAAAAATTAAGATGGAGTAAAGTAGAAAAAAAGTAAAATAATGATGTTAAATAATCTAATTCTATTAACTGGTAGAACAATTAATCAAGGAATAGCTTTAGAAAGTGGAAAAACAACAAAAAGAAATGTTAGAGCTACTGCTATTTGCGCTTTCGATAAAGATGATTTTAAGAAATTAAAATGTTTTATAGGAACTCCAGTGAAAATAACAACAGATTATGGGGAAGTTATAGTTTATTCAACAATATCAGAAGAAGGCCCTCACCCAGGAGTTATATTTATACCTTTGGGACCATGGGCTAATCAGGTAGTGAATCCAAACACATATTCATGTGGAACTCCAACTTATAAGGGGATGAAAGCAAAAGTCGAAGTAGTTAAGGAAGGAAAAGTCTTAGATGCTGTGGAATTGATTAAAAGATTAAAGGAAGTGTAAATATAAATGAAAAAAACAAACATTAAAACAACTCAAGATGTTATCTGTCCTTTTTGTGGAACTCTTTGTGATGATATAGAAGTTGATGTCGATTTATTTACAAATGATATTGTAGAAGTAAGAAATGCTTGTCAAATTGGTACGGCAAAATATTTTTCTTCCAATCCAAGTGATCATAGATATAATAAACCTATGATTAGAGAAAATGGAGAACTAAAAGAAACAGATTGGGATACTGCTATCGAAAAGACTTCTGAAATCTTAATAAAAGCAAAAAGACCATTACTTTATGGATTTTCAAGTACAGAATGTGAAGCACAGGGAAAAGGTGTCGAATTAGCTGAAATACTTGGAGGAATATTAGATAATACGGCTTCGGTTTGCCATGGCCCATCTTTGCTCGCCGAACAGGATGTGGGCGTTCCTACATCTACTTTAGGAGAATATAAAAATCGTGCTGATTTGATTATTTTTTGGGGTTGTAATCCTGTTGATGCTCATCCAAGGCATCTTAGTAGATATAGTGTTGTTGTTAGGGGGTATTTTAGAAAAGATGGTAGAAATGATAGATTTATTATTGTGATTGATCCAAGAAATACGCATACTGCCCAAATTGCCGATATTCATATACAAATTAATCCTAATGAAGATTATGAACTAATGAGTGCGATTAGAGCAATGTTAAGGGGAGTGAAAATTGATGATAAAGAGGTATCAGGAGTCCCAAAAGAAAAAATTGAGGAATTAACAAAAATTATAAAAAATTGTAATTACGGAGTAATATTTTTTGGAATGGGTTTAACACATTCATCAGCACATCATAGAAATGTTGATACTGCAATTTGTTTAACAAGGGAGTTAAATGATCATACAAAATTCTCAATCACACCTATGAGGGGACATTATAATGTAACAGGGGCAAATGTTGTATTTACTTGGAATACTGGATATGCATATTCAATAGATTTTTCAAGGGGTTATCCTCGTTATAATCCAGGTGAATTTTCTTCTGTTGATTTATTGTTACGAAATGAAATTGATGCATCTTTAATTGTAGCATCTGATCCTGCAAGCAATTTCCCAGCTAATTCAGTGAAAAACTTATTCAAACATCCATTAATCGTAATTGAACCACATGAAACTCCAACTTCTGTTTTTGCGGATGTTATTTTACCTCCTGCAATCGCAGGAATAGAATGTGAAGGAACAGCTTATCGTATGGATCATATACCATTAAGACTTAGAAAAGTAAAAGAAGCACCAAATGGATGTTTAAGTGATTTTGAAATATTAGAACGTATTGTAAAAAAAATTAAAGAAAAAAAAGGTGAGTAGCAATAGTATCAATGAAACTCAATTTGAAAAAAAAACCTATAATTCCCCTCGAAGCTGACGTAATAACAACAGATAATTTTTTAAATAAATCTCTCGATGAAATAAAAGCAATGAACTTATTTATAGGAAATGAAATTGCAAAACTAGAAGAATATTTTGATATAGATGGTATCAATGAAAAAAGGGGAAATATAGACAACATACAAATCATTATTAATGGGGATTTGAGTAATGTTAAAAGAATTGGAGAAAAAATGTCTGGTGGAGAAATTATTATCAATGGAGATATAGGAATGCATGTTGGCAATCAAATGAGCGGTGGAAAAATAACAGTAAATGGGAATGCAGATGATTGGGCTGGAGCGATGTTAAGTGGAGGCGAATTAGAAATAAATGGAAATGCAAGAAATTATGTTGGTGCTGCTTATAGAGGATTTTGGAAAGGAATGACGGATGGTGTTATTAGAGTTAAAGGAAAGATTGGTAATGAAGCGATGTTATGGTCAAGAAATTCAAAAGGTGCAAATAAGTGGCCAATTCTATATTGTGGAGGAGCAGGTTCCTTTTTGGGAATTCATAATCATGGTGGAACAATAATTGTTGATGGTGATGTTGATAGATATGCAGGAGCAGACCAAGCTTGGGGTACAATAATAATTAAAGGTAAATTATTGAAAAAATTACCTTCATACAAGAAAATTGGGGAGGTTAATGAAATTAAATTAGCTAATGGAGATATAATCCAAGGTAAATTCATAGAATATAGTGGTGATCATACTATTAAAAAAGAAACAAATGGCAGATTATATATAGTCGCTTAAAAAAATTATAAAAACTAATTTCTTAAAAACAAAAGCCATATTTTATTTATTGAAGATATTTTAATTATTAACCAAATAGCTAATTAATTATTATAAAATTAATTTTCTTATATTAAATTTTTTTTTTAAAAAGATATGTTATAGGTTTTTAAAAAATGTATCAACGTAAAGTTCCAATTACACGAATAAAGAAAAATGAAATTGTTAAGACTACAGATTCTATTCTTATAGAAAAACCGGTTGATATTATTATAAATTCTAAACCTCTAGCAAATATTATATGCCTTCCTAAAAACTTAAAGGAATTAGCTATTGGATTTCTTTATTCTATTGGAATAATAAATGATATTCAAGATATAAAATTAATAAAAATAGATGATTCAGAAAGTAGAATTCGTATTGAGCTGGGTGATTCAGTCAATTTTGACTCAGAAGAATTAAATATCAATACTGTTAGTCGGGTTATTGATACTACATGTGGAATATCTTCACCTTGGAGAGATATTATTAAGAAAAAGATTCATTCTAACAAGGGATTGAATCTAAATAATTTAAAAATAAAAAAAGAGAGCCTTTTTCAAGCGATAAAAATAATGCAAAAAGAAACAACTTTATTTAAAGACACAGGTGGTTGTCATGGATGTGCTATATTCAATGCTAATAATAATCATTTATTATCTATCATGGAAGATATAGGAAGACATAATGCTATTGATAAGGCAATTGGAGATTTACTTTTAAAGAATATTTCGTTTGAAAACGTGTTTCTTACATCTACGGGGCGATTAACTGGAGACTCAGTATTAAAGGCGATACGAGCACAAATACCAATAGTTGCATCTATTTCTGCAGCAATAGAATCAGGAATAAGATTAGCCTTTTCTTATGGTATAACATTAATAGGATTTGTAAGAGGAACTCGGATGAATATTTACACTCATCCTGAACGTATTTTAAATTAATTTATAATGTTAGAGTTTAAATACAACTTATAATATATTGAATGCATCAAATAAATTCGGTTTTGATAATGGAACATAAAAAAGGATTAATACTCTGCTTAATTGGCGGTGCTTTAATGATATTAGCATCTGTCGTGGGAAGTATTGGATTTTTAGGAAAAATATTAACTTATTTATCTGACTATGTTGGTCTCGAAACACAAGAAGTAATTGCACTAGTTTTAACAATATTTAGTTATATTGCTGCGGGTGGAGGTATTTCAGTAATCATCGGGGCTGTAATTGCAGGATATAGCAATAACAGATTAGGAAGACTTATAGCGGCTATGGGAATTGGCATTGGATTAATAGGTTTAATAATTGTTGTCATTACTAATGAAATTGAAGGTGTCTCTCTAAATGAATTAGGTGACATTCTATTGGCAACATTTAATGGAGTATATGGACTAGCAGGAGTTATTATATCAATTTTTGGAAGAAAAATGTTAAAAGATTAGAAATTATATTAATCTAAATAAATTATTTTTTATATTTTTTTAGTTCTTTTTTTTAGATATTTATAACAAGATAGAATAATATTTTTTGATAAAATTAAAAAAAAAGGAATTTGTTATAATTCTAGATTTCACTCAGTATTCGTTTTAAGAGTTAAAATGAATGTTAAAATAAATAAAAACAATGGTATTGCATAAAATACCATATGTGCTGTTAAAAATGTTTGCCTAATAGTATCATCACTAATAAAAGGAGTTGTGGTAGAAAATGCACTTATAGTAAGCAAAAATAATAAGTCTATAATAATTGACATCAATGAAATTAATTTAATTAGTGAAATACGGATATCATCGTCAATTAGCCTTATCAGACAAATCGATAATACTAATGTTGGAAATATTATTAATACAACGATTCTTATTAGTGTAAATCCTAATCAATCTAATATTGATGTTACCTCTTGTAATGTATCTACACTTAGTGTACCATCCATAAATCCGACTGTTAATAGAATTGAAAACAAGAAACTTATTAAAATGATGATAAATGCTATTATAGATATTAATAGAAATTTCACTCTAAATCTCATTTTTATTTGATATTGTGTTTATTTTTATAATTTAAATACAATTCAAGATCTTTTTTAAATATTGTATCAATAATGAATGAAATTTACAATCTATTATACATTTTTATTTAGGTATTAAGGCTTCTCAATAATATTTAAACTATTCAATTCTATGTATTAAACTATTATTTTATTAAAAAATATCAAATTTGAATTATTGAGTATATAGTTATAAAATTTTTAATATCGATATTACATTCACTTAATTTAATAAAATTAAGATAAGAAGAGATCAGATAATTTTTCTTTAATTAGCAATGCCAGGAAAAAGAAAATTTGCGTTCTTTCAGTTGAGTTCCTGTTGGGGATGTAATCAAAGTCTTCTAAATGCTCACTTAGGATTAATTTCGATTTTACCTGAGTTAGAAATTGTATATTGGCCTGCATTAGTCGATTTTAAACTTCAATCATTAATAGATAGACCTGATGAAAGTATCGATGTTGGTTTTATTGAGGGAGTTGCTCGAACTAAAGAAGATACTAAAAATGCTTTATTGATGAGAAAAAAATGTAAATATATAATATGTGTAGGAGCATGTGCGTGTTATGGAGGTGT
>Ga0315549_1002974_pt1 | contig 15573 bp, 19 predicted proteins | sample SalMarSW160200MG_FD_203101 | JGI IMG/M metagenome (GOLD analysis project Ga0315549, IMG submission 203101) | Salt marsh sediment microbial communities from the Plum Island Ecosystem LTER, Massachusetts, United States - Salt Marsh Sediment SW1601-200 ... | reverse complement strand
GAGCCTCCAGCCCGAGCTCGTCGAGGCGTACGTCCACAGCACCAAGCAGAAGATACTCCGGAAGCTGGAGACAAGGCTCGAATACGAGTTAAACCACGAGTTCTACCACTGCGGGAACCCCCAGTGCCCCAACACCACCTTCGAGGACGCCATGGAGACGGTGTTCCACTGCCCCTACTGCGAGCAGCCGCTGCACAGGGCAGACAACACGCCGGTAGTCGAGTTCCTGGAGAAGAAGATAGCCGAGATCAAGGAGGAGCTGGAGACCTGACCGTCCCCAGCAGGGACGAGGCCATCGACCTTCTTCACAGGGTCGGCTGCCCCAGCCACGTCATAGATCACTGCCTGAACGTCTCGAAGATCGCCGTCAGGATGGCGCTGCGGCTCAAGGACAAGGGCCACGACGTGGACTTGGAGCTCGTTGAGATCGGCGCCATACTGCACGACATCGGTCGAAGCAAGACCCACGGCACCAACCACGCCGCCGTAGGCGGGGAGATGGTCAGGAAGCTGGGCGTAGCGGAGCCGGTGGCGCGAATAGTGGACAGGCACGTCGGGGCGGGCATACCCGAGGACGAGGCCCGCGAACTGGGGCTGCCCGAGGGGGTCTACGTCCCGGAGACGCTGGAGGAGAAGATAGTTTGCTACGCGGACAAGCTCATAGCGGGGTGGCGCGAGGTGGACATCAGTGTCACCGTCGAAGACTTCGCCGAGAAGATGGGGAGAGACCACCCGGCGATAGAGCGGCTGTGGAGCCTGCACCGCGAGATGGAGGCTCTGCTGAACGGCTGATGTGAAACAGTTTTAAGTTTCGTGTTTACCCCTTCTTGGTGGTGTGGGCCGGTCGTCCAGCCTGGTCAGGACGCCGCCTTTACGAGGCGGAGGTCGCAGGTTCAAGTCCTGCCCGGCCCACCATGTCAAATTTTAGAAATGTTTTAACTTCAAGCATCGGACAGCTACTCGGTATGAAGATTCTAGTCGTCTATGACTCATACTTCGGGAACACCGAGAAGGTCGCTCAGGCCATCGGGGAAGCGTTAGGCGACGACGCAGCCGTGAAGCGCACGGGCGAGGTCGAAGCCGATGAACTCTCCGAGCTAGATCTTCTCATAGTGGGTTCCCCGACCCGCGCTTTTAGGCCGTCAGACGCCGTCAAGGACTTCCTGAAGAAGATACCCTCAGGCGGTTTGAAAGGGGTTAAAGTGGCTTCCTTCGACACGAGGATAGCCAAGAAGGACACCGACAACCCCGTGCTGAGGTTCATGGTCAACATCTTCGGGTACGCAGCGAAGCCCATCGGCGACAGACTCGCCAGGAGGGGCGGAGAGCCCGTGGGCGAGCCCGCTGGCTTCATAGTGCTAGGCACGGAGGGCCCTTTGAAGGACGGGGAGCTTGAGCGGGCGATGGCCTGGGCGGGGAGCCTAGTCTCCTAGCGCGGCGGCGCTACCTTCCGTATCTTTTTCCCAGAATAATCGTTGTACCAGACGTGGCGGCCGTCCCAAGTGACCCCCGTCGGGTTTCCCTCAAGCAGGTGCCGGGCCAGCTCCACGCCCGTCCCCGGGTCCACCTCCACGAGAAGCTGCTGGTCGAACTCGCAGTAGAATAATGAGCCGTCCACCGCCGTTATACCGGCTATCCTCGGCTCTGCCTTGAAGTCTCGGAGTATCTCGCCCGTGTGGAGCCGCCGCCGCTGGAGTCTTCCCTTTTGCTCCAGTCCCAGCCATACCTCTTCGCCGCAGACCTCGACGCCCGCGACGTACATACTATCCACGCCGAGCCCCACGACCTCAAGGACCTTACCTGACTCGGGGTCTATCTTGGTCACGTTCTTGGGGCCGGCGAGGCAGCCCTCGCCCGTGACCTGCCAGAGGTAGCCACCTTCGTAGGAGAGGCTGGCGTTCACGTCGGGTATCCTGTGCACGTTGAGAGTCTCACCGTTCACGGGGTCCAGCTTATAGAGGGTGGATTCTTTTCCATCGCTGTACCAGAGGAAGCCGTCCACCCAGGCGAGGCCGCACAGGTGGCTCGTGGGCGACGGGATGGAGTGAAGAACGGGTAGCTTTTCCATGGTTCAGTTAGATGGTTGGAGGTAATCAAACGTTTCTAGTGACTGGCGTAGAGATTTCGGCGGATTCACGGTGACACGTTCTCTCCGAGAAGAGCGCCATAGCCCTTCACACCGCCTTTGCCGAGCAGACGCAGGGCGGCCCACATGGTGGCCTGGTTGCTGGTCACGAAGGGCATACGGTGCCTCTCCTCCAGCCCCTCAATGAGGTGGACGACGGGGAGGTTGGTGCAGCTGACGAAGACCGCGTCGGAGCCGGCGGCGGGGACTATGAAGGATTCAAGCCGCGCCCCCGGGACCCTGCCGATTGCCTGGTTATCCGTGAGCCCGAGGCCCCTGATGGCGTCCACCTTGAAGCCGTGAGCCTCCAGGAAGGATCTCTCAACTGCGTTCACCGCGTCCACATAGGGCGTGAACACGGAGACCCTCTCAGCACCCAACGTCCTCAAACCCTCCACGACGGCGCCCGCTGTAGTGACCGCGGGCACCCCGGCGGCCCCCTCGATCCTCCTCCTGAGGCTTTCCTCCCACTCTACGCCCCTGATGAGGCTTCCGCTGGTGCAGCCGTAGGCGAGCGCGTCCACGCCTGCGGTCTTCAGTAGCCGCGCCGCCCTCTCGGCTTCGCCCGCCATCTCCTCCAGGCCTTCCGGGGTCACGGTGCGGAGGAACATGCGGGCGGTGTGGACGGTGACGTCTCTCGGCGCCATCCTGTAGAGGTCAGGCTCCATGGTGGTGTTGCTGCTGGGCAGAAGCAGGCCGACGCGGCTCATAATGCATCAAGAGTTAGTCGAGGTGCCTCCGTAATAAGATGTGCCAGAAGCTGAGCCTTCGATCTACGCGTGGTCGATATTCAGGGGTTGAACGCACGGCAAGAACCGGTCAATCATTCTTCCATGGACCTTGATTCGGGTTTGTTTTGGGTGTAATCTTGAGAAACCTGTAATAGGCGTCATACAGATTTTCTCCGAGGCGGAACCATGGAAGAGGAGGCACACATGGAAACGGTCAAAGCCGAGCGCAGCGGGGGCAGACGGCTTCTGACGCTCAGCATCATAATCAACATAGCCCTGGCCTCGGCGTGCGGCTACATGTACAGCCTGAACCAGAGGACGAGCAGCGAGGCGGCCGAGTACGTGTCCACCCTCAACCAGCTGGCCGAGAGGACGGTCCAGCTGGAGCAGCAGCTCAACATGTCCAGCAGCCAGCTCGAATACTACAAGGAGCTCGCCAACCATTACGCCGCGGCGGCGGAGGCGCGGGGCAACGCGACCGGCATCATCGGAGAGGCCAGCATCCCCATACTGGCGGTGCAGACGACGCAGACCCTCTTCCAGACCAGCTACCTAGGACACGTGCTGCGCGCCGACGTCGAGCTGGCGGAGGGGCATGGCAGGGTCCTAGTCAACACCGAGGTCCTCAACGGCATGGACATCCAGACCAGCGTCAGGACCGCCGCCGCGGTGGTCGAGACGCTCACAGGCGCCTCCTTCGGCAACACGGACATCATACTCACCATCACGTCCGAGGTCACGGTGGACGCCGTGGACGGGCCCAGCGCCGGAGCCGCCATAACCGTGGCGCTCCTCGCCGCCCTACAGCGAGTCGAGGTCAATGAAGGCGTATACATCACCGGCACCATAAACAGCGACGGCTCCGTCGGCAAGGTCGGGGGCGTGCCCTACAAGGCGTTGGCGGCGGCCGAGGAAGGCGCCGAGACCGTCATCGTCCCCCCGGGCCAGGGAGCGGTTACATTGTACGAGCCCAAGACCATCAAACTCGGCAGAAGCACCCTAACCACATACGAGAGGGTGACCGTGTCCCTGGAGGAGTACCTAATGGAAAACGGCTACACCGTGGACATAGTGGAGGCCGCCTCGGTGGTGGAGGCTTACATAGAGTTCACGGGCCAGCCCCTGTAGCCGGCTTCTCCCTCACCCGCCCTTGAAGGACGAGTACAGGCTCCAAGCCGAGACTGCCAAGGCGGCCACGGTTAGAGCCCCGTTCACCGCCCAAAGGGTCTCCCTCCCCGACGCGGCGACGCTGTGGTACCGGGCGTTGACCTGGCGTTCATGGAGGACATAGTTGCCTTCGGAGTAGAAAGCGACGACATGGATCTTGTTGCTCTCGGCGGTGACGTAGGTCAGGGTGCTGTTGACTCCCCCCTGTTTCACCAGGTATTCCTCGGGCGGGGCCCTCAGGGTGGGGAGGCGGTTGTACGCGCCCCGCGTCATCACGTAGACGCTGACCGACGTGTTGGCGGAGTAGGAGACGTCGATCTCCTTGGGGACCGAGGAAAGGGACTCGACGACGACGAGCCTGCCCCCCTCATAGGGGCCGTCGTCCATCTTGTACGAGTTCACCTGCGTCACCTCCGTAGTCTGCATGCCCATGAGGAAGAAGCTGGTAGCCCCGACCCCGAGAATCATCACCACCGTGAACAGGTCAAGCCAGACGCGTCTCATGGAGGAATTGGTATACCCGTAGATTTTATGAAGTTTTGGGCTCCATCCCCCTCAATCAACGGTTTTCAGGCCCACCGTTTCCAGTATGTGATCAGGATCATCCAGAACGGCTATATGAGTTGATCATGCTCAGTCTAGGGCGGAAAGAAGATGCACGACGAGAGTCTTCAGCCGAGTCCGGAGGACGACGACCCGGTTGAACAGGAAGCCACCTCAGCGGCTACGGGAGGAAAACTGGATGCCGACGAGTTGGGTGAACCCCGCAAGTTCAAGGAGCGGCTTCAAGCCATAATGCCCACCAACTATTTCGTGGCCCTGCTGGCGCTGAGCATAGCGCTGCATTTCGCCTACCCCATAGCCAAGGTGCTGCACCCCCCAGCAACCTACGCCGGGTACCTGTTCATAGGGTTCGGAGCGGCGATGAACCTGTGGACCGACGCCCTGTTCAAGAGGCACGTCACCACGGTGAAGCCTTACCTTGAGCCGTCTACGCTCATCACGTCGGGGCCCTTCGCGTTGAGCCGCCACCCCATGTACCTCGGGATGGCTTCGGTTCTCCTCGGGACGGCCGTGATACATGGCACCGTCGTGACCTTCGTCTTTCCCGTGGCGTACGTGGCTCTAATGGAGATGCTTTTCATACCCCACGAGGAGGAAAGCTGCGTCAAGGCGTTCGGCGACGCCTACCACGAGTACAAGCGCAGAGTCAGACGCTGGCTCTAGAGGGCTAAACGTCTTATGCAGCGTCGCCGAGGCTTATGGGAGAGTGCCCACGTTGGGTGAACCTCTGATATACGTAAACGGAGAACTGGTGCCCAGGGCCCAGGCAAAGATAAGCGTCTTCGACGAGGGCGTCACCCACGGCTGGGCGGTCTACGAGGGGATAAGGATCTACGACGGCAGGATACTGGAGCTGGACGCCCACATACGGCGGCTATACGCCTCCGCGAAGGGCGCAGGCATAACCATACCGTCGACGCCCAAGGACCTCAGGGACGCCGTCGTCGACACCGTCCGCGCCAACGGCTACAGGGACTGCCACCTCGCCCCCTGGGTTGGGTACGGCGAGATAGGGGGAACACCAAACGTGGTGATAAGGATCGCCAAGAGGCGCAGCAGGATGGGTGAACCCCTCACCGCCGTCGTGGCCAGCGCCCGCCGGGCCGCGCCGGACAGCATACCCGCCCAGATAAAGACCAACAGCCGGCTGGACCTGATGCTGGCCAAGGTGGAGGCGCAGGTGGCGGGCGCCGACTACGCCATAATGCTGGACCACAAGGGGTACGTGGCCGAGGCCAGCCTCGCCAACCTCATGATAGTAAAAGGCGGCGGCGTCTATACTCCCTACGCGACGAGCGCCCTGGAGGGGGTGACCAGGAACCTGCTGCTGCGCCTCCTCCCCATGAACGGAGTCCAGGCATGTGAACGCGACGTCACGGTGCAGGACCTGTGGACGGCCGACGAGGCGTTCATCTGCGGCACAGGCGCAGAGATAAGGCCCATAACCAAGGTGGACGGGAGGACCATCGGCGACGGAGCCGCCGGCCCGGTGACAAGGAAAGCAATAGAACTCTACAAGACCTACATCGGTGAGAACGGGGAAGAGATAAGATACTAGCAGCCCGAAGCCAGATGCATCGCAGTACTTTTGACTTGAATCCCTCTAGGTACAGCCATGAGCCTGGACACCACGCTGGGTGACAACTGGACGGTGGTGACGTACACAGTCGAGCCGGACAGATGGATGGACGTCACCGCACAGATGTTCAACAGCCTAACGAGCCTCGGAGAGGCATCGCTGCCTCACTACACCGTCAGGGCCTGGCACCCCCAGATATTCACCATCACCAGCCTCAGGGTGCTGAGGAGCCCCGAGGACGAGCCCAGAGTAGTGAACGAGCTGACCACGTGTATGAAGGCCTTGGGGGTGGCGTCCTACAAGATCGACCCGCCCGACGACGACGTGGACTTCCGGGGATGCCACGCCTGGATCAGGAAGGGAGAGACGGACGCCCACTGGACGCGGGGTAGGTGCCTGGTCCTGAACCAGCTCAGCACGCTGGCCGTGAAGGCGTACGAGGAGGGCGTCTTCGACCCGGACAGCAGGTTCGAGTGGGCGCACCTGGCCGTCAACGCGTTCGCTGTGAACGAGGCGGTGAACCTTGGCCAAGCGTACATATACGACGTGTTGACGGGCCGCTCCATGGGGCCCTATAAGACGGTGAACCTCTGAAGCCTACCCCCGGCGGCGGCGACTCTGGTAACCCCTAAATCGTAGTACTACCCGGTATCTCTGAGGAACGATGGGCGAGAAGATAATCGGCATCCTGGGCGGCATGGGCCCCGAGGCCACCGCCGACCTGTACATGAGGATCATAAGGGCGACCCCCGTCGAGAAGGACCAGGACCATTATAGGATCATCATAGACAGCAACGCCAAGATACCCGACCGCACCCCCGCCATACTGGGCACCGGCCCCAGCCCCCTGCCCTTGATGCTGGAGACCGGGCTCAACCTCCAGCGCGCGGGAGCAGACTTCATAATCATGCCGTGCAACACCGCCCACTACTTCCACGAACAGCTCCAGGAGGGCCTGGAGGTGCCGGTGCTCCATATGATAAGGCTCAGCGCAGAGGACACTAGGCGTAGTCACCCGGGCGTCGACAAGGCTGGGCTGCTGGCCACGGACGGCACCCTCGCAAGCCGCCTCTACCACGAAAGCTACGGCGACCAGGGCATAGAGATCGTCGCCCCAGCCGAGGAGACCCAGAGACAAGTCATGGACGCCATATACCGGCACATCAAACGAGGAGACCTGGAGACAGGCGGCAAGCTGCTACACGGGGCCGCCCACAGGCTAATGGACGCCGGCGCCCAGGCCGTCATATGCGGCTGCACCGAGGTAAGCCTCGTGCTCCACGACGGCGACCTGACGGTGCCCGTCGTCGACCCCCTCCAGGTGCTCGCCGAGGAGGCCGTCGAGCTGGCCCGAGGCTAAGAGATGGAGGAGCCCAGCCACCGGCGCGGCACCCTGAAACGCAGAGACGCGGAGACAGAGTTCTACTACCCGGCGGGGCTAAGCTGGACGTGCAGGCGCTGCGGGCGCTGCTGTATGGACGTCGAGGGCTGGGACCGCAGGGTGCTGCTCCTCGAGAAAGACATCAGACGCTTGAAGGAGGCAGGGCAACAGGGCTTCCACACGCCCGCGGAAGAGGGCAGGTTCGTGGGCGTCATCAAGAAGCGGGGCGGGAGATGCGTTTTCCTAGGGGAAGACGGCTGCAGGGTCTACGAGGCGCGGCCCCTCCTCTGCCGCATGTACCCGTTCTACGTGGAGCGCCAGGGAGACGTCTACGTCATAGGCGTCGACGAGGGATGTCCCGGCGTCGGCGGAGGGGAGACGCTCAAGGAGGGGTTCTTCGCGGGTCTACTCGGCTACGCCCTCGACGAGATGGAGGGGTAGCGTCTGTGCTGTATCCTTGATGTGGTTTTTTTGTTCACGGAGCGGATTTAGGCGGTAGTCAATACTACCCCCTTGACGGGTCTTGAATCAGACCAGCCTCGCTCAACGGATCCTGGACGAGGAGTCCTCCGCGGACGAGGAGGGCACCTGGATCGTCGTCTACGACTTCAGGGAACGTAAGCCCAGCCCCAGGTTCTGGGTGAACCTGCGGAGGCTTAAGGAGCTGGCAGGCTGTAGAAGAATACAGTACAGCGTGGTGGTGGCTGGGAACCGGGGGGCTGCCGCCGCCGTCGCGAGGCTGGCTTCGCATTACGGCGCGGATGTGGCGGTCTTCAGAGGGGAGCTCGTCACACTTCCTACGCGGTAGTATTAACTACCGTCTTAATGGCGCAAAGCCGGTAGTATTGACGATCGCCTATACTTGTGAGCCGGTAGTATTGACTACCGCCCCTCAACACGTAAACGTGGTAGTATTAACGATCGCTCCCTACGGCAGGTATTCAAGGCGGTAGTATTAACTACCGGCTCTTCTCAGAGATGTGCTTAAGGTAGGAGGTAGTATTAACTACCGCCTCACAATCTGGGAGTTAGTCTACATCGCCTCTTTTCAGTGTTAGGCGATCGTCAATACTACCGCCTGATCGGGTGACAGCCTTTAATTTCTGTCCACCCAAACATCAGGCATGGTCACGTTCCACACCATGACAGCGGACGACCAGAAATTCTTCCTCGGCCTCATCGAAACGGTGGGCTGGGGCCTCACCGAGGCAGACTACCGGCGCATGCTAGCCTTCAGCCCTGGCGGCATGTTCAAGGCCGCGGTGGGCGGCGTGGACGTGGGCGTCGTCGTCACCGTCGAGTACGGCGACGTGGCCTGGATAGGCAACCTGGTGGTGGCCCCGGGGGCTCGTGGGAGGGGCGTCGGCGAGGCCCTCATGAGACGGGGCATGGATCACCTGCTGGGCTGCGGCGTCCGGTCCATCAGGCTGGACGCCGTCCAGAAGGCCATACCGCTGTACAGGCGGCTGGGCTTCAGGGAGGAGTACTGGAGCCTCAGGTACACGGGGAGGGCTTCCCGGGGCCCTGTCGCCAGCGTTGAGCCTATGCGGGGGGGCGACCTGGACGCGGTCGAGGAGCTGGACCACGCCTTTTTCAGGGGGAGGAGGGGGCGCCTGCTCAGGTGGGTCTACGACGCGTTCCCCGGCCTCTGCTTCGCTTCATGGGAGGGAGGCACGCTCACGGGGTACATCATGGCCAAGGACGGCTCGGACAGCGTCAAGGTGGGTCCCTGGGTATGCCGCCCGGGGCACATGGAGGCAGCTGAGGCTCTGCTGCGGTCCGTTATGAACGCGCGGGTCGGTGAAGCCGTCTGGGTTGGGTGCCCCGAGGGCAACGGGTCCAGCGTCGCTGTGCTGGAGCGTAACGGGTTCACGGCGCTCCCCAGCAGCCTCAGGATGTGCTTCGGCGGCTGCGGGGCGACCGAGGAAGTGGAGGGCGTATACGGGCTGGGGGGCCCGGACAAGGGCTAGGCGGCCTTGAACCGGACCCTGTCCCCGACCTTGATCCTGGGCTCGTCGAGCGTCGGCGCCTTCACCACCACGTTCATGTGGTTGGGCATGTGGGTCTCGTCGTAGCCGGCCAGGGTGCCGAGCCTTTTGGTGCCTACGGTCACCCTGTCGCCTGCTACGATGAGGCCGGGCGCGGTGACCTCGAAGAACGCCACGGCGCGGACCCTGTCTGCTCCTCCGCCCGGCGCCGCGTCCTCGTCGGTTATCATGAGCTCGTGTATCTCGTGGAGCCTGACGGCGCGGCTCTTGGTCTCGATGAGCCTGAGGCCGCGGTCCTGGAAGCTGACGTGGAGGATGGCGACCACCTCCCCCTCTACATGTCTCCGGTTGCCGTAGACGCCGGGGGTTATGCGTCTGAAGTCGTAGGGAGTCGTCATCGCCATCGCCTACGGCTTGACGTTGATGCCTTTGCGGGGCTCGGGCTCCTTCATGGACGGGGCCATGTACCAGTGGACGCTCTCCCGTTCCACGCGGGTGGTGGCGCTCACGGTGTTCCCCTCCTTGTCGAGGACGAGGCAGTTCATGCCGCCGAAGCTTTTGAGGGCGTGGATGTCCTTCATGGCTCGGAACGCGGCCTCCCTTGCGGTGAGCCCGTCCTCCATGTAGTGTATTATGGTGCGGGCGGTGCTGTTCCTGATGGCGAGCTCGCCGCGGCCGGTGCAGCAGGCGGCGCCGTACCTGTTGTCGCAGTAGTTGCCGGCGCCTATTATGGGGCTGTCGCCGAGGCGGCCGGGGAACTTGAGGGCGGTGCCGCTTGTGGATACGGCTGACGCTACGTCGCCGCCTTCGTCCATGGCCAGCACGTTGACTGTGCCGTGGTGGTGGTCTTTTAGCCTGTCGTACCACTCCTTCATGTTCTGGCTCCTGGCGTAGTCTACGATCCATCGCTGGCTCTCGTCGATGTCCTCGTGTTCGAAGGCGTCCCGCTTGAAGGTCTCGTAGACCTGTCTGCTCTTCTCTGTGGCGAGGTCGCCAGCCTCCATGCCCATGGCTCTGGCGAACAGCTGGGCTCCCTCGGCCACCAGCATGACGTGGGGCGCCTCCTCGAGCACCCTGCGGGCTATGCTTATGGGGTGGAGGAAACCCTTGACGGCGCCGACGGCGCCCGACCTGAGGGTCCTTCCGCACATGATGCTGGCGTCCATCTCCTGGACGCCTAGGAGATTGGGTATGCCGCTGAGGCCCACCGAGGTGTCGTCTGGGTTGGACTCCACGAGCCTCGTGGACGCCTCGACGGCGTCCAAGGCGCTGCCGCCTCCTCGGAGGACCTCGGCGCCGGCGAAGAGGAACTGGCCGGCGTTCCTGGTCCCTATTATGAAAGGTTTAACCATCTATAGTCACAGGGATTTGAGGGTTCCACGGTTACTTAAGATCATGTAGGCATTAGACCGCCGTGGCGGGGTGAGGCTCACTGTTTTTTAACGTGTTTCCCTCTAGTTAGCCCGAGGATGTGCTAGTTGCCCGCTAACCTGCCGCATGACGCAAAGGCCAAGTGGAACGAGGTCACGATGACCCGTAACCCGGAGGATAGGCTGCGGCTGATGGGGGAGTTCGTGTCTCTGGTCCCGAAGCACAAGGGCACGGAGAAGCTTCTGAGGCACGTCAAGCGCCAGATGGCGCAGCTTCGGGACGAGATAGAGGATAAGAAGAAGCGGGCGAAGAGGGGGGGCGGCCCCAACTACTATGTGCAGAAGCAGGGCGCCGCCCAGGTGGCGGTGGTTGGGGCCCCCAACGTGGGCCGGAGCAGCCTGCTACGGGCGGTGACCAACAGCACGGTGGAGGTGACGAGCTGGCCGTGGGGCACCACGTGGCCGACGCCGGGTATGCTGCCCTACCAGGACATCCAGTTCCAGCTGGTGGAGGTGCCTCCCATCGTGGAGGGGAGCAGCGAGGGCAGGGCCGAGGGATTCATGAACCTGGCCTCCGCCCGCAACGCAGACGCCATAATCATCGTGGTGGACCTCCAGGACGACCCTGTGGGTAGCTACCGTATGGTTGCCGGGGAGCTGGAGAACGCAAGGATTCTGACGGCGCCTCCCCCCGGCGAGGTGGAGATAGTGAAGCGGGGCCACGGCAGGGACATCCAGTTTGTCTGGGAGGGGGAGCTGGACGGCTGCACCCCGGACGAGGTCATAACCCTCCTAGGCGAGTACAAGATAAGGAGCGCCCTGGTGTATGTCAGGGGCAGGGTTACCCTGGACGTGGTGGAGGATGCCCTCTTCGGGAACGCCGTGTACCGGCCGTCGCTGGTGCTGGCGAACAAGGCGGACCTTGGCTACGATCAGGGGACGGTGGACAGGCTGAGGGATGCGGCTGCTCCGCTGCAGGTGGGAGTTTGTAGCTTCGAGAAGACGCCGGACCTCCAGACGGTGCTGGGTGAGAAGCTGTTCGAGCTCCTAGACATTGTGAGGGTGTACACGAAGGAGCCGGGGAAGGCGGCGGCTGTGGAGCCCATCGTCTGCAGCGAGGGAGTCACCGTAGGGGACCTGGCGAAGATGATCCACAACGACTTCTACGAGCGGTTCAAGTACGCAAGGATCTGGGGAGCCGCAGCAAAATTCGACAACGAAAAAGTTGGACTGGACCGGGAGCTGCTGGACGGCACCGTCATCCAGCTCTACACCTGACGGTGAAAACCATTTAACGTATCGAGCTGATCCTTTTCCTGGGAATATTTTGAAAAAGGTTGAATTCATCTATCTTTCACAGGAAGAGGTGCTGGGCCTCGGCATCCCCATGACGAAGGTGATAGAGCTGGTGGAGAAGGGTCTCTACGAGCACGGCCACGGCCGTGTGGAGAACCCGCCCAAGCCGGGAATACACAGCAAGAGCGACTCGTTCATCCACGCGATGCCCGCCTACTACGAGAGGCTGGGCATCGGCGGCCTCAAATGGGTCAGCGGCTACCCCACCAACAGGGCGCTGGGGCTCCCCCAGATAGCCGGGCTCATGATAGTGAACAGCATGGAGACCGGGATGCCCCTGGCCGTTATGGACTGCAGGTGGATCACGACGGCGCGGACCGCGGCGGTCTCGGCTATAACGGCGAAGTACTGCGCGAAAGAGGGAACTAGGTCGCTGGGCGTAGTCGGGTGCGGCGTCCAAGGCAGGATGAACCTCGTCGCCTTCAAGGAGGTGATGCCGGGCCTCGAAGAGGCCGCCGTCTTCGATATAAACCCCGACGCGATGAAGCGGTTCAAGGCCGACTTCGAGGAACAGCTGGGAGTCAACATAGAGACAACGAAAACGGTGAAGGAGGCGGTGGACGGCAAGGACATGATACTAACCGCCACCCAGAGGCTGCCCGAGCCCCTCATACGGAACGAGTGGTTCAAGCCCGGGTGCCTCGGCTTCGGATTGGAGGCGAGCAGGGCGTGGCACGGCGACGCCATACTAGAGGCCGACAGGTTCATCACGGACAGCTGGGGCCAGACGGTCTACTTCCACGAACACGGCGCCTTCCCCGACGGCCTGCCCACCCTCTACGCCGAGCTCGGCGAGATAGTCGCGGGGCTGAAGCCGGGGAGGGAAAGCCCAGACGAGAGGATACTGGCGATAAACATCGGGCTAGCCCTCGAAGACGTGATCGTAGCCGACCACGTATACCAGAAGGCGAAGGACGGGGACCACCAGAGGCTCACGTTGATGGAAGAGGACTTCTAACACCCCCTCCGGACCCATCCCCCGTGAAACACGAGAAAAAATTTTCCCAAGATTACAACCTACTTGAAACAAACCACAACAACCCGCGGCACCCTTTTAACGAAAACACCACACCAATACACAGAGCAACCCCATGATCACCATAGTATCCGGGCTCCCCCGCAGCGGCACCAGCATGATGATGAGGATGCTGGAGGCCGGCGGCGTCCAAGTGCTCACAGACGAGAAACGCGAAGCCGACGAAGACAACCTCCGAGGCTACTACGAGGACGAGCGCGTCAAGCAACTCAGAGAAGATGCGTCGTGGATAACAGAGGCCGAGGGCAAGGCCGTCAAGGTCATCAGCTACCTCCTCAGGCACCTCCCTGACGGGCACAGCTACAATGTGATCTTCATGATGCGCAAGATACCGGAGGTGCTGGCCAGCCAGAGGAAGATGATGAGGCGACGAGGCGAGGCCTTAGACGAGGTCCCCGACGACATCATGGCGGGCATCTTCGAGAGACACCTGGCAGAGATAGAGGAGTGGCTGGCCGATCAGCCGCACATAGAGGCCATCCAGGTAAGCTACAACGACACCCTCCGGGACCCCGAGCCCACCGCCGAAAGGGTGGCGGCCTTCCTCGGCGGCGGCCTCGACGTAGAGAAGATGACGCAGGTGGTAGACCCGAGGCTCTACAGGCAGCGCCGGTGACGCATACAAAACATTTTCCCCTGTCACCACCGATATAGTATCGATTGTGATGGCTTCATCGGCTCTAGGCGGAGGCCTGTCCGACCTGCCCCGCCTCACGGATCATAAACGTAGACGGTTCAGCAGCCACGACCGCACCGGCGGAAACAGGGACTACATCATCGTAGAACCGGGGGAGACGTCGACCCTGGCCGAGATGACGGGGCCCGGCTGCGTCAAACACGTATGGGTCACCATACGCACTGACATGGAGTGGTACCTCAGGAAGCTCGTGCTCCGCGCTTACTGGGACGGCGAGGAACACCCCAGCGTCGAGGCACCCATAGGAGACTTCTTCGGCATGGGCCACGGCGTCACCCGTAACTACGTCTCGGCTCCGCTGCAGATGAGCCCCGAGGACGGCAAGGGCTTCAACTGCTGGTGGCCCATGCCTTACGGTGACGGGGCCCGGATAACCGTGGAGAACCAGGGCGAGGAACGGGTTACGGCGTTCTACTACTACGTGGACTACGAGGAGTGGGCTGAGCCTGAGCCCGGGCTCGGCAGGTTCCACGCCATGTGGCGACGGAAAAACCCGACGGCGTCAGCGACAAGGGGGTCGACAACCGGACATGGATGTTCACGGGCGAGAACCCCGGCGGCGAGGCCAACTACCTCATACTGGAGGCAGAGGGCAAGGGCCACTACGTGGGCTGCAACGTCAACGTCGTCAACCTCCGGAAGACGGACAAGTTCAACTGGTACGGTGAGGGCGACGACATGATCTACATAGACGGCGAGGAGACCCCCAGCCTCATAGGCACAGGCACCGAGGACTACTACGGGATGAGCTGGTGCCCCACCCAGGAGTACTGCGCACCCTACCACGGGCTACCCATACCCGGCGGCAAGAACTGGAGCGGCAAGGTCACCTGGTACAGGTACCACATCCCTGACCCCGTCTACTTCGAGAAGAGCATACGCGTAACCATTGAGCACGGCCACGCCAACCACCGCAGCGACGACTACAGCAGCACAGCCTACTGGTACCAGACGGAGCCCCACAAGCCTTTCACCATCGCATCCGTGGGGAAACGTATACCCCGGAAATAGGGAACTCACAACAAGTGAGCCACATTTTTAAACGGAACTCCCTGCTTTACCCTGATGACGTTCTCGATAGTCGCCGTGGACCATGAGAAGGGAGAGACCGGGTTCGCCGTCTCCTCTTGCAGCTACGACTCGGGGCGCGTAGGCAGAGCCGAGGCAGACGTCGGCTCCATAGTCTCTCAGGCTAAGAGCAACATGGCCTTCCGGAAACTGTTCTTCGAGAAGCTGGGTGAAGGATTTTCCCTGGACCAGATACTGGGGCACTTCAAAGAGATCGATGATGACATGAAGCACCGCCAGGTGGGTATGATCACCCTGGACGGGGAGGTTCTATCATTCACCGGAGAAAAGTGTTTCAGGTGGGCTGGTCACCGGGTCGGGGACGACTACGCCTGCCAGGGTAACATACTCGTGGGCCCCGAGGTGGTCGAGGGGATGACAGAGGCGTTTACTGCGACGAAGGGCGCGCTGTACGACAGACTATACGAGGCGCTCAAAGCGGGCGTCGCCGCCGGCGGCGACGCGCGGGGGAAGCAGAGCGCCAGGCTGGCCGTCGTCAAGAGGGGCGGGG
>Ga0315549_1002973_pt1 | contig 15574 bp, 12 predicted proteins | sample SalMarSW160200MG_FD_203101 | JGI IMG/M metagenome (GOLD analysis project Ga0315549, IMG submission 203101) | Salt marsh sediment microbial communities from the Plum Island Ecosystem LTER, Massachusetts, United States - Salt Marsh Sediment SW1601-200 ... | reverse complement strand
TCGATGACCTTGGTCATTGCCTGCCCGCCATACGTTACAGAGTTGAGAGTGATAGCGGCCCAATCTTCCTCACCATGTGCGATAAGTATCAGGGCCCGGCTAGAGCCGGCTTCGGCTGTGTGTGTAAGGCCTGTGGTCCATGAACCAAGTATTGAAGTCGTACCACTACTAGCGCTGTCACTTTCGTCCATCGTTATTGCGGTATGGCTGGAAAGACCGGGGTCGTCTATCGTTATATCATCATCATCGAACGCTCCCAGCCGAACAATCATACAATTGTCCACTGTTGTCGTCACCGCGGGACTTGTAGGCGTACTGCTTGATTCGCCGCTGGATGACCAGACATCGATAGGGTCGGTGGAGTGATTACCAGTGAAGTGCATCATACAGCCGTAGGCTTGCTCAGACCCTGTCCATGTAAACTGGTGAGTAGCCGACTCTGAAGCATCTGCAAGTTTCCACCAGGCGCCCAGCGTTACCTCGCCGCTATAATTGTCGATATCAATTTCGGTCCAACCTTCGCCTCCCGGAGGCGCCAAAGAGGATGAAGTATCTCCGTCGGTGGCGACCGCCGCGATGAGCAAATCACCTTCAATGCTGCTGAGACCTCCACCCTGCACTACGAAGCCGATTATCACCTGGCGGTTCATCGTACCTACATGCGTTACACTCGGCGTCTCATCTGCACCCGTTGCGGATTTGTATCCGGTTGTACCTACAGATGTAGCCATATCCTGTTCGATAGCTTCGGTAAAACTGTTGTTTACTGTATAATTGCCTACATTGCCGCAAGTGGCGGCATCAATAACCATGTCTCCATTACTGGTAGCCAGTGCAGTTGTTGTTATCGTAGCGCCGCTCGTTGCGCTGTTACTGGCGCTGGCCCCGATAAGGGTTGTCTGATCAACATTCTGAAGAAATACACTGGTGTATGAGACCTCATCCGGCATGGTGCTCCAGGTCGGAACAAACGTGCCGCTGGTTGCAGCAGCGACGCCGGCCTCGTCCAAAATATATGCCACAACGTAGTTCCTGGGATTCGTACTGACAATCCTCTCGATGACCTTGGTCATTGCCTGCCCGCCATACGTTACAGAGTTGAGAGTGATAGCGGCCCAATCTTCCTCACCATGTGCGATAAGTATCAGGGCCCGGTTCGAGCCGGCTTCGGCTGTATGCGTAAGACCTGAAGTCCACGAACCAAGTATTTCAACCGTGCTGCTGTCGCCCGGTGTTGAAATGGTAACAGAAGTATCAGCGGTACTAACCTTGGTTTCGTTGAAGGTGTCGTACGCTATAGCAGATGAGTTGATATTGTCAAACTCGGCCGTACAGAGAACTCCGTCGTTGTTGCTGCTGACAGCCATGCCGATGTAAACGTCACTTGCCATACTGACTGAGGCACTGTCAACCTGTGTCCATGATGAGCCGTTCGACGATTCATAACTGGTAAAAGTATTGCCGCTGCGAGTTAACTTGAACCAGTAGGGCGCTTGTGTAGAGCCGCTGCCTGTAAAACTGGTAGAACCACCTGTGCTCGTGCGGTACTGGAAAAATGCACCATTGTAAGGTGTTACGAATATTCCGGCATATCTTGAATTGCCCGTGAGTGTTTCTCGAATCATTACCCCCGCCTTGGCGTAGGAACCGGTATTCTCGATACTCGCCACACGGGCGATGATTTCGCCGTTGCCGCTGAGTGACTGATAGACGTAGTGAAATTCATCAGTGTTATACATGATATCGTAACCTGAGCCCTCGACGGTCCAGTCACAGCCCGACTGAGTGGCGCTTCCCGCCGCTGCGACATCTCCTATGTCCTGATTCTGCCAAGTTGTTATCTGCTCATTGGTGCGGAGGTAAGCTGAGGTGGTAAAAGTTTTGCTCTGGCTGAGTGTAGCGGGGTTTGGCAAGGTTGTTTGAACCTCAATAAGGCGTATAGTATTCACATCTGTTGTAGTACTGCCAAAGTCATTGCTATCATAACAGGTAAACTGCAGGGAGCTGACCGGTCCAGCCAAATCTGAAAGATTCCCAGTAGGGCCAAACTCAACGTAGTTGTTGGCTGCGATATCATATCGCAAGGTATTGCTGTCATTGTCTTCAAATTCGATAAAGCCATTGGTCTCGGAGGAATTGCTTACGGCAGTTATTTTGACGGCTTTTGAGAGGTTGCGGTTCATATGGTCTATCAGCACTCTGCCATTTTGAAGGACCTCTGCATTTGCTTGTTTGGAGTCCCAGCTGTTATGGATAGCCCTGAATTGCGGTAATACTGCCGCGAAGACAATGGTAATTATAGCCATAGCAATAACCGTCTCCAGCAATGTGATTGCTGGAGCTGTAATTGCACCGGGTGCTACCCCCGTGCAAAAACGGCTTTTGTAGCTTATGTCTCTCATTTTTATTAGCGCACACTATTTCCGTTATTACTGTTTTTTTCGGCATAAAACGAAGGGCAGGTTACGCAGCTTTCAAATTATCGGCCATTAAAACGAGGGCAGAAAGAACTTCAATAAAAAGGTCTATTTGGTGTTGCGGTCTTGTTTTTATCAGACATCAATGTTTGTCCTGGCGAAGTTGCTTTTTCGCTTGTAAACAAGTCCTATAAGTGGGGAAATAGCCGCCTAATCCGACCATCTTCTGGCCAAAAGAGTTGTTAGGGTAACCTGGACTTCGTCACTTCCAAGGCTGCTATTGCCGTTTGTGTCATAGCCTACAGATACTGATATTGTCTTTAGAGGGTCGCCGGAATCGTCTGTTATGTTACATAGATAAGAGCCATCAAGAGATGTATCACTCTCTGCAAACGAATCGCCTCCATTGGTATAATTATAAATAGACCTTGCCTTTATTTCATCAAGTTTAGCCTGGGCAAGGATGAGACTGCGGGTTTTATAGTCGATTTTTATTGAGCTGGCCTGGGCAATAGTCAAACTTTTCAGTATAGGAACCATTGCGACAATTAGTAATGCCGACGCAATAACAACTTCGATGATAGATAATCCGACAAAACGTTTTGAAGTTTTTAGTTTTCGGTGCATTGTATTATCCCCGTTGCTGGAATAATGCTGATTGTGAAGGTTTTTCCATTTGAAGAAACAGTCAGCTGGGAATCACTTCCCGTTTTTAAGTTTCCCAGTGTGCCGAATTGAAAACCCGTTCCGCCTGAGCAGGAGATTTTCGAGTCGATTGAAAATGTGCCGTTTGGGATTGTTGAGCCATCGCTCAGGTCCACTATTTCATAGGTTGAGCCGGTTCTGTTCAATGCAAAGCCACCAGTATTAGTTGCGGCGTTGGAAATAGCAAGTCGGCGTGTACGGCGAAGGTCGGTAACGATTTTTCTCGCAACTGTGTCTGCCTGTTTACGATATACAGCTGCAAACTGAAGTCTCGGTACTGCTATAAAGGCCAATGCGCCTAAAATCGCCACGATTATAATAAGCTCGACCAGTGTGTGGGCCTTGCATTCGTTCTTCATAACGCTAATCCGCAATATACAAGAAAAAAGGAACCACCTTGGCGGTTCCTCTGTTTATAGCCATTCAGGTTTTTTGGCTTTTTATGCCTTGTAAGAGCTTTAGTATCTTGATTAGTGGCCGGATACGCTGCAGGAAGTACGATGGGTAGTAGTGCTCATCGAATAGGTTCCATTACTCGGACAGGCAGGAGCGCCATCAGGGAAGTAGTTGGCGTCTATTACGAAAGTAGCAAAGGTAGGCCAGGAGCCGTCAGAAGAATTTGCATGGTACAATTCGATTTGTGTGTCCATCGTGGCTTGATTAGTCTGGCATGCCCTTCTCTTAGCAGTGTCTGAACTTGAAGACATCCTTGGAATAGCAATTGCCGCCAGTGCTCCCAAAATTATAACCACAATGAGCAATTCGATTAGCGTAAGACCTTTTCTGTGTTTCAGTTGTTTCATTGCTTTTTTCCTTTCTAAAAAGAAATATTCCTCACATTAGCCCATTAGATAATCGTCATAAAATATCAGCTACTTTATCATATACCGACGGAAAAACTATCAGGTTAGCTTACAAATTAGCTCGGTAATCCGGATACTCCCCTCACGGGAAGCTTTTATCGGAGGTAACCACCTTTTATTTGCATTTGCCCCCATAAATAAATCTTAACACAAAAATCACCTATGTCCAAATCCACTACTTCAGGCAGAGTAAAATCCGCCGGATTTTATCAAAACTTATTTAACCACATATAAACCTTAGTGATTTTTCTTATGTGGATTATTCCAAATGTCCCATGTAATCGAACATAGGCAAATATGCCCCCATAAGGATAAATCCGACAATAGCACCCATCAAAAGCGTCAAAGCCGGCTCCAATTTCACAAGCAAAGCATTTATTATCCTGTCAATATCTTTATCAAGAAGGTCGGCGCCTTTGAGCAACATATCCGGTAATTGACCCGCCTGCTCCCCCGAAGCAGCCAGCTGTGTGATTATCGGAGGAAAAATCGCACAGCTTTTAAATGATTTTGCGACAGGATTACCTGCCTTAATTTCTTTCTTCAAGTTTTTGGTAATTTCGGCCATTTTGTGATTGTGAGCAACCGCACAAGCTACATTCAGTGCCTCAACCAGCGAAACCCCAACCGAAATCAGCATTGCGAAGGTCCGTGTAAAATGCGAAACAACAAGCATGCGATTTAGTTTGCCAAAAAGGGGCATATTTAGTTTGAAAGCATCCCACCGTGCTCGTGCTTGTGGTTTTTTTAGCAGCCATCGTAATCCCATTGCTCCAGCCGCCCCCACGATAAGGATTGCCCACCAATATTCTGTTATCATAGTACTTAAGCCTACAAGAATTCGGGTTGGACCGGGCAATGGCACACGCACCTGCCTGTACAATTTCATAAAGATTGGTATAACAAAAATCAAGAGAAAGGCGATAACTACAAAGCACATAATAGTGACTATAACAGGATAAGCAAAAGCGGATACAACCTTTCGTTTTATATCTGCCTGTTTTTCCAGGTACACAGCGCTCATTTCGAGCGTTGTTCCAAGCTTACCCGAAGATTCACCGGCCTCAATCATTCCGATAAAGAAATCTGAGAATATGTTTCTGTGTTTTTCGCAGGCGTTTTTTAGGCTTGAACCGGTCTGTATGCTTTGCCTGATATCAGCGATTACATATTTAAAGGCCTGATTTTCGGTCTGCTCCTCAAACGTCTGCAGGCAGCTCAGTATTGACAGACCAGCGGAATACATCCCTGCAAACTTATATGCAAAGGCGACAACCTCCGACTGCTTTATCCTCTTGCGTCTTATAGCTGTGGTCTTTTTCCGATGGGCCTTTACAAGGACACAGCCTATCTTGGCCAGCTCATCTCTCAGCCCCATAACACTCTCAATGTCTGTGTATTCGCCGGAGAGTTTCCTGCCGGTTCCATCCTTTGCCAGGTATTGGTAAACCGCCATCACTCCACCCTCATATCTATAACTCGCATTATTTCATCTAATGTTGTTGCGCCGGCGAGAATCTCATTGGTAGCGCTTCTATGAAGTGTTTTCATGCCTTCTTTAATCGCCTGTTGCTTAATTGCATCATCGCTGCTTCCATCTACTATCATTTTTCTTATTGCCGGGGAAATTGGCAGTATCTCGAAAACACCCTTTCGCCCGTGATATCCGGTATCGTAACAATTGTTACATCCTGTTCCCCGATAAAGTTCTATATTCTTGTCCCCGCGAGACTCGCTAAACAAAAACTTTAGTTCATCATCAGCAGATTGATATGCCTGCTTGCAAGCGAGGCAGGTGGTTCTTAAAAGCCTTTGTGCAACTGCCCCCAAAAGCGATGAAGCAACAAGAAACGGTGCTATTCCGAGATTGATTAGTCGCGATATCGCACCTGATGCATCGTTAGTATGCAATGTACTTAGCACCAGATGTCCTGTCAGGGCGGCACTGATAGCTATTTCTGCTGTCTCATAATCACGAATCTCGCCTACTAATATGATATCCGGGTCCTGCCGGACTATGCTTCGCAGTGCTGATGCAAACGTCAAACCCGCAATCGGTTTGACCTGCAGCTGCGTTATACCTTCGAGGCGATATTCGACAGGGTCCTCAACTGTAACGATGTTTTTTTCAGGAGTATTTAGCAGCTGCAGAACCGAATAGAGCGTTGTTGTTTTACCACTGCCGGTCGGGCCGGTCAGGAGTATCATGCCATAAGGATTGCCGGCCAATTCCCGAAATCTTCTATTATCGTCGGGGCAAGGCACAACAGTATCAAGTGACCATTTAATTGCGTCCTTATCGAGAATCCTTATCACTATTTTTTCTCCACCCACTCCCGGCAATGAAGATACCCTCATGTCATACTCTCTGCCATCATGCTGAACGGTCATATGGCCATCTTGAGGGATTCTTCGCTCAGAAATATCCATATCTGCAGTAACTTTAATATGTGATACTACAGCAAGCTGTACCGACGAAGGTATGTTGACTGCGTCGTGCAAGATTCCATCTATACGGTACCGTACTCTCATATCGGGCTGTTGCGGCTCGATATGTATATCACTTGCGCGAGCATCAATCGCTCCATTTAATATGGAAGAAACCAAACTCGTAACAGGAACATCGGCAACCTGCTGTGACATATTTCCGGACTCGTCCTCTCCTGCCCCATCTTTGCTGCCTTCTGTCTTTAACCGCATCGAAGCTATTGCCTGGCGTGTGATGTTTTGTACGTTGAAATGATATGTAATAGCCTGTCTGATTGCACTTTGCGTGGCGGCGAGGGGAACCACCTTAAAACCCGTCCTCATCTCTATTTCGTCCCTTACAGCAAGATTCAAGGGCGAGCTCATTGCCACCAGCAGCTTGTTATCCTCTTTTTTTACGGGAATTATATTGTATTGGTTTGCCATCTCGTATGTCACCATATGAGCGGCTATAGGGTCTACCATATCCGGTGAAAGGTTTATGAATTCTATTCCATTACCGGAGGCAATTATCTTTATGAGCTGGTCTTCATTTACGAGGTTATTTTTTTTGAGAATGCTTATCAGGCTTTGACCGCTTTTTTCCTGCTCTTCGAGAACCTTTTGCAGGCTATTTTCATCAAGAATGTTCTCTTGTAAAACATATGAAATTATGTGGTCTTGCTTTTGCATAGTATATATTTTGAGCATCTGGTTATGCGGACTTACAATCACTATCGACACGGCTCAATGAATACTTAATGAGAAGGTTCTATCTATCGTATTTGACCGGTCTTTTGGCGATATAGAAGTCCGATACTAAAATAAGTAAAGACCTTATGAGCATCAGTAAAGTGATAGGGTCTATGACCGATAATCCGGTTTTTTCTGATAGACTCTTAATTTGTCGGATTGAGAACTTCTCCCGGCCCTTTATTTAGCTTTTCACCGCATTGAGCAAATTAGTGTCAGCTTGCGACCTAAGAAAAACTGTATGGGCTGGCTCTAAACGCGAATCTGAATCCCCAAATCATTACGTTAGTATTATTCTTTGCTAATTTTACAATCAGTTTGAGTCGATAGAAAATTGATAAAGCAGTTCTGCAACCAATAAAATACAGTAAGTTTACAAAGAGATTTGAAGAGGGAACCTATAATGTTGGGATTATTTAAGTCAAAAAAGAAAACCACTCGAGCCAGAATACTTGTCGTTGATGACGAATCTGATATAGTCAGCACAGTCCAATACCGGCTTAAATTTTGCGATTTTGAGGTTATTACAGCCAACAACGGCAAAGAAGGTCTGGAAAAGGCGGCAGACGAAAAGCCGGACCTTATATTGTTAGATATTAATATGCCGATTATGGACGGCCACGAGATGCTCGAACGCCTAAAGAGTCGTCCGGATCTAAAGGACATACCCGTAATAATGCTTACCGCGTACAGCGATACGAAAGATATAGCTAAAGCTGCCGACATCGGTATAGCGGATTACGTGACTAAACCATTTGATTTTACAGAATTGATGGAAAAGATATCAAACACTCTGGAAAATAAAACGGACGGTAATAGATAAAAGCCGACCATACATTGCGTAAGGGAGAAAAAGAAGACCGTTCACCGAACAAAAAATGTTTACAATAACAGAGCTATAAATGGATTTCGATATTCCAAAACCTTTAGATATACTCATAGTCGAAGATGACATAATTGACAGAAAATTGCTGCATAGACTGCTGTCTGAATCGGCGCTGTCTATTTCAGATATAAAATCTGCTGAACGTCTTAGTACTGCACTTGAGTTTCTTGATAAGGATACTTTTGACGTAGTTTTCCTCGACCTCGGCCTGCCGGACAGTCAGGGGATTGAGTCTTTCAATGAAATATCCACCAAGGCCCCGGATGTGCCTGTTATTGTGCTTAGTGGTCTTGACGATGAAGAAACGGCAGTAATGGCGGTGAAGAAGGGGGTAGAGGACTATCTTGTCAAGGGGCAGGTTGATAAAAACCTGCTTACTCGCGCTGTACGGTACGCCATCGAGCGTAAGCGGATTAGTAAAATACTCGATGAAAAGCAAAAAAATATAGAGGCAATACTTGATGCAGCACCTGTCGGTATGATGCTAATCGACGGGCACACGACAGTCAAGCGTGTCAATGATGCCATTAGGCAGATGCTTAACAAGGATTATAAGCAGATTATTAATCAACGATTCGGTGATGCTCTGGGATGTATGAACACTGTTAGCAGTGGAAAAGGCTGTGGAAATAGCCCCGCCTGTGAAGTATGCCAGCTCCATAAAGCCATAGATACGATATTAGATTCAAAGCAGCCTGTTCACGAGGTTGAGATACGACCTACGCTCCAGGTCGATAACAAACGAATTACACGCTGGTTTCGTATAAGTGGTGAGCCTGCAATAATAGATGGTTGCACACACGCAGTCATTGCTATTAATGACATTACCGAGCGCAAGACAGCAGAACGCGAACGCCAATTGGCGGAAGACAAGTACCGAACCATCTTTGAAAATTCTGCGGTTGCTATCTCGCTGGTTGATGAGCAGGAGCGTCTTATTTCCTGGAACAAATTTACAGAGAATCTGCTGGGTATGAACAAAGAAGATTTGTACCTCAGGCCGGTGAAATCGCTCTATCCCGAAGGGCAGTGGCAGAAAATAAGGGACCACAATATCAGACAAAAAGGGATGCAGCATCACCTGGAAACCCAGATGACAAAAAAAAATGGAGACTTGATTGATGTTAATGTCTCACTAAGCGTTCTGAAAAATCCGGAAGGAAAGGTAATAGGTTCGATAGGCGTCATCACAGACATTACCGAACGCAAAAGGGCAGAGGAACAATTAAAAGAGACAATGGAAATAAAATCGCAATTTACATCTACTGTTTCGCACGAACTGCGGACGCCTTTGACATCTATGAAAGAAGCTATCACCATTGTTTCAGATGAAGTAGCGGGGAAAATTAATAAAGACCAAAGGCATTTTTTGGATATCGCAAAAAGAAACATAGACAGACTCTCCAGATTGATCAACGATGTTTTAGACTTCCAAAAGCTCAGTGCCAATAAAATGAAATTTCACATGCAGGACAACGATATCAGGGAAATCGTTAAGGATGCCTATCACACGATGGCCCCCTATGCGAAGAAGAAACAGGTGAACATTTCCATTGAGCTTGATGATAATTTGCCAAAGGCCAGGTTCGATAGTGACAGAATTATTCAGGTTATAACAAATCTTGTTAGTAATTCAGTCAAGTTTACGCCTGAAAACGGCCAGGTTTCCGTTTGTGCTCGAAAGCAGGATGAAGATTTAGTTATACAGGTTCGCGATACGGGTATGGGGATACCCAAGGAAGCACTTCCAAAAATATTTGACCAGTTTTATCAGGTGCATCGGCCTGCACAACAGATTAAGGGTACTGGTTTGGGCCTTGCCATTGTAAAGAAAATCGCGACGATGCACGGCGGTAGAATTGAGGTCGAGAGTGAGGTGGGTAAAGGAACAACTTTTACTGTCTTTCTGCCATTATCCTATAAGCCCGCGCCGGATGTTTTACCGGAAGAAATGGACGAGCTTCTGGAAGACACCGTCGTTGAGAATCAAGTCCACACAAAATAAGAAATTGCAAGCTGCTCACCAAAGCACACTCCAATAATGCCCATCTGGTATTCGCTTTGCGCTCGGTTAGTTTTCAGATAGTGATATAGGCATATTATATTGGTTGACACCATAGAGTGGAAATCCGGCGGCTATGTAGCTTTTCTTTATAAATTTATGATTAGAGATACTTGTGTGGAGTGATATTTACAAAAGTATCCATTTCATGTTTTTACTAATTATGTAACGTAACTTCATATCTATAAAGTAGTTAAATAGCCAGCTTTTTGTGAGTCCGCCAGAAATGACACAAACTTTCTTGACAGATATTATGATTACTGATAGAATGCCACACAGTTTGTGAATGTGAACACAAGTATCAAGTAATCGTAGTACAAGTTATGAGATACCATAAAATTCCGGATGAAACTATCCGGCGGTTGCCGGTTTACCTCAGGGCCTTGCTGTTTCTGTCAGAGCAGGGCCGGCAGAGCATATCAAGTCGGGATATGGCAGAATTCTTTGGTGTTAAACCCTGGCAAATAAGGAAGGATTTTTCCTATTTTGGTGATTTTGGCACACGTGGAGTGGGCTATGATACTGGAAAACTCGCAAGGGAAATAAAAAAAATTCTAAGACTTAATATTGTCCGAAAGGTGGCTTTGATTGGAGTTGGTAATCTGGGCTCGGCTGTTCTGGCCTATCCGGGATTTAAAATATATGGTTTCGACATCGCCGCTGCTTTTGACAATAATCCCAAAAAGATAGGCAGGAAAATAGGTGATATTATAATTGAAGACACTTCGAGCCTTTCGTCTTTGAAAAAGCGAAAAATCAATCTTGCTATTATAGCTGTACCACAGGAGGCCGCCCAGCAAACAGCCGATGCATTGGTCAGGGCGGGAATAAAAGGAATCTTGAATTTTTCTCCATGTTATATTACAGTACCCAAAAAGGTCAAGGTAATCACTATTGATATTGCAATGGACCTTGCTCGTTTGCCGTATTATATGCCGGCAGGTTGAGTTGTAAATGTGTAATAGCTCGATTTGAAGATTTAAGTGAGAAAAATGGAAACAGTTTTTGTAAGCCAGTTAAAGCCGTTCTTGGATGCTGTTGCCGGGCAGATGGACCTATATGTTCCCAAAAAGGCGGGCCAGCATTACGTATTCAATGTTTATGACCCATCTGCCACGAATGAAGTAGAATTAAATAACATACGTGCCTGTACACCGGTAAAAGAGTTCTTGTTTCCACTGCGTGAGCTTGCTGCCGCTTTTCCTGAACCTTTCGAGCCGAAGCAGATAAAGCCTTTTGCCATCTTTGGGCTTAAAGATTGCGATTTGCGCTCTATAGAGGTCCTGGACAAGGTCTTTTTGGAAGAGGAGTTCGAGGACCCATTCTATGTCGCTCGGCGGCAGAAGATGTTTATAATTTCTTCCGACTGCTTCGAGCCGGCTGAGAGTTGTTTCTGCAATATTCTTGATGGGCAGCCCTATGCCGAAAGCAGGTTTGACTTGAATGTTTCACAGTCCACAGGACGCCTATCGGCGGTAAAGGACGGCTTTATCATCGAGGCAGGTTCACGGAAAGGCAAAGATTTTCTTGAAAAACACTCCCAGCTGTTCACTGATATTCCCGAGGGTGCTTTAGCTGAGCGGGATAAAATCAGAGCAGAAACGAAAAAGCAGCTTGAACAGCAAAATGCTGAGATGAAGTTTGACACGCCAATCAGAGATGTTATGACGGCCACGCAGGATACAGATGTGTATGATGAAGAAGCGAAGACCTGTGTTGAATGTCAGGCGTGCACAAGGGTTTGCCCTACCTGTCACTGTTTTTATCTTTACGACACAAAGCAGAAAGATTATTTTGGCAAGATGAAGATGTGGGACAGTTGTATGCGGCTTGCTTATGCTCAAGTAGCCGGCGGTGCAAATCCGCGCAAAGTGCTTGGCGATAGACTAAGGCACCGCCTTATGCATAAGCTGGCATATTTCGTTGACAGATACGGTATCAATATGTGTGTCGGATGCGGCAGATGTGTCGATGCAGAAGCCGGTGCGGTTGATATACGGAATGTTCTTAAGAAATTGAATGAGGAACTTAAGGGCAAAAGTAAAAAAGAAGTGAAAGTTGCAAAATGAACCGGAATCTTTACCAACCTATTAACGGCGAAATCACGGATATTATAGATGAATCATCGACGATTAAGACATTTGTCGTTGTACCTGAGGAAAACTTTAAATTTAAAACGGGCCAGTTTGTAGAATTAACTTTGCCCGGCGAAGGTGAAGCACCATTTACGCCCTCCTCATCTCCGGCTGTTACCGAGCAAATGGATATTACTATTATGAAGGCCGGACGGATGACGGGTTTGTTGCACGGATGTAAAAAAGGGCAAAAGGTCGGAATTCGGGGGCCTTATGGCAACGGATATCCGGTTAATGATTTTGTCGGCAAAGAAGTTTACATCGTCGGCGGGGGTGTGGGGTTGGCGCCAATCAGGTCGTTATTTTTAACGCTGGTTGATAGGATAAAGGATTTCAAAACTGTTATGTGCCGGTACGGAGCGAAAACTCCGGAAGATTTTATCTATAAAAACACGCTTTTCGGCTCTTGGCAGAAAATTGAAGGTGTTGATATTAAGCTAACCGTTGATAAAGCAAACGGCCAATGGAAAGATAACGTCGGTGTAGTAACTACGATTCTTAATCCGGCGGATGTGGATATTAAAAATGCCGTAGCTGTGGTTTGTGGCCCGCCGATTATGATGAAATTCGCTACGTTGAAGTTGCTGGAGTTTGGATTCGCACCTAAGGATATCTATCTTTCGATGGAAAAGAATATGAGCTGTGGAGTAGGTAAATGCGGCCATTGTATGATTGGCAAGTATTATGTATGTAAGGATGGCCCAGTCTTCACCTACGAACAGATAAAAGAATATCCCAATATCTGGGATTAACACAAAACTTAAATTCGAAATACGAAGTACGAAACAAATACAAATGACAAAAATACAAAATTCAAAAGAAGTTTGCCTAAAGGAGCCTAAAAAATAGATTACTGCGAAGCAGACTAAAATTAAAGATAAATTGGGCTTACAGAAATCATTCTTAACTTTGTAATAGTTAAGAGAAAAGTTTAAATATTTATCCTTATTATCAAATAATATGGCAACAATAACTGAATTAAAAGAGCTTATTGATGAAATGCCAGAAGATCAAAGACAGGTCTTTGATAGAATCTTTTATGTTTCTAGTTCTGTTGGAGAAGTAGTAATTCCTGATACATGTGAGGGTTTAGCCTGGCAATATTTCGGTAATAAAAATGAATATGGCTGGAATACAGAAAAGCCTGGTAGTGTTACCGAGAGATTAGAGAAGCAAAAGATAATAAGAGTCCGAAACAAGCTAACAGGAGAAGAAGCATTATTTAATGAATTAAGATCTAGTAGACCTGGTATGAGACAAGAAGATGTTGGGGGTTTAAAAAAGGAGGTTCTGACCTATATAGAGAAAGCAAGAGTGGCTTGCTATATGTGTCATCCAGAGGAACTTACAGCTAATGATGTTTTTGGTAGAATAGAAGGGGAACATTGTGTTACTGGAGCTAATATAGCGAAATATGATGCATGGAGCGGCATGCTATATTTTAGAAGCCATAGTCCATTAGAATTTGGATTGGAAGAACTATCTGATTATATCGATACTGCCTTTGAATGGTTTAGAAGAGTACATAAAGAAACTAATGAGGAATTTGAGTATCCTTTTTTGATGTGGAATTGTTTAGAGAGAGCAGGGGCTTCGAGAGTTCATGGACATATGCAAATGTTATTAGCTAAAGAGATGGCTTATGCTGAGGTAGAAAACCTAAGACAAGCTAGTCAAAATTATAAAAAAGAAAATAAAAAAGAAAATAAAGTTAATCCTGATTATTTTAAAGATTTATTTTCAGTTCATGAAGCCTTGGGTTTAGGCATTGAAAGAGGCAGCGTTCTAGCTTACATTACTCCAACAAAAGATAAAGAGGTAATGATAATTGGTAAAAATGTTGATGACGTAAAGAAACCTGCTTATGAAACATTAAGGTGTTTCATTGATAGATTGGGTGTTTTTGCTTTTAATTTTGTAATACAGATGCCCCCTCTTGTTTCTCGTCCAGGATGGGAAGACTTTCCTTATGTTGCTAGAGTAATTGATAGAGGGCCTTCTTTGAAATTAGGTACAGATATAGCTTCTATGGAATTATATGGCTCTAAGGTAATCGGTGCAGATCCTTTTAAGGTTATTGATGAAGTTAGGAAGTATATCGCATGAGGGAAAATTGCAACTAACGAATTTGTTTCGAATTTCGATATTCGAGTTTATATAGGATACACAGGATACGAAGTTATGGCAGCGAAGTTAGTAATCGATTTGGCAAAATGCACTACTCAGGGTCAGTCCGGCGTTCGGTGTTCGTACAAGCACCATCCTGAGAACAAAGGAATTGATTCGCTGTTGGAAATGATTCGTTTTGCTCTGATTTGCCGCAGGTGCGAATTAGCTCCCTGTATAAATGCCTGTCCTCAGGGGGCTCTGGAGAAGGTGCCGAGCAAAACCAACGATGCCGGTATTCTTAAGCGGGCGAATATGTTGTGCACCGGCTGCGGCACCTGTGCGATAGCCTGTCCGTTTGGAACGATATATACAGATTTGATACCATATCCCTCCAGCGTTTGTGATGTCTGCAAAGGCAGGCTTGGACCGGCAGAGAATCCCTTGTGTGTGAATACCTGCAAAGACGGAAGTATAGACTATAAGGAAGTTGCCGTGGAAGGTGATTTAGTGGAAGTCTTCGAGGATATTGTTGTTAAAGTCACCGGCGGAGGTACCTGGGAGCCGTTTTTGAGAGACAGTGAAAAGGTAAAGAAATGAGCGTCCTTTCGAATAATATATTCTGGATTATAGTTATTCCGGGTACGGTAGTCCTCGGCCTGGTTGCCAGTTGGATAGTTCGCAAGGTTAGCGCCCTTGTGCAATGGCGTGTTGGCCCGCCGTTCTTTCAGCCGTTTTACGATGTTGTAAAACTGACGGGAAAAGAGATTCTCGTTCCACAGGCTGCTAATCGAGTTGTTTTTATGGCGGCGCCGCTTGTTGGCTTGGCCGGTATTATTTTGCTTTCGATAATGCTCTGGCGGACAATCGTTACCCAGACAGCCTTTCTTGGTGACATTATTGTAGCGATTTACCTTATGGTTCTGCCGTCGCTGGCCTTGATTCTCGGCGGCAGTGCCAGTGCCAGCCCCCATGCATCGGTCGGCACGGCCCGTGAAATGAAACTGGTTATGGGCTATGAATTGTCGCTGGTGATGGCCTTTATCGTGGTGATTATAAAGACGGCTGGGCTGGTTGGGTCGGGTGAGCAGCTTAGCTTGGCTGCAATCGCTCAACATGCACCGGCTTTCAGCATATCCGGGATGCTTGCATTTTTGGTTTCCTTATTGTGCATTCAGGCG
>Ga0315549_1002959_pt1 | contig 15623 bp, 16 predicted proteins | sample SalMarSW160200MG_FD_203101 | JGI IMG/M metagenome (GOLD analysis project Ga0315549, IMG submission 203101) | Salt marsh sediment microbial communities from the Plum Island Ecosystem LTER, Massachusetts, United States - Salt Marsh Sediment SW1601-200 ... | reverse complement strand
CGGTTTTGGGAAGCTCCTTTGATCTGGAGATGGATGTGTTTCGGGGATCCGGGGCGTTTGTCTGTGGTGAGGAAACGGCCCTGATCCGATCCATTGAGGGGTATAGAGGTATGCCCCGGCACCGTCCCCCGTATCCGGTTCAAAAAGGTCTGTGGAACACGCCCACGGTAATTAACAATGTAAAAACCCTGGCCTCGGTTCCTCCTATTCTGGATCACGGTGCGGACTGGTATAGAGAAATCGGTACCGAAAGCACTCCGGGTACCGCTATTTTCTCCGTGGTTGGAAATGTGGTTCACGCGGGTTTGGTAGAAATACCCATGGGCGTGTCTTTGCGGACTCTTATTTTCGATATATGCGGTGGTATTCCGAATAACAAAAAATTCAAGGCCGTTCAGATCGGGGGACCGTCCGGGGGTTGTCTGAATGAGGATTTTCTGGATACCCCCATCGATTTTGATTCTTTAACAGAAGCCGGGGCAATGATGGGATCCGGTGGCATGGTGGTCATGGATGAAGATACCTGCATGGTGGAGGTGTCCCGCTATTTTCTTGATTTCACCCAAAACGAATCCTGCGGGAAATGCACATTTTGCAGAATCGGGACCTACCATCTCCTCAAAATACTGGAGCGGTTAACAAGGGGCCAAGGTGAAGACGGCGACATTGAACTGCTGGAGACGTTGAGTAAAGATATAAAAGCCGGGTCCCTTTGCGGGTTGGGTAAAACCGCCCCCAATCCGGTACTGACTTCAATTAAATATTTCAGGGAGGAATACGAAGCCCATATATATGAAAAGCGGTGTCCGGCCCTGATGTGCCGTCCCATGATCGCCTTTTATTTTGATTTGGACCTGTGCGCACGCGGGTGTGATGCCTGTGCCACCTGCTGTCCGGTGGAGGCTGTATTTACCACGAGCAATCGAAAAAAGGGGGTTGACCAGGAGCTTTGTGTAAAATGCGGTGAGTGCATGGTCGTATGTCCACCGGAATATGATGCGGTTAGAAAGGTATCCCCTCCGCACCTGGTTCCCCATATAGAGAAGCCGCCGGAAAAAAAGGAAGAGGACTAAAACTTATGCCGAAATTCCTGGTGGATAATAAAGAAATTGAAGCGAAACAAGGGACAGTCCTGCTTAAGGCCTGTCTTGATAACGAAATCTATATTCCCAACCTCTGCTACCTGGAAGTAATTGATCCCCCTTCGGTGTCGTGCCGGATGTGCTTTGTTGAAATTGAGGGTGAAAGACAACCGGTACCTTCATGTACAGTTACTGTCAAAGATGACATGGTTGTTAAAACAGACACCCCTGCGGTAAGGCAATTGCAACGAACCGCTCTTCGACTTCTTTTGTCGGTTCACCATGTAGACTGTAAGAATTGTCCGGCCAATAAAAAGTGCGAATTGCAGAAAATGGCAAAATTCTTAAAGGTGGGATTGAAGCCCAAAGGCCTGGAGAGACACCTCAGGGAAATAGAGATAGACCGGAGCCATCCTTTTTTGGATTATTATCCGAATCGATGTGTGTTGTGCGGCAAATGTGTTCATGTATGCCGTGAAAAGAACGGCCAATCTGCTCTGACCTTTTCAAAACGAGGGTTTGATACGGTAATAAGTTTTTACGGGGTAACGGATCTGTCAACACTTGAGTGCGAAAAATGCAATGCCTGTATTGATATCTGTCCGGTGGGCGCCCTTGATATAAGAAACCGGAAACAAGCCATAGGAGCCTCAGTAGAAGCTTAGTATTTTTGTCGTCATCCAATGATAAATCTGTTAAATAGATGAACAGCACAACTGTTTAATATGTGAATAGTGGGCGTTAATGTTTGAAGAGGAATTAAACAAATATTGGAAAACAGTGGTGCACACGATCCAGGACGGAGTCATGATTGTGGACACTGAAGGCACCATAACTTCGATTAACAGGGCTTTTGAAACAATTACCGGGCATTCTAAGACAGAGATCATAGGGAAACCCTGCACCATATTGAATTGCAACGCCTGTGAATTGATCCGAGGAAATAAAGGAAAAGGACCCCATTGGTGTGTTTTGTTTAAGAAAGGCAAGTTGCGGATGCAAAAATGCGTTATTACGCGAAAGGAGGGAAACCATATTCACGTTGTGAAAAATGCTTCTGTTCTCTTGGACGACAAGGGTAATGTCACAGGCGCTGTTGAAACCATAACCGATATTACCGACCTTATTGAAAAAGAAACCCAGATTGAGACCTTTCGGCGAGAACTCGAAACAGAAGATCAATTTTATGGCATCCTTGGGACGTCAATGCCGATTCAGCAGGTTTTTGCAATGATTACAAATGCTTCTGAGTCAGATGCGCCGGTGATTATTTTGGGAGAAAGTGGGACCGGAAAGGAGCTTGTAGCGAGGGCAATTCATAAAAGTGGTCCACGAAAAGACAATCCGTATGTTAAGGTCAGCTGTGCGGCCCTGAATGAGTCGCTCTTGGAAAGTGAGCTTTTTGGCCACGTGAAAGGGGCTTTTACCGGCGCTTTTCAGAGTCGAACCGGAAGATTCGAAGCCGCCCATGAAGGAGATATCTTTCTGGACGAAATTGGCGATTTACCCCTTTCAACCCAGGTAAAACTTCTGCGGGTGCTTGAAGAAAAGACCATTGAACGGGTGGGGGATCACCGGCCGATTCAGATTGATGTTAGAATCATTACGGCAACCAACAAGGATCTAAAACAGCTTGTGGATCGAGGTATTTTCAGAGAAGATTTTTATTACCGGATAAATGTGGTTCCCATATGGGTTCCGCCATTGAGAGAAAGAACCGGCGATATTCCGCTGTTGGCTGAGTCATTCTTCCAGAGAATTTGTCTGAAAAGCGAAAAAAGAATTCAAGGCATTGCCAATGAAGCCTTAGATCTTATGATCCAGTACTCATGGCCCGGAAATGTAAGGGAACTCAAAAGCACCCTTGAATACGCCTTTGTTGCCTGTCAAAGATCGATGATTGGTCCTGAGCATCTTCCGCCCAACATTTTGAACATGGAAAATCTACATGAAACCATCGACCCATCGTCCGTTGGCCTAAATGAAATAAAGAAGCGACGACTCATAGATGCGCTGCGGCAATCCGGCGGCAACCAGTCCGAGGCGTCACGAATTCTGGGCATATCCAGAACAAGTGTCTGGAACCAGATGAAGCGATTCAACATTAAATTTAAAAAAAGTGCATAAAACCTGATTTGTGGCATAATATTTGCTGCTTTATTTAATAGGGGTTTAACTTGGCAACCTCCATTTTCATATTACCCCCTTCTTAATGACAAATCGGCCCTTAAGGGATAGGTCCTCAGGGTCGATTTGTTATTTTTACTGTGTATGCCGGGAATCAACCGCTTCAGATATTTTGTATTTTATTGCTAAGATTTTCAACCCTCCGTAATCAAAACAATCTATCACTTCCAAGCGTTACAGCATCGCTACCTAACGTTACTTCTGGTTATAAGTAACGCTACTTTTTTTGTTGCCGACCTTTTTTGAAATTTTTCCACAAGTATTACTCAATCTTTTTTAATATATTGATTTCAAATGATATTCCACTACGTCATGTTTTAACCATTCAATGTTCTTATACAGATAGGGAAATTGCTGTTATAGATGGCATGATTATTGATGTGTATTAACGACTCGGAAACGAAAATGTAACTTCTTAATAAGTTTTGTTGCATTAATTGATGATATTGACCCGGCATCATAATTTATTTTAACATTGAAAACTTGGTCCTCTGGGTCAGGATTTTTACTGAGAAGTTACGGGAAATTATACACGAATGCACACGATGCCGGGCAATACAATGTGAACAAGAGAAATAAAACTTTAAAAGAGCCGTATTTAATAACTTCGAGAACTATAAACAGAGGAGTTTTAAGCACAAATTATGCAATGCGAGCGTTGTAAAAGTGTCATACCGGAGGGAGAACAGATGGAGCTTCGTGGACAGATCCTCTGCGAGGATTGCTACATGGACCTTCTTTCTCCGCCAAGGACATGTGACCCTTGGGCCGTTCATAGCGCCAAGACCTTGGAGAAAAGCGGGATAACCGATCTTATACTTAGCCCCATTCAGCAAAAAATAGTTGATATTCTTCAGGAAGAAGGGCCACAAGAACCAGCCAATCTGTGTGAGAGGCTTCAAATAAAAGAGACAGATCTTGAAAGGGATATTGCCGCTCTGCGCCACATGGAAAAAATAAGGGGTGAACTAAAGGGCGGAAAGAAATTGATACGCCTCTTCTGATAACACGGCTCATGCCCGTCAAAATCCCTCGGGGGCTTCCAATTGTTGGATAACAATCACAGAGTCATCAATTACTTGCGACTTTCTGTTACGGATCGCTGCAATTTGAGATGTATCTACTGTATGCCGAAACAGGGAGTTCAGTTTATCCCGCATCGGGAGATACTCAGCTATGAAGAGATGCTCCGTATCGTCAGACTTTGCGTTTATAAAGGTATTCGTAAAGTCAGGGTCACCGGGGGAGAACCCCTGGTACGAAAGGAAGTTACAAATTTTCTTGAAATGCTTTGTAAGTTAGAAGGACTGGAGGAAATCAGTCTGACTACCAACGGTGTGCTGCTTAAAAGTTTTGCTGCCGACATCAAAAATTGCGGTATCTGCCGGATCAATGTGAGTCTGGATTCTCTTAAGCCCGAACGATTTTTTCGAATTACAGGAAGAGACTATTTTGAACGGGTGTGGGAGGGTCTTGAGGAGGCGGAACATGTGGGATTTAATCCCATTAAAATTAATGTGGTAGCGATAAAAGGTGTCAATGATGATGAAATATTGGATTTTGCCGATCTGGCCGTAAAAAAGCCCTATCATATTCGTTTTATTGAGCTTATGCCTGTAGGTAAACAAAACACATGGAGTACCGAACGGTTCGTGTCTTCAGATGAAATTTTTCGTCTGATCCAATCTCTTGGAGACTTGAACCCTGTGAAACCCAACCCCTATGACGGCCCTGCGCAACGATTTAAAATTAAAGGGGGGCAAGGGGAGATTGGGCTGATTAGCGCCTTGAGTCATCACTTTTGTGATCATTGCAATCGCTTGCGGTTGACCCCTGAAGGGCATCTTAGGGGCTGTCTTTTTTCGGATCAGGAGATTGATCTTAAAACACCTTTAAGACAGAAAAAGCAAGATGACTATCTCCTACAACTGATTGAGCTTGCGATTAAAAACAAACCCAAAGAACACGGGCTGCTGAAGTATTTTCCTCGAAAATGTGTCCCTCAGATGAACCGTATCGGGGGTTGAAAAAGACGGCCAAATGGTATCCCGGGCCTCCGGTAAAAATAAACTTTGAAACAAATCTGGAGGCCCGAAAGCCCATTTTTCTGAACATTATTATTCAGAATTATTTAGAAGATCCCGACTCGAGCTCTTTAATGCGTTTATTTATGGCATCAAGTTCTTTTTTCACGGCATCGGCTTCACCCTTGAGTATATTAACCTCATCTTCGGGTTTCATGGCGTAAGGACTCTCATAAGGGGCATAGTAGGCTGGACCATACCCTCTTCCGGTGGGAGGGAAAACTCCACGCCAGCCGAGGCCTCTTCCGTAGCCTCGCCCCTGGCCAAAACCAGGCCCAAAACCGCCTCTAAAGCCACGGCCTTGATCAAAGCCCTGTTCATAACCATAACTTCTATATCCGGGTCTCAATATCGGTGTCGAACCATAAGCAGTCCGGGAAGGATTGCAGAATCCTTGGCCCCGCCCTGTCATAGAACCCATTCCCGCGGGTCCTGTTCCATTAAATCCGGGCATATAAAACACCTCCTTTCCTTTAAAATTTGACGCACCAGGCTGTTCCTGAATAAATTTGAGCTCTTTATGGCTCGTCATTCTTACCTTCTGTTATGAGCCTGTGACCATAATATAGCTACTTGCTCTAAATTGTCAACTATTTTTATGGTCGTATGACCAATATTGTTTTATATAACATTGTTTAAATTAATTTATTCCGGCTGCAACAAAGAAATTCAATTGAACGATGTATGGCTGGCATAATATTTGCGCGTTCATTCAATTGAGGTTAACTTGGCAACCTCCATTTTCATATTACCCCCCTTCTTAATCGGCAAATCGGCCCTTGAGGGATAGGTCCTTGGGGTCGATTTGCCGGTTTTACTTTGCCCGGCTGGCAGCGAGCTTGCAATGGCAGGCGGGAAAGCCAATTATCTTGCAACATTCAGATCTTTAAGCGTTACAATATCGTTACCTAACGTTACATTTTATTACACGTAACGCTATTTTTATTTGTTAATCTGTTTTGAATTTTTTCCACCAAAATCACTTTGTCTTTTGTAATAACTAAATTTTAAATAATATTATAATAAGTTACGTCTTAACTCAGCGATGGTGTCATATACATATGGACATTGCCGTTACACATGGCATGATTATTGATAAGAGTAGGGCTGCATATTATATATGAATGCACAAACCGAGGGAATACCATGGGGATAAGAAAGATCCCATCCGGAGAGGAGTTTAAAAAAGCAATCGAAAACGGAGTTACCCTTGTGGATTTTAGTGCACCGTGGTGCGCACCGTGCCATTTTCAGGAGCCAATTATTAATAAGCTTGCTTATCAATTTAAAGGAAAAGCACTAATTGCTTCTATGGATATTCATGAAAATCAGGATGTGGCAATGAAATTAGGAATACAATGTGTTCCCACCATGGTCATATTTAAAAACAGTAAAGAGATACAGCGCTTTGTGGGGCTTCATCCTGAATACGTGCTCTTTGACGCCCTGAAAAAACTTTTAAAATAGAAATGTTGATGAACCCACACGAACCATGAGGAAAATTATTGAACAGCAGGGTCCATATGTTATAAGGAGTGCGTCAATCCATTGTGCGGAAGAGCCGCGTCACGTAAAATCAAGTAAAGAATTTATCCTGAAGGGAGGAATCAAATATGAAAGTTGCGGTAAGTTCAAGTGGAACCAATTTAGATTCACAAATTGATCCCCGCTTTGGCCGGTGTGCTTATTTTGTCATCGTTAACACAGACGACATGAGCTTTGAGGCATTTGACAACGAGGGGATAGCCCTGGGAGGAGGAGCGGGTATTCAGTCGTCACAGTTTGTGGCCTCCAAAGGGGCCGGGGCTATTATAACCGGAAATATTGGCCCCAATGCGGTACAAACCCTTTCCGCTGCAGGAATCGAGATATTTATGGGCCAGACCGGGAGTGTCAGAGAGGCCGTAGAAAGGTACAGGAAAGACGATATTAAGCCCGAAGGATCGCCAAATGTGGTTAATCACTATGGTATGGGCGGCGGAGCCTCGGGGGTAGGACGTAGTATGGGGATGGGCCGGGGTATGGGCATGGGTAAAGGCATGGGCCGCCGTATGACATCTGGAATGGGTGTTTTCGGATCCATTCCCCCGGATTCCTCTAAAACCGATTCTTTATCCAGAGAAGAAGAATTGAAACAACTCAAGGATCAGGCAAATGACTTGTTTCGTCAGATGCAAGGCCTTCAAGCCAGAATCAAAGATCTGGAAAAAAAATAGGTGCGCGAAAAATCATGGAGAAAAAATATAATTACTTATTTGGTCCCGTACCATCGCGGCGGTTCGGACGGTCATTGGGCGTCGATCTGACCCCTTACAAGACATGCTCTCTGGATTGTATTTTTTGCCAGTTAGGAAGAACCACTGAAAAGACAGTCGCCCGGAAAGAATATGTTCCAACAGACATTGTGTTATCCGAACTGAAAGAGTGGTTAAATAAAGATGGCAGGGCGGACTATATTACCCTTTCCGGTTCCGGAGAACCAACGCTTCATTCCCGCTTCGGAGAAGTGCTCGAGTTCATCCGTGCAAACAGCAAAATTCCTGCGGTGATTCTGTCCAACGGCACAATGCTAAACCTGCCGGAAGTCCGTGATGCCGCTGCTTGTGCAAACGTAGTGAAAGTTTCTCTGAGTGCCTGGAACCAGGCATCCTACGAATGGGTAAACCGTCCACATCCACAATTGCGGTTTGATGATTATATTAAAGGACAAAAGGACTTTCGTGCAGAATTTAAGGGTCAGCTATGGATGGAAATTTTTTTAATAGCAGGGATAAACTCAATCCCTGCCAATGTTCGGAAAATCGCCGATCTTGCAAAAGAAATAGGCCCGGATCGGATTCAGCTCAACACGGCGGTACGTCCACCGTCCGAGGATTATGCAGCGCCCCTTTCCGAAAAACGCATGGAAACCCTGACCGATTTGTTTCATCCGACCGCAGAAATTATTGCGGAGTTCAAGGCCAAGCGTGGAAACCATGTACGGGCGAACCAGGAAATGATTTTTTCAATGTTACAGCGGCGGCCGTGTACCGCGGATCAAATTGCGGAGGTTTTCGATATGCATCTCAATGAGGTATCCAAATATCTCGGAAAATTAATCCGAACCAGCCAAATCCGCTCTGAACTCAAAAAAAGGGCTGTCTATTATTTGGCGGTTAGCAAAAAGGAGAAAGACAAAGCCTTCACAAGCGCATGAATGCAATTTTTGTTTTAATTTAACATTGAAATCCTGGTCTTCCGGGGCAGGATTCTTTACTATTTTTGAATACTGTATTGTATGTAACAAATAAAAGGAGGTAATGACTGATAATGTCAAAGAAAAAGCAAACCGCTGACCCCAAAATGCGGAAAGATCAGATGGAAATTCAAAAAAGGGAAATTAAAGAACGGTTACACCATATTAAGAATAAAATCCTGGTTATGAGCGGAAAAGGCGGCGTGGGTAAAAGTAGTGTTGCCGCTTACCTGTCCGTAGCACTTTCCAAGAAAGGTTTCACCGTAGGTCTTATGGACGTGGATCTTCATGGGCCCAGTATACCGCGCATACTGGGTCTCAAAGGAACTGTCGGGCCCGGCCACCAGAAGGGGAAAGCCCATCCGGTCAAATATCTTCCAAATATGGAAGTGATTTCAATTGAAGTCCTTATGGGAGACAAAGATGCAGCGACCATATGGAGGGGTCCCCTGAAAGGCGGCGTTATCAAACAATTTATTGCTGATATTGAGTGGATGGATCTTGATTATATGATTATCGATTCTCCCCCGGGTACGGGTGATGAACCTTTGACCGTGGCCCAGACCATTTCGGATGCAAAGGCCTTGATTGTTACCACCCCCCAAGAAATCTCGCTGGCGGATGTCAGAAAATCCATTAACTTCTGCCGTCAGGTAAAAATGGAGATCCTGGGTCTGGTGGAAAACATGAGCGGCCTGAAGTGCCCGTATTGCGGAAAAATGATAGATATTTTCAAAACCCAAGGTGGAATGCTGACCGCAAAAAAAGAAAACTTAAGGCTTTTAGGAACCCTGCCCATGGAACCGGAGATTGTCAAGAGGGGTGATGCGGGAGATTTGAGCCTTCTTGATAATCAGGAACTCTCAATCACACGGGAGTTCAATAAGATCGTTGATGAAATTGTGAAAATAACAAAAACCCCGACAGACTCTGTTCCTGAATCACAAAAGAAAAATGAATTGCCAGACATAAAAAAAGATTCGGCAGGTACAAAAGTACTTGTTGTTCCCGTGTCCGGGGGAAAACTCTCGGCTCATTTTGGACATTGTGAACATTTTGCATTCATAGAAACTCAAAACGGAAAAATAAAAGAAACCAAGATGCGTATTCCCCCTACCCATGAGCCCGGAGTGCTGCCTCGGTGGCTCAATGAGAAGGGGGCTGATGTCGCTATTGTCGGCGGAATGGGAGAACGGGCGCAGCAACTTTTGAGGGAAAATGGGATTGAGGTAATTACCGGTGCTCCAATGGATTCCCCGGAATCTCTGGCAAACCAGTACCTTTCGAATACACTGGTGTTGGGTGAGAACGTTTGTGACCATTAAAACAGAAATAAACCGTCACAGCGAATTAACACAGTAAGCTGATACAATAGATGCTTTGTGATCAGGTGGTAACACAGTGCATCACCTTATGTGGAAACATTACTTGCGCAATATCGCAAGCCCAAGAGGAAAAACTGATGAGTAAGGATTTTGATAATTTTGTTGAAGATTTACAGAACCAGATTTTTGAGCAGACAAAGGCAGATTATGGCGATGTCGCGTTTCAAAGGTGGCTCAAGCCTTTGTACATGGGTGCCATGGATAATCCCGATGGATATGGACGCATCACAGGTTCATGCGGTGATACCATACAGATTTTCTTGAAATTTGAAAATGGGAAAGTCAAAAAGGCATTATTTCAAACCGATGGTTGCGGATCAAGTGCGGTGTGTGGATCATTTGCGGCCGAGCTGGCCCTTGGAAAGAGCCCTGATGAGATTGTGGATATCACCGGAGAATCTATCCTGAAAAAATTAGGAGGTTTTCCTGAAGAAGACAAACATTGTGCCTTTTTATCTGTAGAGGCCCTTCAGGATGCGGTAAATGACTATATGATTAAAAAGTCAAGAAAAAACGTGTAAAATAATTTTGATACGAAAATATCTTACTAGAGAATCGAATTAAGTTGATTGTGCTTCTGATTTCAATCTCGATACTTATTAATGATAAGGAAAAAGTAATGATTATCAGTATTGCAAGTGGAAAAGGGGGAACAGGAAAGACGACTGTGGCCACTAACCTGGCCGTTTCTCTTGGATCCGATGTTCAGCTACTGGACTGTGATGTCGAAGAACCTAACGCTCATCTCTTTATTCGGCCTACCATTGAAGAGGTCAAAACGATCAACACCCCTGTTCCCGAAGTGGATATGGAGAAATGCAACCTATGTGGAAAATGCGGGGAAATATGCCAGTTCAAGGCCATTGTTGTCATTGGTGAGACCGTATTGCCATTCCATGAACTCTGTCACAGTTGCGGCGGGTGCATAGAGGTTTGCCCTGAAAAGGCCATCACGGAAACAGGCCGGGAATTAGGCATAATCGAGAAGGGGCATAGAAACGGGCTGGAGTTTATACATGGGAGATTGAGGGTTGGCGAGGCCATGTCACCCCCTCTGATCAAAAAAGTGCGGGAATATACCCGGTCTGACATATTGACCATTATCGATGCACCTCCCGGGACCTCATGTCCTGTGATCGCCTCCATGAAAGGCGCAGATTTTGTTTTGCTGGTCACAGAACCCACGCCGTTCGGTTTGCATGATTTGAAGTTGGCTGTGGGGGCTGTTAAAATCTTAGGAATTCCATGCGGTCTGGTCATCAACCGATCAGACATAGGCGATGATCAGGTAACCCAATATGCTAACGAGCATGATGTGCCCATTATGATGGAAATTCCCTTTGATCGACGGATTGCCGAGGCCTATTCAAGGGGAGAGATGATCGTAGAGGTGATGCCCGAATGGAAAGAAAAATTTGTGCAATTATATCATCATATTGAGAAAATCGCAGGGTAAAAGGGAGCAATTTTCATGAAAGAAATTGTCATCATAAGCGGCAAGGGCGGGACAGGAAAGACCAGTATTATTGCGGCATTTGCCTCACTGGCCAAAAACAAGGTTCTTTGTGATGCGGACGTGGATGCGGCTGACCTTCACCTTATCATGCACCCTGAGATCAAAGAACGTCATGATTTTGAATCCGGGCACACGGCAATTATTAATCAGGATAAATGCACAGAGTGCGGCCTATGCCGGGATTTGTGCAGGTGGGATGCCATTAGCGACGATTTTGTGGTGGACTCCATAGAATGTGAGGGCTGTGGTGTCTGTTACTATTTTTGTCCTGAGCAAGCCATCGACTTTCCCCTGAATACCTGCGGAGAGTGGTATCTTTCCGAGACCCGTTTCGGTCCCATGGCCCATGCCCGGCTTGACATTGCGGAAGATAATTCCGGCAAGCTGGTGGTCCTTATCCGCCAGGAGGGCAAAAAGCTTGCCCAAGAAAAACATATGGATTTACTTCTTACGGATGGCCCTCCCGGGATAGGTTGTCCGGTCATCGCATCCCTGGGAGGAGCTACGGTTGTGCTCATCGTAGCCGAACCCACTGTTTCGGGCAGGCATGATATGGAACGTGTGGCCGAGCTGGCCGCCTTTTTCAAGATTCCTGCCATGGTGTGTATCAATAAGTTTGATCTTAACCCTGATGAAGGAGAAGCCATTGAGGCCTTTGCAAAACAAAGAAACATAAAAGTGATGGGGAGGGTTCCTTTTGATCCTGCCTTCACGCGGGCAATGGTTCAGGGAAAAACCATTGTGGAATTTGACGGCAGTTCTGAAGGTTGTGAGGCGGTCAAAAATATATGGAAAAATCTGGCACAACGTCTTGAGATATGAACCAGTAGATATATTTTCCGTAACGCGTGGAAATGGAAGGGATATTATACGTTGCTTCCTTTATGGGTAAAATATCGGAACATGCTCCGGGCAGGACCTGCTGCGATTATGAAGAGCGCGCTGCGAAACTCCTCCCTGCTCTGATGGAGGCACATGTAGGCGTGGATAAGCGCCCTGATAGGAGGTAAAGACGTTGGTGACCATGAATTATTACAATACGCTCGGGCTTAGCCCCGATTCATCGGCAGAGGAGATCAAGAAAGTCTATCGCAAACTGGCAATGCAATATCATCCCGACAGAAATGGGGGCAATCCTGAGAGCGAAGAACGCCTGAAGGAGATCAATGAGGCCTATCAGATTCTGGGAGATGAGGAAAAAAGAAGGCTCTATGACCTTCAATATCGACAGCCTTTCGAAAATTACATGTTTTATGAAGAATGTATGGATGACGATTTTGTCTCCGTTCTTCGGAAGTTTTCTCAAATGGGTTTTAATGCAAAGAGGACCGGAGGTTGCAGGAGGAGAGGCTTCGGCAGAGGTGTGTGCGGAAAATGGAAAAGATGAATTTTGCGCCGCATGAAAAAATACAGGGTGAACTAAAGGGCGAAAAGAAATTGATACGCCTCTGTCGACAAGTGTGTTTTAACAAATAGGATTATCTTTTACTCGAAAGATCGCTATGGAAGGATGCCTAGAGCATTTTGGCAGAGGATTGAAATATGGATTAGGAGGAGAACATGTGCTTGAGCACCGTGTATATGAGTTCGGGGAATGAACAAAATCAAATCATGAAAGACGTAGCTCGCATAGAGGCCGAGGGCAAGGGCTTTTGGTTTATCAATTTGTTCGGGGAAAGGAGGTTCATCGAGGGTGATATTCAAACTATCGACCTCATAGACGGACACTTTGTCATGCTTAAAACAGAGAAGTCGAATTGATCCTCATCTGATAACACGGCTCATCCCCGTCAAGATTCCCCGGAGGTTTCCCATTGTTGGATAACAACCACAGAATCATCAATTACTTACGACTTTCTGTTACGGATCGCTGCAATTTGAGATGTATCTATTGTATGCCGGAACAGAGAGTGCAATTTATGCCCCATTGATCTTAAAACACCTTTAAGACAGAAAAAGCAAGATGCCTATCTCCTACAACTGATTGAGCTTGCGATTAAAAACAAACCCAAGGAACACGGACTACTGAAGAATTTCCCTCGAAAATGTGTTCGTCAGATGAACCGTATCGGGGGTTGAAAAAGACGGCCAAATGGTATCCCGGGCCCCCGGTAAAAATAAACTTTGAAAAAAATCCGGAGGCCCGAAAGCCATTTTAATCAACATTATTATTCAGAAGATCCCGACTCGAGCTCTTCGATGCGTTTATTTATGGCGTCAAGTTCTTTCTGCATGGCATCGGCTTCACCCTTGAGTATATTAACCTCATCTTCGGGTTTCATGGCGTAAGGACTCTCATAAGGGGCATAGTAGGCTGGACCATACCCTCTTCCGGTGGGAGGGTAAACTCCACGCCGGCCGAGGCCTCTTCCGTAGCCTCGCCCCTGGCCAAAACCAGGTCCGAAACCGCCCCTGAAACCGCGTGCTCCACCAAAAACCGGTCCAGCATAATACCTCCCAGAGGGATTACATGGTCCCCAACCTCCTCCAGTCATGGGACCGGCACCCATGGGTCCTGTTCCATCAAATCCTGGCATAATAAACACCTCCTCTCTAAATTTTTTTATCGCGTATGAGATCATGGCCAAGTAATCCTTTGATCCACACCTCATAACGCCTTTTATAGTTAAGGGTTATGGTCAAAAGAGCCCATCCATCAGTTTAAACGGATATTATCATACTCCCACAAAAGGCTAAGCTCCACGCCGGCCAAAGCCTCTCCCGTAGCCTCGCCCCCTGCCAGAACCTGGCCAGAAGCCCCTGACGAAACTACGGCCCCGACCGAAAGCCTGAGCACGACCAAAGCCCCGTCCATAACTGGGGGCCCAATATCTAGATCCCCATGCCGTTCCTGGGCCATAGGCAGTCTGGGAAGGATTGCAGTACCCTAAACCCCGTCCTGTCATAGACCCTATTCCCCCAGGTCCTGTTCCATCAAATCCAGGCATATAAAACACCTCCTTTCTTTTAAAATCCACAACTCCTGCCCCGGCGGCTTTTTCTCTTTTCCTGGGCGGAATCTAAAAATGCTCCCTCTCAATTTTAAGTATTTTTCCATAACAAAGACATTAACATCGATTATGAGCCTTTGATCACAAAATAACTATTTACTTTAAATAGTCAAGTATTTTTTTTGGGCGTAGGACCGATATTTTTTATATGAAATTGTTTAAATTAATTTATCCTGGCCGCCTCGCCTTGCCTGCCCGCTCGTGCCTCGTAGTAGCAGGCCGGGCCCGTCCGCCATCGGCTGCGCTTCAGGCGAATGCCGGGCGGGCTTGGTCGGTGGGGGAGCTTGCAATGGCCGGCGGGCAAAGCCAACTAACTTGCCACATTCAGATTTTTAAGCGTTACAACAGCGCTACTTAACGTTACTTCTTATTATAAGTAACGCCATTTCTATTTGTCCATCTGTTTTGAATTTTTTCCACCAGAATTACTTTGTCTTGTGTGATAACTAAATTTTAATTAATATTATAATAAGTTACGTCTCAACTCAGCGATGGTGTCATATACATATGGACATTGCCGTTACACATGGCATGATTATTGATAAGAGTAGGGCTGCATATTATATATGAATGCACAAACCGAGGGAATACCATGGGGATAAGAAAGATCCCATCCGGAGAGGAGTTTAAAAAAGCAATCGAAAACGGAGTTACCCTTGTGGATTTTAGTGCACCGTGGTGCGCACCGTGCCATTTTCAGGAGCCAATTATTAATAAGCTTGCTTATCAATTTAAAGGAAAAGCACTAATTGCTTCTATGGATATTCATGAAAATCAGGATGTGGCAATGAAATTAGGAATACAATGTGTTCCCACCATGGTCATATTTAAAAACAGTAAAGAGATACAGCGCTTTGTGGGGCTTCATCCTGAATACGTGCTCTTTGACGCCCTGAAAAAACTTTTAAAATAGAAATGTTGATGAACCCACACGAACCATGAGGAAAATTATTGAACAGCAGGGTCCATATGTTATAAGGAGTGCGTCAATCCATTGTGCGGAAGAGCCGCGTCACGTAAAATCAAGTAAAGAATTTATCCTGAAGGGAGGAATCAAATATGAAAGTTGCGGTAAGTTCAAGTGGAACCAATTTAGATTCACAAATTGATCCCCGCTTTGGCC
>Ga0315549_1002956_pt1 | contig 15631 bp, 14 predicted proteins | sample SalMarSW160200MG_FD_203101 | JGI IMG/M metagenome (GOLD analysis project Ga0315549, IMG submission 203101) | Salt marsh sediment microbial communities from the Plum Island Ecosystem LTER, Massachusetts, United States - Salt Marsh Sediment SW1601-200 ... | reverse complement strand
CGCTGAAAAGAAGGACCAGAGAGGTCAGGGTGATAAATCCTCCCTCTCTTGCCTTGAATGCTGTGTATGTGAGAATAGGTATCATAATTACACCGGCGGTGACCGGGCGAATCCAGAAGCCCAGCTCTATGTTTGAACTGGCAACCCCGAGTAATAGGGCAGCCAGTAAGCCTATTTTGGGGCTGTGAACCAGCCTGCCCAGCAGAAAGACAAACCCGAAACTTGCCGCCTGGAGAAGGCCGATAGATAGCATCGCTGCGAATTTATAGCTCAGGTTGGTTATCAGCATGGTTGAGCCGATTAACAAGTGCATTACCGGCAGGTTTGAATAACCATGCCCCTCCGCAATATGCCCTGATGCCAGCATATCCGAGGTCAGCACCCCGTGATACCGGGGGTCAATTCCAACCAGCCCGGGGAATATGAGCTGAACCATGAACCTCAGGCTCAGGGTAATCAGTGCTATCTTCAGCAGGATAAAGGCTGTGTGTGCCTTCCCCTTCGGCAGGAAGAGTATCTCTACGGCCAGTATGGCAGCCGCCATTGCTGTTGAAATAAAGTAGCTGAGCGGTCGCTGGTAGAGTTCGGGGCTTAGATAGACGGAGAGTATGCTGTAGAAGAACAGGCCAAAAAAGAGGAGGTTCAATATTAGATAGGTTGATGGCCGGGCACCTAGCTCTGTGGGGAAGGGAGCGCTTGAGCGGGAGAGTTGTCTTCTCACCAGCAAAAAGACTATAGAAGCAATAAGTAGTAAGACTGGAGCCTCTATATATCGGTACCACGCCCCTGGCCGTATAAAGACTATGGCTAGAATTACAATGAAGGCAACGGCTGCCGCCCCGATAGCCAGGGTTCTATCCAGGTTCTCTGTTATATTGCCTAGTTTTATAGCCTTCGCTTTCATGTTAAGAAGAGCCGGGACACGGGTCTTACCCTGTAATTATCAATCAGGGCGGGCTGCCGCCCATCTGAGGCAATTACCCATCAGCTCTGCATTTACCCCTCTCTCGAAGATTCTGTTAAACCTGCTTGCTACTGAGTCACCAACAGGGGGCAATCTAACCTCATCCTCTTCACTCTCGGGGAAGATATATTTCCTCATCGTTTCCTCCACATCCCTCCCCGAGCTTTGATTACAGAGGATGTTTCTTAGCTGTAAAAGGCTGTTGTATCTCTCAACAGTTTCAAGCCTGATGTTGCTGAAGCCGCAGGTCTTGAGGTAGTTCGTCAGTGTCGTCGGGGAGTAATAGTGGTAGTGGTTGGGGTCGTAGTGGAACCGCTTGATAATTTCATCATTGAATATCTGGATTCTCCAGTCGTTTTGATTGGGGACCTCGCCCAGAAAGAGGCCATTCGGTTTTAGTGCCGTACGGACTGCTTTAATAACCGCCATCGGGTCATATACATGCTCTAATGTATGGAACGAGACCACCCCGTCAAATTCCTCCCTGAGGCCTAATTCCTCTATGGAGCGAGTGAAGACCTTTAAGCCCCGTTGCCGGGCATAGTTTGAGAATTCCTCGTCCAGTTCCACACCTGTGGCTTCTCCAGCGCCATGCTGCAACAGCTTATCCAGCAGGCTCCCTGAGGCAGAGCCTATCTCTAATATCCTTTTATCTTTAATATTCATGTAGCTGGAGATGAACGGGATGCGGTTGTTGGCATCGTTCTGAGTTACCCTGTCCTGGAAGTGTTCCTCCGGAGTCTGTACCGGCATCTCGGGCACCTTCCGGTATTCTGTGGAATAGAATGATTCAATCTGATTCTTGCCCCCTTTGATTTCAAGGTATACCAGGCCGCAGTTCTTACACTGCAGGACGTTATTCTTCTCGAACCGTGTATGTCTGGCTACAATATCGGATTCTTTGCACCCGCAGTAATTACAAATCATATGACTTCCCCTGTTTTGGTTATCACCTGCTTCGCCTCCTCACCCTCCACACTGCCAGGCTTACCACGGCCAGCAAAATGACTGCCCCGGCAATGGCAATCGGCAGAGCCACCCCCGGTAATTCTGAGGTGGTGAACTGCCAGCTATAATTTACCAGTGAAGGATTGCCCTGTAAATCAGTCGCTTCTCCTGAGACAGTAACCGTGTAGGTTTCGCTGGAGCCTAAGCCGGCAGTCGGGGTGAATATCATCGTATTACCGTCCCAGCTAAATATGCCCGGGACAGCCGGGGATATTGAGAAGGCATCTTGAGCTGCGGTACGGTCCACCGTTTCCCTGAAGGTCACAGTAATCGGTGCCGACGGTGGAATATCTCCACCGGCAGGCGTGCTGCCGGCTACAATAAACGGGCCTTCATACAGGGTTGCTATATGAAGGATTACCTGGACCTCACCAGCCCCGCTCTTAGCCCCTTTCGTGCCTGCGGTAACGGTCTCGCCTGAGGCTATGGTGCTCTGCGTTAGTTCGGGAGTCCCGTAACGCCTGGAGTATCCCCTGGCTCTGGAGGTTTCACTGGTGACGCTGTCATAATAATCACTGTCAGATGAGCCGTCAGCCTGTAGCCTGCCGACCCTGATAGTTACACCCGTATCTCCCGAAGAACCCTCAATATAGAGCACGGTGTAACCGGTGAGCCAGCACGCGCCTGTAGCGCAAAATACCTCTGTATCGGTAGCTGCGCCGGAGAGGTCAAGGGTTGCTGACTTGGGCTCCCGGTCAAATTTATTATCTGTTCCGGCATCTACAACGGGGCTGGTGACATTTATAAAGCTATTGCTGCTGCAGTCATTTCCCAAACTGCTGCTACCAATATCTATTCCTGTAGTTGCATCAGCAATTATGTTGCCGGTGATTATATTGTTGGTTGAGTCACCGGCTATTGGAATCCCTGTGCGGCAGCCAATTATAGTATTGCCGATTATTGAGTTATTCCTCGCGTAGTGTAGCCAGACGCCGCAACGAGAGTTCTTTATGACATTCCCTTCCACCCTGTTATACTCGCCAAAAAGGTCAGGTATGCTTATACTTTCTCGCTCTATGTCTATCGCATACCCGCCGAGGTTCTCAAAGGTATTTTCTATAAATGAGCAGTTCTCCGGTGCATCTAAATCTATCCCTTTGTCATAAATACCCTCAAAGGTGCTTCCTTTCACTACTGCGTATTTCGCCTTATTTACATCAATCGCATCATCCCCCATGCCACTGAAGCGGCAGTCTACAACGCGCAACCTCTCAGGTTCCGCAGAACCTATACCATCCTCGGCGAAGTTTCTTATCCAGACATGACTGACTGTAAGGTCGGAGGCTCCAGCACGGGTGTAAACGTCGATTCCCCTGGTGTTAGCACCGGGACTCTCAGCACTGTTGCCGTCCAGGCAGAGGTCTGATATGGTTACGTAATTCCCGTGGACAGAAACTAAATAGCCGGGGCTGGCTGTATCACCGGGTGCCAGTTTAAGAACCGTTGAATATCCCTGCCCTTTCAGGGTTACATTGTCTGCATATAGCCTGATTCCTGATATATCCGGGTGGATAGTTATTATGAAGGTCCCTTCAAGCAGAGCTACCGTGCCGCTAGTAGCCGGTAGGGCACCGATGGCTGCCTGTATCTCTACCTGGTCGTTGGTGCCATCGCAGACATAGTCAGCCACAGCTTTCAGGTCAGCCGGGCTATCTTCTGCTGCCACCACTACGGTGTCTCCTGGCTGAGCATCACCGGCTGGGGAATACCTTGATTCGCCTGTAACCGGGGAGGACAGGGGTGGGGCTGCTGCCAGGGCTATAATACTCACCACGACCAAAACCCTGGTAAACCCTGGACTCAGGTCTGGTCTACGGCTGGTGTACCGTTCAATACCCGCCATCAACTGGCTGGACCAGGTTCTCCATTTGTGGCTCACTTTGGTCACATTCCCTATTCCTCCCGGATAGCTCAGGCTAATCGGATGTAAGATGGGTCTTATACCAAACCCTGAGGTTAGGCCAGTCAGGGTCAGGGTCTGCCTGTATCGGGTTGAAATCTACTGTCCCGTTGGCTACATCTACCCGTGGCTCTATCTTTTGATATACGAATATGAGGGTACCCTCCACCATATAGACATCGGAGGCGGCAGAGATTGGATGGCTCAGTCCAAGCTTCTCCGATATGCCTACCTCTACCGTATCGGCTGGAGATACCCCGGCCGGGATTGTTACCTTGGTTATGGTGGCAAATGCCTTGTTGCCGCAGGCAGTGTCACCGGCAATAATGGCTATTTCCTCTGAGTCAGCATCACCCCTGGCGTTTGTGCCCTCGACCCTGACATAGCCAGATGGCGCTGCGTTATTGGTAGCAGTAATTGAGATGTTTCTGGGCAAGTCGGGATTGGTGATGTCATAGGTTATTTCCTGCTCTGCCCCGGCTCCAGCTACGGCTTCAGAGACATGGTTGGTTGAAGCTGCGAGGGCACCCTTGAAGGAATCAAAGGCATCAACGATAGAGTCATCATAAGGGGGGTCTGCTTCCAGATTACTGATTATGGCAGCCAGTTGCAACCAGCTGGATGAGCTATTGCCAAAATCATTGTCCTTGATGGTTACTCTATTAATAACTTCTCCAGTTTTGGCAATTCTGCCGAGTGTCAAGGCATTATCCCCAGGGTCAAAGACGCGATTATTCACTATTGTTACCTCTGTTACTGGTGCGTCAATCACAATTCCACCGCCATCACTTTCTATATTGTTATTGCCTATTGTTAGCATGTTATTGTTGGCGGATACTTTTATTCCTTCACCCTGCGCACCCTGAAGAGTATTATTGCTAATCATTACAGAGTCGCAGGCCTGTCCAACGAGAATGCTTCCACCCCCAATAATCTGGTTCCCAGTTATGGTAACGTTATCCCCGGCAGCATAAATCCCCGACCCGTTAACATTACGCACCACATTATTGGTTATCGTATAGCTGGTTGTAATATCTTCCCAACCTTCTATTCGCATTGTTCTGATGCCGTGTTCACCAATGTTGGATAATGTATTATCAGAGATGTTAACCCTTATCGCTGATAGCCGCATCGCATCTGTTTGAACACCGTCTATGATATTGCCGATTATTTGCAGGTCCTCCGCCGGTTCCCACTCACCGCGATGCCAATTGGCGGTAATTCCCATTCTGTCCTTATGGCCGCCAAGGAGGGTGCAATTGGATACTGTTACCCTTTTTGCCTCATCGCCCACCTCAATATTGGCACGCCCATAGCCTCCATACTTCCCTTCCACAGTGCAATTACGAATGATTACATCTTCACAGCCATGCACAACCGTTATTTCGTCGTCTGTTGCATTGAATGCCCAGCAGTTCTCTACCGTGACTCGTTTCGACAAATCAATTACAGCAATAGCATAGCCGCCTCCAGCGGCATCAATCCTTAAATCACTCACCACCACATCAGTAGCCGTTTTTACCCGTATGTCACCAGTGATAAGCGATGTATCATATCCCTGTCCCCGGAGGGTTACATCTGGCCTGACGTATATATGCCCATTGGGGTAAAATGTCCCTTCTGTCAGTACCACCTCCCCGCCACCCCTTTCACTCACAGCATCAATAACTGCCTGTATCTCCACACTGTCACCGGTGCCATCGCAGATGAAGTCGGCCTGGGCCTTCACATCAGCCGGGCTATCTTGTGCCGCTATTACCACCGGGCCTTCGGCCGGTAGTTCCAGTAGCTTCTCCGCCGGCTTTTTCTCTACGCATTGCGCTCCAGCCAGTAAGAAGGTAACCGTTAATGTAACTACGACGACCACTGCCATTACTTTGGCTAGAGCTTGCTTCAATGAGACTATCATTCCCTCACTCCTAGCTATTTATGAGATTGTTTATCCGCCTTTGGCGAGATTTATTGACCTATTGCCTTTATTTATTGGGATTGACAACTTGCTTTGCAAAGCCTTCTATGAAGTCCTCCGCAGTGACAGTATAACCACCTGGCATCTTCTCCACCTCGCGCAGTGCTATTCGAGTTACCCACATTCCTTCTAAAGTATCATGGAACTCATTTCCAAGAGTACCATCCCTCAATAGTATAATTTGGTAGTCAAAATGATGCATTTGTTTTATCCCGTATGGTCTATCCAAAATACAGTCATTGGTTGCGAAGCCAACATAAAAGAGTGTCTTTATATCGTATTTCAGCAAAATGAGATGAAGCTCTATGTTATCAGGAATCCAATTGGAAGAATCCAGCACAATTTCATTTGCTAAAGGACTAACGATATGGGATATTGCATCATCTGCTGCAGGAGCATGTATAATGAGCATGTTGTTTTCTCTTGCCGCCTGTAGTACATTATATATATTAGTTGAAGTGATTTCTTGCTGGCGCTCATGCAACCACTTACCACTTGTGGGTATTTCCCATACATCTACCAATATCAGTGCAGCCTCATTAACAGGAATACTCTTGTGCTCAGGAAAAAAATGTGAGGATACAGGGTCACTACCAGCATCATAATACCCGCGCAAATCTACATCGATAACGATATCTGACATGGTTCTCTCAACCCTAGCCAACCGGGAATACAGCCATTCGCCAGTGTGGAAAATCCACTGTTCGCCAGTGTTCCCGATCAACTGAAATCTCCCCCCCCCATATCCAAGAATAAATGCAAAAAGAATTAAGGCAAGGATAACGAGACGCTTCTTACTAAGCTGTCGTACACGGCGGATTATAGAACTACCCTCCTGAACCACGGTCTTTGCGCTCCATAAAGGTAACCATCAGTGTAACTATGATGGCCACTGCCATTGCTTTGGCTATAGCTTGCTTCAGCAGTCCTGTCATCCCATCTCCCCGGGGGTATTTATGAGAAGTATATATTAAGTAAGAACCACTGTAAAGGCTCTGGCTTCCTGCCAGATGGCTATATAATATCCATTGGTTTGCCTATTGTCAACATTATATATTATAGCATCCGGTGCAAGCGCCGATTGCCTTGCAGCTTGAATTAGGCTATACTCAAGGTTGTCTTGCTAAATGAATGAGGCGTGAGGCATAGCTATTGAGGATTAAGTTAGCCAGCGGGCTCTTGCTATTGAACCTGCTGGTCATAGCGCTGGTGGCAGCTATTACCTTTATCCCGGACAATGTCCTGCGTATTATCCTCGGGATTCCATTCGTGCTCTTCTTCCCCGGGTATGCACTGGTAGTAGCCCTGTTCCCTGGAAAGGGGCGGATGGACAGCATTGAAAGGGTGGCGTACAGCTTTGGTCTGAGTCTGGCTGTGGTGCCACTTACTGCTCTGGTTTTCAACTATACCCCCTGGGGGATAAGCCTGGAACCCATCCTCTATTGTGTGTCTTCTTTTACCCTGATTACCTCGGTTATCGCCTGGGTAAGGTGGCGGCGCCTGCCAAAAGGGGAGCAGTTTGTCGTTGAATTTCATCCAGTATTGCCGGGGTGGGTTGGGGGTGCTCGGGTAAGACTTCTATCTATTATCCTGGTGATAGTTATTGTCGGGGGGGTGGCTGCATTAGGATATACGGCGGCTGTGCCGAGGGTCGGGGAGAGGTTTACCGAGTTTTACATCTTGGGATTAGAAGGCGGGGCTTCAGGCTATATCAGGGAGCTGGCGGTGGGGGAAGAGGGGAGTGTAATTTTAGACATTGTTAATCACGAGAAGGCAGAGGTAAGCTACCGGGTGGAGGTGACCATAGACGGTGAGAGGAATACAGAGGTGGGACCTGTTGTGCTGGGTGATGAACAGAAGTGGGAGGAGATAATAGGTTTTGCCCCCAAACAGGCTGGGAAGAATCAGAAGGTAGAGTTTTGGTTATATAAAAATGAAGACTCTGAGCCTCATATGAAACCAATTTACCTGTGGCTTGATGTGAAGGGGGGTTCCTAGCTGGTAACCGGGGCTGGATGGCGGACAATACCGGAGTACAGTCCTCACTATGAGTTCTTGTGTGCCAGATGGTAATATAATACCAGAATCGTTGACAATTGTCCAAACTGGTTGTATTATATGAAGTGTTACCTGCGACCAACAGTTTCATAGTATACCACACGTGATGTACAATGGAGTATCTTAGCGAAGGTGCTGAGCGCAGGCCAGGAGAATGACAGAAAGAGACAACGTAAAACAGGGGACAGATGCAATTTTAGTGCCTACTATCACTATCCGTCCTCCACGCGGGTGGGTACCGATTAATTTTGGTGAGGTGTGGGCATATCGGGAGTTGCTCTACTTCTTTACCTGGCGTGACATTAAGCTGCGCTACAAGCAGACGCTCCTCGGTGCTGCCTGGGCTGTTATCCGTCCTGTGCTCATGATGGTGGTGTTCAGCGTCATCTTCGGTAACCTCATGAAGGTCCCTTCTGAGGGGGTCCCCTATCCGCTATTCAATTATGCGGCACTGCTCCCGTGGACATTGTTTGCCGAAGGTATAACCCGCTGCAGTAATAGCCTGGTTGAGGATGCCACACTTATCCAGAGGGTCTACTTCCCCAGATTGGTAAAGCCCATGGCCAGTATTCTGGCCCCCGTCGTGGACTTTGCCATTGCCTTTGTCATATTTATCGGTATGCTGTTTTATTTCGGCTACCCTCTCATCATAACAATGCTGTGGCTCCCGGTTTTTCTTCTGCTGACGATGGTAACCGCCCTGGGTGTTGGGCTGTGGATGTCAGCGATAAACGCACAATACCGGGATGTTCGCTATGCGCTGCCATTTGTTGTTCAGCTCTGGCTCTTTGTCTCACCGGTAGTTTACTCCAGCAATCTTCTATCTGGTCCCCTTCAGGTGGTATATGGACTGAACCCTATGGCTGGAGTAATAGAGGGTTTTCGTTGGGCTCTACTGGGAACAGACCCACCGACCTCATTAATGACTGTCTCAGTGATAATTGTTGTGGTTCTGCTAATTTCGGGGGCTTATTACTTCCGGCGCATGGAAAAAATCTTTGCTGATGTAATATAAGACTATGAATGACATTGTTATCCATGTGGAAAACCTGGGTAAACGCTACCGTGTTGGTCAGCTTGAGCCCTACAAGACCCTGCGCGACACTCTGGTCAATGCAGTGGTGGCTCCTGTTCATGCGGTAACTTCAGTTCTCCACGGACGGCCATCTACAACTGATGGGTCTCGGTCTGACAATACCATATGGGCACTCAAGGATGTTTCCTTTGAGGTCAGGCAGGGTGAGGTGGTTGGGGTTATCGGGCGCAATGGAGCCGGCAAGACCACCCTGCTCAAGGTACTCACTCGCATTACCACGCCGACCGAGGGCTATGCTGAGATTCGCGGTCGGGTGGGGGCACTGCTTGAAGTGAGCGCTGGTTTTGGTCACCCTGAGTTTACCGGGCGGGAGAATATCTATCTCATGGGAGCTGTCCTGGGAATGAAGCGAGCTGAGACTGACCGCAAATTTGCCGAGATAGTGGACTTTTCGGGTGTGAAGACATACCTCGATACCCCAATGAAGCGCTATTCGGCTGGGATGCGTATGCGTCTCACCTTCTCGGTAGCCGCCCACCTGGAACCAGAGATTCTCCTGGTGGATGAGGTGTTAGCCGTGGGTGACGCGGCATTTCAGCAGAAGTGTCTGGGTAGGATGGGGGAGGTTGCCCAGGGAGGTAGGACAGTGTTATTCGTCAGCCACGATATGGGGGCGATACAGAACTTGTGTGAGCGGTGCATCTTGCTCGAGGATGGCAGAATACGAAATATAGGCAGAACTAGAGATATCGTTAATGAATACTTAACTACCAGCTTGGCAATATCCAATGTTCCCTTAGCTGAAAGAAGAAACGAGCAAAGAAGGGATGCCACGTTGATTTACACTAGTATTGAATTCCAGAACTCCAGAGGACAAAAATTGAGCAATCTATCATCAGGGGAAGATACGAGTATAGTTTTAGATTACTTATGCAAGGATACTCAAAAACTAGAGGATGTGAAAATTCTTTATACCATAAAGAGGATGGGGGAAAATATTGTTGCTCTGGATACAGAACTTTCTAAAAATTTTGAAGAAATTCAAGGCAAAGGGCGTATCATATGCAATATCCCCAGGTTGCCATTGATGCCGGGGTACTATTCTCTTGATATCAGGTCATATAGCAAGCGTATTATAACAAATCATTTATACGACGGAGTAGCATTTTATGTTAAAGAGGGGCCGTTCTTTGACAGCGGGCTTATGCCACCGGATTCTGAAGCCAGGACTCTGGTCGACCATAGCTGGGTATTGGAAGAAGGATGATATAAGAGGGGAATATGGGCACAAAGGAAGACGCTGTATTAAAGCACATTGAGGATTCGATTCACATAAAGGAGCAATTAGCAAGAACCAGCCTGAAGGTGATAACACAGATTGCTGACGAGATAATTCGTGCCTATCAAAAGGGGCACAAGGTTGTCTGGTTTGGTAATGGGGGTAGTGCCGCTGATGCTCAACACCTGTCCTCCGAACTGGTGGGGAAGTTTTACATTAGAAGAAAGGCACTGGAATCAATAGCCCTTACCGCAAACTCATCAATACTGACCGCAGTTGCCAATGACTACGATTTTTCTCAGGTCTTTGCCCGTCAGGTTGAAGCGCTGGTCAATCAGGGTGATGTTGCCATTGGTATTAGCACGAGCGGGGATTCCCAAAATGTAGTTCGGGGTATTGAGCGGGCAAAACAAAAGGGGGCGGTGACTGTAGCCTTTACCGGGGCAACCGGTGGAAGGCTGAAGACAGGCGTTGACTATTTAGTGGCTGTTCCCTCAACGGATACGCCACGTATTCAGGAATCACATCTGATGATTGGTCACATTATCTGTTATCTGGTAGAGAAAGAGCTATTTGGTAAGAATACTGACTGATACAAGAATGAGGGTGGTTAATTATGGAAAAGCAAAAGGCACCTTTTATAATTGCTGAAATCGGTATCAATCATAACGGTGTTATTAATATTGCCAAGCAACTGATTGATATGGCCAGGAATTGTGGCTGTGACGCGGTAAAATTTCAGAAGAGAACCGTTGACACCGTTTATGCCAAGGAGCTATTGGACTCTGCCAGAGAAAGCCCCTGGGGAACGACCGTAAGAGCACAGAAAGGAGCACTGGAATTCGGGAAGGAGGAATACGATATTATCGACGATTACTGCCGGCAGCAGGAGATTGACTGGTTCGCATCATCCTGGGACATTGAGAGCCAGTTGTTCCTCAGGCAATATAATCTGAAATACAACAAGGTCGCTTCACCGATGCTGACCAATATACCCCTTTTGGATGTTATAGCCGAAGAGGGCAGGCATACCTTCATATCAACCGGCATGAGCACCTTTGGTGATATTGACAGGGCGGTTGATATCTTTAGGAAGCATGAATGCCCGTTTACGCTGATGCACTGCCAGTCAACATATCCCACCCCGGAGGAGGACCTGAACCTGTCGTGCATCAAGACTCTGAGAGAGCGCTATAATTGTGAGGTCGGGTACAGCGGGCACGGGGTAAGCCCTATGCCGTCTGTTGTGGCAGTAGCTTTAGGCGCTGTTGCCATAGAGGGCCATATAACCCTGGGCAGAGCCATGTATGGCAGTGACCAGGCGGCATCCCTGGAACTCAGGGGACTGGAGATACTGGTAAACAGCGCCAAGAGTATCCCCAAATGGCTTGGTGATGGCGTCAAGACAGTTTCACCGGAAGAGGAGTCCCTTGCCACCAAACTGAGGTACTTCAGAGAAAAGTAAAGATGGGGACTTAAGATGACAGTTTATTGTTTTGATATTGATGGGACTATATGCACCAATACAGATGGTGACTATGAGCAGGCGACACCATTTAGGGAAGTAATAGAAAAAATAAATCATTTATATGATATGGGGCATAAAATTATCTTCTTCACCGCAAGGGGTTCTACAACCGGTATCGACTGGCGTGATTTTACGGAGAAGCAGCTTGAAGGTTGGCGGGTAAAATACCACGAGCTTATCATGGGTAAGCCGCATGCAGACCTTTACATTGATGATAAAAGCGTCCAATCAAGGGAATTTTTTAAGAAAGAGATAAGTCTCAATTCAAGGGGATAAAGTGAATAGCATTGGTATTATGGAGGAGAGGCTGTCAAAACTTGGTGTCCTCAAACCAGACGTTTCTTATTTTAAGAAGAAGTAGGTGCAGACGTCTCAAGAGTGGAGAATATGTCATTTCAATCGATTCAATCCCTATTTTCGTTACAGGGTAAGGTAGCCTTACTCACCGGAGCAGCGGGGTATTTTGGCAGGGTCTTTGCTGATTGCCTCCTGTTCGCCGGTGCCAAGGTGCTTTTGTATGACAAAGATGCAGGTGTTATCGATTTTGCCGATTCTTTGAAATCCAAGTATGGCTATGAGAAGGTGGAGCGCTATCAGGTTGATTTTTATGATGAAGATGCATACCGAGAAAGTCTACATAATGCTGTGGATAAAAATGAATCAATAGATATATTAGTGAATAACGCCTTTGAGTTTAGTAAAAATACGGGCTTTAATGACCCATCAGGCAAATTAGACACAATATCAAGGAACCAATGGGCGAGGAGTTTTGACTCTGGTGTTTACTGGCACGCACTGGCTACGCAGATTATCGGTTCGAAAATGAAGTCGCAGGGCTCAGGGGCAATTATCAATATTTGTTCAATGTATGCCATTGTTTCACCTGACCCTGCTTTGTATGAAGGAACCACTGTGTTTAATCCGCCAAGTTATGGAGCGACCAAGGCAGCGCTTCTTGCTTTTACCAGATATGTTGCATCTTTTTATGGGGAATATGGGATAAGGTGCAATGCTATTGTACCAGGAGCTTTCCCAAATGTGGGAGGAAACACTTATAACAGTGTTGAAGACCATGAATTTCTACAAAGGCTGGCTAAAAGGACAACATTGGGGAGAGTGGGGAATGTTGACGATTTAAAGGGTGTGCTCATTTTCTTGGCATCTGATGCTTCTAGGTATATTACCGGTCAGGGAATCATTGTTGATGGGGGATGGACTATTAGGTGAATAAGGCTATCACTGGTGCTTACCTAGTTGTTGATGGTGGTCAAATAAGAGGGTTCTGAAATGACGGTCGTGATGAGAGAAAGAATTTCACTCCTGCACAGGTATATCAGCGATATTAGCAAACAGATTACTCTGAGAAAGCTTATCGAGGAGATTACGCCCCCGATTATAGCTAGGCTTATCTGGCTAGTCAGAAGACTCACCGTATCTTACCAAGGGTACTCTGGTGTCTACTCCTCCTTCAAGGAGTGCTGGAAACAAAACCGGGAGCTTCTCTCAAAGAGCGGTAGCTTTAATAACCCTGCTTTCGCTCGTTTGTCCCTGCAAAATACAAAAGACGCTCTGGCCAAACCTTTTTGGAGCGTGAAGGAAAATTGCGCTACTGTTAAGTTAGTTAGCTTACTCAGTCTGGAGCTGGGTCGCAAGGGCTCAATAAAGATACTTGATTTCGGAGGGGGGGTAGGTATACATTATGCATTATGCCAAAGATATCTGAGAAACCCCCAGATTGATTACACAGTTCTTGACCTTCCTGAAGTGGTGTCTAGAGGTAAAGAATTTTTTAGCGACACAAAGGATATTCACTTTACGGATAGCATGCCATCTCCGAAGCGAACAAAGTTTGACATGATAATTCTATCCAGTGTGTTACATTATATTGATGACTACAGGAAGCTTCTCAAGGACATCACTTCTGGCTACAACCCAGACATACTTTTCCTTAGTAGGCTGCCGGCTGGCGAAATTCCAGATTTTGTGACGATGCAGACAATACCGGAAGCCTCCTTTCCAGCTCATTGCTTCAACTATACCAAGCTTAGAGATTTCTGTTTGAGTCTAAACTATACTGTTGAGGATTCGTGGGAAGAACCTGAATCCTATGAGCTTTATGATAAGGAAAGAAGGTATACGATCCCACACTATAAGGGAATGATATTAAGACGGATTGAATAAGGAAAAGGGAATACTTATGTTCGTGTTCCCAAATTAGCTTATGAAGACGGTAGAGCAATTTCACCTTGAGGGTCGTGTTGCCATTATTACCGGCGGTGCCGGGATGCTAGGTGTAATGCACGCTGAGGCTATTGCTGAAGTCGGTGGCTATCCAGTTCTTGCCGATATAGACGAAACCTCGGCAATAAGAGAAGCCAAGAAGGTAGCTGACAAATATGGTGCGGTTTGTCTGGGCATCAAGACAGATATCACAAATAAGGACGAAATTCAGGCATTGTGCGATGTAGTCCTTCAGAAATTTGGGCGTGTGGATATTTTGATAAATAATGCTGCCAACGACCCGAAGGTAAAGGCAAATGACGATGGCACCTGGAGTCGATTTGAAAACTTCCCTCTTGAACTATGGAACCAGGACATCTCCGTTGGATTAACTGGCGCTTTCCTATGTAGTCAGGTGATTGGTGCTGAAATGGCAAACAGAAACGGGGGCGTGATATTGAATATATCATCTGACTTGGGTGTTATTGCTCCTGACCAACGAATATATTTCAAGCAAGGTCTTCCGGCAGAAAAGCAGCCGGTGAAGCCGGTTAGTTACTCGGTGGTAAAGAGTGCCCTCATCGGGTTGACAAAGTATTTAGCTACCTACTGGGCAGACAAGAACATCAGGGTGAACGCCCTTTGTCCCGGAGGTGTGCAGAGTGACCAGCCTGATGAATTTTTGGAAAAGGTCGTCTTTCGCATTCCCATGGAACGAATGGCTCAAAAGGACGAATACAAAGGCGCTGTATTGTTTTTGGTTTCAGACGCCTCTTCCTATATGACCGGCGCTACTTTAATTATCGATGGTGGCAGAACTTGCTGGTGAGATGTCTGGGTAGCAAAATATTTGCCACGCTTAATGAAATACAAAAATACTAGGAGGATTGTAGATGAAAGCGAAGGTAATACTTATCAATCCGCCTTCATCGAGAGCACAATTCACCGGTACTGATAATTATTTTCCGGTTGGGTTGTTGTTAGCTACAGTGCTGAAAACATCTAATATAGATGTAAAGTTCATAGATATTAATAACTATTTTTTTACGAAAGAATTTGATGAAGAGGCACTGAATTTTTACATTGAAAATAACCTTTACCCTTATATTAAAGATTATAGACCAGATATTATTGGTATAGGCTGTCTGTTTTCTGGAGTATTCAATAATTTAAAAAAAACCGCCAGTAAGATCAAAAATATATTCCCCCAAGTTCCTATCGTGATTGGTGGTATACACCCTACCGCATTTGCCAGAGACATATTAAATAAACATAGTCATATCGATTATGTTGTCCTTGGTGAAGGTGAATTCTCATTCTTGGAATTGGTTGAATCTTTAATCAATAACAGCCGGTCTTTGGAAGCTATAGATGGTATTGCTTTCAGAGATAAGGGAATTATAAAGCTAAATCCTAAAACGAATTTTATAACCAATTTAGATGCGTTGCCTTTTATTGATTATGGCGTTCTTAACATAGAAGAATATTATAATATGGATACAGCTAACTGGTATTCTCCAAAAGGAATAAGAATAGGCCAGCCATTTCCTATCATCTCGAGTAGAAGTTGTCCGCAGAAGTGTACTTTCTGTAGTATGTGGTTAACTCATGGTACGAGGTTTAGACCCAGATCTTCAGAAAATGTTTTGAATGAAATGGAGCGCCTTCA
>Ga0315549_1002954_pt1 | contig 15634 bp, 14 predicted proteins | sample SalMarSW160200MG_FD_203101 | JGI IMG/M metagenome (GOLD analysis project Ga0315549, IMG submission 203101) | Salt marsh sediment microbial communities from the Plum Island Ecosystem LTER, Massachusetts, United States - Salt Marsh Sediment SW1601-200 ... | reverse complement strand
CGAGCCGCCCGTATCATGGAACAGCTTGAGGAAGAAAGCGCCAAGGAGGAAGAGGTATAAAAAATGCTTTATTATTTGGTAAACTGGTTCTGGGTTTACCTTAGTTCACTTCTTCTCTGTTAAATACCAACCCAATGCCAAGCCCATGTAAAAAGGTATGCTAAGCAGAGCAACGACACCTGCCAGCAAAAACCAAGATAGTGGCTCCAAGCCAATAGTGGCGTTGATGGCATCGCCAATAATCCCCAACACAGCAAATATAGCAGCCAGAAACCAACAAATGTGACCGGCGAGCCCTGCTGAACGAGTACTAGCCATCCGTTTACGGTCTTCCCAACGGTATTTCCCCATCGGATATCACCTCCTTTTTTCAGTACACTCCTTTTATCACTTCTTCTGCTACTTGTCAACCTGGCGGCGTCTTAATCGCTTGAGAATAGCCTCCTTATATATTCTGAACAGGTTCCGCCCATGCTTAGGCATCCGCTCCCGCTTCTTCTTCAGCCGCCTTTCCCGGCGCTCCTGCCTCGTCTCTATATCCAATTTATTGTTCACTGTACTAGCTTACCCCACCTACCTTATTATATATACTCCTAGCGGTAGTGAAGAGATGTCAGCCGTTATTACCGCACAACAGTATTCCTATGAATCCAGATTATTACTAATCCTTTCTCAGCTCAATGATACGGTCACGCAATAGCGCTGCCTTCTCAAACTCAAGGTTTCTGGCTGCGGTCTTCATCTGTGATTCCAGCTCCTTAATTAAACGAGCTACGTCCTCTTTAGCCATAGGAGCAGCAATATACGGTGCACGAGTTTCGGCTACAACCCGCACCCGCGCGGTAATATCCTTGATTGCCTTCCTTATTCCCTGAGGAGTAATGCCGTGTTCTCTGTTATAGGCTTCCTGAATCTGACGACGGCGTTGAGTTTCTTTTATAGCCGCAGCCATGGAATTAGTAACCGTATCAGCATACATAATGACATGCCCGTCTATATGGCGAGAGGCACGCCCCATTGTCTGAATTAACGCTCCCTCCGACCTCAAATAGCCTTCCTTATCAGCATCAAGAATAGCCACCAGGCTTACCTCGGGCAGGTCAAGCCCCTCTCGAAGCAGGTTTATGCCTACCACTACATCATAGACGCCGAGACGAAGGTCACGCAATATCTCCACCCTGCCTAAGGTCTCAATCTCAGAATGGAGATAATGGGTCTTTACCCCCATCTCTATTAAATAATCAGCCAGCTCCTCTGCCATCCTCTTGGTTAGAGTAGTTACCAGACAACGCTCCCCTTTATCAACCGTGGTCTTAATCTGGTCAAGAAGGTCATCGATTTGCCCCTTGGTTGGCTTAACCTCAATAGTTGGCTCAAGAAGACCGGTAGGCCGGACTAACTGCTCCACTACCTGCTGACTGTGCCCATGCTCATAGACTGCCGGTGTAGCTGAGGTGTAAATAACCTGGTTAATGCGCTGCTCAAATTCAGCAAAATTAAGCGGGCGATTATCAAGCGCTGAAGGCAAGCGAAAACCATATTCGACTAAAGTTTCCTTACGGGAGCGGTCACCATGATACATACCGCGAACCTGGGGCAGGGTCATATGAGATTCATCAATGAACAAAAGAAAGTCATCGGGAAAGTAGTCCAGCAGCGTCCACGGTGGGCTTCCGGGAAGGCACCGTGATAGGTGGCGAGAGTAGTTCTCCACGCCGGTGCAGTATCCTGCTTCCCGGAGCATTTCTATGTCATAGTTGGTGCGCGCTTCAAGCCTCGCCGCCTCCAATAACTTCCCCTGCTGCTTCAATTCACTTAGCCTTTCGGCCAACTCCTCTTTTATGTCTTCAATAGCCAGCATTAGCTTATCATGCGAGGTAACAAAGTGCTTAGCGGGATAGATGTCTACCGACTCCAATTCGGCTAACAGTTCACCAGTTAGCGGGTCTATCTCGACAATCCGTTCAATGTCATCGCCAAAGAACTCAACCCGCAATGCTATCTCCTCATAAGCCGGCTGGATTTCCAGGGTATCGCCACGAATACGAAACCTGCCCCTGGTGAAGTCGATGTCATTACGCTCATATTGCATATCCACCAGCTGGCGGAGGAGCTTATCCCGGCGGCAATTACTACCCCGTTTAAGACTGCAGACAAAGCCATGGTATTCCTCGGGCGAACCCAAACCATAGATACAGGATACTGAAGCTACAATAAGCACATCACGGCGCTCAAAAAGGGCACGAGTAGCAGCGTGGCGTAGCTTATCAATCTCCTCGTTTATATCCGTCTCTTTCTCAATATAGGTATCAGTACGCGGGATATAGGCTTCAGGCTGGTAGTAGTCATAATAGCTAACGAAGTATTCTACAGCACTGTTGGGGAAGAACTCCTTGAACTCAGTGCAAAGCTGGGCGGCTAATGTTTTGTTGTGACTGATAACCAGGGTAGGTTTCTGCACCCGCTCAATAACATTAGCCATAGTAAATGTTTTGCCGCTGCCAGTAACTCCCAACAGCATCTGGTGCTTAAAGTCTTTATTCAAGCCCTCCACCAGCCTGTCTACTGCCTGGGGCTGGTCGCCGGTAAGCCCAAAATCAGAAACGATTTCAAATTGAGGCATGTTGCTTTCCTGAAAAAATTGCTCTATAAACAGTATATCTTTATGTTATGCCGACTTCAATTGAAAATTGCTGACCAACCTCATCCCCTTTAGCCTCTCACCTTTGAAGGAGTTGTGTTACGTGGTGCGACGCCGCAGAAGAGAGACGATGTTCACTATCGTGGTAACGACAGCGACGGCGACTATCAGCCAGACCCACCAAGCAATACCATACACCGAGGGTACAGGTATCGGTGTTGGCTCAAGCTCAGGGGCAGGTGTTGTTTCTTCCGATGCTGGCTCAAGCTCAGGGGCAGGGTTTGGTTCTTCTGATGCCGGCTCAGGCTCAGACTCAGGTGGTGGCGTCGTCTCCGGGGCAATATACTTCAGCGAGCCCAAGAGCTGGTCCCGGGGGAGAAACTCGGTAACATTGACCCACTTAATTATAACTTTAACCTTAGCTTCAGTAAGCTCCCCGATGATATTGTAGTCGCCCGATTCAGCCTGGGCAGGGAATTCCAAAGGCACAACCTGGTCTATCTCAGCAGTTTCACCCTGCTTGGAGGGAAAGGGCTTTATGGTTACGGTATAGCTCGAATTCAGCGTCACCCTGGCGCCGCTCACCGCATGTTCAGCTACCACGCATGAAGTGATGCTGGCTTCATTTACTGTCATCGGTAGGTCTTCAGCGCAGGTGGCACGCCCACTTATCATAGCGTGGAAGACCTCACTCCCGTTAATTTCACTCTTGCTGAAGCTCACCGGGTCATAGCTTATCTGGAAATACTCCTCTAAACTCTGGGCGGCGGCAAAGAGAGGGCTAAAAGTCCAGAGGGATAGCGCCAAAACTAAGGCAACTGCCACCAGCCTGCCTGCTGCCCGGCGCTGGTCACTGCTAAGTCTAAAATTGGAAGTTATTTGAAAGAGGGACATCGTCTACTCCCCTGTAAGAACATTATATACTAGCCCCCAGTTTCAGAGAGCAACTGTGTCGCTTATATGTAATATCGCGAAAAGTTATTGTAAGTTCCTTTGTTTCGTCTATCTGTTCGTGTTCGGATGTGATCGTAACGATAAGAGGACGCGGCGAACGTGCCAATAATGATAGAGGTAACTTCCATAGTCCATCCCTTAATGGAGCACCCCTTGGCTCTAGCAGTACTTTCCAATCTGGTTCGTCCAAAGCAACGTGAGGCGCAATAGCTAACCTCAAATCAGATGTCCATTTGCCTCCTAACATCTCTACATCTACGAAAGTTAACTCAAGGTTCCCGACCTTGAGTGAGGAGCTTTTAAACCAGCTACGCCGTGTTTTACAGCTGACCTCTATAATTGTATTTGGTAACGTAGATGGGTTGTCTACGAAAAATTTTACCACTAGTAGGCGAGGCTTCGAGAGCAGTAAAGCGTCTCCTTGAGGCATATGAATGTTGATTATAGGGTTTTGCCACCGCCCCCTGTAATAGGTAAGGAAGTGAATGACTCCAACAGTCACTGCTGCGCCAAGCCCGATGAAAGATACTATGCGGGCAAGTGGGTCGATTCCGATACTCGGTTCCATCTCTTATCTCATGTTGGAAAATTATAGTTACGGTAATTATCCTGCTTTGATGGAAGATATGGCTTTTTTCAAATCTTTTTTAAGTTTCTGCCAGCCTGCTTCATCATCCGTATATATGAGATATCGAATATACGCGACATCAAAAGGAACGTCTTCTTTGTTCTGTGTGATAATTATGACTGGTATCCCTATAGCATGTGAAAGACCAAGTTCATAAAATACGTTCGGATTCTTGTCTGTAACATCAGCTATGATCAACCTTGACCTAGCTATGTGAGTCCAAACATCCTCAACTATAGGGGTAGGCGAGAATATCTCATCTGCCCTCAGTGGGTTTAACCCGGCTTCCTTTATAGCCGGCTGAAGTATGTGCTCATAAATGCGATTAAAATCGGGCTTGAACGGCATGAGCACGAAACAGAGATTAGGGTCTGTCTCTAATTCTTCTAGCGAAGTTCTAAATATTGGTTGAAATGTAACTTTACGTTGCTGGTGCAGAAGTTGCTCTTTCGTCCTTTCAACAAAATTCTTGGCTATTTCTTCAAGTTCGTTCTGTCGGTCTTGTGAATTTCTGTACATAAGGCTACTCGGTACCTTGAAAGTAGAAATGTCACTCCAGCCTAGCTGTTGACGTACACCAGCTACCGCTTGTTCTAGGTTAATTCCAGGAGCGTCCTTCCAGTCCATAAATCTCAGGGTTGCCAAACCACCAGCTAGAGATGAGACAATAACAAGAATATTATCTTGAGTGACTCCAAAGACAGCGTTGAATGGTCTGAACATTGGGAAGGCAAAACGAGAAATCCCGTTTTCTTCGAGACTCTTTGCCACGTACTCAGCAAGCTCAGTGAAAAGCTGTCTTAGTTCCTTCTCCTTTTCGCGACCAGTAGGGTTTCCCCCCACATTGGACATGCTTGGCCAAATTGTTAGTCCCACTTTAAAAACAGGCTGTTCCTCTGTCATATGGCATTCTCCTCAATAACTATCGGTGTATGGTTCCTTATTTACCCCCCAAACCACCCCAGTCTTACCTACCCACCCCTAATCCCCCATCTCCTCGGTATCGATGTGCTCAGCGATGCCTATCTTCTGCACGGAGAGCGGCACATAATTGACCAACTTGCACTCAATAAGGTCCTTCAATTCCTTTTCCGCCGGGGACAAGCCCGCCCTGCCGGTCTTTACCTCAATGAAATCAACCCCTTCGCCGTATTTAATGCCAACAAAGTCGATGGGTTCTCCCAGATAGAAAAGACGGTCATAGTGGGTCAACTCAAAAGTAGCCAGAAGCTCGTTCAGCTTCCCTGTCCTCTTGCCCAGACTGCGGGTTATCGATTCCAGAAGGTCGTGAGGTAAGTCTTTCAGGGTATCCTGAATCTCCTTAACCGAGGCTGCCGAAGCCAGGGCAAATCTAAGTTTGCTCTCCAGCTCTTCTATATCCGGCACCATCACCTTCCTCGGTCTGAAAACTAACACCAGAATTATCATAACTAAGACAGCAATTACTACATATAACAGAATTTCCACACTACCCTCCTTTTATTTAGGAGTGAAATACTGCAGTGCCTGCTTAATCTTTTCCTCAAGGCTCAGGTCAGAAGACGAAGGTAGGCTGGCTACTGCCTGCTTTGCCTCAGCCACCGAGTAGCCCAGGGAGGTTAGAGCCGCTAAAACATCGGTGTGTTCCTCGGCTAACTCAGCGGCTGCGGTCGTTATCCAGCCAGCCCCTATTTTCTCTTTAAGCTCCAGGACAAGCCGATTAGCCACCTTTTTGCCTATCCCCGGTACCTCGGTCAGCAGGTCAGTGCTACCGGTAGCGATAGCCATAGTAAGTCGCTCTACGTTCATGGCTGAAAGCATTGCCAGCGCCAGCTTGGGACCCAACCCCGATACACCAATCAGAACCTGAAACAGCCCAAGCTCATCAGCCGAGGCAAAGCCATAGAGGGTGGCATTACCCTCCCTGAGGTGAAGGTGAGTATGTAACTGCACCTCCTCACCGGCAATGCCCAGTGTGCTCAAGGTAGAGGTGGGCATATATACCTGAAAGCTTATCCCGTTAACATTAATAACCGCCCAATCACCACCCAACGACTCTAATTTCCCATGAAGACCAGCTATCATTTCCTCTCCTCTGTCATTGCTTGGCCAGTAAGCTATCCAGATATGTCTCGCGCAGGTGACAGATAGCCACCGCCAGGGCATCAGCAGCATCGGTTGGTTGTGGCACCTGAGCCAGCCCGAGCTGAAGCCTGACCATTTCCTGAACCTGCTCCTTTGAACCAGCCCCGTAATCGGCAACCCGCTGCTTTACCTGGGTGGGGGTATATTCATAGGATGGGATTTCCCGGTTAGCTGCCACCAGAATAGCCACCGCCTGAGCCCTGCCTATTGCCAGCGCCGACTTCACATTCTTAGCCATAAAAGGTTGCTCAATAGCCACTACATCAGGCTGATAGCGTGAGAAAACCTTGGAAAGCTCATTATATAAATAGCTTAAACGCTCCCCGATTGGGGAGCGCGCTGGGCTACTCAGGGCACCATAATCAACCAGGGCTATTTCATCCTCCTCAGCCTCTATAACTCCATAGCCCATGGTTACCGTGCCCGGGTCAATACCTAAAATCCTCATCGTACCATCAAAATCAAGCCCTCAACCAGGTGTTAAGAAAGGCTAAATAGCAACTAAACTTGCGATTGGTATTCCTCCAGAACAGAGTCGGGGAAGTCAGCATTGCTAAATACATGTTGCACCTCGTCCAGTTCCTCCAGCTTATCCAGCAATTTCAACGTTTGTAGCGCTGACTTATCATCAAGCTCAACCATAGTCTTGGGCACCATAGACAGCTCAGCCGAGGTTATAGCCAGATTTTTCTGCTCCAGCGCTTTTCTGACCACCTCAAGCTCCTCAGGCTTGGTATAGATTTCCACATACCCACTCTCTACCTTAATATCCTCGGCACCAGCATCAATGGCATAGAGGGCTAATTCATCAGCATCCAAATCATCAGTCTGCACCATAATCAATCCCTTCGACTCAAAAAGCCAGGCGACACAACCACTCTCCCCCAGGCTGCCACCGCTGCGGGTAAATATATTCCTTACACCTTGTATTGTCCGATTGCGGTTATCGGTTAGAGCCTGTATCAAAATAGCGGTGCCACCCGTTCCATAGCCTTCAAGAACCGCCTCTACCAGAGCGGCTCCTTCCATCGTGCCGCTACCCCGCTTAATAGCCCTTTCTATGTTATCCAGGGGCATGCTATTATCACGAGCCCTCTGTATCGCCAGACGCAACCGAAAATTTGCGTCAGGGTTACTGCCCCCCTGGCGCACAGCCACAATAATCTCCCGGGTCAACTTAGTAAAAAGCTGCCCTCGCCTGGCATCAGCTACTCCCTTCTGATGCTTAATTGAAGACCACTTAGAATGACCTGACATCTCTAGCCCCCTTCAACCGTTAATCAAAAATCTTCCTTTTTAATTCTAACACCCCGCTTGCCTAGGGTCAAAAGGAAGCTTGGCGGGGCTTATAATATAATAGAGAGGAAAAGAAGAATGCCCAAGAGGCTAAGAACCAAACTCCTAAAGAAATTCACTTAGACGATGCCCTTCAATTACAAGCTTAAGTCTGATTTTAATAATCAGACCTATGAGATAGCTTCACTTTGTTTCACAGACGACAAAGGCAATAGCATACTCCCTGGAGTGTGAGAGGCTAATAGTGAGCCTGTTTAAGCCCAAGCTACTGGCTTGACTTTGCGCCTTACCATAGAGATGAACTGAAGGCTTGCCACTAGGCTCAGATAATATCTCAATCTCTCTCCAGCCGATGCCACTATTCTGTTTCCCCAGAGCTTTTACTACTGCTTCCTTGCCAGCAAAACGGGCAGCCAGCGATGCCGGCTTTTTATGGTACAACCTGAGCTCCAGGTCTGTGTATATCCGCCGAAGGAAACTCTGCCCCCAGCGGGCTATAGCCTTCTCAATGCGGGCTATTTCTACTATGTCGGTACCAATATAGTGCATTGCTAAATACCTTATTATGCATTCTATTGTCACAGGGAAGCTTTGTCAACGGTGTGTACTGCTCGTCTTGACAATTTGACCTGAGCTAATTAAGCTATTACACGGAAACAATCAATGGGCTGACCAACATCTTTCATGGAGAAGTATCAGCCCTTTAGTATGTTACCCAGAATTTAAAAATAAAGGAGAAAGGAAATGGTAGAAAAGGAAAAACTTAGAAAGGGAGCCGAAGAAGAGAAAACTTTCATCAAAGGACTTGGGTTTTGCTCGTTTAGCATAGGCTCAAATGCTGCAGTAACCGATGTTAAGGACGGTAAAATAGTCAGGATTAGACCATTACACTATGACTGGAAGTATAAGCCCGAGGAATTTAATCCGTGGAAGCTTGAGGTGCGCGGAACAACTTTCGAACCCCCTCTGAATTCATTGTTGCCTCCTTACAGCGTAGGCTACAAAAAACGGATCTACTCTCCCAACAGGATTCTATATCCGTTAAAGCGAGTTGATTTTGACCCCAATGGCGAACGAAATCCGCAGAACAGGGGCAGTAGTAAATTCGTCAGAATCTCATGGGATGAGGCTCTGGACATAATAGTCAGCGAGATAAAGCGGATAAAAGAAAAATACGGGATGTACGCCATACTTGCCCAGGCCGATGGACACGGAGAGACAAAGGTTGTGCATGGCCCCCATGGGTGCGGTACCAAGCTTCTTGAGCGTTTAGGCGGCTACACACTACAAACCAGAAATCCAGATAGCTGGGAGGGGTGGTATTGGGGGGCAAAACATGTATGGGGAATGGAACCGGTAGGTCAGATGAAGCCTCAATCTAATATTATGCTTGACGTTGCCAAGAATACCGAGCTTTTTCTGTTCTGGGGATGCGACCCGGAAACCACACCCTGGGGATGGCAGGCACAGATGGCGAGCCGATTGTGCTACTGGTTTACCGAGCTTGGAATAAATCAAATCTATATCTGTCCTGACCTGAACTATGGAGCCGCAGTTCACGCTAATAAATGGATTCCGATAAGACCAAACACGGATGCCGCGTTACGCCTCGCTATAGCCTATATTTGGATTACCGAAGGAACCTATGACAAGGAGTACGTAGCCACCCACACGTATGGATTCGACAAGTTCGAGGAATATGTTATGGGCAAAGAAGACGGGATTGCCAAGACGCCTAAATGGGCTGAGGAGATAACAGGTGTCCCATCAAGGATAATTAAAGCGTTGGCGCAAGAGTGGGCATCCAAGAGGACATCAATAGCCCATACTAACGGGGGCCCTGGCATCAGAGGACCATATGCAACTGAGCCGGCTAGGCTGGAGGTCCTGCTGCTGGCAATGCAGGGAGTGGGCAAACCAGGAGCTAACTGGGTCAAGATGTTTGAATGGGGTCTTCTTGGCGAGCTGGGGCTTTTGGGCTTGGATACAAAGCCTCTGCCCAGACCCATGGTAATGCCAGACCCCGAGCCTGCATATCGGGGGTGGTCTATTACACGGGATGGACCAGCTTTACCAAAACAAATTATACCCAAGCTTCTCATTCCTGATGCCATTCTTAATGCTCCCATCAGCTGGTATGGTACCACATTGGCTGGTGAGCCGCGTGAAAATCAATTCGTGAAATATAAATATCCCGCTGAGGGTTGCCCTGAAGTACATATGGTATGGACCGATACACCTAGCTGGATAACCTGCTGGAATGATGGGAACAGATTGATTGAGGCGTTCAGAAGCCCCAAGATAGAGTTCATTCTGGCCCAGCACCCATGGCTGGAAAACGACTGCCTATTTGCCGATGTAGTTCTGCCGGTCAGCACCAAATTCGAGGAAGAAGACATCGGAACCGACTATATGAGCGGACAATTCGACACTATTTTCTGCGAAGAAAAATGTATCGAACCGCTGGGGGAGTCCAAGAGTGACTACGAGATAGTCTGCATGATAGCCGAGAGGTTCGGCTTACTGAAGGAGTATACAGAGGGTAAGAGCATCGAGGAATGGATAAAATACGGTTATGAAATATCAGGGATACAGGATATGGTCAGCTGGGAAAAACTCAAGGAAAAGGGGTACTATGTCGTCCCAACCGACCCCGAATGGGAGAAATACCCGGCTGGTATGATAGAGTTCTACGAGGACCCTGAGAAAAATCCCTTGACTACTCCGACGGGTAAGATAGAGTTCTACGCTACGGGTTTAGCTGAGCATTTTCCTGACGATAAGGAGAGACCACCGGTCCCACACTGGATTCCATACAGTGAGACTCACCAGGAGAGCGTGCAGCATCCAAGAGCAAAGAAGTACCCACTACTCATGGTTACAAACCACCCGAGGTGGTCAGTCCATTCGCAGCACGAGGATATAACCTGGATAAGAGAAATTAAAACCTGTAAAGTAAGAGGCCCGGATGGGTACCAGTACCACCCCGCCTGGATAAATCCTAAAGATGCCGCTGAGAGAGGCATAGAAGATGGAGACGTGGTTAAGATATACAATGAGAGGGGTGTTATTCTTTGTGGCGCATACGTGACCGAGAGGATAATGCCCGGGTCGGTGAGTGTAGACCACGGGGCAAAGTACGACCCGATAGTTCCGGGAGAGCTTGACCGGGGCGGAGTGACTAATACCATATGCCCGTATAAAACAACCTCTAAAAATGCCACCGGGATGGCGGTGAGTGGATTCCTGATTGAGGTTGAACGGGCTGACCTGGGTGAACTGATGCAGAAGTATCCCGAAGCATTCAAGAGACCGTTCCACCCGGCTGCCGGCCCAAGCCTCGAGTCTTTCGTTGGAGGAGATAATGTGTCACCAAGGTAGGGGACGAGTACATCCCCTTGACAAAGAGAGGATAAAGGTCTAATCTTTCCCAAGCGGGCTGGAAAATAATAACCTCCCTTAATGCCACCGTAGTTGAGATGGGAGGAGGTGATGCCTACAGCAATGTAACAAAAGACTCAGGTGAACTCCTGGCATTTAAAGATTAGCCTATGTAAAAAGGAGGTGAGTATCAGTGAAAAAGTTACTTATAATTCCAGTGGCGATTATATTGGTGGCTGCCTTGATTTTCGGCGGTTGTAAGCCTGAAGCAGAGGTTCCAGAAGAGATTCTCTTAGGCGACGCTGAGCCGATAACAGGTGCGATGGCAGGTGTAGGTACAGGCGGTACATTTGGATTGAGAGCGGCTGTCGATGATATCAACAAGCAAGGTGGAGTATATGTAGAAGAGTATGGCAAAAAATTGCCCGTCAGACTCATAGTTGTTGATGACGAGAGTGACAATGCAAAAGCAGCGACTCTTTGTGAGGACCTGATTCTTCGTGATGATGTAAACTTCCTTATCGGGGGTAATAAACAGCCACCGATGAATGCCTCCATAGCTATAGTAGCTGATCGATATAAGGTACCGTATGTTTCCTCAAGTGGTCCTCTCGAACCTTTATTAGGTTTGCGGGAGAGCGTTTCACCCGCTTGGAAATACACCTGGTTGTGTGGCTTTGCCATAGGTACCCCAGCTCCAGCGGGAGATTTCCGGGCTGTACCTGGATATACGGTAGGTGATGTATGGTTTGGTCCGTTGATGCAGAACGCTGACCAGACCAGCGGGAAAGTGGCTGTCTTTGCCTCAGACGAACCAGACGGTGTAGGTTGGTATGCCGGAATTCCAGCAGCCCTAGAAGGGGCAGGTTTTGATGTTTGCGGCGAAGAAAGGAATTTGGGTCTGGTTCCTCTCGGGACCACGGACTTTACTCCTCTGATACGGGAGTGGATGGATTACGGCTGTGACACACTCTGGGGTATTCACTTTGCGGTTGACTTCGGGACATTGTGGAGACAATGTCAGATGCAGGGCTTCCAGCCCAAGATGGTCTTCGCGGCAAAAGCAGCCCTTTTCTACGAAGATGTAACCGCCTGGGGTGGTGACCTGCCTAACGGTGTCGGTATAGAGCTAAATTGGCGCCCAACATACAAAGATTCCCCCGGTATTGGTGACACCACGCCACAATCGCTGGTTGCAAGATGGACTGAAGAGACCGGCCTACCGTTAAACCAAGCTACAGGATGGGGCTATGCGTCAGCCCAAATTCTATTTGATGCCATCGAAAGGGCCGGAACACTTGACCGAGATACGGTTCTGCAAGCTATAAGTGAAACCGATATGTATACCGTTAGTCATCGCGTGAAGTTCCAGCAAGATATACAGTTTAGCCGATGGCCGCTCGCTTTTTGCCAGTGGCAGAAGACTGACCCACCACTGAATTGGTGGTCTCCGATAGTCTATTCCGACCTTGACTTCGTACCGACGGAAGCCGACTTCCTATTCCCTATTCCTTACGAATAAACAAGGTATAGGAGAGTGGCATCTTACAGTGCAAGCTATGGTTGATATAACAAAAAGAGCAGATGCACTTAACAGAGCTGAGAAATGAGCTGTTGGAGTGGGGTCAGGTTATTACTTGCTTGACCCCACTTAAGTTTCTGGAGCAGCGGAAAGAAAATCAAGGTAGGGATAAGTATAAAAACTTGAAAAATAGATATGCACTTCCTGGAGAAGTGTCAGCCATTTGATTTGCTACCCGGAATTTGAAAATAAAGGAGAGGAAAATGGTGGAAAAGGAGAAACTCAGAAAGGAGGCCGCAGAAGAGAAATCAAACGTAATGGGACTTAGCTTTTGCTGCTGTGGCACAGATACAAATGTCTCAGTGGTCGATGTTAAGGACGGCAAAATAATCAGAATTAGACCATTACACTATGATTGGAAGTATAAGCCTGAGGATTTTAATGCGTGGAAATTCGAGGCGCGGGGGAAGGTTTTTGAACCAGGGTTGAAGACGTTTATACCTCCTTTCAGTTTGGCTTATAAAAAGCGGATTTACTCTCCCAACAGACTCCTGTATCCGATGAAAAGGGTTGATTGGGACCCCAATGGCGAACGAAATCCACAGAATAGGGGCAGTAGTAAATTCGTCAGAATCTCCTGGGATGAGGCTCTGGACATAATAGTCAGTGAGATAAAGCGGATAAAAGAAAAATACGGGATGTACGCGTTACTTACTCAGGTGGATGGGCATGGGGAGCAAAAAGTTGTGCATGGTACCCATGCCGCTCAAAAAAAGCTGCTTAACCTTTTGGGAGGTTACACACTACAAGCCAGGAATCCTGACAGCTGGGAAGGGTGGTGGTGGGGGGCAAAGCATGTGTGGGGGATGCAGCCCGTAGGTCAACAGCAGCCTCAAAATAATCTTATGCTTGATATTGCCCAGCATACCGATGTTATTCTGTGTTGGGGATGCGACCAGGAAACTACACCCTGGGGATGGTCAGGACAACAGGCGAGCCGACTGAGCTACTGGTTCACCGAGCTTGGAATAAAGCAAATATACATCTGTCCCGACTTAAACTACGCAGCCGCGGTTCATGCTGACAAGTGGATTCCAATAAGACCCAATACGGATGCCGCAATGTATCTGGCGATAGCTTACGTTTGGATTACCGAAGGGACCTATGATAAGGAGTATGTAGCTACTCACACGCATGGATTTGACAAGTTCGAGGAATACGTTATGGGCAAAGAGGATGGGATTCCCAAGACACCTAAATGGGCTGAGGAGATAACAGCAGTCCCGGCCAGGGTAATCAAAGAACTGGCCAGAGAGTGGGCATCCAAAAAGACGTCGACAATGCATGGTAACGGTGGTCCTGGCATCAGGGGGCCATATTCAACTGAACCGGCCAGGCTGGAAGTCCTGCTGCTGGCGATGCAGGGGTTAGGCAAACCGGGAGCTAACTGGGTGTCGATGATTGAGTGGGGCAATTTTGATGACCCGGATCGAGAGACTATGCCTGTACCAATAGTGCATCCAAATGTGCATCATATTGCAGCTCGGGGGCAGCATGTAGAGTTGGCAGAGCCAGATGACTCTTCCACAACCTTCACTGCAAAACCAAAACAAATTATTCCCAAGACCCTCATTCCTGATGCTATTCTTAACCCGCCTCTCAGCTGGTACAGTACCACAATGCTCGCTGAGCCGCGCGAAGACCAATTCGTGAAATACCACTATCCAGTGGAAGGCTGCTCTGAAATACACATGATATGGACTGACTCGCCTAGCTGGGTAACATGCTGGAATGGCGGGAACAGGCTAATTGAAGCCTTCAAAAGCCCAAAGATAGAGTTCATTCTGGCCCAGCATCAATGGCTGGAGAACGATTGTCTGCTGGCTGATTTAATCCTGCCGGTCAATACCAAATTCGAGGAAGCGGATATACAGTGTGATACCTTTGCCGGGCAGTTTTGTACCATCTGGCCTCAGGAAAAAAACATCGAATCCCTGGGTGAGTCCAAGAGTGACTACGAGATAGCCTGCATGATAGCCGAGAGGTTTGGCTTACTGGAAGAGTACACTGACGGTAAGAGTATTGACGAGTGGATAAAGGTTGGTTATGAGACTTCAGGCGTGCAGAACCTGATTACCTGGGATGAGCTTAAAGAAAAGGGGTACTACGTCGTCCCGACCGACCCCAAATGGGAGGAGTATCCCCATGGCTTGATAAAGTTCCACGATGACCCTGAGGAAAATCCGTTGACTACCCCGACGGGTAAGATAGAGTTCTATGCCACGGGTTTGGCTGAGCACTTCCCGGACGATGATGAGAGACCACCGGTCCCGCACTGGATTCCATACGGTGAGTCTCACCAGGAAAGCCTGCTGCATCCAAGGGCAAAGAAGTACCCGTTACTCATGGTTACAAACCACCCCAGATGGTCAGTCCATTCGCAGCACGAGGATATAACCTGGTTAAGAGAAATCAAAACCTGTAAAGTAAGGGGCCCGGATGGATACCAGTACCACCCCGCCTGGATTAATCCAAAAGATGCCGCTGAGAGAGGCATAGAAAACGGCGATATAGTCAAGGTGTACAATGAGAGGGGTGCTATTCTCTGTGGCGCATATGTGACCGAGAGGGTAATGCCGGGAGTGGTAAGCGTGGACCACGGGGCAAAGTATGACCCGATAGTCCCGGGAGAGCTTGATAGAGGTGGAGCCACTAATACCATATGTCCGGGTCATATAACCTCTAGAAATGCCACCGGGATGGCTGTGAGCGGATTCCTGATTGAGGTTGAGCGGGCCGACCTGGGTGAATTGATGCAGAAGTATCCTGAAGCATTCAAGAGACCGTTCCACCCGACTGCTGGTCCAAGTATCGAATCTTTTGTTGGAGGTAAATAATAATATGAAGGCTTTAGTTATCGATATTACAAAGTGCAATGGATGTTATAACTGCCAGATTGCGTGTAAGGATGAGCACGTGGCCAACGACTGGACACCCTATGCCAAGCCTCAGCCTGACACCGGGCAGTTCTGGATGAAGGTCACCGATATAGTCAGGGGGACTGTGCCCAAGGTTAAGATTTCATATA
>Ga0315549_1002953_pt1 | contig 15634 bp, 13 predicted proteins | sample SalMarSW160200MG_FD_203101 | JGI IMG/M metagenome (GOLD analysis project Ga0315549, IMG submission 203101) | Salt marsh sediment microbial communities from the Plum Island Ecosystem LTER, Massachusetts, United States - Salt Marsh Sediment SW1601-200 ... | reverse complement strand
TTATTATTGGATTAGCAGGTCTGGCTTTGGGGGCGGATATGGCTGTGCGGGGGGCAGTGGTTATTGGCGAGCGAGCCGGCTTAAGCAAAGCTGTCATCGGCCTGACCATTATTGCTATTGGCACTTCTTTGCCGGAGCTTGCAACGTGTATTGCCGCTGCAATTAAAGGTGAGCACGACATATCCATCGGCAATTTAGTCGGCTCGAATATCTTTAATACACTTCTTGTTGTCGGCACAGCGGGCATGGTTCAGCCATTTACAATTGGGCAGCGATTGATTGGAGCTGATTACTGGATTATGATAGCTGTAAGTGCCGGCTTTGCATTTTTAATAATTATCTTCAGACGCACAATCGGCCGTATCGGCGGAGCAATACTGCTTTTCGGCTATATTACTTATATTTTCTACATCCTAGTTTACACTGCCGGCATATAAAATTTATCCCTAATATTTTTGACAATACAGACCGGATATGTTATAATTATTCATAAATTGCAAGTGCAGACTATTTTTGTGTGAGGAGGTACTATTATGTGGCGAGTAAAGCAAATCCGTCAACTTTCAATGACCGTTGTGGTTATTCTCTGCTTTTTGACCGCTGCCGGTATCAGAGCTGACTGGCAGGAGCAACAAAAACTCACAGCCGGCGATGCCGACCAATATGACTACTTTGGCTTTTCCGTTTCAATTGACGGCGATTATGCCATCGTTGGTGCACGTTATTCTGATATGGGTGGCCCTTATGATAACCGTGGTGCTACGTATATATTCAAGCGAACCGGTACAACCTGGGCTCAGCAGGACAAACTGACAGCTTCTGATGCTCAGCCCGGCGACTCCTTCGGCTGTTCGGTCTCAATCAGCGGCGATTATGCCGTCGTCGGTGCGTACATCAAAAATAGCCATATCGGCGCTGCTTATATTTTTAAGCGAACTGGTACGACTTGGAGCCAACAGGCCATACTAACCGCCTCGGATGGCGCAATCAGTGATGAGTTCGGATATTCTGTCTCAATCAGCGGTGATTATGCCATCGTAGGAGCTTATAATGATACTGACTTGGGGATAAATCAGTGCGGCTCTGCATATATCTTTGAGAAACCGCCCACCGGCTGGGCCGATACCAACGAGACGGTCAAGCTATTTGCCTTCGACCCTGCACCGACTGCCGGTGAGCGTTTTGGTTATTCGGTTGCAATTGATGCCAACACTGCCATCGTAGGCGCCGATTTGAGTAGTCCAAGCCCACAATTAATTGATTCCGGAGCCGCCTATATATTCAAACGCGAGGGTATATATTGGAATCCTCAACATCCTAAGCTGATTGCTTCGGATGCTTCAGGGGGCGACAACTTTGGCCGTTCGGTTGCAATCGACTTCAATTATGCCATCGTGGGGGCCGAAAGTGATGATATTGATGCTGTTAATGGACAGACCGGCTGTGCATACATATTCAAGCGTAATGGCGGTCCAATCTGGACTGAACAGGATATACTGTTCGCCAGTGACCCCTGCAGGTCCGACTATTTTGGCAAGTCGGTTTCTATCAGCGGCAATTATGCTCTTGTAGGCGCTCCAGCCAGTTTCAAACCGGGCGCAGGATATATATTCAGGCGTTCGCGCTCTGGTACAAACTGGCCGCAACTTGACAAATTGACCGTCTTGGATGTCAATTCTACCGACTCCTTCGGCTGGTCTGTTTCAGTTGAAGGTGGCTATGCTATAATAGGAGCGTTTAATGATGATGACCATGGCACGGCCTATACATTTAAGCAACTCTGCCCCTCCGTTGACCTTACCGACGATTGCTGCGTGGATTATTATGACCTAAAGGAATTTTGCGACTCCTGGCTAAGTACCGGCACTGCCGATTGGGACGGAAGCGGAGACGTTGACTTTCCCGACTTCGCCACGTTTGCATTGGAATGGCTGCACTTTAACTAAGCGATTGTGCACTCCGGAAAATTTAGATAAGCAAATTCGCCGTAAGATTTACTTGCTGCTTTGTCATAAGACTTACCCGCCCGCCTTTCAGTAAAAGCGTACAGACATATATTATTAAAAACAAACCGCGTAAATCTGCATTAATTTATCCTTCGTAGTAGTGCTATCGCAAAGAATTGATTCACGGTTTAAATTCGTGGCTTGGTGTTTTCGCAGTAAAATAAAAAACAGGGCCGAGGTGCGGAGGGAGAGGAAAGAGAGGAAAATCCCCGGCCCCGTAGTAAGTATATAATACAAAAAATCCATATACCCTGTCAAGAAATTTTTGTGGATTTTCTCCATACAGGGCTATTTAGCTATGCCTGGGTCTGCATTTTAAGTGGTCACGGGTCTCCTCAATTATATCCCAATAACCGGATTCAAGGATATTGCCCTTAGTAACACTACGGCTCTGATGACCGTCATCAATTACCAAAAAACCATCGATTTTAGTTATTCTTTTGAGCTCAGCTAAAAATTCGGTGGGCTTTTTAATAATAAAGAACATATCAATAGCACATACAACATCTGCTGTCTGGTCGGGTAAAGTGCTGTCATATCCTTTAGCCAATACGGGAACGACGTTTTTTAGTCCGTATTTGTCAATTTTTTTCGTCACCATCTCGATAGCCATCTCGTGAATATCTATCGGGAAGACTTTGCCTTGTTCGCCGACTAACCTGGCGAATCTGGTCGTGTATCTGCCCGGCCCACACCCGTAATCCACAACGGTCATACCCGGCTTTATCCCGAATTTTTCGACGCGCTTATCTATGTATGGATATACAAAATCAATGATGCGAAAGATGATATTCATCAATTTGAAGTGTAAATCCGGCATCCTCTCCGGTTTTCTTCTCGCTTTTTTTCCCATTAGACCTCCGCGCTTCTCTGCTTTCCGCTTTGAATTTCAAAAGGTCATTAAGTCAGCAAACACGGTCTGAAAGTCTTCGCTATGGGCAATTTCGACGTACTCAATCTTTCGGGCTAATTGGCGGGCTTTTTCTCTTGCCTGACTGCTAAGAAGGAGCATTTGTGCACCGGCTGCAGCGGCATTACCGACAAAACGAATACGCTCAACAGCAACATCTGGTAACAATCCTATCTTCAGTGCACTTTCCGGCCGAATGTAATTACCGAAGGCACCGGCAAGGAGAACCTGTTCTACATCGCTATCCTCCAGATTAGCTTTTTTCTGCAAAAGTTTTATCCCTGCCCGGATAGCAGCTTTGGCCAACTGGACCTCTCGAATATCCTTCTGCGTAAGAATGATTTTTTCACCCTTCGTTTCAGCAAGGATAAATGCCTGCCGGCCATCTATTTGGATTATTCTTTTGAGAATGGCTGATGGTAATTTATTTTTTAGCTTTTCGGTCTCGGCAAATCTGCCGGTTTTATCGATAATCCCCAAATCTAACATTACCGCCACTGCATCAATCAGGCCGCTTCCGCATATCGAACGCGGCGGACAATTTCCAATCACATCCAAATCGATATCTTCATCATTTATAATGACGGCCTCAATCGCACCATCAACCGCTCTGCTGCCGCAGGTTATCCTCGCCCCCTCGAAAGCCGGCCCCGCAGCACAGCTTGCGGAATAGAGCTTGTCTTCTGTGCCGAGCACAAGCTCACCGTTTGTGCCGATATCGATTACAAGCGATGTTTTCTCAGCTGAATCTATATCGGTAGCAAGCGCCACGGCTGTAGTATCCGAGCCGACAAAGCCGGCTATATTCTCAACGGTATGAATATTACCCGCAGGATTCATCAGCAAATAAAGCCGCTTCGGCGATACATCCTGAGCATCGACACTGTACGCCTCATATGGCGCCTGGCCAAGCTGGACAATTGGCAGCTTTAAAAAGATATGGTTCATTGTCGTATTGCCGACGGCACACACTTCGTAGATTTGCTTTGCATCTATGGAGGCCTGCTCGCAGAGCTTCTCGATTAAATCATTTATACAGTCGATTATTGTCTTTTGCAGCTCTGTCAGTTTTTCATCTGTTTGCGCGTAAGCGATTCTTGAGATAACATCATCACCATATTTTGTCTGCGGATTTAGGGCGGCTTGCGTTGCCGGACACTTTCCATCTTTCATATCGATTAGTTTGGCGACTACGGTCGTTGTGCCGATATCGACCGCCACGCCGAATATCCCTTCAGCTTCTACATCTTTGAGATATTTTTTATATATGTCCGGCTCAAATCTCGATTTGGCCTCGACTCCCTCAGTCAGGATTTTCTGTTCAAAAAATCTGGAACTTGTGGGAATTGTTACAGCTAAGTCGCTATCGATATGATACTGGCAGGCCAAGACTTCTCGGCCATCCGGCTCAAGAACCACCTTGCATTTTTTACAGGTGCCCTTTCCGCCGCAGACGGTATTTAAGATTATCCCTGCCTGCCCCGCTGCCTCAAGAAGCGTAGCCCCCGCGTGAATCGAGATTTGCCTGTCATCAGGTTTGAAGGTTAATTTGAAATGCTTCATTTATCATATTGCGTATGATTGTACCTGCGAAAGCAGTTATCGTATCGCGTATAATTTACGCATTATTCATTATTCACAATATATAACTATTACCCGCTCTTTTTATGCCTGATTTTCCAGCGGGCACGTCGCTTTTTACTGCCCACTTTACGCCTACGCCTTGATTTTGCCATCTATTTCTCCTAAAACCAGCCAAAGAAATTTATTATAAAACACTTTTCGGTCTTTAGATTGTATAATACTATAAAAGGACAAAAAGTAAAAATACAAAGTATTTCGTGAACAGTCAATAGTTTGCTTCGTCTGTTTGGCAAGATTTGCCAAATAAGGAAATATTAAAACTGAGGTGCGAAGATGATACAGTGTAAAGATTGCGAGTTATGCGAGTTCGGGCCGGACGGCAAAAGAACCTTCAAATGCGACCCGTTTTCCAATATCAAAGAGACAGAGTGTATAGCAAAATGGCAGCTAATCCGCCTGGATATGCTTCTGGCCAGCTATCAAAGCATGCTCCACTGGTATGATAAACTGGCTCCCGTCCAGAATAAACTTATGAAATATATGAAGAAAGAGCTGGAGGAGATGGACGAAACAGAACGCTGGAAGGTCGAAGAGGATGAGAATGAAGATAGCGATACCCTATAGCATAGGCCGAAGGACCTCTGCCTGAGAATTATAGGGGCAGGCGGGACAGTTGACTATGGACGAGGCTCAATTTGTTAGGCAAGGGGATATAAGGATCTTCTGGCTGAGTTTGGGCGAAATCCTGCAAATTCTTAGCATTGTACTTTTCGAGAAAGTTCCTGTTAAACAAGCTTTTACTAAAAAATCTTTCGCAAAACGAATTTTCTCGGCTTCATAACCAACTGTTATTATTCGACTTATAACAGGATAAAGCACAAAATCTAAAAAAATCGAAAACTACTTGATAGAAAAAGGTCTTTTTGTTAAATTATACTTTATAAAATAAAGTACTTTAAAAAAAGGAGGCAAACAAATGAAAAAAGAATATTTACCAGAAGAGCCGAAACCGAAGCCAAAAGACGCTGAAGAGCACAGCACTACTGATGATCTTAAATTTGTACGGTCGGCGATAGAGAAAACATATAAGCAGGTTAATCCCGACACTCACACTATGATTATGTGGGGGGTAATTTGTATGATTAGTTACCCTGCAATACATTTTCTTATTAGATTACAACTTTTCAAGTGGATTTGGGCTATTTTTCTGCCGTTGGTGGGGTTTGGACTTGGCTATATCTTTATCACTCTTTTCATAGTAACCAAACGTGACAAAAATGCCGGTTTCATCCCTCTTCTAAGAAGACAACTTACCTGGGTATGGATTATTATTATGGTAATGCACGGCCTTACCTGGAGCATACTGGGTACTGCATTCAATAATTACTGTGCAGGAGATCCGGGATTCCTCTTTGCAATATTATTCAGTATTGCTCTAAGCATTACTGGTATTTTTCATTCGAAAGAATGGCTTTGGGGTGGAATCGGGATTTTCATAGGTGCGTTGCTGGCATTTTTTATAAAAGATTACGGCTATATTATCCTCGGCTTGGCAACAGGGGCAGGACTTATTATTCCTGCGATAATCGTACAAAGGAATTTCCGTAAGCAGGAAAAAGAAAATGCCCAAGCCTGAGAAGCCGAATTTTGACGAGCTGATATTATCGAAAACTCGCTTAGCGATAATCTCTGCCCTGCTCAGCGGGGATAAAATAGAGTTCATCTATCTGCGTAATACACTCAATTTGTCCGATGGTAATCTCAGCGTCCAGATTCGCAAACTGGAAAAAGCAGGTTATATAAAAGTAGAGAAGATTTTCATTGACCGCAAGCCCAAAACATTTTGCAAAATTACCGGCAAGGGCCAGAAGGCTGTACAAAATCTAATAAGAAAACTTGAGAATTTAGTAAATCTCGATTAACCTTCGAACGTAAAGGTGATCGCGTTTAATCTTATGCTTGAGGTGAAAACCTTGGTGCTAAATACGTGAATTTTCGGGGATTTATGCAATAAATCAAATCCAGAAGCCGTCTTTATGTATGTGAAAAACGCTTAAAATGGCCAAAAGTGACAGATTAGCACAGATAATAACCGGCTGTAAGGAGGGTGACGGCGAGTGCTTTTCGCAAATTGTGGATATTTATGCAAGTCGCTGCTACGGATACTTCTATCGATTAACCGGCAACGGCGGCATAAGCGACGATTTGCTGAGCGAGCTATTTGTCAAATTGGTAGAGAAAATCGGGTCATATAAGGGCGGCTCATTCGAAAGCTGGCTGTTCAGGATAGCAACTAATATCTTTCATGACTACCTGAGAGGTAAACAGAGAAGGAAAAAGCTGATTCTGGCCAGGAAAGAGCAACTTGAATCAGGGCCAACAGAGGAGAAAAAGTCCGATGGCGAGCAATTAGATAAATTAGACATCCAGCTTAAGAAGTTAGATGAAGACACAAGAGAATTGATAGTACTGCGATTCTATTCGCAGCTGAGCTTCAAGGAAATAGCAGCGATGCGAGCCGAACCGATAGGTACGACATTGGCCAGGCTGCATCGAGCACTAAAGAAAATGAGAGAAATGATGCAGTAATTCAGGAAATCAGCAGAACAGGAAAGAAAATATGAAAAGGCGAAAAGAGGAAAATCTGGAGGAGCTGTTCGGGAAATTCGTCGGGGCTGAAGAGGCACAAAAAGCCGTCGACGATATTCGCAAGGGTGAACAAATCCTGCGCGATAATCCTGCGCCCCAGCCGAGCGATGAACTTATAGCCGGCATAAAATCCGAAATTGCTATGAGTCTGCTGCAAAGACAGACAAATGTCCTGGGCTCTCGAAAAACAATCTACAAGTTAGCCGCCGTCGCGGCAGTAATTGCCGTTCTGATAGGAATAAGCATACAATTCATTGAAAAAGGTGAGCAGACCGAAAAAATTTATGCTGCATCTTTAATACCTACATCGATTTGGGAAAGTGATGATATTGCCGCCGACGATGCCGATTTGGCGATTTTCACTGCTGAAGTCGAGCAGGTTGAAGTTGAAGTGCTGGCTTTACAAACCGGCGAAAGAAATGGTAATGGCCAGAGAGCCGTAACGGAATTAGAGATGGAACTGGCAGAAATGGAAAATGATTTTTGGAAAGGATAAAAAATGGAGACCAGCCGCGCAATCTTGTTAGTTTTGGCGATAGCAATAGTAACATTATCTACACTGCCCTGCTCCGCCCAGCAGAAACCGCTGAAAGATGAACCAAACATCTGGATTGAGCAAGGGCCCAGAGAGCTAAGAACTCCAAGAAGTCCAGGAGAACCAAGGGGGCCGAGACATGGACCAGGAAGACCGGAGAGAAAATTCGAGCTGACCGATGAGGAAATCGACCAGATTTTGAAAACCTTAAAGGAAATTGACCCCGCAAAGGCAGAAGAGCTCCAGAAGCTGCGCAAAGAAGACCCGGAGAGGTTCCAATTTGAGATTAGAAGACATGGCGGTGAGCAATTCGGCATGATAGTAAGGCAGCGTATAGAGCGGTGGAGAAATCAAAGAAGGGATGAGTTTCTGCAGTGGCTTGAAAAAAATTACAACAAAGAAGCCAAAGAATTGTCAGGCCTTAAAGAAAAAGATGCAAAATTGTACTGGGAAAAATCCGAACTTATCAGCAGAAAATACTGGCCCATCTTTGAGGAAGAGAAGAGAAATCCGGAATTGGCTGAAGTTCTTAAAGAAGATTTGGAGCTCAAAAAAAGACGCGACGGGCTCCTTCGAAAAATCAAAAGCACAAACGACGATAAAGAAAGGAAAGACCTGACCGAGCAGTTGGAAGAAGTGATCGGCAGAAGGTTTGACCTGATTATCAGACGAAAGCAAATCGAATACGAGCGGCTGCTCAAAAGGATTGAACAGCTACAGAAAGAGCTTGAGCAAAGCAAGGCGGAGATAGACGAGTGGCGTGACGAGAAGACAAAGAAAGAAAATGTCACAAACCGAGTCAATGAATTGACTGGTGCAGGTTCGTTCAATTGGGGCTAATTAAATCATAAGTGATTAGTGATAAATGATTATTTGTTTGCGTTTAGCAGGCCTTGCGTTTTTCCCGCAAGGCCTTTTTTATCTGATTAGGGCAAAATGCAGATGTTTCGCCCCCGCTGCGGTTTTCGTGAGAAAACACGAGGGCGAAACATGACAAAGGCGGAGAGACTTTTCACGACACTCAGAAGTGTACTTCCAACCCAAATTGGAACTTTCTGCCGGGGTATAAGGTAGAAAAAGCAAGTTTGTTTATAAAATGAGTCAGGGTCTTTCGTACGAATGAGGTAAAGAATAAGGCCGTAAAACCACAAATTTTTATAACATGGCTGCTTACAGACATCTGCTGCAGCCTTTTCGTTATGTTTTTTACAGACGACGCAACGTAATTATTCGGTATCTTCTTAATGTTACAAAACCCCCCAATTCTGGTTCTGTTTATATCAAATATAAAATCGATGATTTCGCCCCTCCGGTTTACTTAAAATAGGCAAGTTTTTTCGTCAAATAAGGCCAATTTCGTGAAATTAAACCAATGATTTACCCCGTGGTAAAATTGTATTAAAAATTTCCGATTAGCTGCTGCGGGGTTAATTACGTGACACTCAGAAGTTTACCTTCAAACCAACATAGAACGTCCTGCCCGGGCCATTGCGCAGGGAGTTCGGATTCCCGCCGCGGTTGAACTCCGGCACCCAGATGTCCTCGTCGAAAAGGTTCTCAATTCGAAACGTCAGGGAGGCTCGTCCCTTGGGTATATCCAGCCACCTTGACGGGTCAATACATAGGTTAAAAGACAGAAGATTCAGAGCATCCGGCTCTGGATTAACAACAACTTCGGATGCCAGGCGCGGCGGCTTGCCAAAGTGACTGTAGAAAAAAGACATAGTGCCCCAGTCCCATGTGTATCCGGTTCCCAGCTTAAGCATGTAATCAGGAGCGGTGCTGAGGTTGAGATCGGAGGTTTGTTTATTATTCTGGTACATTGCCGAGCCGAGGACGTGCCAATTCGATGTTAAAAAGCGTTTGAACTCCAACTCCATGCCGTCGAACTTCTGCTTGCCACCGTTCTTGAACGATAACGGACTAACACTCGTGTCGCGAATGACGAGCTGTTCGATTGTGCTGTTGAAGTACGTGACCGCGGCATAGGTCTTCCTGTCTTGATAGAAAAGCTGGATATCGTAGGTCGTTACCACCTCCGGCTTCAAGTTACTATTACCGACGAGCATCGTATCATAGAGATCCGTCTCGAGGGCAAAGGGGGCGCGGAAAGCCTCGCCCCGCAGGAGCTTAAGTCCCCACTTCTTGAACGGGGTGAGAATAACACCGTACCGGGAGACCGTACCTTCAACACCCTGTGAGGATTCGTTCCACTGTGTGCCCGCAATGAGCTTAACAGAATCGCCTAATTTGTAATCAGCCTGTGCGTAAACACTCTGGGGCTGGTGATGGTATGTCGGGATGGATTGATAGTAATCACTCTTCACGCTGTAATTCGATCGGTACTCCTTCAAGTATCCAAGAGTGACATTAAGGTTGTCTATCGGATTGGTGAAGAGGGTTACTTCGCCCAGGACGTCCGAGGTGTTCAGGCCGACGGTCTGTGTTACGTTAGCGAAGCTGTTCTCCTGGAGGTTGTAAGTAAGGTTCAACTCCAGGTTTGTTCGATCGTTCAGGGGTACCCGGTAGCCGGCATTGGCAAATAGTTTTTTGGTGTCCCACTCGTGATATGGAAGAGACCACCACGGAATGGAGCCTAAATGAAAGGTATCGAGGTCCACTGCGAAGGCATCAAACGTGAATCCGCCGTACTCCAGATGCATCATCCCCGAGAAGCTCTTGTTCTTGTCGTTTTGTGAGCCGTAGACTCCCAGTCCATCGACCAGACTATAGTCATAACCCTGCTGACCAGCAATGCGGAAGGAAGTGATATACCCAAAGTCGCCGGACCTTCCTCCGGCAGTAACATTTGATTCATAGTACCCGTAACTGCCTCCCATACCGGAGATTGATAATTCATTATGGTCCGGAACGCGGGTCCTCAAATTGATAACACCGGTGAAAGCATTGGTTCCGTAGAGCACTGAGCCGGGGCCGCGAATCAGCTCCACGCTATTCAGACCCGCTAACGGAAACGTCATATAAACCGGAAAATCGAGGCCACCGAAACCGCTCTCCCGGATGGGACGGCCATTGAAGAGGATAAGAGTGTGAAGATCCACGTGTGTCGGCATGTCGCCGCGGAAAGAGGCTATGTTGTTGAGGAACGGGTAGGAGCCTCGCGTATAAACACTGGGCTGGCGCTGCAGGAGCTGGTGGAGGTCTCTATCTCCATAGACTTCGAACTCACTTCTGGGGACGACGACGATGATACCCGGCGCTTCGGATTGCATCTCGGGTTTCTTCGATGCGACGGAGACCTCTATATCTATATCAAGGAGCTCCTCAATGGACATTTCAAAAAGCTCCCCCCTTTTAGCCAGTTGTTCCGGCTCATCATGTGCGAATGCCTGCTTAGCTGTACCGAGCAAGCTCAATAGAAGTAGAATAATCCCAACCTGCAATAGAGAGGAATATCTCTTTGCCAATATTATGTGATAATCATTTAGAATCCTCATAAACCAAAACCCCCAATTTTTCCATTTGCATATGTTACTAAAATCGGTGGTTTCGCCACGCTGGTTTATTTAAAATGTGCGATTCTTTTAGTTGAATAAGGGAAGGACCGATAAAATAAACAAACGGTTCACAACTGTGCTAAAGTACATTAAATGATTATTGAGTGTACGCACCGGAAGTCAAATTTAATTCATTGGCCGGATGTTTCACGGAGTTTATTCTCGAGAGAAGCGAAGGGCTCAATCCGACACATCAACAAATTGAGGGATTAAATATTGGGGATTTTTTCTGATACGGCTTCAAGGATAAGCTGTTTTGCGTCTTCCAATGGGCCGGGCAGATATGCGCCTGCGGCGGATTTATGGCCCCCACCATCGAACTTCTCTGTAATTTTACACACATCTACTCATGACCTTCAACCTGATGCACACGAATACGGTTCATTGCTGTATTAATAATTTTTGGCTTGCCAAGCAACTCTTTAAGCTCAGAGGGAGTTAATACTCTTGGAATATCGCTCGATATCCAATACCTCGAGTTCTTGCTCGGGATAAACTCAACAAACGGACTTACAGCTACCGGCAAAACATCCTCAAACGAAGTTATGTCATAATTTTTTCCTATTGGTTTTTGTTTTAACCATTCGGCCTTTTCGTCAGCTTCTTTGAGTCCCCGTTCCACAACATTTTGTTGCCGATACGCAATAGCGTGTGGATCGCCCCGATCGTAAGCAATTGAGCGACCAACTGCTTTACATTCAACGATGATCAGATGGTTGCCAACCGAATAAGCACAGTCTATTTGTTTTTCAGTCCCATCCGAGGCCTTGCATGGTCCTGTTGGAAGTATTGATGATTCCCGCCCCACAGCCTTCTCAAGGGCTTGCCCTTTATAGTTCTGATCACTTATAGAGACCCCCACGAACAGATCATAAAGCCGCCGGAGAATCCAAGCATAATCAACAAACCACCTATCGTTCTGTAAGGGAAGTAGCACATAGTGAGGCCCAGAGTAAGGAAGGTCTATCTGCTCTTGCTTGAACGTAGCTAATTCCCAAAAGCTGATAGCCGAATTAACCTCATTAATATCAATTTTATGGTTTTCTATTCCAAGGACACTTAAACCTGCTGGCAAAAAATATTTGATCTCATCCCGAATTAAGGTCTTTAGATTAGGACCTTCGTAGGCTCTCTGCCAATACCGCAAGAATGCATCGGGCCCTCTCCTTGTCCAAAGAATCAAAACTCTTGCACACAACGAGGCAATAACAGCCAGAACCGCGTCAAGCGAGACACCGTATTTGTCTTTGAATGCTAGTGCCAATGGCATGTGAATATCTCTAAATCCTCGTAGATCGAATGACACCCATAGGAAATTGAATTGTAGTGGAACTACAAAGTCAATCTTAAGCAACTTTCTCAAAGCATCCTTCAAGGAGTCAGAGGAGACTCCCATGAGATTGTAGGTAGGCAAGAACACATGACCTGTATGGTTTCTATCCCCATATCTTTTGAAAATGGCGCCAGTTGCAGAAGCATGCAACTCTCTTTTTCTATTATCATAGTGGTCCAGAAGCTCATCAAGTTCATCCGAACGATCATCGAGAAAATCTTGAGGGTCATCCTCAACCACAAAGGGCGCCCCCTTACCAATTGTTCTCAAAGATGCCCCAGTGCGCCACATCTCATAAGCAAGCTTCTCAAGATTGTAGAATTCCGCCAGATCCGTATAGGTAAATTGTGTCAGAACAAGTTGGTTCCCCGCAGTTGTTAAAAGCTTGCATTCGGGATCGAACTCTTTGCTCATAAGCAAACCGGATAAAATCCGTTCGATAGGAACATCTTTGCTATAACCTATATGGTCACATTGCTCGAACATCGCATACTTCTGAATCGCGCTTTCGAGCAACGCCCTTGTCAGGCCGATTGTCATTGGACTTGTATCTCTGCCAATTGGCCCAGGTGCAAGCCTTCGGTAAAGATGCAACCAGTAACCAAGTGAGGACTTCGATATTATCTCACGCATTTCACCTTCGAGGGTCCTGAGATAAGTCTTCAGAAGGGAACGTCCCTCATGCTGGCTATATATTCCAGGCGGAACAAACTGCCAAAAGCGCTTTCGGATTGGATGTATCTCCGAAGTTGTGAACCCTGAACGGGTCAGCTCTTGGTGAAAAAGTGCAAATGCCCGACTATAGTACTCAAGTGCAAGTACTACGTTTCGATTTCTCTTTCTACGGCTCCGACCTGACTCACCTTCTCTACGTTTCTTTTTCCTCCGCTTCGGATTCTTACTCGTCATTCTTTACTTCATTCCTACAAATTGCCAAAAACATCAAATTCTCATCCTCAAACCGAAAAGGTATTTTCTAAAAAAACTATCGCTTTTACGACTGCTATCTATTGTCTAGTCTTAAGCTGTTTTTCGACCTCGGCTTGAATAAGGTGCTTCGCGTCTTCCAATGGGCCGGGCAGATATGCGCCTGCGGCGGATTTATGGCCCCCACCATCGAACTTCTCGGCGATTTTGCAGATATCGATGTCGCCGCTGCTCCGTAAAGAGCATTTGATTCGGCCATCTGCCAGCTCTACAAATAAAACAGCTATTTCAACGGTGCTTATCCGCTGGCATTCGTTAATTAAATTTTCAGTGTCCTCATAAGTCGCACCGGTCTGCTGGAAATCCCGCTGGAGCAGATATTGGGTTGCGAATCGGCCGTTAAAATGAAGCTCAAGCGTGTTGAGCATTGCGGCCATTAGCCTGAGCCGCTGCGGTGAGAAATTCTGAAACAATTTATGATAGTACAGGGTTGGGTTTACGCCGGCTTCGATTAGCTCGGCGCAGCTTCTAAAGACCCTGCTGCCGGTATTAGGGAACTGGAACCAGCCGGTATCAGCAGCTATTGCAACGAATAGTGCCTGTGCGACTTTTTCTGTTACCGGCCAGCCGGCGAATTTTAGGAAATCGAAGATAATCAATCCTGTTGCCGCTGCTGTTTTATCAACCAGCTCAACGGCCCCGAGGCGGTCGCCGGTTTCGTGATGGTCAATTACTAAGATGGAAGCATCGGTTTTTTTTAGAAACTTGTCGAATTGAGGTAACTGGCTGAAGCTGTCGGTGTCGATAATCATAATCAAATTAAAATCGCCGAGTTTTCCATCTGTTAGCTGCTGGAGGTTAATATCCTGGCCGAAAATCGGGACTTTTTCAGCGAATAGAAATTCGTACCATCGAGGCAGAGGCGACAGCAATAGCAGCTTTGCCTCTTTGCCAAGGCCGGTCAGGACTTCAGACATTGCAACAAGACAGCCGCAGGCATCGCCGTCCGGTTTCGTATGGGCGGCGAGCAGGATGCTGCTCGATTGGTTGATTAAGTCAACCGCTTTTTGGAAATTTACGCTGTTTGCCATAATTAAACCTGCTTATCTGTTTAGTATTGGTGTATTGTTAAGGAAAATAACGTTGTTGTCAAGAAAATCCATAGCTACAGGCAAATGAAAAATTGAAGGATAAAATAAATGCGATTGACAGATTCCTCGATTCGCTCAGGATAACAGAAGAAAGAGGACGGGGGTACAAAGGATTGGGGACAGAAGCCGATTTTTTATTGGTTTTTCATTTGCTCGACTTCGGTGGCTTTTTTGAGGATTTTTCTTTCTTTCGGGTTTAAGCTGTGTATGCCAAAATCGTGGACTTTTTGCAAAATTCGGTCAAGCTCAAGTCGTAATTTTCGTCGTTCGTCCATTTTCTTTTGCCATCGTTTAGTTTGGGCTCTCAGCTTAAATTTATTCCGCCAGGATTCTGAAATTACGTAAATGGCTCCCGCCGCCATACCTGCCAGATGAGCTGCCTCACCGCCGGCATTAGCAAGTTCGGAACGACGAAATATAGTCATAACGGATATAAGCGCAAGAAAAATCGCCAATACCATAAGTGGAACAGGGAAGATTCCCATTACATACACTTTCGCTCTTGGAAAAAGTACGGCCGCCGCTGCAATCAAACCAAGAATCGCCCCAGAAGCGCCAATCAAAGGTAATGGCAGCGATAGAAACCTCGTAAGCACCAACAAAATATACAGCAATCCCCCCATCGCTCCACATACAAGATAAAAGACCAGGAATTTTCTACTGCCCCAAAGTCGCTCAAACATCGGTCCAAAGAAAAACAACGCCAGCATATTAAAGAATATGTGACCGAAACCATCAGGGTCATGCAAAAACTGGTAGGTTATCAGTCGCCAAAGTTGCAGAGATGTCCCAAGAGTTGCAGGAAATACAGGGAACCATGCAAGGAAGAAGTCTCTTACTTTTTCTATCATAAAATATGGCACAAAGACCGCCACATTGATAATTAGCAACCACTTGACCACGGGTGTAACCAGTGACATATTTTTACGCATCTGTGGCGAATAGTGGGGCTTAGAGCTATAATCCGCCTGAGTGTAATCTCTATCGTATAGACCCATATTATCCTCGTATCGAGTGTATT
>Ga0315549_1002951_pt1 | contig 15644 bp, 14 predicted proteins | sample SalMarSW160200MG_FD_203101 | JGI IMG/M metagenome (GOLD analysis project Ga0315549, IMG submission 203101) | Salt marsh sediment microbial communities from the Plum Island Ecosystem LTER, Massachusetts, United States - Salt Marsh Sediment SW1601-200 ... | reverse complement strand
GGATTTCTCAAAGAGCAAAAAATTACAAGCAAGAAATATGCTGATTTGTTTGGAATAAAGGACAGGATAAAATCAGTTGGAATCGCTGGAATCCCCAGATGCAATTATGGAAGTTCCCTTATCAACAAGTTGAAGCCCTTGGATTACATAACGGTTGTTTTTATGAAAAGTAAAATGCTGTTAATACCTTCTAATAGGCATTTTTTTATTCCTTATATAAGGAATATGAATTTTGGGTAGCTGCGGTGTTTATTATAATATTAGGCTCCTACTCAAATGCGAGTTTAAGTATGTCAAGATTCTTGCCGCAAATAGCTCGTTTACTCCTTCGTAAGGAGTGGAGTTCTTTGAAGTAAAGTTTAGATCTAGAATATTAATTAAAGTTTTGATTAAATCCATAAGTTATGTGCAAACATGCTCTTCGACGAGTGGAATTTGGCGTTAGCCAACAATAAAAAAGCCTATAGATTAAGGAGATAAATTATGATGAAGCGACCTTTTTTAACTTACTTTGCACAGGAAAGGGAAAATTCTGTTCCTGAAATTGAACTTTATTATAACGAAGAGCTAGAAATGAACTTACTGGTAGGTGTCGATGATGTTCCTAACAAAATTATTTGTGGAACACAAACATTCACCGAAGTAAAAAATGAAGCACCTGATAAAGATGTAAATGATGATTTCTCGATATTTTATTCAACAGAAACGTTTACAAAAGTAAAAGCTGAACAACCTGATAAAGATGTGTTTGAGTGGTAAATGAACTGTAAAATACTAATAATTACTAACAAAAAAGATTACACAACAGACTTTGTAATAAGACGTTTGCATGAAAGAAAGATAAATTTCTTTAGATTAAATACTGAAGATTTTCCATTAAAATACTCTAGCTCTATAAATATTAGCAACAAGAAATTTTATATAGAATTAAAGTCAAATAAAGTATCTCTTAATTTTGAAGAAATTAAAGGTATTTGGTATAGAAGGCCTGTAAAACCTCAATTATCTGAAATAACTCTGTCATATGATGATAAAGAATTTGCCATAAGAGAATCTTCGGAATTCTTAAATAACCTATGGGCAATATTGGATAATAAGAATTGGGTGAGTAATCCTAATTCTCTAAGAATGGCAGAAAGAAAAGTATTTCAACTTAAGAAAGCAATTGAAGTTGGATTTGATATTCCAGCAACTTCAATTTCTAATGACCCAGAGTTATTGTTGGATTACTATAAAAATCTTAAAAAACAGGTGATAGTAAAACCGATTAGTCATGGAGATTTTTCTAGCGGTAAATTCGCCATTTTTGCTAACGATTTATCTACTTTACCAAATATACCTGATTTTCAACAATCATATTTATCTCCATTAATTATTCAAAAAAGGATTGAGAAGATATCTGATTAAGGTGGACCCCATTGTCAAGACACGAATTTGCCATATTTAAGATACAGTTGGGCCTCTTGTTTTGATTATTGCTGTCAAAGTACATCTCAGCTGGTGTTTTATAATTCAGTGACTGGTGCGGTCTCTCCTGATTGTAGAAGGCGATATAGTTACCAATACCCTGCTTGGCTTCACTGACCGTACCATAATCATGGAGATAGACTTCCTCGTATTTTACTGAACGCCAGAGTCTTTCAGTGAAGACATTGTCCATAGCTCTTCCTCTTCCATCCATGCTGATCTGGATGCTCCTTTGTTCTAAGCACTCAAGAAAGGCCACGCTGGTGAACTGGGAGCCCTGATCAGAGTTGAAGATCTTGGGAGTAGCAATGGAGAGTGCTTTGTCCAAAGCTCGGATACAGAAGTCGATTTCCAAAGCAGTAGAAAGCTCCCAAGAGAGCACATAGCGGCTGACCCAGTCCATGATTGCTACCAGGTAGAGCCAGCCGTGCTTCATCCTGATGTAGGTAATATCAATACCCCAGACCTGGTTAACTCGGTCAATGGCCTTGTTTCTCAAAAGATAGGGATAGATCTTATGACCCGGATGAGGCTTGCTTAAGTTAGGCTTAGGATAGATGGCCTCGATACCCATCAGTCTCATCAGTCTTTGGATTCTCTTTCGGTTGATGAGGTAGCCTTTTCTCTTCAGTATCTCCCTTATTCTCCGGGAACCATAAAAGGGAGTCTTGGTATACACCTCATCAATTAAGTGCATCAGCTCTAAGTTATAGGGATCAACCCTTGGCTCATAATATACCGTTGAGCGAGCTATTCCTAAAAGCTCTGCTTGCCTCTTTACCGGTATCATTTTATTTTGGCGCTCGATCAGCAAGATTTTCTCCTTAGCTGATAAGTCCAGATTTTTTTTTAAGCCAGTCGAGCTCTACCTTCAATTGTCCAATCTCCTTATAGAGCTCCTCAATGAAGAGATCTTTCTCCTTGTGTCTTTTTTGTCCGTTATCGGTAAAGAGTTCGATCATGCCATTCAGAGCCATGCTCTTCCATTTTCGTATCTGAGAAGGATGAACTTGGTATTGACTGGCTAGTTCAGCCGAGGTCTTCTCCTCTCGAATAGCTTCTAGAGCTACTTTCGCTTTGAAACTCGGTGGATATTTCTTACGTATGCTTGTCATGATGGATCTCCCTTTTTGACCTTACCTGTATCTTAGCATAGTGTCCGAATTATGGGGTCCATTATAGATATTAGAACAACTGTTTTTGGTGATAGAGCATTTTCATTTGAAATTAAACATAAAAATAATTTGAAAATATTAGATTGGAGAGTTTTGAATCCCGATGAATTGGAATATAATCTTATTGATACTCCTAAAGTGATTCAGGAAAAGATATTGGACCTAATGAATCTTCTTAATATTTCTTTTAGTGCATTTGATTTTGCCTATACCAAATCAAGAAAATGGATCTTTTTAGAAGTAAATCCAAACGGGCAATGGGCATGGTTAGAGCAAATGACTGGTGTCTGCATGACTGACTCTTTAATAGATTTATTATTGTCAGGATAGTAATATGGAAATATTTCATCATTGGTGGGAATATTTTTTAGTTTTGTCTTGGACAGTTTATCCGCCCAAATTTAAGAAGATAGGCGGAGATGTTCCACCTTCCCTAGATTATTTCAGAGATAAATATTCAAAAAGAATAGAGCGCCTATCAAAAAATGAAAAAGCTTTAAGTTTATTTCGGGAAAAACTCAGCCACCTTGAAGATTTAGAAAATAAAACAAGAAATACAATTGAAGAAAAAGCACATTCAATGATTTCACAATCTGGAGTGGCTGTTACGCTTCTAGTAGGAACTATTTCCTTGCTGGCCATTAAATCTGATAGTTGGAGTTATATACCATCAATTTGGGTTTACTTTCTTTTAGTAATTACCACATTAAATTTAGTAGCTGCAGCTTTACTTGCGAGAAATGTGATTGTTCTTGAATATAAATATCCAAAACAAGTTATTTCAGACCTTTCGAAAGATTACTTTTTCATTGGCTCATTAATTGAGCAAATATTTATTATTAAACATTCTTTTTACTATAATAACATAAAAGCCTCTTTTTTAAAATTTGCTCATTGGTATTTTAAGGCTACTTTCATATGCATTCTTATTCTGGTAATCTCTCTTCCGTTTTTATATTTTTCTAAGCCACTTGAAAAAGATAGTAAATCAAACTCTAAAAATATATATATTGAAAACTCTGTTAATAAATATTCAACTGCCACAATTTTAAATGAAGCATCTATAGATAGTTCACAAATTCAAGATCAAGATGTAAATAAGCAAAATATCGATAGCCTAATTTTAAATCAGAAAAAATAATACTGGCTAACAATTGCATCCAGCGGACGAAAGGGCAGTATTTCAAATGGGTCTAAGCTAGGTGCATTAAGTAAAGGTTAATTTAAATTTAATACTCAGCGGGCTTAAGCCCTTCCGCCGCTCATACTCGTCGTCAGCTGCATAATTGCATGAATCTATTCCAAGAACAACAGTGCATTACGAAAAAGATAATCCAAACATGAATAACACGGACTTAACTTTCATTACCAACGAAGAACAGCAAAACCTTAAGGCGAGATTTCGTGTTTTAATAAAAGATACAAAATTCTTTGACTGCCTTGTGGGGTATTTTTATACAAGCGGTTTTCATGCCGTTTATAAATCATTAGAAAATACAGAGAGAATTAGAATTCTGATTGGCATAAGCACAAGTAAACTGACCTATGATTTGTTAACAAAAGCAACCCAGAATCCTCAACAGTCAATGCAATTCTCTCATGCAGAAACAAAGCAGGAATATTCAGGGCTCATCGAAAAAGAGATGGAGGATTCGGAAGATAAACGGGAAGTCGAAGAAGGTGTGGCAAAGTTTATCGAATGGATTCGCAGTAAAAAACTGGAAATCAGAGCTTATCCATCACAAAATATACACGCAAAAATTTACATTATGACTTTCGCCGAAGGTGACCGCGATGTCGGTAGGGTGATTACCGGTTCCAGCAACTTTACTCGATCGGGTCTGGTGGATAATCTTGAATTTAATGTCGAACTGAAAAATCGCGCGGACTATGAATTTGCCAATCAAAAATTTGAAGAGTTCTGGAAGAATTCCGTAGATGTCAGCGAAAAATACATTCAAACAATTCAGGAAAAAACCTGGCTTAACCAAAATGTTACGCCTTATCAGCTTTACCTAAAATTCTTATACGAATATTTCAAAGACGAATTGAGCCAGACGGACGAACTATTTCTCAGATATCTGCCGCAAGAATTTAAAAAACTAGAATATCAGGAACAGGCAGTTTTAAACGCAAAGAAAATCCTTGAGGAATACGGGGGCGTGTTTATCTCTGATGTGGTGGGTCTTGGAAAAACTTACATCTCTGCGATGCTTGCCGGGCAGATTGACGGGAGAACTTTGGTAATAGCGCCTCCCGTTCTCCTTGACAAAAAAAATCCCGGGTCCTGGATAAATGTCTTTTCCGATTTTAGAGTACCAGCCGATTTTGAATCAATTGGGAAATTGGATCATATACTTGATAGAGGAACGGAAAAATATAAGAATATCATCGTTGATGAAGCCCACCGTTTTAGAACAGAAACGAATATTACCTACGAGAAATTAGCCGAGATTTGCCGTGGTAAAAGGGTAATTTTGGTAACCGCTACCCCGTATAATAATTTTCCAAAGGATATTTTGAGCCAGATAAAATTATTTCAAAAAGCGAGGAAAAGCACTATCCCTAATTTACCCGACCTTGAGGCTTTCTTCAATGGATTAGAAAAGAAGTTAAAAAATCTGGACAGACAACGGGATTATTCCGAATACATAAAAACCGTCAAAGAGAACGCCAAAGCAATCCGCGAAAAAGTGCTTAAATATTTGATGGTGCGCCGCACCAGAACCGAAATCACAAAATACTTTGCCGATGATCTGCAAAAACAAAGCCTCAAGTTTCCTGATATTGATAATCCAGAGGCGCTCTTTTACCAGCTCAATGATGAGGAAGATGAAATCTTCAATAGAACCATTGAGCTGATTTCAAAGAAATTCATCTACGCCCGCTATACGCCTCTATTGCCGAAATATTATAAAGGTTCAATAGACCAGTTGGAGGAGCAATCCCAGAAGAACATGGGCAAATTCATGAAAATTTTGCTGGTTAAAAGACTGGAGAGCAGTTTTTTCGCTTTTAGGAACTCTGTGGATCGGTTCATCTATTCCTATGAGATGTTCATTAAGGAATTTAAAAATGGTAAGGTCTATGTGAGCAAAAAATATTCTTATAAAATTTTTGAGTGTCTGGAAAATGACGATGACGAGGCCATTCAAAGGCTGATTGATGAAGGTAAAGCTGCACAGTTTAAAAGTGATGAATTTAAGGATGCGTTTATCTCAGATCTGGAGAACGATCGTGCCATATTGAAAAACATCAAATCTCTCTGGCAAAAAGTTGAGCGAGACCCAAAATTGCTTAAATTTTTGGATGAACTCTCAAAGAGAAAAATTCTGAGACAGAGCAAGCTCATCATTTTTAGCGAATCCAAGGAAACAGCCGAGTATTTATCTAAAAACATAAATGACAAGTTTGCCGATACCGCGTTGTGTTTTACCGGCGGATCAGGAGAGGCAACTCGTGATAAAGTCATTGACAATTTTGACGCTAAAGTGCGCCATCCCAAAAACGATTATCGCATTTTGGTTTCCACCGAGGTTTTGTCTGAAGGTGTTAACCTGCACCGTTCCAATGTGGTCATAAATTATGACATACCATGGAATCCCACACGGATGATGCAGAGAGTTGGGCGTGTCAATCGTGTCGATACCGAGTTTGATACGATTTATACTTTTAATTTCTTTCCCACTAAACAATCCAACGACCTGATTAAACTGAAAGAGGTGGCGGAAGCTAAAATCAACGCCTTTTTAACCCTGTTAGGTGGCGATGCCGCACTGTTACCGAAGGAGAGCCGGTCGGCTCGCACGAACTCTTCAATCGTTTAATTTCCAAAAAGACTCTGACTGGCGAAGATGAAGCCGAAGAGAGTGAACTGAAATATTTACAAGTCATCAAGGATATCCGTGATAAGAACCCGGATCTCTTTGAAAAAATCAAACGCCTACCCAAAAAAGCCCGCACAGCAAAAGCGAATAACAGTCTTAAAGATTCGCTCATTACCTACTTCAGACGCGGGAAAATCCAGAAATTCTTTATGGCCGATATGAACCCAGATGCGCAGGAACTTGATTTTATGAGTGCTGCCAATAAACTCGAGAGCACTATTGACGAGAAAAAACAAAAACTGCCGCAAGCATTTTACCACTTTTTGGACAAAAACAAGGAAGCTTTTATTTTTGCTACCATCGAAGAAATATCAGAACCACGAAAAAGGCGAGGCCGCGACAGCGCAATGCAAATGCTTAAGATTCTCAAAGTAACGCTGAAGAACACGCAGCAGTTTACCGATGAGCAAGAGTTGTATCTCAAACAAGTTAAAATACAGCTAGAAGAAGGCGGTCTGCCCAAACAAACAGCCAAAGAATCACTCAAGGCATTAAACGCACTAAAGCAGGATTTGATGAATCCCTTCAAAGTGCTGGCAACGCTGCACAGCCACATTCCCGAACGCCTTTTAGAAGGACACTATGCAGAACAGAATCCGCGGGTTTTCGGTAAGCGGGAAGTGATTTTATCATTGTATTTGACCAGAGAGTAAAATGGATAAACAACAGGCACAGACAATTATCAAAGAAACGTTCGAAAAGTCCTTTAATAAAGACAGATTCAATGGATTCATCAAAAATCTTCTCAATCAAATTGAGGATGCTCCATTTAGCTATCAAGGCAATTATATCCCCGATGCTTATAAACCCTTCATTAGCAGGTATGAGCGCATTGGTAAATACAATGATGGCGAAAAACGAATTGATATTCTCATTGTCTATCTTAATAGAAGAACGTCCATTGAGCGCGCACGCACTAGACAGCGAAATTTTATTGCGGGCTATCTTGATGGTAAATATGGCAGTGATGTAAGCAAAGATGCCGCTCTGGTAGCCTTTGTTTCCCCTAATGAAGAAGATTGGCGCTTCTCGCTGGTAAAGATGGATTACCGCTTTGAGCAGGCGAGAAACGGAAAAGTTAAAGTAAAAGACGAATTTACGCCCGCCAGACGCTGGTCATTTCTGGTCGGCAAAAACGAATCCAGCCACACAGCTCAGAGCCGCCTTGTTCCTCGTCTCGCCGATGATGAGCACAATCCCACACTTGCCCAAATGGAAGAAGCCTTCAACATTGAAAAAGTTACCAAAGAGTTCTTTGGAAAATACCGTGAGCTCTTTTTGTGGACAAAAGAAACATTGGATAAGATTGTTAAACAAGACGCTAAGATTGAAGCGGATTTTGAGGCCAAGGGTGTCAACACCATTGGCTTTGCCAAGAAACTTTTAGGGCAAGTCGTCTTTCTCTACTTTTTGCAGAGAAAAGGCTGGTTTGGTGTTGAGCGCGATGCGGAATGGGGAACGGGCACTAAACAATTCCTAAGAGAACTCTTTCAAGGCAAACATGGAAAATACGGCAATTTCTTCAACGACATTTTAGAGCCTCTCTTTTACGAGGCGCTCCGTATTGATCGCCGCCACGATGATGATTATTACAGCCGTTTCAACTGCAAAATCCCTTTTCTCAATGGTGGGCTGTTTGACCCCATTGGAGGGTACGATTGGGTACATACCGATATTCTTCTTCCCAACGAGCTGTTTTCCAATCAGAACAAAACCAAAGAAGGCGACACAGGAAATGGTATTCTGGACATTTTTGACCGCTATAATTTTACTGTAAAAGAAGACGAACCACTGGAAAAAGAAGTAGCCGTTGACCCGGAAATGTTGGGAAAAGTATTTGAAAATCTGCTGGAAGTCAAAGACCGTAAATCCAAAGGAAGTTACTACACACCCCGGGAAATCGTTCACTATATGTGTCAGCAGAGCCTCATCAACTATCTCAATACAGAATTAAATAAAGGTGTTACTCTGTATCAAAATATTGGCGATCTTCAAACAAACGCTTTTGGCAACGAAGCAAAAATTGGTCAGTTGGATTTGACTGTGAAACGTAAGTCAGGCCAGCAGATATCAAAAGAAGACCTCGAAATCCTTATTGAATATGGTGAATATGTAGGCGAAAACGAAGCAACAGTGGTATCTAAAGGTAGAGAAACCGACACCTATTTTTACAAATTGTCCGAAAACATCCGCAAAAATGCCAAATTGATTGACGAAAAGCTGGCCAGTATCAAAGTGTGCGACCCGGCCATCGGCAGTGGCGCCTTTCCCGTGGGTATGATGCACGAGATTGTCAAAACCAGAAATGTGTTAACGACTTTTCTGTCGTTGCGAGGAGCCCAAGCGACGAAGCAATCTCACACTGGGGATTACTTCGCTGACGCTCGCGATGACAATAGAACCATTTACCATTTCAAACGGGAATGCATAGAGAAATCCCTTTACGGTGTGGACATTGACCCAGGTGCAGTGGAGATTGCCAAACTGCGTTTGTGGCTATCGCTGGTGGTGGATGAGGAAGATATTAACCAGATTAAGCCATTACCAAACTTAGACTATAAAATTGTCTGCGGCAATTCGCTTTTGGGCTATCCATATACTCCAATGGGGCTTGAAAAAATTGAGAAATCAAAAGAACTATTTTTCTATGAAACTCGCCCAAAAGAAAAAAACGAATTAAGAGAACAGATTAATCACTCTATCTACGATTTATTCAAGAGCACAGAAGAAAGCCTTGCTTATAGAGTAACCGTTGATTTTAAAATTAATTTTTCGGAAGTGTTTCACGAAAAAGGTGGCTTTGATGTGGTGATTGCGAATCCGCCGTATGTACGGGCTGATTCTGGAGACGACTATTTAGAGTTCAGGGGGCAGTTGGAAAAAAGTGGGATGTACGAGACATTGTATGAAAAATGGGACCTATTTATTCCATTCATTGAAAGAGGTTTAAATATATTAAACAGAGAGGGAGGCTTAATATTTATTACCTCGGACTCACTTTGCACTGCCAAGTATGCTCACAAACTTCTTGAAATGATCTTAAGAAAGCACGCTATGCATTCAATCGACTATTTTGAAAATATGTATGTTTTTGACGCAGGTGTAACGCCTGTCGTATTGCATATAGATAAAAAGGGTATAGCAGACAGTACAAGAATAACCATAAGGGAAAATAGTTTCGATACGATTAAGAGCACAAAAGAAATAGCAAGGGGTGAATTTAGAAGACTTGGAAAAGATGCTTTCCGGAAGAATTTTATTTCCTTAAACTTAAAGGTGAAAACAGAGAATTTAGGAAACATTTGCTATATCAGTTATGGCCTCAGACCTAATAGTGACGAGAGATTCTGGAAAGGCGAATTCAAGACAAAAGACGTGGTAAGTGATAAAAAAAGTGACATTTATTGCAGGCCTTTCGTTGAAGGCAAAGACATTGATGCATATAAAATAAAACGAATAAGACATCTGGAATGGGGAACAGCCAGGGTTCCAGCAAAAATATCCCGTCCAACTTTTCCGGAATTATATACTCCTCCGAAAATAATACGGGGAAGAATGAACCCTGCGATATATGATGATACGGAAACAGTATGCAGTGCGAATGCAATCGTTTTAAAACGATTGCATGATCTGAGGGGGGTTGATAACAGGAGTATCAGGAATAGCTTTAAGAACAACCGTAGGGATAGAAAAATATTAGAATCTATATCTATAAAGTACGATCTAAAATATCTGCTCGCAATATTGAATTCTATATTTGCCTACTTTTACTTGAACAACATCAGGCGACACAAAATGGAAAATTACTTTTATCCTGATGACCTGAAAAAATTGCCTATCAGGATAATTGCGCTGAAGGACCAAAAACCATTCATCAACCTTGTTGACCGTATTCTTGCCATCACCAAAGACGAAGACTATCTGCAAAACCCGCAGAAGCAGTCGCAAGTGAAGGCGCTGGAGCAAGAGATTGACCAAATGGTTTACCAGCTCTACGGCCTGACGGAGGAAGAGATACGGACTGTGGAGGGAGATAAATGATTCGATGTACTATTCAAATCAGGAAAATAGTTAACCACGGATTACCATCCGCTGCCTGTCCGGCGCTTCGTGCCTTCCGTCAAGCGGCTGAAGCGAATAGTCGCTCCCACGTCAAGCTCGTGTCCGCGCCTACCGCTTATCCACAGGCCCGTTAGGTGAGAAAATTATGAAATTACCAGATAATTGCTATATGCCAGACATCTCAGATTTAGCCAAGCATCCCCTCATTCCAGCCTTAACTCTCAGTTTAATGTTTTCAAAAGGGGATCAATTCAGCAAAAAAGCAGCTTTATATCTTAGAAATTTTATACGCTTAATTGATAAAAGCGTCAAAGAGTACCTCAAGGCAAGGGAAGCAATTCTATCACAAATAAAGGAAAAAAATCGATCTTCAGAGGAAATGCAAAAAGAAGGAAGAGTCATATATATATTTTCTTTTGTCGATCATGCCGAAAATTGTGTAAATGCCATTCGTCGTTTGCTCCATCTTTTGGAATCCATTAAGAAAGAACGCATGTCTCCTCCTATTCCCAAGATTCCGCGTAAATTAATCGAAGCCCATGGAAATATGATAGGAAACATCAGAAATACTATAGAACACCTAGATGAAAAAATTCAAAATGATGAATGCAGCAAAGGAGAACCTGTTATGCTTTTCCTCGCTGAAGATGAAAAAAGCATGGTTATATGTAAACAAAATTTAAGATTTTGTGATTTAGAATCAGTTATTAGGAATTTCTATGATATTGGAAAATATCTAATTAAATGTTATAGAAAATAGCACCTAACAACTCACTACACCTGATCATCCTTCGCCCTTTCTGTGCTTCGTCAGGCAGGTTAGTTCTAATGTTATGACGACCTCGATATATGCTCAGCTAATAATTGTGGAAAAAGAAATTGAGAATATATTCAATTTTCTTAAAAAGTTTCCGTTTAAGTCCGAAAGGGTCTGAAACATACTCTATAAAAGAAAAAATAAATTATAGAAAGGAGCAAGTTTAGCTATTATCACATTATTTGTCGGTGCTGTTTTAGGGGGAATGATGTCTTGGGTAATTACTCACCTATATTACCAAAAATCAACAGCCGAGCAGAAAGCAATTACATCTAAGCTTTCAAGAGAAGTCAAAGAGGCAATATTAAATCTTCATACGGAGAAACTTACCGCGAAAGATTTGAATAAATTATTAGAAGAAAAAACTATTGATGGAGAAGCAAATGGTGATCCTCTACCTTTTAAAGCGTGTCCTAAATGTGGATCAACAAAATTAGAGAGAGGTAGCGCTGATTACCATGATGACTTGTATTATTTTATAAAATGCACAGAATGCGAATGGAACGAATGGAGTCAATAATAACACCATGCAACAACTTAGTTTACCGGACGCTAACGCGCAACTGATTTCGAGTAATTATGCCTGAGAACAATTTTAAATCGAGGATGCCATGATCTGTCAACATTGGCAATATCTGATAACACTTGATTCTGATCTTCATAAATGTTCAAGATTTGTTGATATCAATTCGCAGAATTTTAAAACATATTCCATAGAGTTCGTTCGGATACTACTGGCAGCTGGTTCAGAAATAGACGTTGTCGCAAAGATCTTATGCAATTGTATAGATTCGACAAAAAGCTATGGAAACATTAACGAATATCGCGATACCATTATCGCCAAATTCCCAAAATTTCCCTCAATGATTATAGACGTACCACAGTACGAATTGCAATTAACTCCATGGAATGAATGGTCGCAGCATAGGAATCCAAACTGGTGGAGAGCTTACAACGATGTCAAGCACGAAAGAGACAACTATTTCGCAGATGCAAATCTTGAAAACACGCTCAATGCCGTAGCTGGATTATTTGTCGTTGTCTGGTATTTGCATCACGAGGAATCCAACCGTAAGAAGCTAAATAAAACTGTTTTGTTATCTGCTGATCAATACATTGATGGTATACAATGGGCAAATACATACTACTACAAAATACCTGAAGAATTAACATCTTAAATGTTATATGCTTTATGTCTTCCTAGCATGACATTTCACTGGAGAGGGATGCGCGGTAAACCGCGCCCCTCTCTCAGATCAGCCGTTGTAAGCAAAGGGAATAAAGATGAGAGGATGGGATGGCGGCGAGTTTCATGCTTTTTCAAAATACGATGGTTCCTCTTTAATAGAAAAGCGAAAAAGGCAAATCGTTTCAGCTATTAACTCGCAGCCTGACGATTACATCTTGAATGTTAATAAAACAGAGTATATCGAGCACCTTGTTTCGGAATTCACGATACCACCTATCGAAATACACAGAGACCAAATTAGCGTCTCAACATATGAAGCTCAAATACCTGCCAAAATACATCCTAACTCTTACGATGTAGACTCCGGAAAATCATACAAAAGAGACGTAATGAAATTTCATTTACCCTTCGCTGGTGACCCACAACTCCTAAAGGTAAGACCAAGACCTTTTTCATCTGGACCGAGAGTTTCGGTTGAAGGCGATAATATCTGTTTTGGAATCATTAATTTTAATATGAAGCCTGAAGAGATAAAACAAAAATCTGATCAAATCATCAATAGATTGGAAAGCCTAAATCAGCTACTAACAAACGACTTAAATGACTTTAATCGAGCTATCGAGACCATGGCATCACAGGCGTTCGATGCAAGAAAACAACAACTTTTAAGAAAAAGAGACCTGATGTCGGCGTTAGGTGTACCTATTCGAAAGTCCAGCGATACTCCCGAAACTTTTTGTATTCCCGTTAAGAGAACCAAGATCATCCCAACAAAAAGAAAGCCTGAGGTGACAGAGAAGGGGTTTTCACCTGAACCCACCCTTGATGACGCGATTTATCAACAAATACTGGTCATCATTCATGATGTTGGAAAGCAGTTTGAAAGATTACCTAGTACATATTCTGGGAAAGAAGAAGAGCATCTTAGAGACCATATCCTATTGATTCTTGAGCCTAACTTTGAAGGATCGGCCACAGGAGAAACCTTTAATAAGACGGGAAAAACTGACATTCTACTTCGTCACGAGGGGAGCAATGTTTTTATTGCGGAGTGTAAATTCTGGAGAGGCAAAAAAGCATACCTTGATACTATAAGCCAACTTCTTGGTTATCTAACATGGAGAGACTCAAAATCGGCTATTGTGGTATTTGTAAAGAATAAGAACTTCTCATCTGTTCTAGATGTAGTTAAAGAAGCAACTCTCGAACATGAAAATTGCCTAGGGTTCGTCTCTGAGCAGGAAGAAGGATGGTATCACTACAGGTTCCATATAGATGACGACAAAAACCGAGAAGTGCGAATGTCAGTAATGCTTTTTCATATACCTGAATAAGATTTACTGCAGAATAACCCTAACCATCCAAAGCCTTATGAACGATGGATAATAAAGGGCTTATACGATTTAGAAGATAATGAGATCTTGGTGGAAAAAGATTCATGGAATTTCGTTGCGAGCGATAATATTTATGAGGATTTATTAGACGTATTTCACGGAGCAGGTGAAGAATTGAGAGAGCAAAAATCGGTGATTTGAATCCTACCTAAAGACGAATCTTCTAGCAGCCAAGAACTATCTACCACTCTAGGCGCAAAGTCATTCTTTCCGGAGGCATTTCGCCTACTTTTCTTCTCTGTAGATAGACCCCATCGACAATTGGCCGACCGTTTTCTTCCTCTTTACTTCGGTAAATATGATAGCCGGTAACTTTCTCCTCCATGCTCTTATCGATAACTGAGGTCAGGGATAACTCGCCCTTTGTTTTGTCAAATCTTCGGGATGCTGTGTACAAGCAGGAAAAGAGAGACCTATATAAAATTATCTTACTTCATCCCATTGATTACTTGACAAAAAGTAAAAATAATTTATAATTAAACTAGACTATTCTTGAGGAGGAGAGAATGAACAAAGGTATCCGGGGTTCCGTTGGTGAGAAATTAAAAAAAGCCAGGGAATCGTTGGGATTGACATTAAAGGAAGTTGCAACAGAAGTGGGGTTCGCAAATTACCAGACTCTGATAAACATTGAGGCAGGAAAAAGAGAAATAAAAGTATGGGAACTTGTTAAACTGGCCCGGATCTATTACAGAGATATTGACTATTTCCTAGAAGATGGGAGGATTGTCGAAGCACCTTCTGTTTTATGGCGAAAGAGATCATCCTCTCTCAAAACCAATATATACGAAAGAAGATTTCTCAAATATTGTGAGAACTATAGGCAAATAGAAGAGCTTTTGGGAACAAACACTTTAAGAAAGTTTAAGCCGATTCAGTGCAAGAGAGAAGATTTTGTTACCTTCAGTTTTGTTGATCGTCTGGCTCATAATTATCATGATATGTTAGGTTTTGGGAGCCGTCCTGCATGCTGTATTCATAGAATACTTGACGAGAGTTTCGGAGTAAAGATTCTGTTCTTAAGTATGGGAAAAGAAGGATCTGGTGGATCAACCGTTGGTGACTTCGGTCCTGCTATCCTAATTAATGCAGACGATGCTCCCTGGCGCAGAAACTTTGATCTTGCACATGAATTTTTTCATATTATCACCTGGGGTATTTTTCGTCCCGAAGAAATATTCGATTCACCAAAAAAGGGAAAGAGCAAAGTAGAAGTGTGGGCTGATGCATTTGCTGCAACATTACTTTTACCCCAAAAGGAAGTATTGGAGGGATTTAAAGAGCGAATCAAGAATGGAAAAGTGTCCTATTTTGATTGTGTAGAATCAGCCCGGGAGTTCGAGGTCTCTGTAGATGCCTTTCTATGGAGATTGGCAAGTTTGGGTATGGTGAAGAGAGAAGAAGTCGAAAAGGTGCTAAACGATCCCGCCTTAAAGAAGCTGTACTGGCAGGAGAAATCTGGTGGATGGAAAGATACGCCTAAATTCAAATTCCCAAGCCGCTATGTCAATATGGCTTTTAAATGTATGCAGACGGGCAAAGTTTCGCGAGGACAATTTGCCGATTATATGGAAATAGATCGGCAAGAGATACCTCAACTCCTCACGGAGTATGGACTGGACGAGAACGCGGATTATGAAATTGAACTTACTG
>Ga0315549_1002950_pt1 | contig 15646 bp, 11 predicted proteins | sample SalMarSW160200MG_FD_203101 | JGI IMG/M metagenome (GOLD analysis project Ga0315549, IMG submission 203101) | Salt marsh sediment microbial communities from the Plum Island Ecosystem LTER, Massachusetts, United States - Salt Marsh Sediment SW1601-200 ... | reverse complement strand
CCACCATTCCCATGACAATAATAACCGCGGCCAAAGTCATATTATTGATGGTATTGCCGAGGAGTGAAGCTACAATCATAGTACTGGCCAGGGTAAAGGGAATACCCATGGCTACCCAGAAACTGCTTCTGGCATCCAGAAAGATAAACAGGGTAATGACAATGAGGATAAAACCCAACAGTCCGTTTGAAGCAATAATTGAAAGCCTGTTGCGGACACTTACCGACTCATCGTCCATGGTGCGGAGTTCGATACCCGTATTGGAGAGGGCATGCTGCGAAAACTCTGCCGCAGTTTTATTAATACTGTCAACAGCCTCTAAAATACCGGCGCTCGAGGTTTTAGTTACTCTTAAGGTAATTGCTTCATTGCCGTTTATCTTTTGTATTGAATCCCGGTCTTCGGATTTATAAGAAACCGAGGCCAGATCTTTAAGTCTGATTTTATAGCCTTCAAAATTGGCTCTGATAATAAGATTTTCAAGCTGCGCTACATCAGTCAGAGCCGCATCCAGTTTTATTTTTGTGGAGTTGTCGTCATCCAGCACACCGACCGGCTGATTGATGTTGCCCGCTTTGATGACATTGCTAAGTTCCGTTAAAGAGATATTATAGAAATCGAGTTTTTTCGGATTTACGCTGATTTCCAGAAATCTATCCAGGTAACCGTTTAAGGAGACATCGCTTACGCTGGGGAGGCGTCTCAGTTTGTCCTCCAATGTGTCGCAGTACGACTGCAAAATCTGGCGCTGGTCATCCGTTAAAATATCCGTATTTTTATAATAGAGGGTAAAATCAATAATCGAAAAACGTGAAGATTTGAATTCAATTACTCTGGGAAGATCCACATCATCCGGATAGTCTACATTGTTTAAGGCATCTGCAATTTCCGTCACCACGGTAGCGCGATTTTGACTGACGGGGTCAAGCTCAACCGTAACCACGCAACTTCCTTGTCCGGAAGAGCTAGTTACGGACTTAATCCCGTCGATTCCGTCCAGGGCCGACTCAATTTCAGTTGTTATCAGAAGATCCACCTCTTCGGCCGTTGCTCCGGGGTAGGAAGTGGAAATTCGCACTCTGTCGAAGTTTATATTAGGAAGCTCTTCTTTGCCCGTTTTGTCCCAAAAGAAGATTGCTCCGATTATAACCGCTATCATAAGAAAATTGGTAAAAATGTGTTTGCCCGAGAAGTATTCGATTATTTTTTTCATATGCTACTCTGCCTTTTGAACCACAACTTTAGCAAAAACCTTGATACCATTGGTTACCCGCGGCTTATACACAATACTATAAGTAAAATTAGTGTTCAACAAAAAAAATGTAAGAAATTGTAACAATGAGCAAGTATGGCCAGGCAGAATGTATTTAAAAATTTGAAAATGCTTAAAGCATTTATTATCATGTTATAAAAGGGCAAATATGTTTTCACTTAAAGGATTCGCGGAACTGATAGCTGCCATATCGACTGAATTTGTCAATTTGGATTCTAAAAAAATAGATGCAAGTATAAATAAGGCCTTGCGCTTAATTGGCGAGTTTGTGGCGGTCGACAGGAGCTATATTTTCCAATTCCGCGACCATGATAAAATTATGGATAATACACATGAATGGTGTGCTCAGGGAATAGAACCGCATATTACCCATCTTAAGAATCTGTCTGTGAACAGTTATCCCTGGATCACCAGACGCTTATTAAGCGGTGAGGTCGTATATTATATCAAATTTGAGGAATTGCCCCCACAAGCTGTGACAGAACGTGAGGAGTTCGCTGCTCAAGGCATAAAATCACTTGTAAACGTTCCCATGCTTTTTAAAAACAAAGTAAGGGGTTTTGTAGGTTTTGACAGTGTACACAAGGAAAGACAATGGGATGAGGAGGTTATTCTCCTTCTGCGTTTAATCGGGGAAACGTTTTCCAACGCCTTAGCGCGAAAAAACGCGGAACAGGCTCTGCACAAGAGTGAGGAGAGGTTGAAACTGGCAATGGAAGCGACCAACGATGGTGTGTTTGATTGGTATATGCAAAGCGGCGAGGCCTATTTCAGTCCCCGCTACTTTGGTATGCTGGGCTATGATCCCGGCGAGCTGCCCGCTTCCGCAGATACCTGGCAAAATCTCATTCACCCCGATGATAGTGAATATCTGCAAGAAATAGTTAAAGAATATTTTGAGGGGAAGCGCAGAGCGCACGAGGCTGAGTATCGTCTTTGTACGAAACAAGGCGGCTATAAATGGGTGCTCAGCCGGGGCAAGGCTGTTGAGTTTGACGAAAAGCATGTTCCGCTGCGTATGGTGGGTACCCATACCGATATAACCGACCGCAAAACCGCGGAAGATAAAATAAAGCAGACCGAACTGCGCTTAAGGTCTTTGATCGAGCACACCACGGATGCCGTATTCTGTTATGAGTATAATCCGCCCATTCCCACAGATTTGCCCATGGAAGACATGGTTAAACGTATGTATGACTGTGTACTGGCCGACTGCAATCTGGTATGCGCGCGGTCTTTTGGCGTGGCTCAAGTTGAAGCTGTGATAGGACGAAGGCTTGCTGATTTATTTGGCATAAAATCCGGCAGCTTGAATAAATTGTTTAGTGAATTGGTGGAAGGCGGTTATATAATTATTGACGGTGAGGGGGTGGAGAAGCTGGAGGACGGGAGTGAGCGTCATTTTTTAAATAACGGTTACGGTGTTATTGAGAATGGGAAGCTGGTACGTGTGTGGGGTACATTTCGTGATATTACGGAACGTAAAAAAGCGGAAAAAGAGATACAAAAAGCACAGAAACTGGAATCGCTGGGTATTATGGCCGGAGGTATTGCCCATGATTTTAATAATCTTTTGGGGGGAATATTCGGCAATATTGAATTAGCCGAAGATAACATAAAGAACCGCGCAGAGGCTCTGTATTATCTCGATAAAGCTATGTCTGCATATGAGCGCACAAAAGACCTTACAACACAACTGTTAACCTTCGCCAAGGGGGGTGAGCCGGTTAAAAAGAGTGTACTCATTCAAAAAGTACTTAAAGAATCATGTCAACTCGCTCTCAGTGGCTCGAATATCGTATGCGAAACCAGGCTGGCTAGTGGAGGTGAATGTGTTCTATCCGATGAGGGTCAGTTAAATCAGGTGTTCACCAATATAATTATAAACTCCTGTCAGGCAATGCCTCAGGGAGGAAAAATATTAATAACAGCCAGAGACAGAAAAATCCAAAACAAGGATAAGATAAAACTGAAATCGGGAGGTTATATTGAGGTAAGTATAAAGGATCAGGGAGTGGGTATACCGCAGAATATTTTATCAAGGATTTTTGATCCCTTTTTTAGCACAAAACAGCAGGGGTCGGGTCTGGGTCTGGCTGTTTCCTATTCAATAATTAGCAAGCATAACGGTTACATAAACGTTACTTCCAAACAGGGGGACGGTACTACTTTCATTATTCTACTGCCGGCCGATAATAAGCCTGAGTGTGAATCTGAAAAACCGACAGCGGTTTCCGTTAAACAAGGTGGTTACATTTTACTCATGGACGATGAACCTGTTTTACTGGATGTGGTTCGCAATATGTTAATTAAACTTGGGTTTAGTGTGGAAAGTGCTGTAAATGGTGAAGAAGCGGTTGAGCTTTTCCAAACAGCTTTAAAGCATAAAAAGCCGTTTGATATTGTCATTCTGGACTTAACCGTAACCGGAGGTATGGGGGGAGAACAAGCGGTAAAAAAAATAAGGGAGTTGGATAAAAATACCATTGTTATAGCCTCCAGCGGGTATTCTGATAGTCCGATTTTCTCACAGTTTAAACGCTATGGTTTCAATGGTGTGATAGCTAAGCCGTATCGTGTGAAAGAGTTGAGCAAGCTGATTAATGAACTGGTCGAGCAGAGGAGCTAGCATAGCTGTTTTTAAAATGACGTGGTACTGTTTATTTTTTCTTTCATTCTCCTTGTTTTATGTCTATAATATTTTATAGTTTAAGAATGTATAGTAATGGTAGGGTTACATGAAGATATTAGTGGTAGATGATTCAAGAATTATGCGTAATATTATTAAGAACACCTTGCAATATATGCACCAGAAAGAAGACGAGTATTTGGAAGCAGCAGACGGAGTAGAGGCACTTGAGATTTTACTGCACAATCATATAGATTTGCTATTATTGGATTGGAATATGCCGCGCTTAAACGGTTTGGAGCTTGTTAAAAAGTTAAGAAATATAGAGCAGTTTGTGAATCTACCGATAATAATGGTTACTTCCGAAGCAGCTAAATATAATGTAATAGAAGCGATCAAGGAAGGGGTTAATGATTATTTAGTAAAACCCGTAAGCGAAAGGGGTCTGCTTTCTAAAATCAAACGTATTTTTCCAGCACTCTGACCAAAAAAAGTGAAGGAGTAATTTATCAGTATGGATATAAAATATATAGATCCTTTTATTCAGGCTACTGTAAATGTATTGGATGAGTTTTTTAACGTCAAACCGGAAGTTCAAAAACCGTATCTCCTGGATAAAGATCAGGAGCACCAGTGGGATGTGTCTGCGATAATCGGGATTGCGGGCGAGGCCAAAGGGGCTGTGGTTATAAGCTTTCCCGCCGAACTGGCCGGTATCTTGACCTCTCGGCTTACCGGAAAATCAGTTGAGGAAATCGATGAGGATGTGATTGATACTGTAGGCGAGGTTGTAAATATTGTGGCAGGTAATGCCAAGAAAGGTCTGGAAGAATATAGATTGATGATCTCCCTGCCCTCAATTGTAAGCGGTAAGAATCATAAGATCGCCTGGCCCGGCAAAAACGCACCTGTAATTGCCATACCGTTTAAAACGGAATTCGGGATTTTTAATTTATCGGTGATATTAGAAAACATTATTGTATAATTTTTATTGTTAGGTATATATATGGCAAGCTTTTTTAATTCAATAAGACGATTTTGGAACAGCATAACCACCAGCGGGGTCGGTGATGCGCTTTCCATGGAACAAAGACGGCGGGTCGTCTTCCTCAATAGTATCGACCTCGCCGGCATGATTATTCTCCTTGCCTTTTCCGTAGTTAATTATAGGGATAGCAAGTTATTGGTAGCAGCTTCACTGCTTTCAGCCTTTTGTATTCTTTTGTTTGCACTTATTTACATGAGGATTAAAAAGAGATTTATTTTAGCAGGTTATATTGTAGTTATAACTATCTTTTTTTTATTTTTGTTTTTATTGTATACAGGCGGTGTTGAAAAATCGTATTCGCTCTGGATACAAACATTCCCCCTTGTGGCCATTTTTATTTTAGGATTAACACCCGGGCTCATAGCAACAGGATTATACTTTATTTGTATAAGTTGTCTTGTGTTTATTCCGCAGATTGCTCAAGTGGAATACGGTTTTACTTTTGGTGTTCGTGTTATCGGATCATTTATTCTGGTTTTTTTCTTTGCTCTTTTCTACGAAAACATTCGCAGACAAACCCAGGAGACACTTGAAAAGTTGTCTGCCGATCTCATGGCTGCCAAAAAGCAGACTGACAGCATTATGACCAATGTAGCCGAGGGGATCTTTTTACTGGACACGTCTTTAAATATCGGGTCCGAGTACTCAAAGGAGCTGGAACATATTTTCGGGATGAAAAATCTGGAAAACCAATCATTGCTTAACCTGCTGGAAAATAAAATCGACAACAAAATACTTACTGCCACAAAAGATTATTTGGATATGTTTTTTAAAGCAGATATAAACATCCAGCTGCTGGAAGAGATTAATCCTTTGGACAGAGTTGAACTGCATTTTATTGAATCGGATTTTGGATTTATTACAAAACATTTGGAGTTTACCTTTGCGCCAATTATTCGTGAAGAAAAAAAAATAAACATTTTAGCTACGGTCAAGGATATTACGGAAGAGGTTGAATTGGCCAATAAACTCAAAGCCCAGGAAACCAGAACTAAAAAGCAGATGGAGCAGCTGTTTCAGATAATTAATGTAGATCCCGCCATGTTAAATGAGTTTATCCTCGATGCTGAAAGCGAATTGGATAATGTGAACGCCTTACTGAAATCGGATGAGAAAGATTATACTTTTATTGTAAATTCCATTTACCAATCCGTACATGCGATTAAGGGCAACGCAATACTTTTGGGATTATCTTATACCAGCAAGAAACTGCATAGTATCGAGGATGAGCTTAGCGAAGTGCGAGAAAATAGACTAAGCTGGAACGATCTGTTAAAGTTTACCATCCGGCTTTCGGAAATTAAAAACGAAATAAATGATGTAAAAGATCTGGTAGAGCGGGTATTAACCTTTCAATCAAGTAAAGAGATTAAGAAAATTGTGCAAAAAGATCTGCTCATTAATGCTGTAGAGCGCACTGTTAATATTATGTCTAAAGAGAGGGGAGTGGAAATCAACCTGGTAACAGATAATTTCAACAGCAAAGCTGTGATGGCAAAGCATAGAAAAGTGGTAAAAGACATCCTCATTCAGCTTACCAGAAACTCGCTTTCACACGGAATTGAGGTTCCTGAAGCCCGATCATCCTTAGCCAAAGAAAAGGTCGGAACCATCATTATTTCTTCCGCGGTCGAAGACGGCAAGTTCACTCTCTCTTTTAAGGATGACGGCCGGGGCTTAAATGCGGAAACTATAAAAGAAAAAGCAAAGACAATAGCTGCATTTAAAAACATGGATCTCGACAGCTTGCCCGATCAAAAACTGTTGGGTCTTATTTTTCATCCCCGGTTTTCTACTGCAAAGAAGACCACACTATCCGCAGGCAGAGGAATCGGACTGAATCTGATTAAATCAACCGTTGAGAAAAACGGAGGTAGTCTAAGAGTTCGATCCGCACGCGGTAAATATTGTGAATTTATAATTACCCTGCCTCTTTAATAGTTGCTTTTCTTAAGCGGTAAAAAAGTATATTATAACAAGATCAGTCCGCATAAAGGAGTGAAATGGTGAAAACACGTATTCTCCTTTTAATTTTACTTATAAGTATGCTTTTGTCATGTATGACACCCGGGGGAAAACAGACTGCAGAAGAGGATTATAATGACGCAAACGGATATCTGGCCCAAGGCATGAAGCTGCTCGAACTCCCCGCAGCGGATAAGTTTTTCGCGCTGCTTAACACTCAGGGAAATAAATTCAAAACGGAAACAGATAAATTGATTTCACTCTTTTCCGAAAAGGAGAGGATGCTTGTTTTGTATTATCGAGAAAAGGGAGACCTTTTCCAGATGCTCTTCCATTTTAACAATTTGGATTCTGCTGTCAAACTTTCGCAAACTGAAAAAGAGCGGTTCTATAATAAATTTATTAACGAGTTAAAACTTAAAGGATATGAGTCGACTGCTTTGTACTATAGTATTGAACACGGAGATAATACGGAATTAAACAAAAAGGGTGTGCCGATGAGCTCTCTTCTCGACTATAATAAAATTCTTGTAGAAATCAATGTAGATCGCTTATATACGGCAAAGTATGATCTTTTAAGAAAAGATTATACTTTCGGCAGCGGTTTTCTTATTTCAGGGAAGCATGTAATAACCGCGTATCATATTGTAGAGGATATTTTTAATCAGGATACTTTAGAGTACACGATTCACGTTAAAATCGCTGACGAGTCATTTGAAAATGTTGAGCTTATGTCCTGGGACTCTTTAACGGATATTGCTATTCTTAAACTGCCTGAAAGCGTCAGCCTGGCCTATGATGTGCTCGGCTTATTAGGAGACAGTACACAGCTCCGGCAGGGTGATGAGGTATATTGTCTGGGTCATCACAGCGGTTATACATCAACACTCACAAAAGGCATTGTGAGTGCCACGCAGCGCAAAGCCCCTGAAGTGGGCAACTGGCTGCAGGTGGATGCCAATATCACCGGCGGAGCGAGCGGCGGGTTCTTGCTCGGAAAAGATCTGCGCATTTACGGCATGATAGTAGCGGGTTTGCTTTACGAGGATATAAATTTTATTGTACCCTCACACACTATATTGGAGGTCGTAGATCGGCTTCTGCATAACCAGGCACTCAACCGGCCGTGGTTGGGAGTATTATTGGAAGAACAGAAGTATAAAAAGGGAAATATCAAAATAATCGATATCTTCCCATCTTCGCCGCTCCACAGCCTGGGTATTGAAGCGGATGATATTTTATATGAGATAAATTATCAACGCATCGACACAATCGAGCAGGCCCAAAAGATCATTAACTTATTACAAGCAGGTAATCTTATTCACCTGAGTATTCAAAAACCCGATGAGGAACTAAAAAGTTTTTGGGTGCTGCTGGAGCGCAGGCCCGAATACGCTGTTTATAATGCCACGATTCAGTTTAACCGTATATCTTCGCTTTATCCGCACTTCGGTTTTAGAATCGACAAGTTTAAAACGTTTAGAAAAATCATAAATATCCTGGGCAGGAACCTTGAAATACTTTTTTATGAAGTGGTTCAGGTAAAGCAAGGATCTGTTTTGGATTATGTGGGAGTAAATCCCGGGGATCATATCGGATTTATCGATGATTATTTCAGATATAAAACTCGCTATATTGAAATCATTCATATCCCTCAAGGACTTGATTTCAATAAAGTAGAAAATATTTTTGAGTTTATCTACAGGATGAGGAAGGAGAAATATGATGAAAATATTCTCTAATCCTCTTGTGCTGCTGTTCCTCATCTCTTTTTCTCTTTTTGCGGATGATAACGCTGAGCTTAAAATTACTGCGCTCGGAGATACATATGTGGAAGCGGCTATTCCTGGTGAGGTGCTGTCTATTCGATTCGAAAATTTAGGTGAGATTTACGATATATATGAGGATGTGCTGATTGTCGGTGAGAACAAAACATATGTAAGACTTGTGGACAGCGTATACCTGGTGGAGGTTAGGCAAGGTACATTGATTCTTAACTATATATGGGAAGGGGAAAAAAAATATCTTAAAGAGGGCTATTATTTAGCACCTACCGGTCATATCTACAAGGCCGAAGTTCAGGAAATAAAAAAAGTAGCGCAAAAAGGAACAGCTTCCTTATTCCCGGCCGACGGTGTGCAGTTATTTCATTTTATAGGAGGAGGGATAGCTATTCAATCGAGGTTTGAAAACGAAGAGACAACTTTTAGCGGGATAGTTCAAACTGAACTTATCTTCCTGCTTGGCAATCTGGTCGCTGCCACTGTTCGAGGCCATACAAATGAGCTGTTTAATCTGTTGAGACTTGATTTGGAGTTATCATTTTGGCGGCCGTTTTTTCAAATTGATTTTATGAAGTACAATTTCGCTGTCGGTGTTACTCTTCCACTAGTTGATGATAATTTTGAAGCTCTTGCCGGTGGATTAACATTCGGACTTTTTTATACCCAGTTCGGATTAATTTTTATTATTCCAATTTCAGAGCAAGGCTTTTTCAGAAATCTATACATGGGTCTTGATTTCCAATTAACCATTTCTGTAGCTGATGACAGTTCGTCGCTATTGCATCTTACCATCCCCCTTAAAATTGGTTATAGAATATTTTAATTATTCACAGCAGTAATGTAAAAACTCACCTTAGAAAAGCAATTATTTAGAGGTACGTATTTCGATTAATAGATGTACTGAAAAAATCTTTATATCATAGTTAAATTAGAGAAAAATAAGATGAATATCGAGATTTAACTCGTAAATATCATAAAATTGACAAATTGAAATACACGAAATACCTAATTTTACATAATATTATCAAAATTAACTTGATTAATAGTTTATTTTATATTATTATGCACAGTATATACACACTAATTTGATAATTTAATTGTTTGTTTTAATGAAATTTAGTCTATTGGAGGAGAATATGCCTAAAGCAAGTGATATTTTTGGCGAGCTGACCTTTAACAAAAAAGCCATGCGTGAAAAATTAAATCAAAATGTCTATGAAAAGCTGATAGCTACTATAGAAAGCGGAATGGCTTTAGATCTCTCTATTGCCGCGGATGTGGCCCATGCCATGAAAGAGTGGGCGCTTGAAAACGGAGCCACTCACTTTACTCACTGGTTTCAGCCCCAGCGCGGGGGCACGGCTGAAAAGCACGATGCTTTTATAAATTATAGTGAAAATAATGAAATTATCGAACGCTTTTTGGCTTCCCAGCTTATTCAGTCGGAACCGGATGCTTCTTCATTTCCTTCCGGCGGCATGCGCAGTACTTTTGAAGCACGCGGCTATACGGCATGGGATCCTACCTCACCCGCTTTTCTTTTAGAAGCACAGAATACAAAAACACTGGTAATTCCTTCGGTATTTCTATCATGGACCGGTGCTGTCTTGGATATAAAAACACCGCTATTGCGTTCGGAAAAAGCGTTAAACGATGCGGTAATAAGATTGCTGCGTTTGTTGGGTAACCGCAGTGCCAAAAGAATAAAGGTATACTTAGGCCCTGAACAGGAGTACTTTCTTGTGAACCGGGAATTTTATAACTCCCGGCCCGATCTGCAAAACTGCGGACGAACTATTTTTGGTGCCCCGCCCGCTAAGGGCCAGCAGATGGAAGACCACTATTTCGGTGCCATAAAAGAAAAAGTGCTTAATTTTATGGAAGCCTTTGATAATGAACTGTATAGGCGCGGTATCCCCGCCAAAACACGCCATAACGAAGTGGCGCCCAATCAGTTTGAGATCGCACCATTATATGAGATAGCCAATTTAGCAAATGATCATAACCTGCAGCTTATGGATATATTAAAACGTATTGCCCGCAAATTTGATTTGGAAGCCTTGCTGCACGAAAAACCCTTTGCCGGTGTCAACGGATCGGGAAAACATGTCAACTGGTCGATCGGTGATGATAACGGAGCAAATTTTCTGGAACCCTCCAAGTCTCCGCTCAAAAACATAAGTTTTCTTATGACTATCGGAGCGATTCTCTTGGGTGTAAATAAATTCGGAGGGCTGTTACGGGCATCGGTAGCCGATGCGGGTAACGATCACCGCTTGGGTGCAAATGAAGCACCTCCGGCCATCATGTCGGTTTATTTGGGTGAATATCTCAACAGTATCTTAGATGATATTGAAGGTATCGGAGAGAAAATTACCAATAAACAGCTGGCACATATTAATTTGGGCGTGCAGAATCTGCCGCGGGTTGCCAAGGATATTTCCGACCGCAACCGTACTTCACCGGTAGCTTTTACCGGTAATAAGTTTGAGTTCAGAGCCTGCGGTTCGTCGCAGAATATCGCCGAACCGGTTACCATCCTCAATCTGATTGTTGCTTACGGCTATGATGAAATTTATAAACGGTTAAAAAATAAAACGGGTGATATCAAGGCTCATGCCGTCATGGTACTGAAAAACATTTTAAAAGAAACCAAACGTGTGCGTTTTGAAGGAAACAACTATGCACTCGAGTGGCACAAAGAAGCGGAACAGCGGGGGCTTCCAAATGTCAAAGCTACGTCAGGAGCGTTAGAGCTTTTTCTGGAAAAGAGCGCGGTTGAGTTGTTTAAAAATTACCATGTGCTTTCGGAAAGAGAGGTGGAGTCCAAAATAGAGATTAAGCTGGAAGCTTATATCAAAGTTAAAGATATGGAGTTTAAGACCGGAATAAATATGGTCAATACCATGGTTCTTCCCGCACTTTTAAGACACATCACTCAGATAGGGGAAGCAGCGGCAGCCGTGAGTTCGGCCGGAGTTAACTCCGCATCATTACAGCAGGACGTATCCTTGCTGGAAAATTTATTCAGCAAAATCAAAACCTGTGTGGGCGAACTGGAAAAAATACTTGTCGAATGTGAAAAAACCGATGATATTCACAAACAGGCTCATTTGTATGCGGAAAAAGGAAGTGAGAAGTTAAACGCTCTGCGTGCCGTTGTGGATAGGGCGGAAGAATTAGTAGCGGATGACCTCTGGCCACTGGCAAAATACCAGCAGATTTTGAATATACTGTAAAAGTAAACTATTAAATATGAAACACAGCTGTCAAGTTTTTTTCGTTATAATGATATAATTATATAAGGAACAAACTATGGCAGTTACGGTTCATGAAATACAGGCCAAATCCATCTTACGGAAGTCTAAAAAAATCGATTCCTGGTTTATCACCTGTTACGGAATGAACTTATACCGCGGCTGTGCCCACAACTGCGTGTACTGCGACGGCAGAGCGGAAAAGTATAATGTTGACGGAGAGTTCGGCAGAGATATTGTCGTAAAAGTAAATGCGCTTGAAATTTTAAAGCGGGAAATCGATCCCGTACGCAAACGAGTTCCTTTAAAAAAATGCTTTATACTGTTAGGCGGAGGAGTGTGCGACGCGTACCAACCTCTCGAAGTGAAGTACGAATTAACGCGCAGGACTCTTGAACTGTTTGCTGCTTATAACTATCCGGTGCATATTTTAACAAAATCCACGCTGATAAAGCGGGATGCTGATGTGATTGAAAAGATTAATAGTAAAACGCGGGCGCTTGTAAGCATAAGCTTTTCCACGGTAGACCGGAAAATAAGCTCGATTTTTGAGCCCAATGTTCCTTGTCCGCAGGAGCGGCTTGAAACCCTGGCCTATTTCAAAAGCCGGGGTATAGCCTGCGGTATGTTTTATATGCCTGTGATCCCGCTGGTCAGTGATGCCCGCGATCAGATGGGGCAGGTAATGGCGCGAGCCGCGGAACTTAACCTTGACTATGTTATCTTCGGCGGTATGTCCTTGAAACACGGCAGACAGATGGATTATTTTTTGGATGTGCTGCGGCAGCATTATCCGCAGCATGCAGCGGCCTACGGTAAACTGTATCCCGGATCACAATGGGGCCAGGCCGTAAGCAGTTACTATAATAAGCTCAATCAGCAATTTTATGATGTGCTTAAACAATATAAAACTTCACCCAGAATACCCCTTCATCTCTTTAATACCATCCTTGGGCAAAAGGAGCTGGTCATAGTTGTGCTCGATCATCTGGATTATATCCTGCGCTTACAGGGTAAACCGTCGTCGTACGGATATACCGCCTATTCAATATCCAAATTGAAGGAGCCCTTACAGGAAATAATTGAGAAGGGCACTTTAAAAAGCATCCGCGGATTCGGGGATTTTACGGAAAAGATTATTCGGGAGATTATGAGTACAAAAAAGTGCGGTTATCTATCCTCACTGTTGAACTGTTAATTCTCTTGACATTATCTGCCATCATGCTTAGAACTAAAATGACAATGTAGAATAAGAGGTATTGATATGAAACCAGAAAAAATCATAGTAATCATATGCGCTTTGTGTTTTTTTATAGGCCCCGTTCAGGTTAACTTATCTGCGGAAGAATCTTTGATTGTTCTTATACGTGAAGTATGGGAGTGGAATACGGGCGCCACCTATATCTATCATTATGATACCAATGGAGATTTAATGGAACGTGTTGTTGAAGAAGACGGAGATGAAATATACAGCTGTACTTTTAGCTATGACTATGATGAGCTGGGCAGAAAGAGTATGGGCTATTTGGAGGATTCGGACGGTGATACCGCCGTTTATACATATACCTATAATGAGGATGATCAGCTGGTGACTGAGGAGTGGCAATGGACTGATTCCGACAGCGGCTCGTTTACGGCATATTATGAATATAATGAAGACAATGATGTTGTTGAGAGCATGGTGCAAGATAGCGCAGGGGAGGAAATCGTATACAGCTACAAGGTTACCTATGAATACGATGAGGAAGGCAGAAAGATACAGGGCTATGTGGAAGATTCTTATGATGAAACCGCGGTTATTAGCTATGAATATGAAAAAGTTCCGGTTATAGAATAAAAACAGCTTAAAGTTTATAATCCAAAGTCATGAAAGCCTTTCAGGAATTAAAGCGTGAACAGACCTCCGAAGTAGCAAAATATAAAAAAATTGCCATTATCGTTACGGAAGAAAAATTAAAACCTCACCAAAAGATACGCGGTGTGTTACTTACGGGAAGCACGGCCAGGGGCGATGCCCGCAAGGGGCCGCACGGCTTTATGATTGATCTTACGCTTGTTGTTAATCGGCTCCAGGATATTAATCTTGATGATGTGCTGGGTAAGGACTGTGAGCCCTATATTCCCTATCATTGCGTTAAAATACCAGGCGGCCATTATCTGGCAGTCGAGCTTATTACCATGGAGAAACTAAGACAGATACGAGAGCAGGCAGAATCCGGCATTCTTTTTGACAGGCATGGTGAGCTAAAAGCTTGGAAAGAAAAAGCATTCATCATTACGGAAAAAGACAAAAAGGAGAGGGCCCTGTCTCATTACTTCCGTATGGAGTATCTGGTCGGCGATTACAGGTATGAAAAATGGTCTTACCGGCAGGCCTGGCTTCAGCTCACACAGATCTGCAACGAAGCCTGCGAGTGTTATTGCAATTTTTTGTACTGCATAAACGGCTCTTTTATTCCCAGAAAGGATTGGCTTACTTATTTAACGCATGATATGAAGCTGAAAGCTTCGAAACATAATCATATAATAGAAGAAATATACACAGCGGAGCCCACAAAAGAGAGTGTCGGGAAGCGGGTGGCGTTCCTGCGCGAGGTAAGGGACTGGATGAAAGGGTATTGTGAGGAGAAGGGGTGGTTGTGAGATTTGTTAAAAGTAATTTTACTTTATAATTTTATCGTCATTATAAAACCTTCATAATTCAATTCCTCGACATGTTACTTTTCCTTTGTTATTCTAAATTAGGACAGAGGAAAAGTAACTGATATGATAACAAATGAATTTTGGGAATATGTTAAAAAAATCCGATTTTTAAAACAAAAGAAGTTACGTGCTTTGGAATAAAGAGGGTAGAACTATCTCGGCTTGTTGACTACGAAAAGATTCAGAAAATTGGTAGTGGTTTGTATTCAATTGATTACATAGAATATTCTGAAAACAATACGCTTCTTGAAGTGCTGAAGAAAATACCTTCTGCAGTTCTTAGTCATCTTTCAGCTTTACAATTTCATGGAATTACTACTCAGAATCCCCATGAAATTTGGGTAACAGTGAAAAACAGAACATGGATACCACAGATTGATAATCTTAATGTAAATATTACGCGAGTTGATGAAAAGATTTATATGAGGGATATAGAAACACATAAAATTTATAATACGGAAATAAAGGTTTATTCCATTGCGCGCACTTGCGCCGATTGTTTTAAATTCAGAAACAAAGTGGGCCTTGATATTGCGATCGAAGCTCTTAGGGAAACAATACATAAAAAAAGAGCAACAATTGATGAAATAACCGTAGCTGCAAAATATTGCAGGATATTTTACATTATAAGACCCTATCTTGAGGCGATAGTATCATCATGAAAGCAGTTATCAATGTGATCCGGTCTATGTATTAAAAATGTCCTTCAAATTTTCAGGAATCGAATTATCCAAGGCATGTCAAAACACCTTTAAAAGACGGAAAACAGTTCTGTCATCTCATCCTTATGTTTTTACGGAAGAATTTGCTACAGACGAACAAAAAACAATCCAATGGAACGCTTTCATCAAAAAGGCTAAACCGGTATTTGATTGTAAAGATTTTAGTGAGACAATGACAGAACTAAAACAACTACTTCTCCCAATTTTTGAGTCCATTCAGATAAAGGAAGAATTCAATAAAACCTGGTCAAAGGAAAAACAACAG
>Ga0315549_1002949_pt1 | contig 15648 bp, 17 predicted proteins | sample SalMarSW160200MG_FD_203101 | JGI IMG/M metagenome (GOLD analysis project Ga0315549, IMG submission 203101) | Salt marsh sediment microbial communities from the Plum Island Ecosystem LTER, Massachusetts, United States - Salt Marsh Sediment SW1601-200 ... | reverse complement strand
GCGGTATTGACGCTCTAGTAAATACCCGGGTAATGCGGAGAATATGGTCATTAATAAAACTGTTACCGGACGTTTGTTTTGAAGCAGTCTAGGGGGTAAAAATGGGCGGTATTTCCGAGCTAGGAATAAATTTGCCGACATTGCTGACGCAGGTGGTGACCTTCATCATCCTGCTGGTCATTCTGCGCTTTGTCGCCTACAAGCCGATTATGCGGATGCTCGACGAGCGCTCGAAACGGGTAAAGGAGAGCATGGAGCAGGCCGAAGACGTGAAGGAACAGTCGGCCCGCGCCGAGGAGGAACTGAAGAAGCAGCTTGGAGAGGCCAGCCGGGAAGGGCAGGAGAGGATAGCCCGGGCGGTGAAGGCCGGCGAAGAAGTCAAGCAGAAGGCGCAGGAAGAAGCCAAGAAGGAGGCCGAAACCCTTCTCAGCCGGGCGCGCGCCGAGATACAGACAGAGCGCGACGACGCCATCGGCGAGGTACGCCGCGAGTTTGCCGATTTAACGGTGCTGGCGGCGGGTAAGGTTATCGAAAAGTCTCTGGACAAGGAAGAGCACCGCGAGCTTATCGACAAGGTGCTGGAAGAAAGTTCAACCAGGAAAGAAGAATAGTCGGGAAATCAGGATAACATCATGCCGAAAAAAGCCTATGGACGGCGCTACGCTCGGGCGGTATTCGAGATAGCGCTGGAGAAAAAAGAACTGGAGCGGTGGCAGACCGACCTGCAAAAAATAGTCGGCGCCATCGCCGACGATACGTTCCTGGCGGCTATGGACAGCCCTAAAATCAAGATTGATAAGAAGACGGAGCTCCTGAAAAAACGCCTCGGGGACATTAATCCCCTGGCTCTGAACCTGGTGCTGATGCTCATAACCAGGGGCGGCGTCGGCATGATTGGGGAAATTGCAGATGAGTACCAGCGTCTGCTGGACGCTTATCACGGGATACAGTCGGCGGACGTAATCACCGCCGTTCCCCTTGATGATAAGGACAAAGATAAGCTGGCAGAGAATCTGGGAAATCTATTGGGCACGAAGGTAGTGCTCAAATCTGAAGTCGACCCGGAAATTCTCGGCGGAATTATCGCCAGGGTCGGCGGCAAGTTGCTGGACGGCAGCACCCGCAGCAAGCTGGCGGCTCTAAAGAGAGAGCTGGTCGGCATGGAAAGGAAGCGGTAATCAGGATGGCCGTCACAGCGGCCCGGCAAAGGAGGTAGCTCGCATGACAACGAGAGGCGAAGATATTGTATCTATATTAAAACAGCAAATCGAGCAGTTCGGTACGGCCGTAACCATGGTGGATGTCGGCACGGTGATAGAGGTCGGTGACGGTATTGCCAGAATTCACGGGCTGGCCTCGGCCAAGTACAACGAGCTGCTTCAATTTCCCAATGATGTCATCGGCATCGCCCTGAACCTTGAAGAGGACAGCGTTTCCGCCGTCGTCCTGGGTGACTATACCCGGATTAAGGAAGGCGACGAGGTAAAGTGCACCGGGCGCATCGCCGAGGTCCCCGTGGGCGACGCTATGATTGGACGTGTCGTCGACCCGCTGGGAAGGCCCGTGGACGGCAAGGGCGCTGTCAAGACGGATAAGATGAGGCCCATCGAGCGGGTGGCCCCCAACGTGGTGCTGCGCGCCTCGGTGGACACGCCGGTGCAGACCGGCATCAAGTCCGTGGACAGCATGTTCCCCATCGGCCGCGGCCAGCGTGAGCTTATCATCGGCGACCGTTCCACCGGCAAGACCGCCATCGCCCTCGATGCCATCGTCAACCAGAAAGGCGGCGACTTAACTTGTATCTACGTGGCCATCGGCCAGAAGGTTTCCCAGGTGGCGCGGGTGGTGGCGATACTCTCCCAGTACGGCGCCATGGAGCATACCATCGTCGTTGCGGCCAGCGCCTCCGACTCCGTGGCTTTGCAGTACCTGGCCCCCTATTCCGGCTGCGCCATGGGCGAGGAGTTCATGGAGCAGGGCAAGGACGTGCTGATTATTTATGACGACCTTTCCAAGCATGCCTGGGCTTACCGGCAGCTTTCGCTATTGCTGCGCCGGCCTCCGGGCCGCGAGGCGTACCCGGGCGATGTCTTTTACCTGCACAGTCGACTCCTCGAACGCGCCGCTAAATATAATAAAGAACACGGCGGCGGCTCGCTGACGGCCCTGCCCATCATCGAAACGCTGGCCGGCGACGTGTCCGCCTATATCCCCACCAACGTCATTTCCATCACCGACGGGCAACTCTATCTTGAGTCCGACCTGTTTAACGCCGGCATCAAGCCCGCCCTGAACGTGGGTATCTCGGTATCCCGAGTCGGCAGTAAGGCCCAGACCCCGGCTATGAAACAGGTGGCCGGCCGGCTTAAACTGGATATGGGACAGTACCGCGAGGTAGCGGCCTTCGCCCAGTTCGGCACCGCCGAGCTGGATAAGGCCACCCGGGCACAGCTGGAACGCGGCGAGCGTATCCAGGAGGTCTTAAAGCAGGCCCAGTTCGTGCCGGTGCCCCTGGAAAAGCAGGTCATGATTCTCTATGCCGTGATCAACGGATATATGGATGATATTCCGCTGGATAAGGTAGCCGCTTTCGAGACGGACTTCCATAGCTTCATGGAGACCAGCTACGCCGATTTCGGGAAGACCGTCAGTGAAACGAAAGAACTCAATGAGCAAAGCGAAGCGACTATTAAAAAAGCAATCGAAGAGTTCAAGCAGGGGTTTGCCGCAAAATAAGAGAATGTCATTCTGGCGAAGGCCAGAATCTAGGCCACCGCTCCTCCACTGGATTCCCGCCTTCGCGGGAATGATAATGAGGGGGATATTCACGGGCTAAGCCGTGGATGAAGCGAGGGTGGCAGGGTGGGAATAGATAAGAAACGAGGGGGATACATGGGGGAGAGTTGTAAGATAATAATATGATGAGGTTAGAAGTTGCCTGATATTCGTAAAGTAAAACGCCGGATAAGGGGTGTCCAGAACATCGCCAAGATTACGCGGGCTATGGAGATGATTGCCGCCTCCAAGATGCGTAAGGCGCAGGAGCGCGGCCTGGCGGGACGGCCTTATTCCGAGAAGATAGAGCAGGTCATCGCCGACCTGGCGGCTTTGCCGGATATAGGATTGCAGCACCCGTTATTACAGCGGCGGCCGGTGGAAAAGATAGCCATAGTGCACATCACCCCGGACCGCGGCCTGTGCGGGGGGCTTAACGCCAACCTGAACCGCCGTCTGGGCAGTTATATCCTGGAGCAGGATAAAACGGCCGGCGTTGTCGCCGTAGGGCGCAAGGGGCGCGACTTCGCGGCACGCTCCGGCATCAATATGGCCGCCGAGTTTATCCAGATAGGCGACCAGCCCGCTTTCCTGGACACGCTGCCGATATCCCATATCGTTATCGATGATTACTCCAGCGGCGCGGTAGACATGGTATACATATCCTACGCCCAGTTTGTTTCGACGATGGTGCAGAAGCCGGTCATGAAGCAGCTACTGCCCATGGAACCTGCGGTGATACCCGGCGGCGAGAATGTCGATTATATCTATGAGCCCGGCGCCGAGAGCGTGCTGGGCGGGCTTCTGCCCCGCTTCGTGGAGATGGAGATTTACCACGCTATCCTGGAGTCGATTGCCAGCGAGCAGTCGGCCAGGATGGTGGCCATGAGAAGCGCCACGGATAGCGCCAACGAACTTATCGGCGACCTTACTCTGCTGTACAACAAAGCACGACAGGAGGCCATTACCAAGGAGCTTCTGGATATCACCGGAGGCGTGGCGGCCCTGGAAGAATAAACTATGAATGGAAGAAGTCTTTACTAATGAAATATTGACACCGTCATTGCGAGCGTAGCGAAGCAATCACTATCACCGGTTTTGGAGATTGCTTCGTCGCTGTACTCCTCGCAATGACAGAGTGTTAACAAAAGATATGAAAAGAAAAACTGAAAATTTGTGAGGTCATTATGGCTAAGGGAAAAGTAGCTCAGGTGATAGGAACGGTGGTGGATGTCGAATTTCCTCCCGATGAGCTGCCCGCGCTTTTTAACGCCATCGAGATTGATATCGGCGGCGGCAAAATTATACTGGAAGTGCAGGACCACCTGGGGAATAACTGGGTGCGCTGCCTGGCGCTCTCACCGACCGACGGCCTGGAGCGCGGCGCCGTAGCTGCGGACACCGGCGCGGCCCTTAAGGTGCCGGTGGGAAGGGCTACCCTGGGCAGGCTCTTCGACGTGATGGGGACTCCCCTGGATAACCTCGGCGAGGTTAAAGCCGATGACCAGTGGCCGATACACCGGCTGGCGCCTACTTTTGAAGAACAGGAAACCAGCACCCAGGTGCTGGAGACGGGTCTCAAGGTGGTCGATTTGATAACGCCGTTTACCAAGGGCGGTAAAATCGGCGCCTACGGTGGGGCAGGAGTCGGTAAGACGGTTATCATCATGGAGCTTATCCGCAACATCGCCTCGGTGCACGGCGGCTTTTCCGTCTTTACCGGCATCGGGGAACGCTCGCGCGAGGGCAACGATCTGTGGAACGAAATGAAGGAATCGGGCGTGATTGACAAGACGGTGATGGTCTTCGGGCAGATGAACGAGCCGCCCGGCGTGCGCTTGAGAGTAGGGTTGACCGGACTGACCATGGCGGAGTTCTTCCGCGATAAAGAGGGACAGGACGTACTGCTCTTTATCGATAATATATATCGCTATACCCTAGCAGGCATGGAGGTATCGGCTTTGCTGGGGCGGATGCCCTCGGCGGTGGGTTACCAGCCCACGCTGGCCACGGAGATGGGCGAGCTTCAGGAACGGATTGCCTCCACCAAGAAGGGCTCCATTACCTCCTTTCAGGCTATTTACGTACCCGCTGACGACTATACCGACCCCGGCGTGGTGACTACCTTCGGGCACCTCGACGCCGTGGTGGCCCTGGAGCGGTCAATCGCCGAGCAGGGTCTATACCCGGCCGTCAACCCCTTGACCTCCACCTCCCGTATTTTAGACCCCGTTGTCGTCGGCGAGGAGCATTACCGCGTCGCCCGCGAGGTGCAGCGGGTGCTACAGCGTTACCAGGACCTCCAGGATATCATCGCCATCCTGGGTATTGAAGAATTAAGCGAGGAAGACAAGCTTTCCGTGTCCCGGGCGCGGCGCATCCAGAGGTTCCTATCGCAGCCGATGTTCGTGACAGAAGTATTTACCGGACGCGCTGGCAAATACGTCAAGGTCGAGGATACGGTGCGCGGATTCGCCGAAATTCTCGAAGGTAAATACGACGACCTGCCGGAGCAGGCTTTCTACATGGTGGGCGGTATAGAGGAGGTGGTGGAGGCCGCCAAGAGTATGGGAGCCGAGACTAATGTCTAGTTTAAAGCTCGATGTTGTTACCGCCGAGCGCACTGTCTATTCCGAGGACGTGGATACGGTCATCGCCCCCGGCATGGAAGGACAGCTGGGCATACTGCCCCACCACGCCCCCCTGATGACCATTTTGCAGGCAGGGGAACTGATAGTAAGGAGGGGTGGAGAGGAAGATACCCTGGCTATCTCCGGCGGTTTCCTGGAGGTGCGTCCCGACAGGGTGATTATCCTGGCCGACCAGGCCGAAAGGGCGGAGGAAATCGACGTTGACCGCGCCGAGGCAGCTAAGAAGAGGGCCGAAGAGAGATTGCTGGAAAAGGACGCCGAAACGGATATCACCAAGATTGAGGCGTCATTGCGGCGCGCCATAGCCAGACTGACGGTGGCGGATAAGATAAAGAGGCGGCGGAAGCTGTAATTACGGGAGTCCCGGTTATCATGAGCCGCCGGATTTCTTCGGCGGCTTCTTTTTATTAAGTTCCAGGAGTCCTTCCATAGGTTCTATGGTTACTATTCCCTGTTCAAGGTCGATAGACTGGACGACATCCTCAATGGCGGGTATCAGGATTTCGCCCGTGGCGCCCTGGACGATATAGTTATCGTTGCTTTTACCGGTGAGAATATCGGTAATATCGCCGATATATTCGCCCCGGGTTGTCCTGACCTGAAGCCCGACAATCTGGTGGTGGTAGAATTGTCCTTCGGGCAGAGAATTATTCTGGCTGTGCTCCATTTTCCGCAGAACGCTATTTAACTTCTGAGCATCTCGTGATTGAGAGGCACAGGTTATAGAGGGGAGAGAGAGCCTGTTGCTCCCCGTCTCCGAAAAAGTAAGGGTGGTCGGGGATAATATTACATGATTTCGAGTCTGACTCTAGTAGCGGCTTTCGCTGCTTTTACCCGGAGCAGGGTGCGCATTGCCTGGGCAATCTGGCCCTGCTTGCCGATGATTCTTCCTTTGTCATCATCGGCCACGCTTAACTTCAGCGTTATGCCCTCCTCGTTAGTCTCCTCATCCACTTTCACTGCATCGGGTTCATTGACGATGGACTTGGCGATGTACTCCACTAGGTCTTTCATGATTTCTCCTTGACTGGTTTGAACTTTTCCAGAATACCTGCCTTACCTAGTAGTCTGGCAGTGGTATCTGACGGTTTTGCGCCCTGACTTAGCCAGTGCAGTGCTTTATCCTCCTGGATCACTATCGTTTCCGGGTCGGTCATCGGGTCATAGTGACCGATAATATCAACGAATGCCCCATCCCGGGGCGCCCGTACGTCGGCGACTACCAGCCGGTAACTGGGCTTCTTCTTGGCTCCAACGCGTCTTAGTCTGATTCTAAGCAATTTCTACCTGCCTTCTTTTCATAATGTCTTATACGTCAAATATTATGCACTATAACAATATGGCTGTCAATGGCAGTTGCTAAAAATTCAATAAACCAGGTTGCCTGACATCTGCTAATGCGCCTATAATCAGTTATGCAGATATTCCGGCGGCACGACTGGCGGATGACCACGGCGGAAGCTATAAAACTTCAAAAAGAGCTGGCGGGAGAGGTCTCGCGCACCGGCAGTATCACCAATCCGCGCTTGATAGCGGGCGTCGATATCTCTGTCAACAGGTGGGCGAAGACGGGCACGGCGGCGGCGGTCGTTCTCGGCTATCCTACGCTTGAGCCGGTTGAAATTAAGGTAGTAACCGACCGTCTGAATTTGCCCTATATTCCGGGACTGCTTTCTTTCCGGGAGGCGCCGTTGATACTGGCGGCCTGTGAAGAGCTTACGGTAACGCCGGACATTCTCATGGTGGACGGACAGGGTATAGCCCACCCGCGGCGCATGGGGCTTGCCTCCCACCTGGGGCTTTTCCTGGATATACCCGCCATCGGCTGCGCCAAATCGAGGCTTTGCGGCAGACACGATGAGCCGGGCAACGAAGCGGGCAGCTATGCCGAACTCCTGGATAACGGGGAGGTTATCGGGGCAGTGGTGCGCACCCGTACGAGCGTGAAGCCCGTATACGTATCTATCGGGCACAAGGTTGACTTACCGGCGGCGATTCACTGGGTGCTGACATGCTGCCGGGGCTACCGCCTGCCGGAGCCGACGCGGCTGGCCCACCAGGCTGCCGGCGGGAATTTGAAAGTGAAAATGAGAAACTTGATATAATTGAGCGAGGTAAAATGCAGGAACTGGAGAACAAGCTTAAAGATTTACAGGCCAGAGTTGCTATGGCACTGGAGCATCTTTGACATAGCCGGTAAAGAGAAAGAAGTTGCCGACCTGGAAAAGCAGTCCGCTCAATCTGATTTCTGGCTCGACCAGGCGCGTGCCCAGGGTGTCATGCGCCGGCTGGCGGAAAAGAGCCGGGTGGTGCAGGAGTGGCGGGGACCGGAGAAAAAGCTGGCCGATATCGCCGAACTGATGGCGATATCGGGGGAAGACGAATCGCTCCAGGCGGAAATTGAAAAAGAGCTGGATGAAGTCGGCTCTCAACTGGACGAACTGGAGTTCAAGCTGGCTCTGGGTGGCGAGTACGATTTCAGGAACGCCATCCTGGCCATTCATGCCGGCGCCGGCGGCACCGAGTCGCAGGACTGGGCGGAAATGCTGATGCGCATGTACCTGCGCTGGGCGGAGCGCCGCGGTTTCCAGACGGATGTGCTCGATACCTCGCCGGGGGACGAGGCGGGTGTCAAGAGCACGGTTATCTCGGTAAACGGCGAATACGCCTTCGGCTACTTGAAATCGGAACACGGCGTCCACCGCCTAGTGCGCCTCTCGCCGTTTGACGCCGACCATGCCCGTCATACCTCCTTCGCCCTCGTCGAGGTTATGCCCGAGGCCGAGGGGGATATCGACCTTAATATCGCCCCCGACGATATCAAGATTGACACCTTCCGCTCCAGCGGCCCCGGGGGACAGCACATGCAGAAAACGAGCAGCGCCGTGCGTGTAACTCACCTGCCGTCCGGACTGGTGGTGACCTGCCAGAGCGAGCGTTCCCAGCATATGAACAAGGACTTCGCCCTCAAGATACTCCGTGCGCGGCTCCTGGAGCAGGAACTGGAAAAGAGGGAAGAGGAAAAGGCCAGGCTGAAGGGGAAGAGAATTGAAGCGGGCTGGGGCAACCAGATAAGGAGTTATGTCCTGCACCCGTACCGGATGGTGAAGGACCACCGCACCGAATATGAGACAAGCAACACCGAGGCCGTGCTGGACGGCGACCTGGACGATTTTATCAACGCCTACCTGCGCGATTCTATGGGCAGGGAAGAATGATTAAAAAGACTGCTCTAATATTTATACTTGTCTTATTAGCGGGACTGTTCAGTCCCGGCGCGGTGCGTGCCGGCGAAGGCCTGACCGTTACGCATAGCTCGGCGGATGTGGATTTCCCTATGAGTATTGTCTTCAATATATCCGCCGAAAGCGATGTCCCCATTACGGATATCCGCCTCTGCTACGTGGTTCCTCGCCTGGAGCATGCCCGCATATACAGCGAGGCATATATCTGGTTTACCCCCTCGACTACCGTTACGGCGCAGTGGGTCTGGGACATGAGAAAAACGGGCGGCCTGCCGCCGGGGTCGAGCGTGGACTACTGGTGGCAGGTGACCGATTCCTCCGGGAAAGAAATAAGAACGGAAACCTCCGGAATTGAAATAAACGACAACCGCTACGACTGGCAGCATATCACCGACGGCGACGTTACCCTTTACTGGTATAAGGGTGACAACGATTTTGCACAGGAGCTGGTTGATGCGGCGCAGGTAGCGCTATCGCGTCTGGCGGAAAATACCGGCACCAGGCTGGAAAAGCCGGCAAAATTTTATATCTACGCCAATTCGGAGGACTTACAGGGGTCCATGATTTATCCCCAAGAATGGACGGGCGGCGTCGCTTTCACTCGCTACGGCATTATCGCCATCGGCATCGAGCCCAATCTGTTCGATGTCGAATGGGGCAAGCGGGTGATTGCCCACGAGCTGACCCATCTGGTAGTGCACCAGGTTACCTTCAACCCTTACAGCAATTTGCCCACCTGGCTCGATGAAGGACTGGCCATGACGTCCGAAGGCGAGCTGCGGTCCGTCTTTGTCAATGCTTTAACAAAGGCACAAAACGATAATACCCTTATCTCGGTGCGCAGCCTGGCCAGTCCGTTTTCCGCCTATACCGATGAATCCCTGCTGGCTTACGCCGAGAGCTACAAGCTGGTGGAGTATCTCATCGAAAATTACGGACGGGAAAAGATGTTCGAACTGCTCAATACCTTTAGAAACGGCAACGGATATGATGGAGCCCTGGAAAAAGTATACGGATTTGACATGGACGGACTGAACGAAATATGGAGGGCCTCCCTGGAGACCGCCGCGGCCCCGGGGTCTAGTGCCCGGTAGTCGTTATCGGCCTGGCTCTAATCGCTTTCACCGCGTTCTGAATCTGCGGTAGTGTTACGTCTTTACGATTCCAGGTGGCGCCGCACTGGATACATTCTATATAAACCCCGTAAATATCGCATTCCAGCGAGAGGTCTCCACCGCATCTTTTACAGGCCTTAGGCCGGACTACACAGAGCATATTTCTCCTTTTTTTCAGTGATAATACGGGACATTAATGCATCCCCTTTAACCTACTTCTGATGATATTCGCTGGCGGTAATTTTTTGAATACTGCCAACCCTTATTCTGGAAATATCGCACCATCAAATCGGCTGGTGGTTTTCACCTAGTATTGACCATCAGTACTTTTACGGGGGAGGGAGAGGTATTCATCCTTGACGCCCCCCTTATTCTCCCCTTACAATTAAACTGTCATGTTTGAAGTCCTTAGTGAAAAGCTCGGTAATGTCTTTCGCCTGCTGGGCAATCGCGGCAAGCTCACGGAAAAAGATATCGACGAGGCCCTGCGGCAGGTCCGACTGGCCCTGCTGGAAGCGGACGTTAACTTCAAGGTAGTCAAGGATTTCACCACCCGCGTCAAGGAGCGCTCCATCGGCAAAGAGGTCATGGAGAGCCTTACCCCTGCCCAGCAGATTATAAAAATAGTCAACGAAGAAATTATCGCCACCCTCGGCGACGGTGAGGGGAGCCTTTTAAAGCACTCCCCCCAACCCCCCTCCGTGATTATGATGGTGGGACTTCAGGGGAGCGGCAAGACCACCACCGCCGCCAAGCTGGCGCTCCACCTGAAACACAGCGGTCAAAAACCGCTGCTGGTGGCCGCGGATAATCGTCGGCCCGCCGCTATCGAGCAGCTCGTAACCCTGGGCAAGCAGCTCGATGTACCGGTGCACAGCGAAGACCCCAAAACGCCCAGCAAAGATATCTGCTCCCGCGCCATGTCCGAGGCAAAAAAGCTGGCGGCCACCTGCGTAATCGTCGATACCGCGGGCCGACTCCACATCGACGAGGAAATGATGGCGGAGCTGGAGCAGATTAAAAAGGTATTAAAACCCGATGAAGTCCTGCTTATCGTAGATGCCATGACCGGTCAGGACGCCGTAAGGGTAGCCGAGGAGTTCCACGCCCGTGTGGACGTGACGGGGCTTGTCCTGACCAAGATGGACGGGGATGCCCGGGGCGGGGCGGCGCTTTCCATCCGCTGGGTGAGCGGCGTGCCCATAAAGTTCATCGGCATCGGTGAAAAGGCGGATGCCTTCGAGCCCTACCACCCGGATAGACTCGCCTCCCGTATCCTGGGAATGGGGGATGTCCTGACTTTCATCGAGAAGGCGGAGAAAACCCTCGACGAAAAGAAGGCGCTGGAGCTCCAGAAGAAAGTCAAGACGGCCAGTTTCAACCTGGAGGACTTTTTAGAACAGCTTAAAGCTATCAAGAAAATGGGGCCGATAGCCCAGCTGGCCGATATGCTGCCGGGCATGTCGAAGATAGCGAATCAGCTTCCCGACGGTGCCCAGGAAGCGCAGCTTAAGAAGGTGGAGGCAATCGTACTGTCGATGACGCCCCGGGAGAGGCAGAATCCGTCCATCATCGGGGGGAGCCGCCGACGGCGCATTGCCAACGGCAGCGGCACCAGGACTCACGATGTCAATCAACTCCTCAATCAGTTCGCCCAGATGCAGAAGCTTATGAAGATGGGGGCAAAAGGCAAGCTGCCCCGGAATATCATGGGAATGTTTAAGTAGGGAGATTATGTAAAATGACCGAATCCAAATACAGTAAATATATCGTCACGGAACTCAAAATCCCGGAAGAAAAACAGAAAATAGCCGCCGAGTATTCAAAGTACGCCACCCGCATCCTCTGGATGGATGAAAATGTCGTGCCGGGCGCCTTTCATATGAACACCGCCTGGTACCTCAAGTCCGCCGCCACGCTGGAAGAGGTTCCCCACGAACATGACACCGACGAGATTATCGGCTTCTTCGGCAGTGACCCCCAGAATCCCTATGACCTCGGCGGCGAGATAGAAATCTGGCTGGAAGATGAAAAGCACATCATCACCCGTAGCGCCATGCTCTTCGTCCCCGCCGGCATGAAACACTGCCCCCTGATACTGAAGAGGGTCGACCGCCCCATCTTCCACTTCACCACCGTCCCCGGCGGCCAGTACATCAAGGACGAGAAGCAGAAGTAATACTAAAACGGGGGAGGCGGATTCTTTACCCCACCCCCCTCGCTGTTATCTTTTCCCACCCAAACCGCCCCGTATTATCTACGGCTTATCCCGCAGTCTTTATCCCCACCCCCCAGCGGGGCGTCTAAGGGGGAGCGGTGTCCTGTTGTCGTCGGTTGATTGTTGCGCCCCCCTGTTGTATATTACGAAAAGGAGGGGCAAATGAATCGACAGGAAGCCATAGAGTCGATTCGGGCTAGCGTGGAAAACGTAAACCTGATAAAACACATGCTGGCCACGGAAGCTATCATGCGGGCCCTGGCCAGGCGTATGGACGGGGACGAAGAGGAGTGGGGGCTGGCCGGGCTGCTCCACGATATCGATGTCGAGCTTACCGAAGGCGATATGAGCAGTCACAGCAAGCTGGGAGCCGACCTTGCCCGCGACATGGGTGCCAGCGAAGCGATTGCCAACGCTATCCTCTGCCACAACGAGACTCACGGCGTCCTTCCGGAAACCCCCATGGAGAAGGCGCTTTTCTGCTCCGACCCGCTCACCGGCCTGATTACGGCCGCGGTGCTGGTGCGACCCGATAAGAAGATAGATAATCTCGAAGCAAAATCGGTGCGAAAGAGATTTAAAGAAAAAAGCTTCGCTGCCGGTGCCAGGCGGGAGCAAATCGCCCGGTGCGCCGATATCGACCTGGAACTCGACGAGTTCATCGCCATCGGCCTGGAAGCCATGAAGGGAATTGCCCCGCAACTGGGACTCTAAATGGCTAATTGACAGAAATCATCGAGCCTTCCGCCGTTTTGGTAACATCGATTCGCGTCGGGAAGGCGTCTTTCAACTCGTCCATATGGGTGATGACCAGTATTTTATCGAAGTCGTCCTGTATGGACTTGATAGCTTCCTGGAGCTTTTCCATTCCGGTATTATCCTGCGTGCCGAAACCCTCGTCGATAATCAGGGTAGGCAGCGGCGCCCCGGCCCGCTTGGCGAGCAATCGCGATAGGCCGATGCGGATGGCAAAGTTGATGCGGAAAGCCTCGCCGCCGCTGAACATTTCGTAGTTCCTGATACCCAGTTCGTCGGATATAGTAATGTCCAGCGTTTCCTGCACGGTGCCCTTCTTGGTCTCCCGCTGTGTCTCGAATTTCACGTGCATACGGTTATCGGTCATGCGGGCGAGCAAACGGTTGGCCTCCGTCTCGATTTCAGGAAGTGCCGTCTCAATAATGAGCGCCTGTACGCCCCCCTTGCCGAAGGCCCTGGCCAGTTCACGGTAAATGGTCTCCTCTTTAGATACCTGCGCCAGCTGGTTTTCCTTCTCTTTCTTTTTTAGTTCAAGGTCGGCGCAGTGTTGGAGCCTAGCTTTAACGCTGCCCACCGCCTCCTGGGCCCAGCTGCGCTGGCCGGTAAGTTCTTTGTACTCGTTCTCGGCAGCAGCCAGCTCGTCACGCAGGGCGGGGAGTCGGGTAAGCTCCGCCGCCAGGGCTTCTTTTTTCCCGTTATCGAGCTTCAGGTTGCCGCGAAGTCCTTGCGTGGCTTCCCCGGCGCGCGCCGCCGCCTCTTTTTCCTGGTCGATAAGCCTTTCCGCTTCATCCAGCGTGTGCTTGTCACGTTCGTAAGATTCCAGCCGCCCTAACTGCTCCCGCGCCTGTTCGTGCCGGGCCGCATCGTAATCAATTTTAGCGAGGTCAGCCTCGATGGCCGCCAGAGCCTGCTGTTCGTTAATGGCAAAATCTCCTTTCGCCAGGCTTTGCTCAACGTCATTCAGGATTTTGCGCAGTCCCGCCAGCTTTCTCTCTTCTTCCTCGCTTTCATGGATGTCCCTGGTAATTACACTTATATGACCCTGTATTCCGGATTTTTCCTGGTTCAACCCCGATTCGATTTGCGCCGTCTCTTTTTGCAGCGCTTCATACTCGGAGCGTTTTTGCGCCAGATTGTCCTGATTTACTTTCAATTGAGCTGATTTTTCCAGTTGTTCTTTAGTGTACTTGGATTTAATAAGCATCAGGCCCTCACGCGTCAATTCGGTTTCACAGAGCGGACATTTTGCTTCTTGATGCGACTCCGTATGCGATGCTATGAGATCGAGTTTTTCCGTCACTTCGCCGATTTCCCGTTCAAGTCGGGTCTTCTCGGCTTCCAGGTAGCTGATTTGCTTCTGCGCATCTTGAGCCGTCTGCTCTTTCCGGTGCAGCGCTGTTTCCGATTCCCCCAGCCGGCGCATCTGTGCCTGCGCCCGGTTGAGCTGCTCTCTTAATTCGGGGAGTTGCTTCGCTTTTTCCTCCAGTCGATTGATTTCCTGCTGCTCCAGCGCGTGCCTGTTCAAGAGTTCGTTTCTGGCCGCGTCTATTTTACGGTCGAGCTGGCCTTTTTGTTTGTCCAGGTTGACCGACTGACGGAATTGCTGTTCAAGGTCATCGTTGATTGTTTTTACCCGGGTGAACTCGGCGTAGCCCGACTCTATGGTTTCGCGCCGACTTATTACCTCTTCGTAGGTCTTTATGCGGGAGGCATGCTGTGCGGCTTGCTCTTCCCAGCGCTGCAGGTCACGGGTACTGGTTTCTATGCGCGTTGATACTTCGTCGAGTTGCGCTTTCTTGCTCTCCATAGCCTCTTTTTTCTGTCGCAACTCGTTTAGTCCAGTCTCTTTTTCCCCGATCACGGCATCGATACGGGAGAGATTGACCTGCGCCTGCTCGAGTTCCGCCTCGTAGTCAGGTTTCCGGGCCAGTTCGTTGACTACATCGTTGATGGCGTTTTCCAGCTGGGCACTGTCCGCTTCATGCTGCCTGGCGAGTGTCCTGGCTTCGTTTTCAAGCTCGTCGTAGATGGAAAGCCCGAGGATATTTCCCAGTACCTCCTTACGTTTGGAGGACGCCTGCCGGGTGAACTCGTCGGCGTGCCCCTGGCGCAGGTAGGCGCTGTTGACAAAGGTATCGTAGTCCATGTGCAGGACTTCTATTATCTTCTGCTGCGTCTGCGCGATGGTATTGCCGGTGATGGGGCGGAAGCCGTTACCGCTGCTTAACTGGAACTCCAGGGAAGACTGTCCGGCCCCGGTCTTCTTTTTAGGACGAGTACGCTTGCGGACGATGCGGTAGAGCTGCCCCCCGACGGAGAAATCGAACTCTACCTCCATTTCCGGCTGGGTTGCGTGGATAAGGTCGTCGTCGCTGGTGGCGCGGGCTTTGCCCCAGAGCGCCCAGGTGATGGCATCGATGACGGCGGATTTGCCGTTGCCGTTGTCGCCGGAGAGGCAGGCGAGGTGGATACCGGCGAAGTCCAGAGGCGGGACGTTATCCCGGTAGCACATGAAGTTGCGCATTTTGAGTTTTACGGGAATCATCTCGACATCATTTTAGCATAGTCGGCTGTTTACCTCATCTCCAGAGGGTGACAGAATCATATAGAAAACGGAACAGGTAATCAAAACGTCTTTTATTGGAAACAATTCGAGGGGGGAGGGGGGTACAGGGGAGCGAGGTAAGGATTCGTTATTCGTTTTTTAATATTTTTTTTAAAAGCCGAGCGTAATTAGCTTCGGGTATTCGTTTTTCGTTATATGTTAAGTTAGCTTTAAAACGGTGGCATTCGTTTTTCCATTTATGTTAAGCCCTTCGACAAGCTCATGTTGATCTGTTAATAGTGTAGAGCAAAGCGGGTAGAAAAGAAAGAGGAATTTGTCACAT
>Ga0315549_1002946_pt1 | contig 15666 bp, 7 predicted proteins | sample SalMarSW160200MG_FD_203101 | JGI IMG/M metagenome (GOLD analysis project Ga0315549, IMG submission 203101) | Salt marsh sediment microbial communities from the Plum Island Ecosystem LTER, Massachusetts, United States - Salt Marsh Sediment SW1601-200 ... | reverse complement strand
TTTGGATTTAATTTCTATTATTTGTTTAAGTGATAATTCACGAGCAAGAATTAACCTCTCAGTTCCAATTTTTTCATAAAATTTTGCTGATTGGGAATTTGATATATTTGCTTGTGTGGATATATGAAATTTTAAATCCCTATCCTTAATATATTGAATTGCTCCAAGATCATGTACAATTATCGCATCAATTTCTGCTTGTACTGCCTTATCTAAAATTGTTGCTAAAGTTCTAAGTTCATTTTCATAAATTATGATATTTGTTGTAAGATATGCTTTTATATTATTATCATGGCAGATTTTTACAATTTTATTTAATTCCTCTAATTTAAAATTATCACTATACATTCTCATATTAAAAGCTTCAACACCAAAATATACTGCATCGGTATTTTTCAAAACAGCATTTAGCGATTTATAATTTCTTAGAGGAGCTAATAATTCAACCTTATTTTTAATCAATTCTTTTATACCTCTTTATTTAAATAATTCTCAGAATAATTCAAAAAATTTTCCACTTATATTATGTATTTGACTATTATTTAAGTTCCTTTTTTAGAATAACATGTTAATAAATTATTTTAAAAAAAAATATTAGATATCTTTGTTTAATCCATATAAGTGATAAGAGATAAAACTTATTTAATTTAAATGCAATATAAAAACGAAAAACCCGCTATATTAATGCTTCAAGATGGAAGATATTTCCAAGGAATTGGTTTTGGAGCATCTAAGGTTGTTACAGGTGAACTTGTTTTCAATACCATAACAGGTGCTGGTTATAATGAAACTTTAACGGATCCATCCTATCAAGGACAAATTGTAGTAATGACTCATCCTCTTGTTGGAAATTATGGAGTTCCTCCATGGGAAAAAGATGAATTTGGTCTTATTAAATATTTTGAATCTGATTCTATTAAAGTAAGTGGATTTGTTGTTAATGAATGTTGTAAACACCCCAGTCATTATGAAAGTGTTAAAACATTAGATGAATTTTTATTGGAACAGGATATTCCTGGGATTGAATGGATAGATACTCGAGCTATAACGAAAATCTTAAGAGAAGAAGGAGTTCAAGTTGGATTGTTAGCTGTTTATAATTCAGGTGAAAAACCTAATATTGAAGAATTAAGAAAAATTGTTAAGGAAGCTGAAGATCCTAACCTTCGATATTTAGCTAGTGAAGTCTCAACAAAAGGAATAAAAAAATATATTCCTTCTAATCCAAGAGGAAGAGTAGTTATTCTGGATTTAGGTGTAAAGTATAACATTTTAAGAAATTTTTTAAATAGAAATATAGAGGTAATTCTTATACCTTATAATTATACCTATAACCAAATAATGGATTTGAATCCTAATGGGGTATTTATTTCCAATGGTCCGGGAGATCCTAAAGTATATACAAATGCAATTAATGTTTGCAAACAATTAATTGAAAATAGCATTCCAACTTTCGGAATTTGTTTAGGAAATCAAATAATTGGCTTAGCAGCTGGAGGTATGTCTTATAAATTAAAATATGGACATAGAGGGGGAAATAAAACAGTTATTAATATAGATACTCATAAATGTTATATTACACCTCAAAATCATGGTTTCTGTGTCAAAGATTTTGAAAAAGGGGGATTTAAAGAATTCCTTAAAAATATAGATGATAATTCAAATGAAGGGATAATTCATGAAAAAAAACCTATTTTTGCAGTTCAATTCCATCCAGAGGCAGCCCCTGGTCCAATAGATTCTATATATTTATTTGATAAATTTATACAACTTATGGAGATTTAAGATGCCCTTAGATAAGACAATTAAAAAAGCTTTAGTTTTGGGTTCAGGAGGTATTCGAATTGGTCAAGCAGGAGAATTTGATTATTCTGGCTCTCAAGTTCTTAAAGCCTTAAAGGAAGAAGGTATTGAAACAATTCTTATTAATCCAAATATCGCTACAATTCAAACTGATCCCGAATTATCCGATAGAGTATATCTTTTACCTATTAATGTGAAGTATGTTGAAAAAATTATTGCGAAGGAACGACCAGATGGAATTTTATTAGCATTTGGAGGTCAAACTGCACTTAATGTTGGAGTAGAACTTGCTGAAGAAGGCATTTTAGATAAATATAATATTCGTGTTTTGGGGACTCCAATTGAAGCAATTCAGGCTACTGAAGATAGGAATTTATTTGTTCAAGCAATGGACGCTTCTAAGGCTCCTGTATGCAGAAGTAAAGCGGTCACATCATATAAAGAAGCTATTAAGGCGGCTAATGAATTTGGATTTCCTTTAATGATACGAGTAGCTTACACTTTAGGCGGAAGAGGATCTGGAATAGCAAATAATATTAATGAATTTGAAAAAATGGCACGACGAGGATTGGCTCAATCAAGAATTCATCAAATATTAATTGAGGAAAGTGTTTGGGGTTGGAAAGAAATTGAATATGAAGTTGTTCGAGATGCTGCCGACAATTGTTTTATAAATTGTAATATGGAGAATTTTGATCCTTGTGGAATTCATACTGGTGAAAGTATAGTTGTTGCTCCTTCTCAAACTCTAACAAATGAAGAATATCATATGCTTCGTTCTGCCTCAATTAGGGTTATTCGAAATTTAGGTATTATTGGAGAGTGTAATATACAATATGCTCTGGATCCTAGATCTAAAGAATTTCGAGTAATTGAAGTAAATGCAAGATTATCAAGATCATCTGCTTTAGCTTCTAAAGCAACTGGGTATCCACTAGCATATATTGCGGCAAAATTAGCAATAGGTTATAATTTACCAGAATTGAAAAATAAAATTACTGGAATAACAACTGCTTGCTTTGAACCAGCACTGGATTATCTTGTTTTAAAAATCCCAAGATGGGATATGACAAAATTCCAACGTGTTGATAGACATATTAGTAGTCAAATGAAAAGTGTTGGAGAAGTAATGGCAATAGGAAGGACTTTTGAAGAAGTTCTTCAAAAAGCAATAAGAATGCTTGATATAGGAATGAAAGGTGTCGTTGCTAACAATTTAGATCCAATTGAAGATTTAAATGAATTAAAATATCAACTTAAAAATCCTACTGATTTAAGAGTATTTAGAATTGTTGAAGCAATAAAAAGGGGGATTTCTATCGATGAAATATATCGTCTCTCTCGAGTTGATAAATGGTTTCTATATAAAATTAATAATATTATTGAAATTGAAGAACAATTATCAAAAATTAACTTTTTAGAGGAAGATGACGATATTAAACATTACTTATTCGAAAGGGCAAAAAGATTTGGATTTTCTGATGGACAAATTGCTAAAATAATTAGTATAGATGCTATAACAACCAGAAGAATATTAAAAAGAAAGTATCAAATTAAACCTTTTGTAAAAAGGATTGATACTCTAGCAGCAGAATGGCCTGCTATAACTAATTATTTATATTTAACATATGCCGCTTCTGAACATGATATTGATTTCCAGCGTGAAAATCAAGAAAACCTAAGAAAATTCATTGTTTTAGGTTCTGGGACATATCGTATAGGTGCTTCTGTAGAATTTGATTGGGGATCAGTTAATTGTTTATGGGGATTAAAGAATTTAGGTGTTGATCAAGCTATTATGATAAATTATAATCCTGAGACGTTAAGTACAGATTATGATATTTGTGATAAGCTCTACTTCGAGGAACTCTCTGGAGAAAGAGTATTGGACATATGTGAACTCGAAAAAGCTGAGGGTGTAGTTGTATCAGTAGGTGGACAAATTGCCCAAAACCTCGCCGCTAAATTTTCAAAATATAATGAATTTTTTAGGAAGACAAATATTAATATATTGGGTACTCATGGAAGCCGTATAGATATAGCAGAGGACCGATCCAAGTTTAGTTATTTATTAGATCAATTAAATATAAGACAACCTCAATGGGCTACATTAACTACTGAAAAAGACGCACTAAAATTTGCAGAAAAAGTAAGTTATCCCGTATTAGTTAGACCTTCATATGTACTAAGTGGAGCTGCAATGAGAGTTTCATATGATGAAAAGACATTGAAAGATACACTTGATCTAGCAGCTTCTATCTCAACTCAATACCCTGTTGTAATTACCAAATTCTTTACTAATGCAAGAGAAATCGAAGCGGATGGTGTTTGTGATGGAACCGATGTTTTTATTGGAGCAATTATTGAGCATATTGAAAATGCTGGAATTCATAGTGGAGATGCGAATATGGTTATTCCCCCACAAACAATATCAAATGAAGTCATACAAATAATTGAGAAATATACAAAAGAAATAGCTTTAGCATTAAAAATTAGAGGTCCTTTTAATGTTCAATACTTAATAAAAGATAAAGAAGTCTTTGTAATAGAATGTAATTTAAGATCAAGTCGAAGTATGCCCTATGTCTCAAAGACAAGGGGTATTAATTTAATGAGACTTGCTGCTGAAGTATTTTTAGGAAAAAAGATTTCTGAAAAGCTTTTAAATTTACCTTATGGGAATTATGTATCTGTAAAAACTCCAATGTTCTCATTCGCTAGGCTTGATAAAGCTGATCCTGTCTTAGGTGTAGAAATGGCTTCCACAGGAGAGGTTGCATGTATTGGAGATGATTTCTCTGATGCATTAGTTAAAGCCTTAGAAGCTACAGAGCAGAAAATTCCTTTATCGGGTGGAAATGTTCTTATTTCTGTTGGTGGGGAAGAATTAAAAAAACAAGTTATACCTTTAGCATTGAAATTAAAAGAGTTAGGATTTACTATCTTCGCAACTGAAGATACTGCAGCTGTACTCAGAGAAAATGGAATATATGCTGTTCGACTTTATAAAGTTCATGAATATGGACAAGAGCCTAATATTATTGGATGTCTTCAAAATGCAGCAATAGATTTAGTTGTTAATATTCCACAAGCTACAACAATTAAAGAAAAATTTAGGACTATTATTGAAGATGAGTATAAAATTAGACGAATAGCTGTGGATTATAATATTCCTGTAATTATAAATTTAGAATTTGCAAAAGCTTTAATTAATGCTATCGAAAATATTAGAAGAAAGGAACCATCAATTAAATCACTTAATGAATACCATGAAACTTTAGAAGAAATATATTGGTAACCTCAGGATTTTTTAGTATTATCAAATAATTCTAATTAAAGTTTAAAACTGGATTAGTTAAATGAGAATAATTGATGAATTATTTACTAAAAAGAAAATTTTTTATTTTTAAACAGAGGTAACTCTTCATTTACTTCTTTCATTTTAATAATATTATTGAATGATTATTATATTAAATAAAATAGTTTAATTAGCTATATTTATTATATAAAAAAAAAAAGAAAATAATAATTACCATGATTTACAAAACTGAGAAGCCAGCTATCTTGATGTTACAAGATGGGACTTATTTTGAAGGTATAGGAATAGGAGCTCCTAAAAAAGTCACTGGTGAAATAACATTTTCAACAGTTCCGGGATCAGGTTATATAGAAGTACTTACAGATAGTACATATAAAGATCAAATTATCATTTTCACGTATCCTCTAATAGGAAACTATGGTGTACCAGATAAGATAATAGATAAATATGGAATTCCTAAACATTTTGAATCAGATTCCATCAAATTAAAGGGAATTATAGTTAATGAATATTGTAAAAAACCAAGTCATTATGAAAGTATAATGTCATTAGAGGATTGGCTTATTCAAGAAGATATCCCTGGCATTCAATGGATTGATACTAGAATGTTAACTCAAAGGATTGTTGAAAAAGGATCTCAATTAGGATTGGTTCAAGTCTTTGATATTGGTCAAAAACCTAATATTGAACAATTAAAAGAAGATGTGAAAGTTATTGAGGATCCTCTTAATAAGGAGATAATTTCAAGAGTTTCTACTAAAGAGATTAAAAAATTTATGATTTCTGACCCAAAGGGAACAGTAGCAGTCTTAGATCTTGGAATAAAAAATAATATTTTAAGGATTTTATTAAATAAAGGATTTAACGTAATTTTGATTCCCCATACGTATCCCTATAGAAATTTAAAAGAATTAGAACTTAATGGAGTATTATTATCAAATGGTCCAGGGAATCCCAATTTATTAATAGAACAAATACAGTTTGTCAAAGAATTAATCAATAATAATATCCCAACAATTGGAATTGGCTTAGGAAATATGATTATAGGACTTGCTGCTGGGGGTGAATGCTGTAGAATGATTTCTGAGCATAGAGGTGGTCGAACAACTGTAGATAATGCTAGCAATCATTGCTATATTACTTTTCAGAATCATGGTTATTGTTTAAAAAATTTTGAAAAGAATGGTTTTAAGGAATTATATCATGATAAAGATGATAAAACCAATGAGGGGCTTTATCATGAATCTAAACCAATATTTTCTGTAGCATTCAATCCAGATGCCTCTCCTGGAGCATTAGATATGAGAGATATCATTTTTAACAAATTTATAAAATTAATGGAGGTATAACTCGATGCCATTGGACAAAACTTTAAAAAAAGTAGTAATTTTAGGATCTGGTGCTGTAAGAATAGGTCAAGCTGGAGAATTTGATTACAGTGGAAGCCAAGTTTTAAAAGCATTGAATGAGGAAGGAATTAAGACGATTTTAATTAATCCTAATATAGCAACAATCCAAACAGATCCTCAAATGTCCTACAGGGTATATTTAGAGCCTATCACAATTAAATATGTTGAGGAAATTATTAAAAAAGAACGACCTGATGGAATTTGTCTAGCCTTCGGAGGACAAACAGGACTTAATGTAGGTGTAGAGCTATATGAAGCAGGAATTCTGGAAAAATATAACGTTAAGGTATGCGGAACACCTATTAAAGCAATTGAAGCTACAGAGGATAGAGAATTATTTGTTAAAGCTATGAATGAAGCAAATTGCCCTGTTTGTAAGAGTGTTGCCGTTAATAACTATAAAGATGCTGTAAAAGCTGCTAAAGAAATCGGATTTCCAATAATGCTTAGAGTTGGATATGTGTTAGGGGGTAGAGGTTCTGCTTTTATTAATAATTGGGATCAATTTGAAAGATTAGCTAAACGAGGATTGGCACAATCACGTATTAACCAGATTTTAATTGAGGAAAGTGTTTGGGGTTGGAAGGAAATTGAATTTGAAATACTTAGAGATGCGGATGATAATTGTTTTATTAATTGTAGTATGGAGAATGTAGATCCATGTGGTATACATACTGGTGATTCTATAGTGGTAGCTCCTGCTCAAACTCTAACTGATGAAGAACTTCAAATGTTAAGATCTGCTTCAATCCGAGCAACTAAAGGTGTAGGTGTATGTGGAGAATGTAATATACAATGGGCATTAGATCCTTTTAGCAAAAAATTTAGAGCTATTGAAATAAACGCAAGATTATCAAGATCATCAGCTTTGGCTTCAAAAGCAACTGGATATCCATTAGCTTATATAGCCGCTAAAATTGCAATTGGATATAAATTACCTGAGTTATTAAACCAAATTACACTTAAAACTACCGCTAATTTTGAACCTGCAACTGATTATATGGTTCTGAAATATCCTCGGTGGGATTTAACAAAATTTGAAAGAGTAGATCGACGTATAGGCCCTCAAATGAAAGGCGTTGGGGAATGTATGAGTATTGGGCGAAGCTTTGAAGAAGTATGTCAGAAAGCTATCCGTATGTTAGATATTGGTTTAAAAGGTTTTGTTGGAAATAACCTTGAACCTATAGAAGATATTAATGAATTAAAATATGAATTAAGAAATCCTACAGATTTAAGATTCTTGAGAATAGGAGAGGCAATTAAGCGAGGAATCTCTATTGATGTAATTTATGAAAGATCAAAAATAGACAAGTGGTTTCTTTATAAATTAAAAAATATAATAGATATTGAAAAAGATATTAAAGAATTAGATTTTCTAAAATCAAATGATGATGAAAAACAATATTTATTCAGAAAAGCTAAAAGATATGGATTTTCAGATGGGCAAATAGCAAAAATAATTGGTGTTGACACTCCTACTATAAGGAGATTACGTAAAAGATATAATATTTTACCATATGTAAAACAGATTGATACATTAGCAGGACAATGCGTCCCTAAAAGGCAATATTTATATTTAACCTATTGGGGAAATAAACATGATATTGACTATAAACAAGAAGAAAGGGATAATTTAAAAAAAGTTATTGTTTTAGGATGTGGAACTTATAGAATTGGAAGTAGTTGTGAATTTGATTGGGGAAGTGTTAATTGTTTATGGGGGCTTCAAAAATTAGGAATAGACAAAGCAATAATGATTAATTATAATCCTGAAACGGTTTCAACAGATTATGATTTAGTTGATAGATTATATTTCGAAGAATTATCTGGGGAAAGAGTTTTAGATATTTGTGAGCTCGAAAAATCTTATGGAATTGTTTTAAATGCAGGTGGACAAATAGCTCAAAATCTTGCTGCTAAATTTTCTAAATATTCCGAATTTTATCGTAAAGCTGGTATAAATATTTTAGGTACTCATGGTTCACGGGTTGATATGGCAGAAGATCGCTCAAAATTTAGTAATTTATTAGATCAATTGAATATAAAACAACCTGAATGGAGTATATTAATAAAAAAGGATGAAGCACTTCATTTTGCCAATAAAGTTGGTTATCCTGTTCTTGTAAGACCTTCTTATGTGTTAAGTGGTGCGGCTATGAGAGTTTCTTATAATGAAAAAACATTGATAGATACATTGGATTTAGCAGCAGCAGTCTCCCAAGAGTATCCTGTAGTAATAACAAAATTCTTCACAGATTCACGAGAATTAGAATGTGATGGAATATGTGATGGTGAAAAAGTACTTATTGGTGCAGTAGTAGAACATATTGAAAATGCAGGTGTTCATTCTGGTGATGCTACAATGTCAATTCCACCTCAAACCGTTTCAAATGAAGTTATTCAGACAATTGAAAAATATACAAAAGATATAGCTTTAGCATTGAAGATTCAAGGACCATTTAATATTCAATATTTAGTTAAAAATGGAGAAGTATTTGTTATAGAATGTAATTTACGTTCTAGTAGAAGTATGCCTTATGTATCTAAAACGCGTGGTATTAATTTAATGAAATTAGCTGCAGAAGTTGTTATGGGACAAAAAATACCCGAAAGATTATTAAATTTACCCTATGGTGATTTTGTTGCTGTTAAATCTCCTATGTTTTCTTTTATGAGATTGGATAATGCAGACCCAATCCTCTCAGTAGAAATGAATAGTACTGGTGAAGTTGCTGTAATTAGTGAAGATCTACCAAGCGCTTTAATGAAAGCTCTTGAAGCCGCAGAACAATTTATTCCTATTGAAGGTGGTAATGTATTAATCTCTGTTGGTGGTGATAAATTAAAAGAACAAATCATACCAATTGCTAAAAAATTAATAAATTTAGGATTTACGATTTTTTCCACAAAACATACAGCAGAATCTCTTAAAAAAAATGGAATTCCAGCTGTTAGATTGTATAAAGTTAGTGAACGTGGAATGGAACCTAATATCAAAGAATGTCTTCAAACTGGAAATATTAATATGGTCATTAACATACCTTTACCAACTACCATAGAAAAGAAATTCCGTCAAATAATAGAAGATGAATATCAAATTAGAAGAATGGCAGTTGATTATAATATACCCGTTATAATCGATTTACAGTTAGCAGAAGCACTTGTAAATGCAATAGAAAAAGTAAGAACAAGAGAAATATCAGTAAAATCTCTAAATGAATACCATGAAACTTTAAAAGAGATTTATTGGTAATTTTAAAATTATTTATAATTTTTATTGATTATTAATCTCAAATAGATAATAATTGAATTAATTTTAGAAAAATAAATATTAAGGATTAGCTAATTCTAGAAATCCAAGTTGTCTTAAATCAATAATATTCGCGATTATTTTCTCTTTTAGTTCATTTGGTTTATCAGCTATTATATAATTTATCAATTGACTCATATGAAACATTCCTGTTTTACTTTCTAAGTTCTTTGCCATTTTTATTATATATTCTTGAAAGGAGTTCAATTCTTTTAACGATGCCTTTTTACTAGTACAGTGAGGATAAATTAGAGAGATATTGAAATATTTGTTGATCAAATCTATGGAATTTTGAAATGTTGTGATTTTACCATGAAATTGTTTTAATTCGGTATTAAATCTTGTTTCAAATTCTTCAATAAAGCCATAAAATGCATTTTCTAGGAGATTTGATGGATCTGAATTTAATATTATAGCAACGCGAATAAACTCCCCATCCTTAATAAGGATTTTATAATGTTCATAATCCAATAAAGTTGAGCCTTTCGAAGTTTGAGTTGTATCGAATTTTTTAATTTCATATTTAAAAGAAGTCATAGCTTGTAGAAATCCACCTATAAGATCTCCATCCATAGTTTGTTCACTAAAATTATGTGAGACTATTGCAGAACCAGTTTCTTTATGAATAATTAAGATTAAGTCAATATTTAAAATATCAGAAAATATTTTCGTCTTTTCTTTCCACATTACTATTTGTTTATGTTTTCTTCTTTTTAGTATAATAACAGAAGATGCTATTACTAATATAGAACTGATTATAACAATAAGATATGGCAAGAAATCAAAAAATATTTGTATTCCTGAAGGAGTAATTTCAACCATTACTGTATCATATCCTATTTGTCCTGTAGAGGTTTGATATTGAATAGTAATATTAAACACACCAATAACAGAAGTCTTTAAAGAATATTGTATTGTTGCATCACTTTCCCAGGTATCCCAGCCGCTAGAAATATCATTTAAAAAGATTCTGTAAAACCCGTCACCAAAATCATCAGTAATAATCCATTCAATTACTAATGATTGACCTTTTTCTATTTTATGATCAATAGGATGATTAATTATCGGATTACCATCTTCTATTACAACTGTCACAGTGTCATTAATTCCATATACTTTAAAGGTATCATAATATTCAATTGTATAGTAAAATGTTCCTGGAGAATTACGATTAATTGGCATATGAATAATAGTATTATTGTCCCATGGAGTCCAATCTCTCTCAAGAATTATATCATTTATAAAAACACGATACATTCCTGCTCCTACATCATCAGTGATGATCCAATCAATAGTCTCGGTCCCAAACTTGGTTGTTTCAATATCAGTTGGATAATTCACAGAAGGTATATTATGAGTAATTCTACATTTATAAAATATATCATAAAAATCACTTACTGAGTTTTTACATCCATTATAATCTGTTCTATCATTCCATACTACATGAACATTATTTGAACCATCTATAGCAATTTTAGGCCAAGATGATTCTGCATCACTTTCAGTAGATATTATATCTGTCAATGTCCAATCTTTTATAGTATTATTCCATTGTTTATAAAAAATATCATAATTCTCCCCTGCACTTTTACATGCAGAATAATTTGTTTGGTCATACCATGCTATATGTATATTTCCTAAAGAATCTATAGCAATTGAAGGACAAGTAGAATAATCAGTACTCTCAGTAGAGACTACCTCAGTAATCGTCCAATCTTTTATAGTATTATTCCACTGTTTATAAAATATATCAGATTCATCTCCAGAACTATTTAGGGGCGTTATATCTTCCCAAGTTATATGTACATTTCCTAGCACATTAGTAGTAATTGAGGGATTATAAGAATTTTTATAACTTTCAGTAGAGACCACCTCTGTATTCGTCCAATCTTTTATAGTATTATTCCACTGTTTATAAAATATATCATAATCTTCCCCTGCACTTTTACATGCAGAATAATTTGTTTGGTCATACCATGCTACATGTATATTTCCTAAAGAATCTATAGCAATTGAAGGACAAGTAGAATAATCAGTACTCTCAGTAGAGACTACCTCTGTATTCGTCCAATCTTTTATAGTACTATTCCACTGTTTATAAAATATATCATAATCTTCCCCTACACTTTTACATCCAGTATAATTTGTTTTATCTTCCCAAGCTATATGAATATTATTTAAACTATCAATAGCAATTGAAGGGATTTCTGAACTATTTGTACTTTCAGAAGAGACCACCTCAGTATTCGTCCAATTTTTTATAGTACTATTCCACACCTTATAAAATATATCATAATCTTCCCCTACACTTTTACATCCAGTATAATTTGTATTATCATTCCAAGCTATATGAATATTATTTAAACTATCAATGGCAATTGAAGGATAAAGTGAATCACTTGTACTCTCAGTAGAGACCACCTCAGTATTCGTCCAATCTTTTAAACTATTATTCCACTGTTTATAAAATATATCAAAATCATCAGATATTTCACTACATCCTGTATAATTCGTTTTATCTGCCCATACGACATGTATATTTCCTAAAGAATCTATAGCAATGGAAGGCCACAGAGAAGCTTCAGTACTTTCAGATGACACTACTTCTGTTGTTGTATAATTATATAAAGAACTCTTTAAGTTAATGGGTAAAGCTTCTCTATTATTCTTATCAATATCACTTGAAATATTATTGCTCTGTATGATATAAATATTAATTGATATAAAAAGAATTAAAAAAATTATGATAAAATGTTGCTTAAATTTATTTTTATTCATTGGTAAAGCTCTATACAAAAGGATAATAAATCGAAAAGATTTTGATGATATATTTGGATAAATATAATAATATGTAATTAAATTTATTTATTTTTAATTTTCTATGCTAAATTCTTAGTATAAATATTCAATTTATATCACTTAATTTCTCAATATTAAAAAACATTTATAATAAAAACTGAAATTTATATTGTATCTCTACAAATAATTGTTTTTGAAAATATAATTAGATGATTAGTTGTTGATGATAATAATCTCATAATTATAAACTTAGAATTTACAAGAACTTTAATTAATACTATTGAAAATATTAAAATCTTCTTATTAAGGATAGATAAATTTAACTTATTGAAATTTCAAGAGTTCTATATTTCTTAATAATATTCACATCGAAACCCATTTCATTAAACATTACTTTCAACAAATTTTTAAAGGATTTTTTCAATAAATTTGACTGAAATTGTATTTTAAATTTATTAATTGATATTTTTTCTATCCTGCAAAAACTTTCATTCAATCTCATTTCATCTTGTCTAATACTATTTTTGATGAATTCATTACAGATGTGAAAATAATCAGAACAGGACTTAATTTCCATATAGTTGAAACCTACCCTTATTTTAGGATCTATTCAATTTAATTCTATATTCAATTATTAAAATTGCTATAAAATTGTAAAAACACCCAATCTATATAATGTAGGTTTGTTGTAAATATATTTCTATTTACTTTTATAAGAAAAAATTTGGTCGATCAGAGTATCTATTTCCAATTGTGTTTCATCAGAAATTTCCATATAACTGTGAATTGAATAATCTAAAGACTTAATTAATTCCTTGGATTGTGATAATTGTTCGATAAGACTTTCTAATTTAGATAAGGCTGGATAGGATTGCCCTTTAAACACATATCCAAATATAAATTCTTTATAAGAATGTAGAATTATCATATATTCACCGTGCTTTATACGATCAATAGATCCTGAAGAAGAGAATGCTTCTTTTCCAAACATATTAATAGCTGAAATAAAACCTGCTATAAGATTTTCATCAATTTTAATTTCTTCGAATGCTTTACTGTAAATACAATCTCCTTTGTTACTATTTAATATAACTAGATATATTGGAGTATCTATAACTCTTACTTGATCAGATATTTTAGACCTAACCATTTTAGAGAATAAAAAATCATTTCTTGATTCATTTATTCTTTGTTGTAAAGGTGTATTTTTTTTAATTTTTTCTTCTAAATCATTTAAGTTTTCTAATAATGAGTCATGTTCATTTGATATTTTATTTGCTAGTCGTTTTAATCCATGGTCATTTGCGGTATTTTGAGCTTTCATTAAAAATAATCGCGTATTATTAATATCTAATTGTAGTAATGATATTTTTGCTTTAAAGAAGTATGTTTCTGCTAATAAATCATAAAAATATTGAGATTGTGCAATTTCAAGTAATTTATCAGAAAGAATTACAATTTCTTGAATAATTGTTGTATCTCCTGTTAATTCTAATTCATTTATTAATACTTCACATAAATTTGTCATTGCTTCGATAGTTATTTCATGATCAATAATATCTTCCTTGGTGATTTTTTTAAGAACTGTTCCTGCTTTCATCTTATCCATTAATCGACTGCTTGATTTTAATACAATTGCTTTATCCAAACGATACATCATTTCATATTGTCTCATTTCTGGATATTTTTGGCTTAATTTATATAATTCATCAAGGTAATACTCTATGTCCTTACATTCATTATTTTCAACCAAAAGAACTATTATATAATGAAGAGTTTTTATTATTGATACACTAAAATTTAGATAATGAAATAGATATTGTTCATTATTGTTTAATAGTTCAAATGCTTCTATTAAATATTTTTTTGCGGTATGAAAATCTCCTAGTTCTCCATATATTTTTCCAATTGTAGTTAAATATGCAGGTTTAGAAACATTATCTTCTTTAACTTCAGGCATTTTTAATATTTTTTCATAATAAGCTAAACCATCTTTAAGTTCACCTTTCTGAGTATATATATTTCCAATGCTATAATAAGACTGTGCTATTAAATTTTTATAACCTGTTTCTAATCTCTTCTCTAGACTTTTTTGAAAATACACTAATGCTTTATCAAGAAATCCTTTTTTAAATAGACAATGACCCATAATATCATAACACATTGAACTTGAATGTTTATAATCTCTCGGTTCTGAAATTGAAAGACATCTTTCTGCATATGATATTGCTTTATCTAAATTTCTAAGTTGATATTCAATTCCTCCTAAATTAATTAAGTTCCATATAATTCCAACTTCACAATCTAGTTCTTCAGCAATTTTAAGGCTTTTTTCTAAGTAATTTTCACCTTCCCTAAATTTACCTACGCCCATTGCTAAAGATCCCCAATTCAATAAGGACCATAACATACCATATTTATTATCAGCTTGTTTTCTAAGTTCATAGCTTTTTTGAAATGATTTAATTGCCTCAAACATCTTAAATTTTTCAGCAAAAGCACGACCCTTTAGAAATATTAAATAAGCTTTTCTTTCTAAGTAAAGGTTATTATCTTTATTTTCAATTTTTTTTAATAGAGTAATTCCTTTTTTAATTGATTCCATTGCTTCATCAAATAATCCTAAACAAATAGTATTTTCAGTTTTCCCGATTATTCCGTCAATCTCTCGTATCACATTCTTTTTTTTCTTCGAATCCTTGATCAATTCTTCAGCAAGACTTCGTCCTTTTTGAAATTCACCTTTATCGAGATGTATAAAAATTTGAATATATTTTTTGACTAAAATTTCATCCTCAGATAAAGATCTTTTTTTCTTAATTAGATTTAGTTGTTGCAAAGCTTTTACATATTTTCCTTGTGATAAGAATTCATTAAATTGTAAATTTCGTTTTTCTGACATTTTTTAGTATCGTACAAAACATAAAATATATTATAAATTCACTTTATTATTCTATAAACTATATAAATTCAAATTTATAATAACTTTACTTTCTAATATTTTTGAAAAAAAAAAATCAATT
>Ga0315549_1002939_pt1 | contig 15681 bp, 11 predicted proteins | sample SalMarSW160200MG_FD_203101 | JGI IMG/M metagenome (GOLD analysis project Ga0315549, IMG submission 203101) | Salt marsh sediment microbial communities from the Plum Island Ecosystem LTER, Massachusetts, United States - Salt Marsh Sediment SW1601-200 ... | reverse complement strand
TATCATCGGCATGCTTATTAAATTGAGGATGGCCTGAATCCGGTGGAGCAACACCACTTCGCAAAAGTGTTCGGCCTGCGTTGTTAGCGTGCCAAAGGGGATAGCGGCTGTTGGCAAAATCGATGCCTGCCTGGCGGATAGAAACATCCATTCCATAGAGTTCCAGTGTCCGCAGGAAAGTCATTTCGACGTAAATATCGTCCTGGTGGAACTGATTGATCATTTGCGGATGCCACTTCGGCATCTCGTCAGTGGGCATAATTTTACCCTGGAAATGAAATTCTGTCGGGCCTCCCCAGCCGACGCCGGCCATCTGGCCTATCCAACCGGCTTTCATTTTGTCAACATACTCTTTCACCGGCAGTCGGCGAAACTTCTGGGCCGCTTGTACTACCGAAATGTCCCCCACAAAAATGAAACCAACCACCATCATCATTGCAATTAACCTGCGCATAACCTTGCTCCTTTCTCATGATTCATAATTGTTTGTGTTCTTGAAGACTTTGTACTTTCCTCCAATTCACGGATAGTGTCAATCTTAAAAACCTGCCTCCGAGAAGAACATAATATCTCTTTTTGGCAACGTATGCCAAACTTGAGACCGCTCAATAGTATATAATAAATACAGAGCAAATCAATAATTTATTGTTTGTCACTTTGACCAGTTCGTGATAAGATAATTTTGAGTAAAGGAAAAATACATAGCTTTGATTGACAAACCCAAAAAAGCTGCTTTAGACAGGTTTTTGGCTGATAATCCGGAGCTTGAGGAACTATCAGCTAAACTGGCGACATTTAACGCTTTCCGAACTCTAAGAATCGAGAACGCAGAGATTCGACACAGTAACGTGCTTGCCTGGCTATTGAATCCAGATGAATCTCATGGTTTGGCAGATATTGTACTTCGTCGTGTGTTTTCAAACATGTTACTGGAAAGTGATACGAACATTGAAGAAATATCGGCAGCCCAAGTTGAACTTATGGATTTCGCTGATATCGAAGTTAGACGAGAATGGAAAAACATCGACCTTCTTATCATAGACCGAACTAACGAACTTGTTATTTTAATCGAGAACAAAATATACTCCAGCGAGTCAACTGGCCAATTGTCTCGTTATCTGAAAGAAGTTAAGAAGGAATTTCCCAGCTTTGTTATATTGCCTGTATTTCTTACTCTTATGGGAGAAGAAATAGCTGATAACCATGCCAGTGCTCAGTACCTATCCTATAGCTACTTACAACTTCTTGCCGTCCTTGATAATCTCTTTGCCCAAAGACAGTCACAACTTACCGAACCAGTCGCTATCTTTACAAAACAATATATGGATACATTAAGGAGGCTGACAATGCAGGACGAAAGCCTGGTTGAACTATGCAAAACAATATATCGACGCCATCGGGAAGCCATAGATATTATTGTGGAATATGGCATGATGGGAGCAGGGCCACAAGCCGTAGAGGATGTTTTCTCGAAAGAAGGGGATTATGAAATTCTCTGTTCTCGTACAAATAGTGTGTGGTTCTTACCAAACTCCTGGTCTGAGATTATCCCTGAAAATAGTACAAGATGGCGGCATTTGCGCAGACGAGTGAGCATTGCATGCTTCTTTCAATTTCGAAGTAGTATAAATAAGGTTCGTCTTATTTGTGAAGTCTCACAAATGGATGACCCTAAACTTAGATTGATCTGCGTAAACAAACTGCAAAAAGCTGGTTTCAAATTTACCAAAAAGGCTTTCGAAGAAAATGCAAAGTATAGTCGATTCTACTCAAAAAACCTGATAGTCTCTGATATAACAGATTATGAAGCCGTTAGTGAGGCAGTGGAGAAGCTCCTTCAAAAGGCAAAAACCGATTTCAAAAAGGCAGAAACAATATTTCAAGAAGTATTCAGTGATCCCAAAAGCTAATGTGCTATGCGAGAGAATGTTTTCAGGCTGCTACTAATCTCAATCACGAAATACCCAGGACATCGGTCATTGAATATAACGCCGGCTCTTTCCCGATGAGCCATTTTGCCGCACGCAGCGCCCCTCGCGCGAAAGTGTCCCTGCTGTGGGCGGTATGATTTAGAGTAAGCTTTTCGCCGAGCGTGCCAAAGATTACCGAATGTACGCCGGTAATATCACCAGCCCGAATAGAATGCATGCCGATAGTACCCTTTTCCCTCAGGGCGTCATTACCGCTTCTGCCATGGACAAGAGAACCTGGAAAATCCCTGCCAGTCGCAGTACAAATATTCTCAGCCAAAGTAAGGGCACTTCCGCTCGGAGCATCCTTCTTGAAGCGATGGTGCTGCTCGATTATCTCTATATCGTATCCGTCACCTAACAACGCTGCAACTTTTCCGACAAGCGAAAACAATACGTTCATCCCCACGCTCATATTGGTTCCATATATGATAGGAACCTTCTCCGAAGCGGCTTTTAAATTCTGGCGCTGCTCATCGCTGAGCCCGGTTGTGCCCAATACAAGTGCAGCGCCACTCTCACTGCAATAGTCAATAGTCTTATCTGCCGCCCCAGGTTGTGAAAAGTCAATTACAACATCACCACCATCAGGATAAATGCTGCCGAGTTCGACGTTAATCGGCTGCATTCCCGCCACAAGCCCGGCGTCTTTGCCGATATCAGGATGGTCCTGATTTTCGATTGCCGCAATTATGTTGAACTCGTCCGCCTCGACTGCCAACGAAATAATGCGCTTGCCCATCCGTCCGGCGGCGCCACAAACTATCAGTTTAGGCTTCATTTTAAACTCTCCTTCGTGTTCTTATAAACAATTAGTACATACGAATATAGCAGCCTGAACACACTTTTACAAGATTAAATCCGCCAGAGCGGACTTGATTATCCCGGTCAACCAATATAAAGTAATGCAGGATAGAACAAAATAACGTTCGTAACCGTTGCTTCCCGCAGATTTATGGATTCTGGAGAAGGTTTTACCGCGACTTTAGAAAAGAGACAAACTATGAAAGCGAAAAAGTTTTGGATTTTAGCTATCTTGGTTGTGGTAAGCAGTCTGATTTTAGGAATCGTCGCAGGGGCGCAGGATGACCGCCAAGGAGCCAGCATCCCATCGTTTGGCCCACGGGGTTCTGTCGGTCCGGATGTGCCATTGAGCAAAGCTGAGAAGAAGCAGTTCGCCAAACGCGTCGTCGTGGAAAGGCGCACGCCCACGGCCGTGCAAGCAGCGTGTGAACGTGCGGCCAAGGAAGGCGTGCGGGTGGTATTGCTGCCAGCCGGGCAATATGTTTTTGAGAGGGAGGCTATGGTGAGGTACGTACAGACAATGAGTCAGCGCCTGTTTGCAAGGGACAACTACGGTGTCTTACGGGATTTGCTGATAATAACCGCACGAAACACCAGAAAATACATGTAATTTTGGGAGCGATTTGATAACTTATGGCAGTAAGGAAACGTAATGATGTTATAAAGATATGCATATGGGAAATGTAAGGTGAAACAGAATAAGACAATGCTTACAGAAACGACCAAACCAAGAGATTTATCACGGAGGCAATTTATAAAGACATGCGCCATAGGTTCAGCCGCTCTGGCAGCCGGTTCCATTCTGGGCTGTAACATGAAGAAAACACAGACTCTTCTCCAAACCGGCGCAGCGAGTTATAAATTCTCATTGGATCAGAACTGGCTTTTCGGAGGCAAGTACAATACCAATGCAGTAAAACCAATGTTTGCCGATCAGGCGTTTTCAAAAGTAACACTGCCTCACTGTGTAACTGAACTTTCGTGGCAAAATTGGGATCCTGCAGCCTGGCAGGATGTTTGGATTTACCGCCGGCATTTTGATCTACCTAATGAGAGCAAGGGAAGACGCGTATTTATAAATTTTGAAGGCGTAATGGTAGGAACAACGCCGGTGATCAACGGTCATATCTTAGCTCAACATTTGGGCGGATATCTTCCTGCCCGCTATGAGATTACCGACTGGGTCAGAGACACTGGCAATGTGCTGGCTGTGGCTGTTGATTCAAGATGGAGTAACGTACCGCCTCAAGGAGCAAAAGTAGGGGCAAAGCGTATCGATTATCTCGAACCGGGAGGAATTTTCCGCTCTGTTAATCTTGAAATTGTACCCCACGTTTTTATCGATGATGTATTTGCCAAGCCTGTCCAGGTGCTGGATAGCAGCCGCAGGGTCGAGGTTAAGTGTTCTATAGGCTCCGCCGGAAGTGTTTCCAAACCGGTTAAAATTCAGGTGGAACTACGAGAGGGTACTAAAGTAATATCGCGTGCACAGGAAACTGTACAAATTGAAAAAAGCGGTAAAACGGAAGCATCTTTCACTTTAACAAACCTTGGTAATGTAAAACTTTGGGATGTAGAACATCCGAATCTCTACGATGTTGTAGCCACTCTTATTGTTGATGGAGAACCGGTGCATGATTTCCGTACGCGCACCGGGCTTCGTGAAACTCGGTTTGAAGTGGACGGCTTTTTCTTAAACGGAAAACGTCTGCAGCTTTTTGGTTTGAACCGTCATGAATTGTATCCTTATGTAGGCTATGCAATGCCGGAAAGGATAATTCGCCGGGATGCGGAGATACTGCGTCACGAATTAAACTGTAATGTAGTGAGGTGTTCACACTATCCTCAATCCGAAGCATTCTTAGATGCATGTGACGAACTTGGTCTGTTGGTATGGGAGGAAGTCCCCGGATGGGGCTATATCGGTGATGATACCTGGAAAGAACTTCTGGTACGCGATGTAAATGATATGATAATCCGCGACCGCAACCATCCTTCCATTTTTATCTGGGGCGTCCGGGTCAATGAATCGAAAAATGACCCCGAACTCTATCAGCGGACAAAAGCTTTGGCAAAATCACTTGACGATTCTCGTGCCACATCAGGAAGTATGACAGGCGGTTCCATAAAAACCTTGAAGGAGAAATGGAATCAGGACGTCTTTGCGTATGATGATTACCATGCGGACCCCAATGGCGGAGTAGGCATACGTGAACCATTACCCGGCATTCCATATATGCTGGCAGAGGCGGTGGGACAATTCAATTACGATCGAGGCAAGGGGTTCGATAATAAATACAGACGCGCCGGGGATGTAGTATTACAGCAGAATCAAGCGCTTTGGCATGCAGAAGCGCACAGCAAAGCAGCGACCAAATCACGTATCTGTGGCGTAATTGCCTGGTGCGGGTTCGATTACGGCAGTTTGATCAACTCCTATAATGGTGTTAAATGTCCGGGAGTAGCCGACATATTCCGAATTCCAAAACTCGGCGCTTCGTTTTATCAAGCACAAGGTGATCCAAAGACTCGTCCCGTTATTATACCCAATTTCTATTGGGATTGCGGTGCTCAAACACCAAACGGGCCGGGAAAAAATGCTGCAATCTTTTCCAACTGCGACCGCTTGGAATTGTTTATCAACGGAAAAAAATATGCAGAACTTCAACCGGATTCGAAGAATTATCCTCATCTCAAACATCCTCCGTTTTTTGCTGATCTTGAAATAAAAGTACCCGGTAATCCCGAACTTCGCATTGACGGATATGTAAATAACAAACTGGCATTATCGAAATCATTTTCGTCCGATTCTGCCCGAGACAAATTATATTTGAAAGCGGACGACACGGGATTAACAGGAGACGGCTCAGATGCAACTCGGCTTGAATTTAGGGTTGGAGATAAATTTGGCGAATCGCGTCTTTTTGCCGGCGGTGAAGTCACATTAAAACTAAAAGGTCCTGGAGTAATCGTAGGAGATAATCCGTTTATGCTGGAAGCCAGCGGCGGTGTCGGCGCAGTTTGGGTCAAGACGCTTCCGGATAGTTCCGGCGAAATTACAGTTGAGGCAACCCATTCTTCGCTTGGTTCAAGGACCGTCAAAATCAAAGTACAACCAGATAGCTGGGCGATAAAACTTTAAACAATGATGAACCGGACTCCGTAACCGTCCGGAGTCCGGACGGTTACCTTTCCGGGCGTATAGTCCTTAAAGGAAAAAACCATCTGGCCGGTAAATGACTTTTATAAGCTTAAATAGAATATTATTTAGATTAATGTTCCTGGCAGTAGTAGCGCTGTTTTTAGCAACAGCGGCGACAGGAAAAACCGCGTCTGATAAGATTGAGCGTTGGGGGATTTTCGAGTTATCTTTGAGCGGACCATCCGGAGGGAATCCTTTCGTTGACGTAGAGTTGAGTGCTGAATTCAAACAAAACGGGCGAGTTTTCGAGCCGCAAGGATTCTACGATGGAGATGGTATATATCGCATCCGTTTTATGCCGGATGCGCTCGGCGAATGGACATACGTGACAAAGAGCAGCCGCAGAGAACTCGACGGCCAAAAGGGGAAATTCACCTGTATCAAACCATCATCGGGCAATCACGGCCCCGTTCGCGTGCACAAAACCCGGCACTTTGCATACGCCGACGGCACACCCTATTTCCAGGTCGGCACGACCTGCTACGCCTGGGCCCACCAGGGAATTGCGATGGAAGAACGGACGCTTGCCACGCTGAAAAAAGCACCATTTAATAAAATGCGAATGTGCGTTTTTCCCAAGGACTATACTTATAACAAGAACGAGCCGAAGTATTACCCGTTTGAGGGTACACCGCTGAAAGACTGGGATTATAGCCGCTTCAATCCCGAATTCTTCCGTCACTTCGAGCAGCGTGTAGGTGACTTGCGTGAGCTGGGGATAGAAGCCGACATTATTCTTTTCCATCCCTACGACCGGTGGGGCTTTGCGAAGATGGATGCCAAAACTGACGACCGCTATCTGCGATATATCGTGGCCCGATTAGCGGCTTATCGCAACGTATGGTGGTCCTTTGCAAACGAGTACGATTTGATGAAGTCAAAAAAAATGGCGGACTGGGACCGCTTCTTCCAAATCATTCAAAAGAACGACCCATACAATCACATGCGCGGTATCCACAACTGCCGCGTCTTTTACGACCACACCAAAGCCTGGGTCACACACGCCAGTATCCAGAGTTCGGACCTTACAAAAGGCAGAGAATGGCGCGACAAATATAAAAAACCGATTATATACGATGAATGCAAATACGAAGGCAACATCCCCCAGGGCTGGGGAAATATCACCGCCCAGGAACTGGTCCACAGATTCTGGTTAGGAACCATTGGCGGCTGCTATGTCGGACACGGTGAAACTTACCAGCACCCCAAAGACCTACTGTGGTGGTCAAAGGGCGGCGTGCTTCGCGGGCAAAGCCCTGCAAGAATCGCCTTCCTGAAACAAATCATGGCGCCGACTCCCTTTGCAGAGATGGTGCCTGCCGAGCTTTCCCCCGGCAACTACATCCTTTCCAAGCCGGGAGAGCTTTATTTTGTCTACTTCACCAGCCCGACTCCAACAACGTTTGAGCTTTTAGGTCCCAAAGCTTATAAAGTGGATGGTATCGACACCTGGAATATGACAGTTACTTCTATGGGAAGCGCATCACCCGGCAAGTTCAGCTTCACACCGCCGAAAGTCAACTACCTCCTTCGTTTATCTCTTTACGGACCTGGTGAGAAAATACGGCCAGAAGCAAAGGCATCCGCCAGTCCGATGGAAGGTACAGCACCTTTTGTAGGATGGGGGCTTGCCCCACCACAAAAAAATTGGTGGGCTAAAGCCTACCCTATATTCTACTACAACGAAAGCATTCAGCGGCACGGAAAGGACCGTCAATTTCGCGGAAAAATGCGCGGCATACAGGTCTTCGGCAGCCGAATTGAACCTCAAGGAGCTCTCTCGTTGAGTGCTATTCGGAAACACAAGCGTGAGGATTAGGCCAACTGAGAAATCTATGAACCATGCAAATGGAGATAGTCCAATGAAAAATCATGAAAAAAAAATGGACCGATTCGGCAAAAGATACCCAGACGGGACACTGCACAAAAACAGACGTGAACTTTTTCAATTGGCTGGCATAGGCTTGTTCAGCAGCTTGCTGGCGGGCCAGGCTAAAGGTCAAGCTAAACATCCGTCTGAGTTCAAGGTGTTAGGCGAGAAAGACCATCTCGATATCGGCGATAAGGGACAGGAAATCATAGAGAAAGCGTATAAGCTCGGGCATGACTTTGAGAAAACCCATGGTGGATGCTGCCGATGCATTGTTGCTGCTCTGCAGAATTCTATTGATTTTATTCCGAAAGATAAGGACCTGTTTAGGACAGCAAGCTGCCTTGATGGCGGTGCCACTCCGACCGGCATACAAAACTGCGGGGCCTTTACAGGTACGGGGATGGTCATTGGCTGGCTCTGCGGTGCAGATAATTTCGGAAACACAAAATTATCTCACCAACTGATTAGCCAGGTTTACAAACAATTTGAAACCGAATACGGAACTGTGTTATGCACGGATGTCAGGAAGAAAATAAATTCTAACTGCCCGGAAGTCGTAGCACGGGCAGCAAAATGGACAGCAGAAGTTCTACTAAGACAATTCACAAACTACGAATAGCAAGAAAGGAGACATTGCATGGACAAGAAAACCATTCGTACCGGCATTGTCGGGTCGGGCTTTGCCGCGAAATTTCATTTTGAATGCATAAAGAGAGTACACAGCACGAACGCGGAAATCGCCGGAATCTTTGATACCAACACGGAGCAAGGCTCTGAATACGCCAAAAAACGAGGGATTCAGTTCTATAAGACGCTGGAGGAGCTACTCGATAAAGTGGACGTAATCCACGTCTGCACACCCCCGGTCGTTCACGAATCGATTGCGGTCGCGGCGCTGGAGCAAAACAAGTTCGCCATCGTGGAAAAGCCGCTCACAGGTTACTTCGGAGACGGCTCGGATGATTTTAATGGAGACACCTTTCCGAAGCAGACCGCACTCGATAATTCACTGGCAAGTATCGAACGGATGCTCGACGCAGAATCCAAGAGCCAGGGCAAAATCCTCTATGCGGAGAACTGGGTTTATGCACCCTCGATTCAAAAGGAGCGGGAGATAATAGAGAAGACCGGCGCACAGATACTCTGGATTCACGGCGAAGAGGCACACTCCGGTTCGCACGCCGCAACCTATGCCTTCTGGAAATTCTCCGGAGGCGGCTCGGCAATAGGAAAAGGCTGTCACCCATTGACGGGAGCGCTTTATCTAAAGCGTGTGGAGGGAAAAACACGAAACAACAGGCCGATTCGCCCCAAGGCCGTTTCCTGCCGTACACATGCCCTGACACGGCTGAAAAATTTCGAGGACAAGGGACACCTTCGCGCCGACTACTGCGATATCGAGGACTTCTCGATAATGCACGTCGTGTTCGAGGACGGCACGATTGCAGATATCTTCGCCTCCGAAATTGTTTTGGGCGGCGTCCACAACTGGCTCGAGGTCGCAGCCAACAACCACCGGACCATCTGCAACATCAATCCGAACACGGCAATACAGACATACAATCCGGTGGACAAAAACTTCAAAGACATCTATGTTGTGGAAAAGATCGGCACAAAACAGGGCTGGTCGAACCCGTCACCCGACGAGGACTGGTTCACGGGTTATCCACAGGAAATCGAGGCGTTCTACCGGACCATAGCGTATGGTGAGCCGGTGGAAAGCGACAGCAGACTGGCGGCAGACTGTATCTCGACGATATACAGCGCATACGTTTCGGCTGAAAAGGCCGGAGCAGAGGTCCCTGTCAAAACGTATTAGCGCCCACAAGGCCAACGATATACAGTCTCAACCGTTAGGGAGCAGCTATGGAATTTCTTGGATTACACTACGCGATTTGGATTGTACTGGCATTATATTTCGCCGGAATGCTGCTGATGGGCTGGTGGAGCAGGCGAGGCACAGCAAGCCAGGAGGGTTATCTGCTGGGCAACCGCCGGTTCGGCTGGCCGATGATGGTAATGCACGCCTTCGGTGCCGGTACTCATCCGGGCAATGTGGCGGGAGTAATGAGCGAGTCCGTTGTAAGTGGAGCGTCCGGAATCTGGGTCTCCTGGATGTGGCTGTTCGGAACACCTTTCTACTGGATTATCGCGCCGATAGTTCGACGTATGCGCTGCCTGACACTGGCTGACTTTTTCGAGCAGCGCTTTGGTAAGTCCGCCAGTGTTCTATACATAATCGTAGCCGCTACGGGGATGATTGTTTTTTTAGCGGGTGTCCTGCTTGCGACAACACGTACCGTGCAGGGCATGATGGGAAAGGCTGTGACGCAGGACAGCGGAATCTGGTTCTTCGGTATCTTATTCGTTAGCACGGCGGTGTTCATAATCTACAGCTACTGGGGCGGGATAATTGCTGCGATCCGGACAGACATGATTCAGGGACTGATGATTATCGCTCTTTCATTCATCGCTATTCCGGCGGCACTTGGCCTCAAAGAAGTTGGCGGCCTGACTGGTATGCGGACCACATTGGCAGCGGCAGACGGCAATTATTTGAGTTTGTTTGACCCAAAAAGTTTTAATTTGCTAACGGTGCTTTTGTTATCTATTAACGCGCCGTTAACTGCGCTCGCTTTCCCGCACTTGATGAGTGTCTGCGGAGCAGGTCGAACAGAATGGGAGGGACGGGTCGGCTTCACATACGGCAATGTTCTTAAGCGAATCTGCACAATAGGCTGGGCGGTGCTGGGACTATGCTGGCTGGTTTATCTGGTCAACACGGGTTCGGCAATCCACAAGGACGCCGCCTTCGGCGATGCAATCAGCCATCTATTGGGGCCTGTGCTCCAAGGTGTGATGCTTGCCTGTGTAATGGCGGCGGCAATGTCCTCCGGCGATGCCGTCCAGGTCACAGTGGCCGGACTTTTCTCTCAAAATTTCTACCGCGTTTACATCAATCACAAGGCCGACGAGAAACAACTGGTCCATATGACCCGAATGATAGGAATTGTTATTGCCATTCTGTCACTGGTGGGAGCAATCCTGATGCGAAGCAGTCTTGTGAAAGCGATTCTTGACTACTTCAATATCCTGAGCCTGGTCGGCATCTCCACAGCTATGGGCATCCTCTGGCGGCGAATGAATACGACCGGGATGTTCTGCAGCACCATTTCAGCCGTTGCAACCTTCATCCTGACTCGATACGTGATTGAGTATACCAGCGATATACGCGCGATTACAATCGGCGCCCCGATTTGCGCGGGCCTGCTGGGCGGCGTGGTCGGCAGCTTAATTACTCAACCTGCAAAAGCTGAGCAAATCGAAAAATTCTTCACAAAGATTTATGTACCAATTGGCCGGGAAGAGAAACTAAATTTATCTCTCGAAGAAGCGGTACCGCAATCCAGGCGCTGGCTGACCACCGGCGGCCTCTTTATTGTCAAGCCATCCCGACAGTCCTGGGTGGGTTTTTTGGTAGCGCTTGGAATCTGCCTGGCATGCGTTTTAGTTATGTTAGCTATATTAAATCTCTGAGACAAAAAGGATGAAAGATAAAATCGGTCTTGTGGGTTTGGGCCTTGTCGGAACGGCGATAGCCGAGCGTCTTTTAGCCGGCGATTTCGATGTCGTCGGCTTCGATATCGATTCAGGGAAGCACATACATCTGGAAGAATTGGGCGGAAATGCTGTTGGCAGCCCGGCCCAGGTTGCCCAACAAGCCGCCCGCATCATATTTTCACTCCCGGATACAAACATTGTAAAGCAAGTCGTTGAAGGTCCCTCGGGAATTCTGGAGGCGAAAACACCGCCGAGTTACATTATCGATACGACCACCGGTGACCCCGACGAAACCATAGCGTTGGCGCAGCGGCTCGCAGAACGCCAAATCCACTTTCTGGACGCGACTATTTCCGGTTCCAGCCGGCAGGTCAGGGACAAAGAAGCTGTTTTTATGGTAGGAGGTGACAAGATTGCGTTCGAGACCTGTGGGGATATCTTCCAAACACTTTCCGAAAAGGTATTTTACCTGGGCCCTTCCGGCAACGGCTCAAAAGCCAAGCTCGCAAGCAACCTCATCCTCGGACTGAACCGCGTCGCTCTGGCAGAAGGGCTTGTATTTGCCGGCAAGCTGGGCCTCGAACTGGAAACCCTCCTTGAAATGCTCAAAGCAACTGCCGCCTACTCGGCTGTTATGGACACAAAAGGTAAAAAGATGCTCAATGGCGACTTTACCGCCGAGTCCAGGATCCGCCAGCACCACAAAGATGTTTTACTTATCCTGAAATATGCGGAAAAAGCCGGTCAGGAATTGCCCCTGTCGCGGGTACATTTAGGCGCTTTGGAAAAGGCAATAGAAGCAGGCGATGCAGATTGCGACAACGCGGCGATAATTCGGGAAATTAAACGGAGAAAAATCCGCCATAGGCGGATTAACCGCAGAGAACGCTGAGATGGTAATCCGCATAGGCGGACTTCTAACAGGCAGAGCACAGAAAAAGAATTAGCGCCGTTTCTAAAAAGCGATTATAACATTTTATACATACCGTCATTCCGAGACCGCCCAAGGCGAGTCGAGAAATCTATTTTTAATAGACCCCTCGACTGCGCTCGGGGTGACGATGTTTCCTGGACATCCCACAAGCCATAGAAAAGGAAGTTGACAGGGTCTTTGAATTGGCAAATAATAGGGAGAAGGTTTGTATAGGTACGGGCTGCCTGCCATACGAAACAGACCCGGAAGTCGTTTTGAAAACACGAGAATATATTTTGTCTAAAAAACGTCCAATAAAACGTTTGAACAGGAGATTATAACATGGCTGAAAACGGCGAATCAAAGCAGCAGGTGATGCACATGAATCCGCGCATCGAAAAGGACCGCCAATTGATTTTGGATGCGCAGAAGAAAGGCAAAGGAGCTGTTTTTAAGACGTATGTAAAGTTATCAGGCCCCGGCTGGCTGCAGAGCGGCATCACTTTGGGCGGCGGCTCGCTTTCTTCGAGCTTGTATCTGGGCGTGCTGGTCGGCTTTAGCTTTATGTGGCTGCAGCCGCTGGCGATGATTTTAGGTATTATTATGATGAGCGCCATCGCGTATGTCACACTTTCTGCCGGTGAGCGCCCCCTGCATGCAATTAACAAACATGTCAATCCTGTCCTTGGCTGGGGCTGGCTGATTGCCTCAATGATGGCAAATCTCGTATGGTCGCTCCCACAGTTCGCTCTGGGAACGGCGGCACTTCGACAGAACATCGTGCCCAGGTTATTGGGGCCTGAAGTCATGCCGGAGATACCGAGCAAGATGATCGCCGGTGCAATTTTTCTCGCAATCTGCCTGACTTTTACAATGACATACGGGGCCGGCGGCAAGGGTACGAAGATATTCGAAATCCTCATTAAGACAATCGTCAGTATGATAGTACTGTGCTTTCTCGGCGTTGTCATCAAGCTCAGCATCGAAGGAAAGATTTTCTGGAGTGAAATTCTCAACGGCCTGGTTCCCGACCTGAGCCTGTTCATGAAACCGACCGACATAATAATGCCTCATATACAAAAAGTGGCGGATAAGTTCCAGCCCTTCTGGACCAATATGATTGTCGGCCAGCAGCGTGACGTTATGATAAGCGCCGCGGCGACGGCCGTGGGCATTAACATGACGTTCCTGCTGCCCTACTCGATGCTCCGCAAGGGATGGGACAAATACTTCCGCGGGCTGGCTATCTTCGACCTGTCAACCGGCTTGTTCATTCCCTTTATCCTGGCGACGGGCTGTGTGGTCATCGCTTCGAGCAGTCAATTCCATGGCCAACCGGCAGAGGGTTTTGTCGCTGCCGCACCCGGCGGTGAAATATCCGGCGAGCCCGCCAAAAACCTTGTCGGCCCTTACAAGGGACTTCTTGCGAGCAGACTCAAATTCCAAATAGGCGAGGAAGAATTCGACAAACTCACGCCCAACCAGGTACAGCAACAGTCTGAGGCTTTGCCGTGGGCGGACAAGAGGATGTCGGCTATGCTGGTCAAGCGTGATGCTTTCAACCTGGCCGACACACTTGCGCCGCTGACAGGCCCTGTTATTGCCCAGTATGTATTCGGCCTGGGCGTTATCGGTATGGCGATGAGCGCCGCTACTATGCTGATGACAATCAACGGCCTTTGCTTCTGTGAGCTTTTGGGCAGACCGCCGAGGGGCTGGACTCAAAGATTCGGAAGCCTGATGGTCTCGGTCGGAGCGCTTGGACCGTTCTTCTGGAAAGACGCGGCGCCATATCTTGCGATACCGACTTCCGTCTTTGCAATGGTACTGCTGCCTATTGCATACTTCGCGTTCTTCCTGCTGATGAATCAGAAGAGCTTCCTCGGCGAGAATATGCCTGTCGGGACCAAACGCATCCTCTGGAATGTCCTTATGGCACTGGCAGCCGGTGCGGCATCATTCGGAAGCGTCTGGAGTCTCTGGTCTAAGCTGCAGTGGCTCGGCATCGGACTGCTGGTCGGCTTTATCGGCCTGTGCGTCGTAGTGCATTTCCTCCGTCCAAAGCGATTGACGGCATGACACACGAGCAATGGGAAAAACTGTTGGCCGTTATCAACGGCGAAGTCATTGAGCCGCTGCCGGTCGGATTCATCATCGACAGCCCCTGGCTTCCCGGCTGGGCGGGCATCTCCATCCTCGACTATTTTTCCAGTGAAGAGATGTGGTTCGAAGCCAATCTAAAAGCCGTCCGGCAATTCCCGGATGTTTTGTTTCTGCCGGGGTTCTGGTCTGAATTTGGCATGTGCACGGAACCCTCGGCCTTTGGCGCGAAGTGCTCCTGGCAGGAAAACGACTGGCCGTTTGCCGAGAAAATCATCACGGACATTCAACAGGTGCATTCTATCAGCCAACCAAATCCAAAAATTGATGGTCTACTGCCATTCGTCCTCAATCGCTTAAAACATTATCAGGGCCAAATTGGAAAGGAAGGTCACGCCATTAGGTTCACAGTATCGCGCGGGCCATTGAACATAGCCACGTTCCTGGTTGGCAGCACAGAATTCCTCACTGCTATTCGCACCAATCCCGAGGATACCCAAAGGCTGCTCAATATTGTGACGGCCTTCATTATCGACTGGCTCGAGCTTCAGGCACACACTTTCCCCTCCATCGACGGCATACTTATCCTTGATGACATCGTTGGTTTTATCGGAGAGGACGATTTCAGGCAAACAGCACTGCCCTACCTGGAGCGCATCTTCCAATCGCTCGATGTGGCAGTTAAATTCTTTCACAATGATGCAGCCGGCCTGGTTTGCGCACCTTATCTTTCACAAATCGGCGTCAATCTCTTTAACTTCAGCTCCGACCACTCACTGGCCCGGATGAAGGAACTGACGAACAATTCCGTCACCCTGCTCGGCAATATCCCCCCGCGGGACGTCCTTGCAGAGGGCACTGCCGGACAGGTTCAAAGCAGTGTCAAAGCCGCTCTCGATTCCGTAGAGGACAAGAGCCGCATTATAATGTCGGCCGGCGGCGGTATGCCACCCGGCGTTCCTACGGAAAACATCGAAGCTTTCCTCTCGGCGGTCAAATAATACAAACCAACTCAAGTTATTCCGGCAATGAAACCGATAAAAAAATGAGCAGAGAAGCTCAAATTAAAGGAAATGTGGCTTGTATATCTTATGTAAAAGAGATAACGGGGATAAAAAAATGGCTAAAAATTCATTAATAATTCTGATTGCAGCTGCCGTGTGTCTTTGTTTGGCCTTTATTGCCGGATGCGAGAGCGACGCCCAAACCGACGCTCTCATTGGAACAGCAATCGGCGCCGGTGCAGGCCAGGCGATAG
>Ga0315549_1002937_pt1 | contig 15687 bp, 12 predicted proteins | sample SalMarSW160200MG_FD_203101 | JGI IMG/M metagenome (GOLD analysis project Ga0315549, IMG submission 203101) | Salt marsh sediment microbial communities from the Plum Island Ecosystem LTER, Massachusetts, United States - Salt Marsh Sediment SW1601-200 ... | reverse complement strand
AGCATTTAGAATTTCCCAAATTGGCCCTCTATATTCTCTTTTTCCCCAATCACTTGGTGTCTTTTTTTCACTCATCCAAGCTTCACGAGCCCCCCAAGCATTCGTAGTACCTCCACTGATTGGAAACGCTAGATCTTCTTCTCCTAATAATCCCGCCATTCTCATTCTCTGGTAAATACTAAAGCTATACTCCATTCCATAACCAAGAGTTGCACATGTAGGATCCATTACAATTCTATTACGAGGAAGTCCCAATTCAATAGCATCTTTATTCATTTTAATTTGGTTATTAAGATCTAAAGAAGTCCATAATAGACAATTATGGTCATACTTCACAGCAAGAGGTATAACATCTTCCCAGGTTGCTTTATCTGCTGCAGAAAGCATTAAGACGTCATCTTGAGATATTTCTGAAAGGACTTTAAACAACTCAACATCTTTTTCTTTATTGCCAGAACAGCCAATTATAACGGGTACATCAACTGCTTGGAGAATATCTTCAAAAAGATTTCTAGATTTTGATACTGGCCAATCTAATGTACCTGGATCAATCCCTAATGAATGGAATGTGATACATTCAGCACCAAATTTTTTAACAGTAAATTTTGCCCATTCAGCGGGATTTCCTAATACATCACTATATTCTTGTTTAATAGGTTTAGGAAGCATCATTTTATCTCCCATATCAAACACGTCATAGGTTACAAGTGGAGGGTTGGGATTTCTCTTATCTAATCCCAAAAAATTAAAAAATGGAGGTGCTTTTTCTCCACCAATTGTACATGTTTTGCCATTAGTCCGAATAAATTGAATAGTTTCTATTTCTCCAGGATAATCTATATTAAGAGAAAATTGTATTGGTGTCCATTCTGCTTTCCCAATTTTTTCAAGTGTGGGTAAGCCAACAGCATTAGCCGCATTAGACACTATCGTAGGTAACATTTGAAATTCTAAGAATTCTGCAAATATATCTACATTTTGAAGTTCGATCTCATCAGTATCTTTCATTAATTTAGCTAACTTTTTACTCAATTCTTCAAAAGAAATTATTAAGTCACTTTTTTTTTTATTTAATGTTTATGTAAATACAATTAGAAAATGATTAAATACAATTTAAAATTGACTATTTGGAATAAATCAATTTATTTCAACTTAAAAACTCTTTTTTATAAAAAAAAGCCTAATATCATAATCTAATTACTTTTTCTTTATTTTTGCATAAGAATCTATCTTTATACTGATAGCTAAATATATATATTAAGGTGTTTTTTCATGGATATACTATAACAATTAATATAATAGGGTTATTTCAATTAAAAAAAATTTTTTAGCAATTATATTAATAACCTTAATAGGAATTTCCGCTTCAATATCATTCTGTTTTTACTTACAATTTCAAACGGTTCCTAATACAACCCCAACGGATTATCAAAATAAACCAATAAATGCGACTCATCCTATAATAAATCACGATTTTGCTCATTTAGATGATTTTGAAAATATTCCTATTGAATGGATAAACAAATCAAGAGAAAATATAAAGATTGTATATTGGCATACATCACATGGAAGTCAATTAACTTCAGGTATGCAAGGTCTAGATTCATTTATGGGTGATAAGGATCTTTATGATTTTGACAGTTCTGGAACAGGAGATACATTGCATTATCATGAACCAAATATAGATTATAGTATGAGAGATCTTACTGGTTATACAGATCAATTTGATGATGTAACAAGAGATTTTTTAAATTCAAATTCAGGATATAATGTTGTAATGTGGAGCTGGTGTGGTCTTGATAAGGATACGACTTTGATTAATCAATATTTGACAAATATGAATCAACTAGAAATGGATTATCCAACTATAAGGTTTGTATATATGACAGGTCATTTAGAAGGTACAGGCGAGGAAGGTGATTTACATTACTACAATCAGATGATTAGGGACCACTGTATCAATAATAATAAGACATTATATGATTTTGCGGATATTGAGAGTTATGATCCTGATGATAATTATTTCCTTGATATGTATGCGGATGATAATTGTACTTATTCTGATGACGGAAATCTAACTAGAGATCGTAATTGGGCGATAGAATGGCAAGAGAGTCATATTGGTGAATGGTATCCTTGTACACCTGCACATTCTCAAGCGCTAAATGGAAATTTTAAAGCATATGCTGCTTGGTATTTGTTTGCTATTTTAGCTGGATGGGATGGAACTAGTTAATTTAGTCATCTAAATAATAATTTACTATAAAATTTCCAACAATCTTCTGATACTTCAAACAAAATAAAACGTAGAAAAGATTACTGGCATTAAGAATTAGTTTTTATTTTTTTTTTATGGATTAGAATTATTACTATTCCTGTTATTATTATAATTCCTAATGTAGTTTCTATAGGAAAACCGGGAATTAGAGGAATATAATAACGAGATAAGTTTCTAGTTGCTTTTATAATAAATGTGTCAGAACCATTATTAACCAAAATTATTTGAATATAGTAAATTTTAGTTTCTATTGCATCATAATCTAATGAGGGATCTATACTAGTATTATATTCTATAAGGGAGGTGTCTGAAAAAATTCTATTATCTAATTTTTTGTCTAAATTAATGTATGTTTCTGATGGTCTTTCTCCAAAAAGAAATAACGTAAAATTTCCATAATCGTATTGAGATAACTTAATTTTAATATTTGCACCAGTATTTAGATCAAATAAATAAAAAATTGAAGATCCTACATCCATTTGATGGATATCAGTGAAGATATAATTATTCTGTGCTTTTAGATTATTCATTGGCAAGAGGAAAAATGTTAATAAAATAAGTAAAGTAGTTTTTCTATATCTCATAAGAATCTAATGTTTTTTTGATATAATGATATTAATATCTCTTTATTTAATTTTCTAATATTTTTTTCTTGGCGAAATTTATAAGCCCACCAGATGAAATAATATTTTGTAAAAATTGTGGCATTTTATTAATGGTAAATTGAGTTCCATTTGTATTATTCTTTAAAGTACCCTTATCAAAATTTATTTCTAATTCATCTCCGGTATTAATTTGAAAAATATCATTAAATTCTATTATAGGTAATCCTATATTAATTGAATTTCTGTAAAAAATACGGGCAAATGATGGGGCTATAATGCATTTTATTCCAGCTGTTTTTAATGCAATGGGGGCTTGTTCTCTACTAGATCCACTACCAAAATTCGCATCTGCAACAATTATAGTAGCTCCAAGATTATCTTTCTTTTCCTTAAAATTAGGATCAAGATCTTCCATACAATGGCTTCCCAAATGCTCAGAATCGGAATCATTTAAGTATCTTGCAGGGATAATTAAATCAGTATTAATATTTTTTTGACCATATTTAAGTACAATTCCTTTCATAAATTTCTCACTGGTATAAATCTTATCTAAAACAAAATTTCTATTAAAAATAATTCTTTATCAAAAATTAAATTGATAAATATTCTTTTATCGATAAGAAATTATCATTTATAATATTAAATGAATTTTAATAATTATTTTTTTCCTATCTATTGTATGGAACTCTTCAATATTATAATAATATTTTTTGCTCTTATGTTTACTTTTTTTTCCAACCAATGAATTTTTTATTCATTTCATCAGTATATTCTCCCAATGCAGAAATTATCTTCTTCCTAGTTCGCGATTTGAAATCCTTTCCTGATTCGAATTCAAATGATTTTTCAAAATTGGATCCTTTGAAGATTAATTTAAAATATACAAATCTGGGGCCTGGTGAAGTCACTATCCATGTTTGATTTATTCTTTTTGCAATTTGAAGAGTATCAAAATCTGACCAATTAATTTTAAAATATGGTTTATTTGGAACAAGTATTTCAATATAATTTTTTGTAATAGTGAATCGTCTTTTTTTTGATAAACCTTCTAAATAGCATGCTGCCCAAATTAGAAATCCAATAACGATCGGCCAAATAATAAATAAAACATACCACACGTCAGTTCTCTGAATAACAACAACAACTGATACTAGGATCATAAAGGCTATGAATATAGAAATACATATAATACTTCCAATTAATGATCCTTTTAAGGTTTCTATAACCTCAAATTTTTTTTCTTCAGAACTCCCAAGCACTTTCCCACAACCAGTACAAAATTTATTATCAGAAAGATTTAAATGTCCACATGAAGAGCAAATTTTATTATTGTTTAATTCTGAACTCATTTAAAAACTCACTATGATTAAACATACATTATTTCATGTATGTATATATAAATAATGGAAAGAATTATTTACAATAAATAGTTTTTGAGTAATCAAAATAAAATTAAATAATTAATAAAAATAAAATAACAATTTCCATTGAAATTTATTAAAAATCTTTAAAAATTGGATTTTATATTAATAAATTAATTACAGAAGATCAGGCGATGTTATATATCCTTTAATTGCTGATGCTGCTGCTATAGCAGGACTAGAAAGATACACTTCACTTTTAATATGTCCCATTCTACCGAGAAAATTCCGATTAGTGGTTGATAATGCTCTTTCATTAGCAGCAAGGATTCCCATATGTCCACCTAGACACGGTCCACATGTTGGTGTTGAAACAATAGCACCACTCTTAATAAATAATTCTATAAATCCTTTTTTAATTGCTTTTAAATAAATTTCTTGAGTACCCGGGATTATTATACATCTTAGATTTGAATGTATTTTATTATTATTGATAATTTTAGCGGCAATCTCAAGGTCTTCTAAACGACCATTTGTACAAGAACCAATTACAACTTGATCGATCTCTATTTGCATGTTATTTACTTCTGAAATAGGTTTAGTATTTTCTGGTAGATGAGGAAATGCGACTTGAGGTTCTATCTTTGAACAATCAAATTCAATAATATCATCGTATTCTGCATCTTTATCACTTTCATATATTTTATAGGTACTATCATCAACTTTTTTTAAGTATTCTTTTGTAATTTTATCTGGAGCAATAATCCCATTTTTTCCTCCGGCTTCTATTGCCATATTACACATCGTAAATCTATTAGCCATTGATAAATTCTCAATTACTTCTCCTGTAAATTCCATCGCTTTATATGTAGCTCCATCAACCCCTATTTCTCCTATAGTATAGAGAATTAAATCCTTTCCAGAGACCCACTTATTTAATTTACTCGAATAGATAAATTTAATTGATTTTGGAATTCTAAACCAACACTGTCCAAGGGCCATTGCAACGCCTAAATCAGTTGAGCCTACACCAGTTGAGAATGCCCCCAAAGCACCATATGTACATGTATGAGAGTCTGCCCCAATGAACACTTGTCCTGGAAGAACAAGCTTTTGTTGGGGAATCAAGCAGTGTTCAATTCCTACCCGCCCCATTTCAAAATAATATAATATATTATATTTATGAGCAAAATCCTTAAGAAGTTTACTCTGTATTGCCGATGCAACATCCTTATTTGGTGTAAAATGGTCTGGAGTTAAAATTATCTTTTCTCGATTAAAGACACTTTTATCAGTTCCTTCAATTATCTTTTCAAAGACATTAAATGATATAGGTGCTGTAATATCATTACCTAAACACATATCAATATTAGTTAATACTATATCTCCTGCTACAGCATTTTTATTGTCTGTATGATCTCTTAGTATTTTTTCTGTTATTGTTAGTCCCATTTATAATAACAAGTAATTCAGTATATAATTAGTAATATATTCTTTAATATTACATTCTTCATAAATTAATTGAACATAAGATATAATATCTTTATATTATTGAATATAATTTTAAGTTTCTTCAATAATTAAAACAAAACCACTTTTATTTTGTCGGGTTTTAAACTTACAATTTTCGAATTCGATAAATTATATGAAATTATTAGTTCAAAAATGATCACCTTTATTAATTATAATAGTTAATGTTACTATTATGCCAACTCTTGCTCATTTGATTCTTGGTGGAATTATTGGAGTATGTTTATATTATATTAGTAACAAAAAATTTTCAAAATATCATATACTTATTCTATTTCTATGTAATTATTTAGGCCCAGATTTAGGATGGGTTTTAGGAATGGGTCATTTTTCACATTCATATTTAGGATGGCTTATATTTAGCATTATATTAGCAATGCCTTATCACTATTTTACTAAATTTTCTATAAAACTTAAATATCATAAAACAGAACTCATTGAAAATAATGAACACCACCTTTCATATCTAAATACATTTTATTTAGTTGCAGCAGGAGGAATCCTACATAATTATTTGGATGCCATTATAAATTATAGAGCAGATCAATTTATTCTAATCCCACCAGTTGGGGATTACAACGGAGTAACTTTTAATTTAGATGGTTTTATTAATATATGGAGAGATGGAGCAATTAACGCAAATCCTACGATAGCAATAATAGTAGGATTCAGTTTATTGATACTTTTTATTTTTGTATTTGCGGTATATATGATAAAAACTTCAAAAATAACATTTTTAATAATGGTTGGGCATGTTACATTATTTCTTATATTATATTATCTTTTAGGACACGGTTTAACACTCCATTCCGATGCTGGAGCAATTCTATACTTATTTCTATATTGGGGAGTGCCATTCATGTTACTTACTTTATCAACTCATGATTTTAATTTTCCAAAAGAAAATTTTGTAAAAAAGGTGAGATCGAGCAATATTTGGCTCTATATTGTGGCAGGTATGTTTATATTTTTAAGTGTACTATTATTATGTCTTGGTATATTTTGTTTGATTTTCCAGAAGGATATAGCTCATTTCTTATTAGGATTTGAAGGTATTGATCAAACTATGATAGATTCTGTAGATTTCTTTATTATAGGAATTTCCCTATTGCTCCTGAGTATATTTGGTTTTTTTATTGGAATTTATGCAATATTTATTCAAAGATTTAATGTATATATATTAATTACATGCCTTTGGCTCTTTTTACTCGCAATATTAGGTATTATATTATTAATACTTGGAATTTTTCTCAATCAAGCAGTAGTAGTCCTTCTTTTTGGGGATTATGGATCAGGAGATGATTCAGGATTTATGAGTCCTGAAGTTTTTGGGGATATACTGCTTGTTGTAGGTATTATGCATTTTATAATTTCTATATGGTGTATAATACTAATTCTTGGATTGATTTTCAAAAACAGAATACTATGGAGAGCTTGTATACTTTCTAATTTAGCAATCTCATTCACAATAATTGGTTTAGTGATTGCATGCTATTTAAGTAAAGATTCAGTAAAACAATACTATCCATCAAACTAGTTTTATTAAGGGTTCTTCAATAGTTCATAAAATGTAAATAAATTTGAATAATTTTAATATAATTTCTCCTATCTCTCTTATGTTTTCTATATCTATGTTTTAACTACAATTTCTTCATATCCATATACTAAAGTAGAAATTTTTCATTCTCTATCTATGGTTTTAAAAAGAATTTTCTAATTCTTATAGATAAAATCATAACAAAGGTGTATTATAAGAGAGAATAAGAAGATGTAAACACACATCTAATAGAACAGGTATAAAAAATAAAAGAGGATATCCCTCAATTGGGGAAAGATACTCCTATTCCAGGAGTAAAAGAGAAATCGGGAAGGGATTTCAATTCATATTTCATTGGTACGATAAAAACAAAACAAAATCGATGTTTCTGGAGTATTCCAGAAGATAATGACTTTGAACTCTATCAGAATGTAGCGAGTCCCGTTCCCGCTGAAAGGTAATTGATGATAATAAGGGAGGGAGAGCTCTGTGAGTCAATGAACACTTATTTGAGATGCAAGTTAAAGTGATAAACTATATGAATTTATATCATTTTTATCTATTTGACAGAACGGTTATATTCTAATTTAATAATTGGTTCAATCAATTCTTTTAAAATTATATCGGATTCTGCCCATAAATAAAATATTTTATTTTTTATAGGTAAAATAACAGCTTTACCAATTTCATAAAATCCATTTGAACTCAGTGTTTCAATTTCTTTGAATGTATGAGAATTTTTTAAAAAATAATTAGAATTTTTAATATCTTTTACTTTTACTTTCATATTAAATATAGGAAATGATTTCCCAAATAATTCAACTGAATCATCAATTAATTCAAATTCTTTAATATCAAAGAAGTAAGATTTCATTTCTTTTGTTTTTCTCTTAAGACCTTGTGAAAAAAAAATTAAAGCATTTTCATCATCTTCAATACTATACTCAAAAAGAAACATGTGAAAACTACAATCTTTCAAAATTTTAGCTTTTTTTGTAAAAAGCATGCAATCATACACTTTATAATAAAAAATTAAAGTTTCATTTCTCTCAATATATGATTTTATTTTCCATCCATTTTCAATTAATGGTCTTAAGTAAGGTTTAAGGATTGAAGCTATATCATCATATGGATATTCAAGCCCTTCGAGAAAAATAGACTGTAGGACTTCAGAATAAGTTTCCTGAATTCTCTTAATATTTTCAAACTCTTTTTGCTTGATGTTAATAAGTTGTTTTAAATATGTGAGTGGATCTGTCGCGATATATATAGTTGCATTTTTAGATTTTTCAGCAAAACCACTTTCTTTCACGCATCCTACTTTAATTAATTTATGTAAAATTGAATATATATTGGTTCTTTGAATTGGTAAAGCATGAGTTAATTCTTTTACAATACTTCCTTTTGGACCTGTTTTTAAAAGAGCGAAATAAACTAATGCTTCATTATAATTGAGACCAGTTTTTTGTAATATTTTCAATAAATTATTTTCTTTTGTTTTTAAAGACATTTTGTATCTATATTTATAATATGTCAGAGTGTCATTGACACTCATAATATTTATATAGTTTTATTAATATTAATAACTTACTATTTTATTAAAATTAATTAGCGAATTAATTGAATATTAATGAATTCTATTACTCTAGAAAATCTTCATTTTGAAAAATATCATGGTTTAGGAAATGATTATATTCTAATTGATGATATTGAGCTTAATTTACCAGAAGAAAAGAAATCTGATTTAGTTAAAAAATTATGTAAACGAAATTTTGAAATTGGAGCAGATGGTTTGATTTTCATATGTAAATCTGAAAAAGCAGACATAAGAATGAGAATTTTTAATAGTGATGGTTCTGAAGCAGAAATGTGTGGTAATGGTATTAGATGTTTTTCAAAATATATCTATGAGCATAACATAATAGAAAAAGAAATAATAGAAATTGAGACTTTAAAGGGCATAATCTCAGCTAAATTGACTTTTAAAAGTAAATATAGTAAAATAGTAAGTAGTGTTCAGATCGATATGGGTCTTCCTACATTAGAATGTGAGGAAATACCAGTTATCCCAAAAAACAATGAATTTGAATGTATAAATCAATCTATAGTAGTATTAGATAAAATATTTAATTTTTCAGCTATCTCAATGGGTAATCCCCATGTGGTAATCTTTGTAAAAAATCAACTAGATAATAATGATTTAAATAAATATGGCTCGGCAATAGAGGCCCATGAACGTTTTCCTAATAAAACAAATGTTGAATTTGTACAAATCATTTCAAAAAATGAATGTAATATGAGGGTATTTGAAAGAGGTGTAGGAATTACTAATTCATGTGGGACTGGTAGTTGTGCTTCTGTTGTAGCAGGTGTAGTCTTAGGTGAATTTAGAAAATCCGTACCTGTTACTGTACATAATGATGGAGGAGATTTAATAATTAATTATACAGGACTTAGTACATTTTTAGAAGGTCCCGTTGAAAAAGTATTTATTGGAAAAATTGATAAAATTAAATTTTAACATTCCTCAAAGTAAGATTTCAATAAGATTTTATAATAATAAAGAAGTGATATTAAATGGAATTTGAACAATGGTTAAAGCATAAAAATCTAAAATATATTGATAATAGATTATATTTTGCTGAAATGGATACAAATGAATTAGCTGAGGAGTATGGAACGCCTTTGTACATTATTAATGAACAAACAATACGAGATAGATATAGAATTCTTAAGAACGTAATTGATTCAGAATATAAGAAAAATAAAATATATTTTTCAGTAAAAGCTAATTCAAATTTAGCAATATTGAAAATACTTCAATCAGAAGGTGCAGGTGTAGACTGTACTTCTGTTGGTGAAGTATATACTAGTTTTAAAGCAGGATATTCTCCAGAAAAGATAATTTATACAGGCAATATGTTTACTAATGATGATTTTAAATATGCCGTTGAAAAGGGCATTCATGTGAATCTAGATAGTATAAGCCAATTAAATAGATTGGTGAAAGTCTATGATGATTTTAAAGAAGAAAAGAACTGTATCTCATTCAGAATTAATCCTGAATTTGGAGCAGGGCATCATTCTCACACAATTACTGCGGGGAAAGATATAAAATTTGGGATATTGGATAATCAAGTTATTGAGGCATATACTAAAGCAAAGGAGTTTGGATTTAAAAAATTTGGAACACATATTCATGTAGGATCTGGAGTTCTAGATCCAAATGATTATATAAAGCCAATTAAAAGATACTTAGATATTGTAAAAAAATTAGCAGAAAATCTCAATATAGAATTTGAATTCATAGATTTTGGAGGTAGTTTGGGTATACCGTACCAACCTGATCAAGATCCAATAGATCTTAATGTTTATAAAGAAAATGTAATTGAACCATTTATTGAATTAATCGAAAAAGGAAAGATTGGTAATCCAATCCTTAAATTCGAACCTGGACGTTTCTTGGTTGGAGAATCAAGTATTATTTTGACGCAAATAAACACTATTAAAAATAATGGATTTAAAAGATTTGCTGGAGTAAATGCTGGATTTAATACATTAATTAGACCTGCATTTTATAATAGTTATCATCATATTCTGTTATGCAATAAAAATGAAAGGAAAAATAAATTAAAATATGATATTACTGGGCCAATTTGTGAATCTGGAGATGTTCTTGGGAGAGATAGAGAATTATTAGATTTAAAAGAAGAGGATTATCTAGCAATTCTCGATACTGGAGCATATGGTTATACAATGACAAGTGTGTACAATTCGCGACCAAGACCAGCAGAAGTTTTAATTAATAATAAAAAAACCTTCTTGATAAGAAGCGCAGAAACATTTGATGATTTATTAGAAAAACAAATAATTCCAGAACATCTCAATTAAATATTTATTTTCCCTTGAGAATTTTTAATAGAATAAAGTGGTAAAAAAAAAGTAATTATAATCTCATTCTTCTTTTTTTATTGTGTATAAATTTAAAATAATATACCTTTCATACGAGAGGATTATATTAATTTTAAAAATAGAATTCTATAATCCTAAAACTTCTCTTGTTGTGTAAATCTTATTTTCCTTAGCTTTTGAAATGAATTTTATTGCTTTAATTGCTCCAGTGGCAAAACATTTTCTACTATGAGCTTGATGTTTAAATTCAATTCGTTCTCCAGGACCTGCATAAAGAATAGTATGATCTCCAATTATATCGCCTGCTCTTATAGAATGAAAGCCAATTTCGTTTAAAGCTCCAATTTTTCGTTTATTTGGTCCTTTATCCCTTCCAAACCGAGCAACATTATCAAGATCACATCCTATTGATGAACATATAATTTTTCCAGCAGTTAATGCGGTTCCACTGGGAGAATCTACTTTTCTATGATGATGACTTTCGATGACTTCAATATCCCATTCTTTTAAGTAAGGAGAGAGAATAGATAACATTTTAAAAAATACGTTTACACCTGTGGCCATATTTGAGGATATAATAGCAGGAGCATTATTTTCTGCGATTAATTGTTCAAATTGTTTTAAAAAACCATCTGATAATCCCGTTGTTCCGATCACACATCGAACACCATTCTTAACGCATAATACACAATTATTTTCCGTTGCTTCAGCGATAGTAAAGTCTACAGCTACATCAGGTTTAGTCTTATCTATGATGGATCGAAGTTCTTTCAGATTTGAAATAAGTAATTTATTTGGATCTTTCACATTAACTACATTTTCAATCGACTCACCGATATTAGTAATATCACATGCAGCAACAACATTAATTTCCGTATCTTCTATAGCTAATTGACTTATTAATTTACCCACTGAGCCAGTTGGACCCAAAATCAATAAATTTATCAAATAATATCACCAATTTATAATGAAGTTAAATTAAATTTAATTTCTGTAATACTTCTCTTATTTTTTTCTGATTTTCCTCTAATGGAGGAGTGAGGGGCATTCTTAACCTTCCATTCATAATATTTAACAAATTAGCAGAATATTTGACAGGTCCTGGATTTGTTTCGATGAACAATACTTTAAAAAGATCATATAATTCAAATTGCATTTTTCTTGCTTCGTTCCAATTACCATTGTTCATTTTATTAATGAATTCGAACATTTGTTTTGGTATAATATTTGAAGTAACACTTATTGCACCTATTCCTCCTAAAGACATTAGATGATAAGTAGTTGCATCATCACCACTCAAAACAATAAAATCATCAGGAGTTGAGTTAATTATTTTCGTGATTTGATCCATATTACCACTAGCTTCTTTAATTCCAACGATATTATCTTTCGCATATGATAATTTTGAAACTGTTTCAGGATCTAAATTTCTTACTGTCCTGCTTGGAACATTATACAATATAATTGGTAATGAAACGGAATCTGCTATAGCACAAAAATGATCAAATAAAGAGTGCTGTACTGGTTTATTATAATAGGGAACAACTTGCAAAATACCATCTACCCCTGCTTTTTCTGCATATTGACTTAGAGAAATAGCCTCTTTAGTAGAATTACTTCCGGCTCCTGCTAAAACAAAAGGATCTTTCCCACTTTTTTTTGCTTCATCAACTGTAATATCAATAGCTATGTGATGTTCTTCATGAGATAGAGTTGCACTCTCACCTGTTGTTCCCATTGATAATAATTGACACCCATTATTAATTTGAAATCTAATGAATTCTCTATATTTATCCTCATCAATGGAAAAATCTTCTTTGAAAGGTGTAACCATAGCTGTGATTACATTTTTCAATTTATCTGTTTTCATTTTAATCTATTTTTTTTTCTAATTTTATATTTTATTATAAACTATAAGGTTTTTTTATTGATATTTTTATAATTATGATTTTAATATTACTATAATAACTCAATAATTTTGTTTATAAATTTCGCTTATAATACCAATTTTTTCAATAAAACCTTTTTATTTTAATATATATTTAATATACTAATAAGGAGGGATTTTATTTAAATGCTTTGTCAATAGCGCTATTCTAATTGACCTAAATTGATCTTTCCTATATTAAGAAACATCTAAATACGTATATCCTACCATTCCTGATTTGTACGCTAATTAAATCTCAATAGATTTCATCTTTAGGATTAGTAAACATTAAAATAAGAAATTGAAAGATCAGAGTAATATTTACGGATGAATTTTAATTGAATATTAAATATAGCTATATATTAATTTGCCCCTTAAAAGGGCCCTTATCTTTAGGTTTAACATCAATAATAATTAGTCTGATATTCACATAAAAAAATAAAGATTCCTCAATTATATTTTTATTGTTTTTAATAATTATAAGAGTACATACTTTTTCAAAGATATATTATAATTATATTATTTTTAAAATGGTAAAACAAAAATTAAAGAAATATATACTATATTATTTTTTTTTCAAGGATTCTACTTTTTTTTTTGTTATAAAACCCATTCTACTTTGTAAACCAAAGAGTGGAATAAATCCATAACTTAATTTTTGATCAAATGAACTTTTAGTGTCATATGTTGCTAAATTTAAGTCATATAGCCCGTATGGTGATTCTCTAGCAACTACATTGGCACTACCTTTAAATAATTGAACTTTAACTTTACCAGTAACTTTCATATTTATTTCATTGATAAATGCCTCTAAATCTTCTCTTAAAGGATCAACCCACAATCCTTCATAAACTAATTCGGTCCATTTCTGGTCAACAATTGTTTTAAAAGAATTTTCATGTTTTGTACACACATATTTCTCTAAATCTTTATGAGCTTTGATCAATATCATAGCTGCAGGGACTTCATAAGTTTCTCTTGATTTTAAACCAATTGCTCGGTCCTCCATATGTTCGATCCTCCCAACTCCATGTTTACATCCTATATCATGAATCTTTTTTATTAAATCCACACTATTTAGCTTTTCACTATTTAATCTTACAGGTATACCCTCTTCAAAATTAATTGTAATATATTCTGGTTCATTAGGTGCATCTTGTGGTGAAACAGTCCATTCTCGAGAATCTTCAGGAGGAATTTCATCAGGATGTTCTAAAATATCACATTCTGCACTTCTACCAAATAGATTCTCATCAGTACTATATTTTTTATTTTGATTTGAAATAGGAATATCATGCTGTTGTGCGTATTTTAGTTCTTCATCTCTTCCCATGTTCCATTCAATCATAGGTTGAAGAACTTTCATTTCAGGTGCATATGCTTTTGCTGTGACATTTAGTCTGATTTGATCGTTTCCTTTTCCAGTGCAACCATGAGCTAATACACTAATTCCCTCCGTTTTAGCTATCTTTACTGCCTCAATAGCAATAAGAGGTCTTCCAATAGAAGTACTAAGAGGATAAATTCCCTGATATAAACCATTAGCTTTTATAGTTGGAAAAACATAATTATTAACAAATAGTTCTTTGCAATCAATTGTAAAATGTTTTATAGCACCCAGTTTATATGCTTTTTCTTCAATTTGTTTGAATCGAGTCGGATCAGCAAATTCTTGTCCTAGATCTGCCGTGAATGTATATACTTTCGTTTCATACCTCTCTTGGAGCCATTTAATCATGCAAGAAGTATCCAATCCTCCACTATAAAGTAGTAATACTTTATCATAATTTTCTTGCTTTTTATCTAATATACTCATAGTTTTCACTCATTCTAAAAAAATATTTATATAATAATTCAAATCTTTTAAGTTTAAAATTTCTTTTTTATTTTTAAAAAAATAAGTTTCTCGAATATTTCTTACATAAATATATTTTAACAGAATGAGATTCGCAAATTCATTTATAAATATTAACTTTAATCAATATTTTTTAACTTAATTAGCTTAAAGTATATAGAAATTTATATATTAAAAATAAAATTTATTTAGGCGAATTAATTTTTTCTAAAATCCCTTATTCATTAGAAAAAAAATTAAATATTTAAATTGCTTCCATCATATTTAACTAACTATTTTATCATATTACGTTTCAAATCTAATATTGAGTAAAAGGGAATTTAAAAACCTTGAATGATAAAGCTAATAAGCAAACCATTGATAATAAGAATTATTTTGAATTCTTTAAAAAAATCGAAACACCTACATATGTTTGGAAAAAAATACAACATGATTTAATATTAATTGATTATAATAATGCTGCTGATAAACTTACAAATTATACTATGAAAAACTTCCTTGGGATAAAAGCATCAGAACATTATAAAGATAATTCTGAAGTTTTAGAAGACTTAATCCAATGTGCTAATAACAAGATTATCCAACCAAGAGAAATGACATATAGATCTCAGTCTATTGATTTAGTAAGAGATCTTTATGTATCTTATAGTTTTGTTCCTCCTGATTTAGTTTATGTCCATAC